>Ga0182012_10000076_pt1 | contig 102194 bp, 82 predicted proteins | sample 612S2SmetaG_FD_120486 | JGI IMG/M metagenome (GOLD analysis project Ga0182012, IMG submission 120486) | Permafrost microbial communities from Stordalen Mire, Sweden - 612S2S metaG | ecosystem: Environmental > Terrestrial > Soil > Wetlands > Permafrost | place: Sweden: Stordalen | collected... | reverse complement strand
GCAGATTCCCTCAAAATCCTGTAAACGGCTTGTTTCAAGCGCTTTCAGTGATTTCGCTGGGTCTTGTTGGCGCGACTTTGCTGGTTCGTCAGACGTTAGTTCGTCCCAGTGAAGTTGTGCTAACTGGTAAGCCGGACGACGCTGCGGCAGCGGCCCGCTGGAAAGCTTGCTGCACCTTTCTCTACCTGATGTGCGAAGCACTCGGCCTGTTCGGAGTGATCCTACGTCTCGACGGTTTTCCGCTGGCCAACATTTGGGGCTTCTATCTGGGAAGCGGCGCGCTGCTGCTTTTGTATTCTCCTGCGCGTGCGGTTCAGCTGGTTCGGTGAGTGATAAATGACTGGCGCTAAGACCAAGCTCGATCCTCTGATTAAGTTAATCTCGCCCACTAAACAGCACCGGCTCCCACGGGACTCGGAGAATTATACGCTCGCTTTCCAGGCCACCTCGCCGCCCAGTGAATGATAAAAACCCCAGAGCGCCAGCGCGAGGACACTAAGTAATGCAAATACCGAAATGCCGAAGTACCATGCGGAAACATCTGCTGTGAAGGGAACATTGGCGAGCAGGTTCACGGTAAAAATTGCACACGTCAGCGGCACCAAGCCGAAGCGATAGACGATCAGCGCCAGAATGAGATAGACCACGACTGACGTGGTGACGGTCACCGCTAGATAATTGGATCCGATGGATTTATTCGCCACGAAGATCGCCACAAATACGACGGTTGCCAGCCAATCTTTCTTGAGTACGATCTTGAGTCCGAGGAAGAAAAAGAAAAACTGCAATGTACCGAAAATGGCCATGGGGAACTGTATCAGCCATGCGCCAATAGCTCGCCGCGTGCTCAGCAAATAGTTGGTCGAAAACAAGTCAGGAGAAGATCCCATGTGCATCGACGCCAAGCGGCCGAGTTTGAAAACTACAATCCACACCACGCCCAGCAATACCCCAAACATCATGTCGCGGCCAACCAGCGGATCGCGCACGCGGCCTGCCAGCAAGCGGCTCCAGGAAATGATGGCTTGCGGCCAATAGCGGCGCACATAGGGTTCCAGTGCAACGTACAGGACGAAGATCACTCCCGACAGAAAGAGCGCCGTGCTGATCGCGAGAATCATGAGTCCCAGGGTAGAAAGTGCGGCCACAAAATGGCCCCCCAGCAGCCACAACGCGATCAGCACCGCGAATGAGATCTTAGCCAGGAGCAATGCGCCCTCGCGGTCGCCGCGCCCCTGCCGGTAATTCCGTCGCGCCAGCAGTAGTGCCCCTACGATCATCGCCGTGACCAGCACCACCATCAGGATGTCGATCGCTTTCTTGCCCGATGATGCTGCCGGCGTCTGCATCCGGGAAGGTTGGGTCCAATCGCCAATGAGCCGAAAGAAAACGGGCTTGCCCTGAAACGCCGCAGCCTCCACGCGTAGCGGCCGTTCCGTCCCCGGCCATTTTCCGATCCAAGCGGCACGTACGTCAGAAGAAGCCAATGAGTTCCAGGTTGGTTGCGCGGGCTGAAACTGCGTCGGGTCCAGATCGGCCGCGCTAAACAGAAGATTCCAGTTGTAGTTCGGCGTCGCCTTCGAAGCTGCGGAAAATACCTGAGGCGGAATTGCCTCAAAAACGATCAGCCTTCCTTGTGCGTCCAGTTCCACCTGAATCATCCCGGACTTGATCGGAGGTGGATCGTCCTGACTCACCATTCCGGGTGTGAGCAGCCCGCCATTAAAATCGTCAGGGACCAACTGCTCTGGACTCTGCCGGTACCAGAACTCCAGCAACGACGGCCGGGAATGCACGATTTGGTCCCATTGCGGATAAGGTTTGTCGTGCTTCTCGACATAGCCCACAAAATCCGTGTCGTAGTTCAGATCGTAAAAACTGTCGGCGGGCCGTCCTTCATAGCCGAGCCGGACGATCGTCTCGCGCGCCTTTTGCGCGAGCACTTCTGGAGACAACTCCGCGCCCATCGCGTCGAGCGCGTTGTGCTGCAGGCTGAGATAAATCGCGCCAGCCAGGCCGATGACAATGGCAGCCAGACAGGCGATTGCGGTGCGTCGAGAAATCCCTGAGGTTTCTCCAGCGGCCGCTACCATCTCTGGAGAAGGAGTTTCACCCGCTGCCAACGCTGCCGCCAGGGGATCTCCGCCCGGAAGCGCGGCGGCAACGCTCAGCGCCGACGGCGGACGGTTGCGCGGATCCGGCTCCAGGCATCGAAGGATCGCTCGCTCCGCTGCCGGATCAAGATCTTTCACCACCGACGAAGGCCTGCTGGGTGTGGAGACTCCGCCGCTGCGCATCAGTTCCGCCAACGCTTCCGCGGTAAACGCACGCTTGCCCGTGAAGACCTCATACAACACGAGCCCCAGCGAATACAGATCGCTCTGCGCCGAGACTTCTTTCCCCGCAATCTGCTCGGGAGCCATGTACGCTGGCGTGCCACTACGAATGTCCGCGCCATGGATCTGGTCGTTGAGACCAGCCAATCCGAAGTCAGTGATCACGACCTGGCCGCGTCCGTCTAGCATGATGTTGGCGGGCTTTAGATCGCGATGGAGTACGCCCTTGGCGTGCGCGGAAGCGAGTCCCGCACAAAGCTGGCGCGCGATGTCGACCGCCTTATCCTGCGGAAGACGACCAATGCGGCGTAGCAACGATGCCAGATCCTCTCCGTCCACGTACTCCATGGTAAAAAACGTATTTCCATCGACGTCACCCACGTCATAAACCCGGCAAACATTGGGATGCGAGACGCGCCGTGCGATTCGCACCTCGTTGCGAAAACGTTCAAGCAGGCTCTCGTCTCGGGACGCTTCTTCCGGCAAAAATTTCAGAGCCACGGGCTGGCCGAGCGTAAGGTCGTCGGCGCGATATACCTCTCCCATGCCACCCTTTCCGAGCAACGCGATGATGCGGTAGCGCCCCGCCAGCAGCCGTCCCGGTAGAAAGCGCCCTTCATTCAAAGAAAACGCAGACGAACTGGGCGGTCGCGAAGATGACGATGAGGACGAAGCAGAACGCGTCGCGCGTGCCGGGCGCGAGGATTTCGCCGAAGCAAATTCGAGAGTCGCTACGTCGTCCGTCGAAATCGGAGGCGACGAACTGCGTGGGCCGGAAATCCGGGGCGCAGCAATGGTTTCCGCAGCGTCCGCCGCTGCGGTTAAGGTCGCGTCATCCGATCCCGCCGGAGCTCCGCAGGAGGAGCAGAAGCGGCTCGCAATCGGCACTTCAGCGCTACAAGAGACACACCGGGCCATGATTTTCTCCGCGGATAGTGTATCGCGAAGGTCATTGATTCCATCAAAGTTTGACCTCTCTAGGTTTCGCCACCCGAACAATAATCGCTGAGCGCAGAAGAAAGCTCAGGTGGGAATGGCTTCCCAACATTGCCTGTTCCAAATCTTCACGATGAGGTAGGTTCTATTCATGTGTTCCTTGAGGGCACACTCCCATGAGCATCCAGGACGAACAAGACCTACTCTCGTTGAAAGCCGCTGGGCGCGTAGTCCGCATGGTCCTCGACGCCATGAAAGACGCCGTCCACCCTGGCGTTACGACGCAACACCTCGACGATATCGGCGCCCGCATCATGCAAGCTAACGGAGCCCGCTCTGCCCCTTCGATGGTCTACCGGTTTCCCGGCGCAAATTGCATCAGCCTGAACGACGAAGCCGTACACGGCATTCCCGGCAAACGCAAGCTTAAAGAGGGCGACCTGGTGAAGCTCGACGTCACCGTTGAAAAAGATGGATACATGGCCGATGCCGCGATCACCGTCCCCGTAGGCCGTGTCAGTCAGCAGGCCGAAGATCTCACGGTCTGCGCCGAAAGTGCCTTCGACCGCGCCATGCAAGTAGCCCACGCGGGTGTGCGCGTTCTGGAAATCGGACGCGCCGTCGAGCGCGAAGTCCGACGTTGTGGTTTCTCGGTAATTCGCGAACTTGGAGGGCACGGTATCGGACACACAATCCACGAGTCACCGCACGTCCCGAACTACGCCGATCCGCACGCCCAGCAAGTGCTGACCAAGGGCTTGGTCATTACAGTCGAGCCCATCATCTCGATCGGATCCGGCCGCGTTTTTACCGATAAAGATGGCTGGACCTTGCGAACCGAAGATCATTCGCTCTCTGCCCATTTCGAGCACACGTTGGTCATTACGGACGGTGCGCCAATGCTCTTGACCGCGGTCTGAGGTCGAAATCGCATAATGCTGTCCGCTGGGTACTTTGGGCACGGCCGCGATAACGACTGTATTGACCCGCGTCGAGCTTCGGGATAAAGTTCAAAAGCCAGGGTTTTGACTGCCCCCGCCCTGTTTTGCCTCTTTTTCTTCAATGCGTAACGCTTCGCGCAAACCCGCGTTCTTACGACTCACGATCCTCTTCTTCGGGCTCGCCAGCTTGGCGTGGGCCGCTTCACCGCAATTTTCGGGACAGACGCGCGTCGGCCTGACCACTGGCGATCAATGGGAGCCCTCGGTGGCGGCCGACAACTCCGGACGAATCTATGTTCTCTATCCCCACTACGGCAAAGTGGCGGACTGCAAAGGCTGCAGCATCCCCACTATGTTGTTGGTGACGAGTGGAGATAGCGGCAAAACCTGGCAGGCACCGCGAGTGATGTTCGAGTCCCCTTCCGGCCAATTTGACGCTCAAATCGTCGTCGACCCAGCGGACCGACACACTGTTTATGCGAGCTGGCTGCAAGATGGGAAACGCTCCGTCGTGCTTGGAAAATCCGTCGATTCCGGAGCTTCCTGGGCATTCACGATTGCGGTTCGCAGCGAAGCGGAAGTTGACAAGCCGGCGCTCGCAGTTCGCGGCCAGGATATTTTCGTCTCGTTCAATCACGAAGAAGAAGTCTGGGTGGCGGCTTCACAGGATGGCGGCCGTAGCTTCACTCCAACACGCGTCAACGCCGAGAGTCGCCCGGGCTGGTCTTTGCTCGGCGGAGCAACCGTCGATCCCGCTGGCAACGCCTATATCGCATGGGCGTCGTACTCAAAATCAGGAGGAGCGCGAGGCTCGGTTGATTTGTACGTCGCCAAGTCTGGGGATGCCGGCAAGACCTGGACGGCGAACTTGCTCGACGTTTCCACGGCCGCACCCGGATGCAAAGACGAAGAATGCGGCGAAGGCTATCTCGGAGCACAGGTTGCTCTCACCTCCGACGCCGACGGAACTCTTTACGCTCTCTGGAGCGCAGGCAGCGCGGCTCTGGGCCCGCAACGGATCTACTTCTCGTCGTCGACGAACGGCGGCGAAAACTGGCTAGCCAAGGCGAACGTCTCCGATGCCGGAGTTGGCGTCGAACATGCTTTTCCCGCGATCGTCGCGGGCAACAATGGCGACGTCCGTATCGCGTGGATGGACAAACGCAACACGCCATATTGGAATACTTTCTACCGCAGTTCCAGCAACGGCGGTGCGACTTGGGGAGAAGAAATCCGCGTCTCTGGCTTCGTCCCCGGTTATCGCTACATCGGCAAGGACGGCTTCCGCTTCCCCTTCGGAGACTACTTCGGACTTGCAATCGACAACCACAGCGATACTCACATCGTGTGGGGTGAAGGCCTGAACTATCAATCCCCCGGGTCGATCTGGCACGCCGCCGGACGCTAACCAAGAGTGCATCTCGATTAATCTGTCAGCAAACCGCCCGTAAGATCGCTGAGTCGCTCAATCCGCCGGTCGCGGCAATACTCCGTCAGTTCTTCAACTAGCGTCTCCGTCGCTACCGGATCAAAATAACTCGCGGTCCCGACCTCTACGGCACTCGCGCCTGCCAGCATAAACTCGACTACATCGGCGGGAGTGGTAATCCCGCCCATCCCAATCACCGGAATCTTCACCGCGTGGGCCGCGTCGTAGACCATGCGCAACGCGATCGGCTTGATTGCCGGGCCCGACAGTCCGGCCGTGACATTCGCGATTCGCGGACGTCGCGTCTCCGCGTCAATCGCCATTGCCACAAACGTATTCACCAGCGACAGTCCGTCCGCTCCCGCCTCCTGCGCGACGTAAGCCATCTGCGCGATCGAGGTCACATTGGGAGACAGCTTCACGATAATCGGACGCGTCGCAATCCGCTTCGCCGTTCGCACCAACTCGTCGAGCAGCATGGGATCGCTGCCAAACTGAATTCCGCCGTGCGCTGTGTTGGGGCACGATACATTGATCTCGTAGGCGGCAATTCCTTCGCCCTGATTGAGAATCTCGATCGTCTTCTCATAGTCCGCGCGCGTATATCCGAAAACATTCGCAAAGACCACGACATTTTTCTTTTCGCGCAAGGCTGGAAGTTTGTCGGTAAGGAATGCCGGTGCTCCAATATTCTGCAGGCCAATCGCGTTCAGCATCCCAGCTGCCGTTTCAAATAATCTCGGCGGAGGATTGCCCGTCATCGGCTCTTTCGACAATCCCTTCACCACCAACCCGCCCAGCCGGTCGAGATGCACGATGTCTTCAAATTCGATGCCGTAGCCGAAGGTGCCCGAAGCTGCAATGATGGGATTCTTCAACTCGATGCCCATCACGGTGACACTCAAATCCGGCTGGCTGACGGGCGTCATTGCATCCCTCCCGGACCGGACGAAGGTTCGATCGGAGGCGGCATGTGTGCAGGTGGCAGAGTCGGCGACATTTGAATGCCGGGGCGATGAATCGGTGGCAGCGCTTCCGTCAATACGCGTCCCGTCGCTCTCGCGGGAGCGTTGATTCCCAATAAGGAAGCGAGCGTCACGGCAAGGTCGACCGGTTCCGCATGGGTTCGGTACGTTCCGGGCTGAAAGGCGAGACCATAAAAAGCCAGCGGCACGTGGGTATCGTACGAAAAAGGTGTCGCGTGATCAGTACCCTTCGTGGTCCCAACCTGAAATGGATTGGGCAGGCCGAACACATACCATCCGCCCTCGGGCGAATAGCTGTGCGCGTAACGCTTTCCAATTTCGGTCGCTGGAGTCTCCCCTCGCGCCAGCTGTGACTTCGTGAAATAGCCGGTCATGCCGACTTGCTTCATCGCCTCCCCGAGATCCGCTTCGGCGTCAGCTTCTTTTTTCCCGGCAAATGCATCTTCGTTCAGCCACGCCAGCGGATAGTCGAAATCCCTCAAGTATTCCGCCTTCCTCTTATATTTTTTGGAAAGCAGGGAATTGATCTGTTCGTGCAAAGCTTTCGTATCCAGATTCGCCGCAGGCATTCGCAGCGTCTTGGCGAACTCTGGAAGGGGTGCAACTCCATGATCGGCCGAAAGCGCCATCCAAACATTGGCCATTCCCAATTGATGTCCAAGGAAGACGAAGAATTCGGCCAGGCTTTTGTCGAGTTCGAGCGCCATGCTGTGCATCTGCGGAGAATCAGGGCCCACCCCGTGCCCCAGAATATCGTTCGCCGACAGACTCACCACCAGCATATCCGTAGCTGCGCCAGCTCCCAGCTTCTCGTACAAAACCAGTTCTTTCGCAAACTCCAATTCATAGTCATTCGCAAACGGAGTCGCCCCAACCACCTCGTAGAATCCCGCCGGAGCGCCATCGCGCCCGGCCCGCGGAGCTGTCGAGCCCAGAGCATTTCCGTCTCCATCCTTCCACTCGCGGTTCCAGAATTTTTCTGCCCGATGACTGCCGTTGAATTTGCTCACCCACTCCGGCAACTCGGGACGGTAGTACGAAGAAGAAACCCAGTCGCCGGTCTTGCCATCGATCCAGTAAGCCGCGTCTCCCGCGAAGCCAGCCGGCAGAACCGCCGCGCGATCTTTCAGCGAAACTGCGAAGACGCGAGCCTTGCCTGCGGTTGCCAGTTTCAACTCGTCTCCAAGCGTATCGCTCATCAAACTATGAGGGGACGCGCCAGGACCACCCTTGGCGCTGCCGATAAGTCTAGTGGTGTCGTCCTCAACAGAAGTGACCCGCTTCTTTTTTAGCGGATCCCACCACTCGTTCGCCACAATCCCGTGTCCGCTCGTATAACTTCCAGTAAAAAGAGTAGCGTGCCCCGGCGCCGTGCGCGTGTTCGCATAGTCGTAGTTGCAGTCCGTGAAGTAAGCGCCATGATCGAGAAACAGCCGAAATCCGCCCTCGCCAAATTCTTCGCGATATCGTTCCAGATAATCGCCGCGAAACTGATCGATCACGATCACCACAACCAGTTTGGGATGTGCGTTGTAAGCGGAAGCAAGAGCACCTGGTGTCAAACAGAGCAAGCACCACATGAGCGACAATGAACGGGGAGGTTTCATCGCCGCTAGTTTACAGGAGAACATCGAATGCGAGACCAGACATTCGCAATTGGTTGTCCCATCGATTTGACCCGCAAAATCTGGATTCGTGTTGCCTTTCGCTCGTGTGGCTTTGAATCCGTTGTGCTGGAACCCGTTGCCTCCGATGGCACGAACTCCACTTTTTCAGCTAAAGTTAAAGCAGAATGCTCGATCTGAATTTTGTTCGTGACAACCTTCCGCAGGTGGAAGAAAAACTGCGCCAGCGGGGAATGAATCCGGCGGAGGTCTTGAAAGACTTCGTCGCCATTGATGGGGAACGCCGCCAGGCCATCACCGCCTCTGAAACGCTACAGGCACAACGCAACCGCGCTTCGGAAGAGATCGCTAAGCTGAAGAAGAGCGGCCAGGATGCCTCCGCCCAAATCAGCGAAACCAAGAATCTGCGCGAGCAGATTCAGGAATCCGAAAAGAAGGCTGCCGAGCAGGAAGCGCGTTTGCGCGAACTTCTCACCGCCATTCCCAATCTCCCGAATGACACCGTGCCCGTTGGTAAGACGGCCGAAGATAACGTCGAGGCGCGCCGCTGGGGCACCCAACCACAATTTGATTTCAAGCCGAAGCCGCACTGGGAACTCGGCGAACACCTCGGCATTCTCGACTTGGAGCGAGCCGCCAAATTATCCGGAGCGAGATTTGCCGTGTACTGGGCATTGGGCGCCCGCCTTGAGCGCGCTCTCGCCAACTTCATGCTCGACCTGCACACCCGCGAGCATGGATACACGGAAGTGCTTCCACCGTTTCTGGTGAACTCTGAATCGATGTACGGCACCGGTCAGTTGCCCAAGTTCGCACAAGATTTATTTCGCGTGCCTCACGGAGATAAAGATCTGTGGCTGATTCCCACCGCCGAAGTGCCCGTCACGAACCTCTATCGCGATGAAGTGCTGGACGCGGCACGGCTACCAATAAGCCTGACCGCTTATACTCCCTGTTTCCGCAGCGAAGCGGGATCCTACGGCAAAGACGTCCGCGGAATCATCCGCCAGCACCAGTTTCAAAAAGTCGAACTGGTAAAATTCGCGCGCCCGGAAACTTCCTACGACGAACTCGAAAAATTGACGAAGAACGCCGAAACCGTGCTTCAGAAACTAGGGCTGCACTATCGCGTCATGGCGCTCTGTACGGCTGACATGGGATTCTCTTCCGCCAAAACTTATGACATCGAAGTCTGGCTTCCCGGGCAGAACCTATTCCGCGAAATTTCTTCCTGCTCGAATTTCGAAAGTTTTCAGGCGCGCCGCGCGAACATCCGCTACCGTCCGGAAGGCAAGAACAAAACGGAATTCCTCCACACTCTGAACGGCAGCGCGCTCGCCGTCGGACGCACTTGGGTCGCGATCGTGGAAAACTATCAGCAGGCCGATGGCAGCATCCGGATTCCGGAGGCGCTACAGCCATACATGGGCACGGACCACATCCCGGCGGCTGACATTGCCGCACCGACAAGGAGCGCCTAAAATCCCCGCCAGCCGCGGCTTGACTGAAGTGTCTGGTCCGATTTGCTATCACATGAATTCCCAAATAGACTGGCAACGTTCTGCAACAGCCTCGGTGCCGCTCGAAAGCGGCGTCTCTCCCATGGGCGCGATTTGGCGTACAATCCGCGGTTACATTTTTTGGTCGTATGAACGGGGAAGCCTTCACTACGACATTATGGTGACTCTGATCCTCGTCTTTGTTTTTGTCTCCCCCTATTTCATCAACTTCAAAGACAAACCGGTCGAGCGCAATCCGCATCTTACCGGCGTGGTAATCCTTCCCGGCGACAAGGGAGAATTCATCTATCAAATCCCCGCCGCCGCTGTGAACGCCGGTACTGGACAAGATGTTCGTCGCCAACTGGAAGAGATTATCGAGCCCATTTCCGGCGCAGTCAGCATTACGCGCTACGAACCGGAAAAAGACTCCACCGGAAAATTGCAGACTTACAAAGTTTGGATCGAAAAAGAGTAGAGCCATGACGCCGGTCCTTAACCATGTCCGTCTCGCGGTCCTCTGCGCCGGTTGCCTCCTGAGCGCCGTCGCGGCACAGACTTCAAGCGATTCGGCCGCGCTCGATAAGGTTCTGGGCCAGATGGATACAGCTGCCAAGAACTTCAAACCCATCGAGGCGAAGGTCGAGTGGGATCAATACGACAGGGTCATCAACGAAACCGAGATCCAAAAAGGCATGATCTATTTCCGTCGCGAAAACGGCGGAGTCCAGATGGCCCTCGATCTGGTCGATCCCGACCCGAAATTTGTGCTCTACGCTGCCGGGAAGGTTCAGGTTTATCAACCAAAAATCGATCAAGTCACCGAATACAATGCGGGAAAGAACATCGCCGATGTCGAGAGTTTTCTCGTGCTCGGTTTCGGTGGCAGCGGCCACGATTTGAATAAATCCTACGATGTGAAGTATCTGGGCCCCGAAACCGTCAATGCCGTTGCCACCAATCGACTGGAATTGACGCCGAAGTCGGTAAAGATCAGGGGTAACATTGCCAAAGTCGTTCTCTGGATCGATTCGCGTGGAATTTCCGTGCAGCAGCAATTCTTCGAACCGAGCGGAAACTATCGTCTGGTGAAATACTCCGAAATCCAGGAGAATCCCAAACTTCCCGATAGCGACTTCAAACTCAAAACCACCAAAAAAACAAAGTTCCTGTCTCCGCAAGGCTAGAACTCATGTTGCCTCACGAATGGCCTTATAACCGCCTGCATTGTAGGGGTTTATAAATTGAGCCACCACCCCACAGAAACAAGCTGAAAAACATAGTTCCGGGTTATATACTGCTCGGGAACCTCTGAAAGTTGAGTGCGCATGGCAAAAGTGTTTACTATCACCGTCCCGCCGGATTTGTCTCGCAAGAAGCGCATCCGCACGGATGATCCCCGTTACGTTGACGGTCAAAAGATGCTCGTGGAAGCGATGAAATATCTGGCGAAGGCCGATCCCGTATCCAACCGCGGAGCGATCGCGCTTCTTTCAGAACATGTTCGCACTCGTTTCCGCATGAGCGACTCGCCGCTCTCCTAGGCAACGAATTTTAAACTTTAGATTCGTTCGATCAACTTGCCTTCTGACTCGGCTACAAATCTCCAAGCCAGCCGCCGATTTTCGAACGGCGCTTGACTCGTAGTCATTGCGCCCTTCTCGCCTTTGTGTTGACTTTCCCCGAATCAGCACTAAACTCGTTCGCCAACTCGCCTGCGGTGGCCGATACGCCGATGGCGGCGGTCGAAGATTTTCGCAAACAATCGTCAGCCGACATGGCAGAGGCAGCGAAACTTGATCCCGACCAAACCGAAAAGTTACGTGCGATTGGCTACGTTGGAGAAGACACAGGTCAAGGTCGCGAGGGCAAAATCGGAGGGACTGATCCCAAAGACCGAATTGAGGTCGCGAACCTTATGCACGACGGAATTCTCGAAGCTCGCGCAATACGAACTCGGTCTCGCTTTGTTCGAAACCGGCAAGTGGAAGGATGCTGCTCCGCATTTCGAAAAAGCCGCGGCTCGCTCTCCGCTCTGGGCCGACGCGCATTTCTCTCTGGCCCCGGTTTACGCTCGCATCAATCGCGTCCCCGAAGCGATGGGCGAACTCGACAAGACTCTAGGGCTGAACCCAAGTCACTACCGCGCCAATCTTCTCTGCGGCCGGCTGCTCTCTCTTCTCAATAAACCTGCTGAGGCTCTGCCCAACCTTCAAAAAGCCGCTACCGTCGAACCGAACTCCATCGAAGCCCATCAGTTCTTCGCCGACACCTACGCGCAACTGGGCCGCACAGCGAAAGAGAGCAAAGAGAGAAATCGCGCGGAGATGCTAAGAGGGATCGCGCAGTGAGAAACGCGAGGGATCTGCAGGCCTGTCCCTCGTCAAAGACGCCGCCAACACAAGCACCGCGGGGTAGCCCTCCAACGTGTATCGCGGTTCCGGATTCTCCAGCGTCAACAACAAAGCCGACCTGAGCAGCAGGAAAAACACCAGTAACCCCATCCACCGCATGGCCGCTCGCCGCCAAAACGCTGCCCACAGAGCGGCAACCATATACGCCAGATTCAGTAATCCAAATCCAACCGCTACTGCCGACCGTTTCCAATCGTCATCGAATTCCCACCACCGTACATCCGGAGGAAGAATCTCCGTCCGTGGCCGCAGCCACATATCGGCCACCCGCAACACCGGTAACACGACGAAGTACCGCACAGGATGCGCTCGAATGCGCGCCGTCGCTATTTCCCCAAAACGAGTATCCAACTCCGGCGTCAAATCCTGCGGATCGTTGTAGTCTTCGATCACCGCCAGCGTAGCTTCTTTCTGCGGGGGATTGTCGAACGCGCGTGATGGGAGTTTGGTGGCGTCTATTTTATCGCCGGGAACGTTCCAGTAAATCTCTTCTACCGATGCATAGTCGATCATCCATGTCTTGACCCAGCGATTAAAACCGCGTGGCACCAACTCATCTGACTCGTTCGCGTATCGCGGTGCCAACGGCTGAAAGTGATGCATAATTTTAAAGTTCCGCATCGTCCACGGCGCCATCACCGCCAAAACAACTCCGCCAAGAAGCGTGGCAGCAGTAAAAGCGGAAGCGCTTGTTTTCGCCATTCCGAGATAAAGCAGATATAAGAGAACGGACGCCAATAATATTCCGCCATCCGGACGTAGCAAGATGCATCCCCCAATCGCTACGCCCGTACCCGCCCATAGCATGCCACCTGTCCGGTCGACTTGCCCCAGAAGACCCATCCTGTCCAATGCGCCACTCGCGCAATCCAGAGCGAGTGCTGTAAAAAAGATTTCGCAAGTTTCCGTTAGCACCGCCGCTGTATAGTTTGCGAGAAATGGACACAACGCCGCCAGCAAGAAAGCAGCTTGTCCCGCCCGATCCGACACCAATCTCCGCGCCAGATCGGCGATGATCACACAAGTCGCCAGGTCGACCAAAATTTGTGTAACCAGAACTGCTCTGATATTGCCAACGCCGAAAAGCCAGAAGATTCCCGCCAAGAAACCTGGATATCCCGGCAAACGCGAGTCGATCGGAACGATCTTCGTCTTCGGCGTTTCACGGGCGCTCCGCGGGTTTGCGGAGGCAACTTCCTGTGTCTGCCCGTAGACACCGTGCTTCAGCCAGTTCGTCGCGAGATCCATGTAGACCCGCGAATCATCCGTTACCATCGGAAACCAAAAGAAGAAAAGCAGCCGCAATCCCAGGCCAGTCGCTAAAGTTCCCAGGAACAGACCGCGATGTTCGCCAATCAGACGCAGCACGTCAGAAATATACCCCAATCCAAGTTTTATCTCCGCAATTCTCCCAAACTGCTTACCAGCCCCAGTCACGCATCAGCTGAAAGATAAGGTAACTTGCGAATGACGGCTGAAGCCCGACTTCTGCCTAACGCGTTTGACCCCCCGCTCCACTCACCTTAGGATGAAAGCACCACAACGCATGGCGAAACAGGTCTTTTACGATCCCAAACAAGCTCGCTGGAGGCGAATTCGCCGTGTCTTCGACGCGCTCGCTCTCTCTATCTCTTTGGTGGTCATCTTCTTTATCTACAGCGCGCTGCGTAGCGAACCGCTTCCCGATCTTTCATGGCTGACCGAGAAAAGGCCCTATCACGCACTGAAAGAAAACGAGAAGACGAAAGCGCGTGAAAAACGCCGCTTGGCAACCATCGCGCGCGCCGGACACCGCCATCAGGTCCGCAAAGCCCCCTCGCAAGTCACACTCAATTCGGAGCAGGGAATTCGTGCCGCTTTCTACGTCTCGTGGGATCCCGCCAGCTTCTCGTCCCTGCGTGAGTACGCGCGGCAAGTCGACTTGCTCTTTCCCACATGGTTGCAGGTTCTGAGCTCCGACGGCCATCTTGAAGCCGCCGATCCCGATACGAACACGATGTTCGACGTGATTCAGGCTCAAAAAATCCGTCCCGTCGACGACAAGGTCATGCCGTTTCTGAAGGCTGAAGACACCGACATGGAAGTCTTCCCCGTCGTTCAGAATTTTGACGGTACCGATTTCGTCCCTGGCGTGGCTGATTTTCTGATGAATCCGCAGTCCCGCGCCACGTTCCGCCGCCAGATCTCGCAGTTTCTCGCCACGGACCATTATCACGGTCTGATGATAGATTTCGAATCCTTTCCGAAAAAAGCACAGCCCGGATACGTGAATCTCTTGAGCGAACTCTCCTCGGACCTTCACGCCAAAGGCATGAAACTCTACGTCAGCGTCCAGGTGCGGAACGAAGATTTCGACTACAAAGCCATTTCATCCGCTGCCGATGGAGTGGTCGTCATGAACTACGACGAGCATTTCCCCGGCGGCACTCCCGGTCCTGTCGCTTCGCAGGATTGGTTCACCGACAACCTGCAATCTGCCCTGAAAGAAATTCCCAAACAGAAGCTGATCGTTGCCATCGGCAACTACGGATACGACTGGGTCGAAAAGCCGAAAAAAGGCAAACTTCCTCCCGGAGAAGCCGACAAGAGCGTTTCTGTTCAGGAGGCCTGGATCGGCTCGCGCGACTCCGAAGAAGACATCGACTTCGACGGCGACGCTCTCAATCCCCACTTTAGCTATCGCGACGACGACAACTTCCTGCATGAAGTCTGGTTCCTCGATGCCGTCACGGCGCTGAACGAAATGCGTTCGGCCCAGACCCTTGGCATCCAAACCTTCGCACTATGGAGGCTGGGTGCCGAAGATCGCTCCATTTGGCGTGTCTGGGACATGCCCGGCGAAGCCAACGCCTCCGATCGTCTCAAAGACGTTCCTCCCGGCCAGGACGTCGACATGGAAGGCGAAGGCGAAATTCTCCACATCGAGGCCAAGCCCGCCGACGGCTCGCGCGATCTGACGATCGACAAGCGCACCGGACTCATCGGCAACGAAGACTTCACAAGTCTGCCTGAGCCTTATCGCGTTGCCCGCTACGGCGCCAGCAAGAACTTGCTGGCGCTTACCTTCGACGATGGTCCCGATCCTGAGTGGACGCCGAAAATCCTCGACGTCTTAAAACGCGAGCGCGCTCCCGGAGCTTTTTTTCTCATCGGAATCCAGGCGGAAAAATTCGGCAGCCTGACTCAGCGCATCTATCGCGAAGGCAACGAAATCGGTAACCATACATTCACGCATCCCGACATCAGTTCGATCGGCAACGGATACATGAAGGTCGAACTCAACCTCACCGAGCAGCTCTTCGCCAGCCGTCTCGGCATCCGCACCACGTTGTTCCGTCCTCCGTACTCCGTCGATGCCGAGCCCGACACCGAAGACCAGGTGAAGCCGCTCGAACTGACCCAAACCATGGGCTACGTGACGATCGGCAACAAGATCGATACCAAAGACTGGGAGGTCGATCCCGCACTGTCGCCGAAACAGATCGCAGCGCGTGTGCTTGATCACTTGCCGCCTTGCCAGCCCAATGATCAGCAGTGCGGCAACATCATCCTGATGCATGATGGCGGCGGGAATCGCGATCGCACTTTGCTCGCGCTGCCGATGATCATCGATGGCGCGCGTGCTCGTGGATTCCAGTTCGTTCCTGTCCACCAGTTGATGGGCAAGACTAAGGCCGAAGTCATGCCCCCTCTTTCACCCAACCAGTTCTGGTCGGCGCGCCTGAACTGGATCGGCTTCTGGCTCTTCAGCGCGGTTATCACTGGCATTGCACTGATCTTCTTCCTTGGCGACATCCTCATGACGGGGCGACTGGTTTCTGTCGGCGTGCTTGCGATCTATGACCGGCTGCGCTCCCATGTCTACGGAACGCCCGAGCAGATCGCCGCTTACCGGCCGCGCGTCGCGATTCTCATTCCCGCATACAACGAAGAGAAGGTCATTGAGCGGACCATTCAAGGCGCGCTCGATTGCGACTATCCCAATATGTGTGTCATCGTGATCGACGATGGCTCCAAAGATCGTACCCTCGAAATCGCCCGTCGTACTTTCGCGCCGGAAGTGGCCGATGGAAGAGTCCTTATCCTGACCAAGCCCAATGGAGGCAAAGCGGAGGCTCTTAACTACGGACTCGAACACATCGGCGACGCGGAACTCTTCGTCGGCATCGATGCCGACACAATCATCGCTCCCGACGCGATCGCGCGCATGGTTCCACACTTCCTGAACCCCAAAGTGGCGGCTGTGGCCGGAAATGCCAAGGTGGGCAATCGCGTCAATCTATGGACGCGCTGGCAAGCGCTTGAATACATTACCAGCCAGAACTTCGAGCGTCGCGCGCTGAACACCATGGGCGCTGTCAGCGTCGTTCCGGGCGCTATCGGAGCGTGGCGCGTTTCAGCTGTTCGCGAAGCGGGAGGCTATCACATCGACACCGTAGCCGAAGACGCCGATCTCACGATGGCGCTTCTGCGCAACGGATACCGCGTCGAATATGAGGATCTCGCGCTCGCCTTCACCGAAGCTCCTACGAGCGCAAACGCTCTGATGCGGCAGCGTTTCCGGTGGTCGTTCGGGATCCTGCAGGCGGTATTCAAGCACAAGGACGTCTTTGCACGCAAAGGTGTCTTGGGATGGATCGCACTTCCCAACATCCTGATCTTCCAGATTCTGCTGCCGCTCGTCTCACCCTTTATCGACATCATGTTCGTTGTGGGCGTGATCTGGTATCGCATCCAGATATACTTCCATCCGGACTCCACAGATCCGGCGAGCTTCCAACGCCTACTGGTCTTCTTCGGAGCGTTTCTGGTCATCGACTTCCTCGCTTCGGCACTAGCTTTCGCGCTTGAGCGTCGTCAACCCGAAGCTCGCGAAGACGCTTGGCTTCTGAGCCAGGTCTGGCTGCAACGCTTCGCCTATCGGCAAGTCTTCTCGTTAGTCCTGTTTCGGACAGTAAAGCGAGCCGTTCAAGGTCGTCCTTTCGCCTGGGACAAACTGGAGCGCACTGCTGCCGTAAACTACGTCCGGGCGGAACGGAAAGACTCCGTTAAGGTCTAGGACGATTGGCATCGGCGCGCGAGCTTCTCCATTTGACATCTGCGGCCTTCCAATGGGAGGGTAAAGATCGAGACCAAATCATGACTCGTACGATCATCGAACCCTTTCGCATCAAGAGCGTTGAACCGATTCGCCGGACGACTCGCGCACAGCGCGAAGACCTGCTGCGTGCTGCGCACTACAACCTGTTTCTACTGCGGGCGGACGATGTGCTGATCGATCTCCTCACGGATTCTGGAACTGGAGCGATGTCGACGCATCAATGGGCGGCGATGATGGAAGGCGACGAGAGTTACGCGGGAAGTCGCAGCTTCGATCAGTTCCGCGATTCGGTTCAGGATATCTTCGGATACAGTCACGTGATTCCGACGCATCAGGGACGCGCTGCGGAGCGCATTCTCTTCAGCGTGATGTGCAAGCAGGGCGATGTTGTTCCGAACAATACGCACTTCGACACGACGCGCGCGAACGTGGAATTTGTGGGAGCCGAAGCGGTTGACCTGGTGATTGCGGAAGGCCGTCAGCCAAGTCTGAAGCATCCGTTCAAAGGCAATATGGATGTTGCCGCGCTCGAAGCCTTGATCAAGAAGACGGGACGTGAGCGCGTTCCGCTGGTCATGCTGACGGTTACGAATAATTCTGGAGGCGGTCAACCTGTCTCCATGGAAAACGTGAGAGCGGTGAGCAACGTTTGCAAGAAGCACAACATTCCGCTTTACTTCGACGCTTGCCGCTTCGCAGAGAATTCTTACTTCATCAAGCTGCGCGAAGCGGGTTACGAAAACAAATCTCCCAAAGAAATTGCACAGGAGATGTTTTCCTACGGCGATGGTTGCACAATGTCGGCCAAGAAAGACGGAATGGCGAACATCGGCGGATTTCTCTGCACCAACGACGACGCGCTGGCGCAGCAGGAAAAAAATCTGCTCATTCTTACCGAGGGCTACACCACTTACGGAGGCCTGGCGGGACGCGATCTGGAAGCGATCGCCGTCGGATTGCAAGAGGCGCTGCACAACGACTATCTCGAATACCGCATCGCCTCGACTGCGTATCTCGGCAACCACGTCGCCGAGGCGGGAGTGCCGATCGTTCAACCGCCCGGTGGACACGCCGTTTACATCGATGCCCGCGCGTTTCTGCCGCACATTGCGCCGGCGCATTTTCCGGCGGTCGCGCTGGCCAACGAGATCTATCTGGAGGGCGGAATCCGCTCGGTGGAAATCGGCACGCTGATGTTCGGCAAAGAGGCCAAGATGGACTTGGTGCGTCTGGCGATTCCGCGGCGTGTCTACACGCAAAGCCACATCGATTACGCGGTCGAGATCATTCTCGAAGTGTGGAGGAAGCGCGCGCATATACAGCCGATGAAGCTCACGTATGAAGCTCCGTTTCTGCGGCACTTCACGGCAAAGCTGGAACCGGAAACGGTTGAAATGGCAAGCGGGGCACGGCATTGAGGGCTCGTTGGTCGTTCGCTATTCGTCGTTCGCTTGGCTGAGAAGAAAGAAATGGTTGACTTAAGCCCGGTCCCGCCCGACCATAAAAGAAGTACACAGAGCAGGGGTGAGAGATAGGGTCACTGAGAATTGACAACTGATCGCTGACAACTGCCGTTAAGTCCTTATTCCCGAATATTTTAGCGATAAGTCCTTTACGGTCAAAGATCTGAAACGAGCAAAGCTCCTAAACCCCTGATTCTAAAAGATCGAGGGGGGAGGGGGAGGGGGGTGCTAAAGCCAAATTCACCGGGACACCCCATCGCGTGAAACCGGCCTTGGGCACGCTGTCAGGCGAGGGTTTTCGCGAACAGGTACGCGCTACAATTCCCTCGCCATGAAAACAGCGTCTTTTTGTTCGAGGGTTTTTCTCTTCTTCTTTTTTCTCTTCCTGCTGGTGTTTCCGTTCTTCGCTGAGGCTCAGGGGCACGCGGCGGCTCCGGTTAAGGATGGAGAACTTCAATTCGCCAAGCTGGGCGCGTTCAAATTGGTGAATGGGCAGATAATCCTAGACTGCCGGATTGGGTACCGGACTTTCGGACACCTCAATTCTGAAAAATCGAATGCGATTTTTTTCCCGACGTGGGCTTCGGGAGTTTCGGAACAGCTTATGCGGCAGGCTGCGCCAGGAAAGCTTGCCGATCCTACGAAATACTTCGTCATTTTGGTCGATGCTCTGGCCAACGGAGTCTCTTCGTCGCCCTCCAACAGCGCGCTGCAACCGCGCATGCAGTTTCCCATGATTACGGTGCGCGACATGGTCAACAGCCAGCATGAACTCCTCGGCCAGCTGGGCATCCATCACGTCAAAGCGGTCATGGGAATCTCGATGGGCGGAATGCAGACCTTTCAGTGGCTTGTCTCCTATCCCGATTTCATGGACAAGGCGATTCCGATCGTCGGCTCCCCGCGGCTCGCTCCCTACGACCTCGTGCTGTGGCAGATGGAGATCGATGCGATCAAGAGCGACGCCACATGGAACAACGGCAACTACAGGGAGAATCCTGCGAAACGTCGATTCGCCGAGTTCTGGGTGCTGATGGGGGAGACTCCGCGACGGCGCAACCTGGAGTTGACGCGCGAGAAAGTCGCCGAGTTCCTCGACCAGGAAACACTGAAGCCGGCCATGGACGCCAACGACCACATACGGCAGATGGAAGCGATGATGTCGCTCGACGTATCGGACGGATTCGGTGGCTCCTCACAAGAACGGTCGATGGAGAAAGCCGCTGCGGCCGTGAAAGCGAAGGTGCTGGTCGTGATCGCGACCAACGATCACGTAGTTACTCCGGGACCGGCGCGAGAGTTCGCCAAGCTACTGGGCGCCGACTTACTGGAACTCAATAGTGACTGCGGACATCAGACTTCAGGGTGCGAAGAGGCGGCGATCCTGGCGCGGGTAATTCCGTTCCTGGAGAAGTAAGTAGGAAAGTATGCTGACTTCTCCCAAACATTCGCCAGGTACGAGTCCAGTTCCATAACATGCTTTATAAAGCATCTCGGGACGTCCTTTACGCTACTGCGCGAGCGTAGTTCGTGCGGAGTGTAGAGGATTGCATGGGACCGGTGATATGCCCATCGCATCGCCGCCTAGCGCAACTCCATTGCGTACTCCACCGGCTTCGCAACTTCCTGTGACATGCGTTCTCCTCTCGAGAACCGTCACCATTTTTTATTTCTCCATTTTGCGGTTTGCTCCACCCGTCTATGCCCACGTTGTCACTCCGTTCTTACGTGTGGCCGCCTTCTTGCACATTGCTGTAGGACTAAGACTAGCTTAACCATATGTGTGCTCCTCGTCACAATAAACATTAGGTTCGCCTTAGTTGACGTGGAATCCACACGAAGAGCGGCAAATAATCCCCCACAAGTACTATAACCACCGCGAAGCTCGGCAAATTTAAGAGCGACCACACAAACCGTGTAAACGAGCTTTCCTGCACACCTTTCGGAATCACAAATCGTGCGAATGAATGAGCTGCACTAGTTGCTGACACGAAAGGCCATACGTTCGGCACATCGCACCTCCACGTGCACTTAACACGATGACGTCGTCAATCGACGTTAATGCGCTGTTAACCATGGAGAAGAGTATGAAGGTTCAGTGGCTGCGCCACCACATATGTGTGATTGTGTTCGTTTGGGCCGCGGTGTCTTGCGGGAATTCGCTTAACAACAGGCTTCATGTCACAACGCCCCATCAGCTTCCTAAAGCGGAACTAGCTACATCTTATAGTGTGACGTTTGCCGCGGCGGGAGGAGTTAGTCCTTATAACTGGGTCATCTCGCAGGGAACGATGCCACCGGGCATGGAGATCGATCCCGTCGGGATAATGTCGGGTGTGCCGACCTCATTGGGAAAGTTTAGTTTTACTGTCGAAGTCGAGGATGCCGCGGGCAACAGTGCGGACAGCGAGGTCAACCTAACTGTAATTCCGGAGCCATTACAATTAGTGACGGGCGGGGTCTTAGCTCAGGGTCAAGAGGGTACGTCTTATCTCATTTCTTTTTCGGCCGTTGGCGGAAAACTGCCCTACACCTGGAATATCTCGGCCGGGACACCTCCGCCAGGGATCGCCCTGAGCGCTAACGGGGAGTTGAGTGGTGTTCCCACTGCGGCCGGAACATTCGATTTCTCGGTTACCGTCACGGATGCCGCGGCGACGATGGCCAGTGGAGAGTTTAGCGTCACAATCGCGAATCCACCAGTTGGAGAAGCGCCGTTGACTTATTCGGCTCGAACGGATAACTGTGTTACGGGTTCGGAATCCGGATGCATAGCATCAGCGACGACCGGGGAAACTGGAAGCCCACTTTCATTCCGCTTGCGTACGACGGATACAGTACCGTTCGCGGAAAGCGCGGCGATGAACAGTACCGCGAGCGATCCCGATTTCGGTGCGTACCTAGTTATGGCCACTGACAGGAACACGAATGCTGCTGTCTCCAAGACGCCCTATATGGCCTCATGGCTGATGGGATCTGACGGGGCCTGGGATGCTTTCTCACAGGACGAAAGTCTTCTTTTGGCGCACAATTCCGGGAGCGGGGCGACCATTTTATATTTAAATGCTGCGTCCATACACGCCAAAACGTGCGCCACGATTTCTTGTGTGAGTCTGAGCGGGATCTATACGGCAAACAGCGGTGGCGGAGATGAAACTCATCTGGCACACGGTGGGGCGTGGTCTTTCAGTCGCGTTTCATCGGAACCTAACATTTTGTATGAACTTGGCGCTATAGCGACGCAGGTTAATAGGCTTACGATCTGTGCCACAACGTCGTCGCCCAATTGTTCGCTGGCCACAAAAAATAACAGTCTCATTCGTGCGCAGTATGTAGATTTCGCAAGCGACAACCCTGTAAGTTGCAAAGTGATTCAGAGCGCGGCCGCCGGAAACCCCACGACCTATAAAACTGCGTGGATCAGCAGTTTCCAAGTAGCTGATGATGGCTCTGTATCATACGGGATGACCGGCGGTTATGACTGGAGCGCCGTCGATGTCAATAACGCCGCATGGGTTCCGGTGCCGATCGACACTTTTATTTTTCCGCAGGCATACAACACAGGCAAAGATGGTTTTCAGGCAACAGCCGTCACTGGGCCGGTCGGCAGCACCGAGCCCAACTGGGACAGTGCTTGTAAGACATCTTGCAAAGATGGCGGAGTGACGTGGACTAATATTGGTCCGCTGGCCGGTCAAGGGCCGGGATTTGACGTTTTAACGTATCGTCCCTCTCAGGGATGCACGCGAATCAATACGCGTCTCGGAAAAGTCTACCGGGGAGATGGAAACAGCGCCCCGGCGGGATATCTAACCACGAACGACACAATTGCGTGTACACGAGCCGCGAAAGGCGGCCCGGTGACATACCCGTGCCGGTTACCAGACCTGCTTACTTTGCATGAAGTTGAACAAGGGCAAGACGGACGGTATGTGTCGTTTTCGCCTACCGGCGGAAACGCAGCGAACCCAGCGGGGCAATGGAACTCAGGAAGTCTAACATGCCAGGTCCCGAGTGATAGCTGGCTGGGTGCGTGGTCGTCTAGCGCGAGCTATGGCGCCGGCCAGGTGGTTAGCTACGGAGGATTGTTCTACACGGCTTCGTCCGCGACAGGTAACGAAAATCGGGAGCCGGACACGAATCCTTCGTACTGGACTGTCTCTGAGGCGTATTGTCTCGACTACTATTTCGACACAACAAGCACCGTGGTTGCTCCCTGTTCCTCGTACGGGCAATGTACGGGTCACAATGCTGCTGGATACCTGCACAAATATCTTGGCCATTTCTACAACTCGCTGCTTTACGAGCAGCCGGTAACAAATACTGCACCGATCGTGCTGAATCCGGGAATCGCTTTGCTAAGCGCCGCGCTGCAAGGGGACCAGCATGGAACTTACCGCAACTCGGGAAATCTTGACCTGACGCCAGTATTCGCGGCGACAACCGACGTACCCGCGTGGGACACACGTTATACAGTGGCGTGCTACGACGAACTGTGTGCTTTCAATCCGAGTGGGACGTTGATCATGTACCGCTTCGGACATGCCTTCAACACGGGATCGAGCGCGAATTTTTCCACCCAAAATAATATCGGGGTAATCTCTCCACTAGGAGATCTGCTGGCTTTCGGCAGCGACATGATGGGAACGCGTGGAGATCGATTAGTCGCGAACAGCGAATGTGTTAGCAACACGCGTGGCATGTATAAGCCGGCACCGAAATTGACATTGCAGGCGGATGACACCGTTTTCCCTGTAACGGGGAATGCAGGTGGCTACATCTACAAGACAATAACCGGAGGTGTTTCTAGTGGAACGACGCCGGCGGGTGGATGGAACCAGACTGTGGGTGCGACAGTCGCATACGGTAGTGCTGTGTTGCTGAATGCCGGATCAAACAGTTGCCGAGGCGACATCGTCATTCTGGATACGCTGTCCGCGCAGGCGAAACCCTAATCTGTCTGACCATTCGGGGCGGTGTCGTTGGCGCCGCCCTGATCCGTTGCCTGCCGTAAGAAGCACCAATCATTCCTAGCGCGAATCGGCCAACAGCGTCTTGGGCCTTCTTAGAAAACTCCACGGGGTTGGCTGGATCTTTTTTATTTGGCGGGGAGTGTGGCGACTTCGGAACAGGGGCCTCCGCCGGGGGCTACGCAGGCGCAACCGGTGGTGGAGTTATAGCGGCACTGGTCTCCGGGGTGTCCGAATTGGTCGCAGGTGGGATTGCCGCATCCTCGGAATTTGGGGATTTTGCCGCAGGCGGTCGATTCGGAATATTTGTGGACTTGCTCCCAGGCGGCGATTTCGGGAGCTTCGAAGCGCAGCTCCTCATGACTCAAGACATGAAACTCGAGGCCTTGTGGGCCTTGGACCTCCTGCACGCCTCCGTTGACGTCCAGAGAATAGGGGCCGGAGATGGTGAGGCGGGTTTCGGGCGACTTGGTTTTGCCGGAAGCGAAATTGATGTAGACGGCGGTCTTGCCGTCGGTGGCATGGGTGATGGAGATGTCGCCTGCGGTCACAATAATGGTGGTCGCGGTGGCGCTCGGGTTGGGGGATGCCTGAGCTTGCGCGAGCGAGATCGGGAGCGCGACGCTGGCGGCGATGGAGAGGATGCTCTGGAGGAGCGTTTTCATGCAAATCCTTCGGGGAGCGATTGAGACCATGAGGTGATCATGCGTAAAGAATTGTGCTGCGTCAAGGCGTCGTGCGGCGATTGCGAAAAGCGTTCACCCCTGCGGATACAAAGGTTCACCAAGGAAAAGCGAAACTTTTGAAATGGGAGCTTTTGTAATGCTTTGTGATGCTGCAACTCACGGGAGATGAATCTGCTCTAATAGGGATCATGTCGCTTCCGGGGATGCTGCTGTTCGCGGCAAAGAAGAGCACGAAGAAGAGCACTCTCGGATGGCTCATCCATCTGGGTGGGCCGGGGCTGATTTTGCTGGGGTTGGCAGACAATTCGCTGATTCCGCTGCCGGGGAGCACGGATGTAGCGACGATCCTGCTGGCAGCGCACCACCGGCAGCCGTGGTTCTATTACTCGTTCATGGCGACGGTGGGGGCGGTGGTGGGCGGATATCTGACCTACCGTATGGCACGCAAGGGCGGGAAAGAGACGCTGGAGAAAAAATTTTCACAAAAGCGGGTTAAAAAACTTTACGCGATTTTTGAGCGGTGGGGATTTGCGTCGGTGGCGATTCCGGCGATTCTGCCACCACCGTTTCCGATTGTGCCGATGCTGCTGGCGGCGGGAGCCATGCAGTATCCGACAAAGAAGTTCTTGGCGGCATTGACGGTGGGGCGCGGCGTGCGGTTCACGATTCTGGGGTATTTGGGCGTGCATTATGGGCGGAGTATCCTGAAGTTCTTCGGGGAATATTATTGGCCGGTGCTGATCGCATTAATTGCGTTTTCGGCGTTGGGCGCACTGTACGGGCTGTTTGAGTACAAGCGGCGGCAGAAGGGTGCGAGCGGGAAGGGGGCTGCGCCGCGACGAGAGGCGAAGCGGAGAACGGGGTGAGCATCGGGTCCCAGGTCAAACCTTTATTCTCCGAGGTCGGACGGTGACGTGGAGTTGCGGATTGTTTCCGCAGCTTGATTGAGAGCAGACTGCCTTACAGAGAAGAACGCCTAACGATAGTGTCCTGGCGCGCCAGCACTTCTTCACTCAAGTCCACGCCCAGACCTGGTCCCGGAGGCAATGGCAGATCTCCATTCGCTCCCGCGAGTAGTTTCCGGGTAACCAGACCGTCATACTCTTGGCCGTAATGTCGCCGAACCGTCTCCATGATGAAAAGATTCGTAACGTTCGCTGAGAGGTGCGCCGTCGCAAAATGGAGAATCGGGCCGCCGCAATTATGGGGCGCAATGGGCAGATAGTAAGTCTCCGCCATCGTGGCAATCTTCTTGCCCTCGGAAATTCCGCCGCACCACGAGATATCGGGCATGATGATGCTGGCAGCACGATTTTCGAGCAGCTCGCGAAAGCCCCAGCGCGTCATGAGCCGTTCGCTCAAACAGAGCGGTATCTTCGTGGAACGCGCCAGTTCGGCATAGGCGGCGAGATTATCCTGCGGGAGCATTTCCTCGAGCCACATCGGTTTGTAGGCCTCGAGGGCTGAGGCTATTTTGAGGGCCGAGGGCAGATTCCAAAAGCCATGAAACTCGATCGCCACATCGATCGAGTCGCCAAACTCTTCGCGAATCAGACGCAAGGGTTCGATCCCGCGGCGCAACTGATCGGCCGAAATATGGTTCCCACTCGTCTCTTTGGCGATTCCGTCAAAGGGCCAGATCTTCATCGCCTTGATGTTGCTGCTGAGCAGTTCGCCGGCCAAGCGCGCGGGCTCGCGATTGAAGTCGAGGCGGTCGTAACAGGTGTTGTAGATGCGTATGGATTCGCGCGATGCGCCTCCCAAAAGCTTATAGATCGGCTGACCGGTGGCTTTGCCGAGCAGGTCCCAGAGCGCGATGTCGACCGCGCTCATGGCTCGCATTTCCGCGCCAGCCCACCCGCTGTACGAGACATTGAGAAACATGTCGGCCCAGAGCCGATCGATCGCGCCCGGATCTTTTCCCAACAACACGGGCGCCAGCTTCGAATGGACGACCGCAGCTTCGGCTTCGGCGTTGGGGTAGCTCTCTCCCAGCCCGATGAGGCCTTCGTCGGTATGAATGCGGACCCAGAGATAAGTAATCGCGCCGGCGTGCACCGTGATTCCGCGAGGGAGGTAGATGGTTTCGACTGCTGTGATTTTCATGGGAGGAAATTCGAGCGTGCGCATCGAAATTATCGCTGCGCACCGGCAATTTAGTCAACATTATTGTTGACAACCGGCAGCGCCGGGACGTAGATTGTGCCTGCCAGCCTTCGCCTCATACCAAGCCGGTTGGGTGATATCGTAACGAGGCGGGAAGATGGCTTCATAGAGCGAGCCATCGTCTGACAGTAACCATCAAACCTAAAAAAAATCGATCGGTACTCATGCCTCAAGAAACCAGACTGCACGGAAAGAAAGCTCTGATCACGGGTTCAGACACGGGAATCGGACATGAAATCGGCCTCGAATTTGCCCGCCAGGGAGCCGACGTTGTATTTCATTACGTCCAAAGCGACGAAGGTGTGAAAGCTGCCGTCGAAAAGGTGCAGGCGCTGGGCCGCAAGTCCGCCGCCTTTCAAGCGGACTTTGACGCCTTAGACCAGGTGACGCAACTTGCCGATCAAGCCGGCGAATTTCTTGGCGGAGTGAATTGCCTAGTCAATAACGCCGGCGTCACTATGAACCGGCCATTCCTCAAAGTCACTCCCGAACAATTTGACAAGATGTTTCACATCAACTTCCGCGGCCAGTATTTTCTGACGCAAAGGGTGGTGGAAGACATGCTGAAACGCGGAGGCGGTGTGATCTGCAATATGTCGTCGGTCCACGGGCTGCAGGGGGTGCCGGAACACTCGGTTTACGCGGCGACGAAGGGCGCGATTATCGCATACACGCGGTCGCTGGCGGTGGAGTTGGCCTATAAAGGCATCCGCGTAAACTCTATCGCTCCCGGCTGGATCACCGTCGAGAACTACTTCAAATGTATTCCCGGCTTCACCCGGGAAATCGCGGCGGAAACCGGGTACAAAGCAATCCCTGTGGCCCGTTGCGGCGAGCCCTCGGACATCGCGAAGCTGGCGGCCTTTCTCTGTTCTGACGACGCGTCGTTCATCGTCGGGCAAACGATCGTTGCCGACGGAGGGACAACAGCGCTCATGTCTCTGGTCTCGGACTTCCGGAAAGAATCGACGAACACTTTCGGTAGAGGTTACATCCCCGGCGTCTAGGTGGCGCGAACATGCTTCAACAGCTGATTGCAACCCTGAAGGCGGTTGGCAAGCCCGCCGAACAGTATCAAACCGATAATGGAACGCGGATCCTGATCCTGCCTTACGGGGGCAGAATACTTGGTGTCTTCGCTCCTGGGAGCGAAGAGAATTTTCTTTGGACGAATTCAGCCCTCGACAATCCAGAGACCGCGCGTGCCTACTACGCGAGCGATGACTGGCAGAATTCTGGAGGCGACCGCACATGGCTCGCTCCCGAGGTTGACTTCTTTTTTCCAAAATTTCCTAATATCGATATTGCCGGATACTGGCAACCGAGGAGCCTCGATCCCGGGAACTATGAACTGACCAAGACCAGCCATGGCGTGAGGCTGACCAACCGTTTGACAATCGAGGGATTTCGATCGCGAAAGCGAGTTTTGTTAGAAATCACAAAATCGGTGGCGACGGCTGCGAACCCATTGCGCCATGAAACCGCAAGTCAGACTGGGGAAGTGGAGTACGCGGGCCACACGCTCGTGACCTCCCTGAAGATCGTCGATACGCAACCGAATGACGCTTTCCTGGTGGGCCTGTGGAGTCTGACGCAGATGCCCCACCAGGGCGAGCTGTTCATTCCGACCTATTCGAGAACGGAGCCACGGATCTATTTTGGACTGGTCGACACTCCTCCCGACGAATTGGCCATGAGCGATCGTTTGGTGAGATTTAAGATGAGGGCGGCTGGCGAACACAAAATCGGTGTCCGCGCGGCCGCCACCACGGGCCGTATCGGCTACATCTATGCCACCGGCAACAAGCACGCGCTGATTATCCGCAATTTTTTCGTGAATCCATCAGGCGAGTATGCCGATGTTCCTTGGACGGAACCCGACGATCTCGGCTATTCCACACAAGCCTGCAGCGTCAATAGCCGTTGGGGAATGTTCAGCGAGATGGAGTATCACGTCCCAGCCATAGGCGGAAACACCGGGCTGAGCTACGTGGAAGACCGCTCGCAACTCTGGGCATTTCGCGGAGCGCGCGAAGATATCTTGAAGATTGCGCGAACGCTGTTATCGAACGAGATTCACTAGCCTGGCTCGCCCGATTTCTTCAGAGCGCCCGATCGTTAGAGTGTAAGCTCCGCCAGAATCAGGTTATCGTCGTGGCCGCCATCCGTAAGGTGGAACCCGAGGTTCCGGCAGATGGTGATCATCCCGATATTCTCGCGCAGCATATTGGAATGCACCTTATCCAGCTTTTCGTCACGGGCGATTTTCAGGAGCTGACGGTAGAGTTCCGTGCCTAATCCCATGCCCTGCGCTCCATCTCGAACCAATGCAGCCAGTTCAGCTTCGGGGATACCACGGAGTTTGCTGAGGCGTCCCACGGCGAGGATTTCGGGTTCTCCAGCCTGGTTTTTCCGCTCGACAACCAGCGCCATATCGCGGTTGTAGTCGATAAAGCAGATTTGCGTGAGCCGCTCATGCGTGGTTCTTTGAGAAAGTTTGAGAGGCTGGAAGTACCTGAGATAGACCGAGCGTTCGCTAAGCTCTTTGTGAAACCCGATCATCTTAGGCTCGTCCTCAGGGCGGATCGGCCGCACTACAACCTGTTCTCCGTTCTTCATGGTCCATCGCGAAACGTATTGTTCGGGGTAGGGCCGTATTGCAGAGCGGGGTAATTTTTCGTCCGTGACAGCCTCGTCGTGCAGCACAACCCGCGCATCGAGCGCCAGCAAGCGTTCAGGAGACGCTAGCAGGGGATTGATGTCGATCTCCTTGATGCGAGGATTCTCGACCACGAGTTCGCTGAAACGAACCAGCAAATTCTCGAGCGCTCCCATATCCACGCTCTTGCGTCCCCGTACTCCCTTGAGGGCGTGATAGATCTTCGTGGTTTCCATCATGCGACGTGCGAGTGTGGAGTTCAGCGGAGGCAGCGCCAGCGACTTGTCCTTGAAAACTTCAACCAGCTGGCCTCCGGTTCCAAACAGGAGGACCGGCCCAAACTGGGAGTCAAGACTGGATCCGAGAATCAGTTCATAGCCGTCCAGCTTGGCCATCGGCTGCACGGTCACGCCCTGGAAATGCTCTGCCCCAACTTTCTCGGCAACGGCGCGCTGAATATTGTTGAAGGCCTCGCGCACCGCCGTGGCGTCCCGCAGATTGAGGATTACGCCACCGACATCGGTCTTGTGGGTGATGGTCAGGGAGTACAACTTGAGTACCACCGGATAGCCCATCTTTTCGGCCCACCCGACGGCTTCGTCCAAGGTCTGTGCGATCTCGGTCTTTGTCGTCGGAATGCCGTATGCTTCCAGGAGTTTCTTTGACTCGTACTCGGTGAGAATGGTTCGTCCTGACTCCTTGACCCGCCCGATGATGGAGCGCGCGACCTGGCGATCAGGGCCTGAGTCTCCCGTCTGCAGCGATGGCGTCTCGTACAAACCCTTGAGATTGTCGGCGTACTGCCACATGTAGTTGAAAGCGCGCGCCGCCGTGTCGGGATAGTAAAAGCTCGGCAGGCCGGCCTGGTTCAGAATGTCTTCGCCCGCGGCCACGCTGTTTCCACCCATCCAGCTCGCCAGTACAGGTTTGCCGAGGCTGTGGGCGTAGGGCCTCAGTTCCTCTGCGATGCGCGTCGGATTCGTCATTCCCTGCGGAGTCATGATGACCAGCATGCCATCGATGTTCGGATCTTTCGCCGCGATCTCGAGTGACTTCGCGTAGCGTTCCGGTTCCGCGTCTCCCAGAATGTCGACCGGGTTGCCGTGACTCCAGGAGGCTGGCAGCAGTTTGTTGTACGCCTCCATACTCTCCGGAGAAACCTCCGCCAGTACGCCGCCGCCCTGCACCAGCGCGTCGGTGGCCAGAACGCCGGGGCCGCCCGCGTTGGTCACGATGCACAGGCGATTTCCTTTGGGGCGAGGCTGCTTGGCGAGCACCTCTGTCATATAAAAAATGTCGGCGATGGCGTTCACGCGCAGGACTCCGACGCGCCGAAACGCCGCATCGAGAACATCGTCCGATCCCGTCAATGCGCCAGTGTGCGAGGCGGCAGCTTTGGCAGCAGCGGCGGTGCGTCCGGCTTTGATCACGATGATCGGTTTGGTCAGCGACACCTCGCGCGCCGCCGAAAGGAATGAACTCGCATCCCCAATCGATTCCATGTAAATCACGATGGCGTGGGTCTTCGGATCGCTGCCGAAATAACTGATCAGGTCGCCCCAATTCACATCCAGCATCGACCCAATCGAAATGAACGAACTAAAGCCGACGTTTTCCCCCAAGCTCCAGTCCAGTACCGCCGTGCACAACGCTCCGCTCTGGCTGATGAAGGCCACGTTGCCGGGCTTGGCCACGGTAGCGGCAAAAGTCGCATTCAGCCCTTGAACCGGATTCATCACGCCCAGGCAGTTCGGCCCGATGATCCGCATCTTGCCTCGGACAATCTCCATGATCTCGCGTTCGAGCGCGATGCCGGCAGCACCAATCTCTTTAAATCCGGCGGAGATAACGATCCCTCCCGGAATGCCCAAATCCACTGCTTCCCGCAAGACCGAAGGCACAGTGGCGGCAGGGGTCGTAATGACGACCAAATCGGGAACTTCAGGCAACTCGCTTACACTGGGGGATGTTCTCACTCCGAGAATGTTGGAGCGCTTGTTATTGACGGGAAAGATGGTGCCGCCGAAGGGACTGCTCAGCAGATTCCACAAAACGCTGCGGCCTACGCTGCCCGCACGCTCGGAGGCGCCGACGAGAGCGACGCTCCGCGGACTGAAAATTGGATCCAGCGGATGTGCTTCTGCTCGCAATACGTCATGGGAAGAACCACCTGTAACTTTGCCGACTTTACTGATCGTGCTCATGAATGCTCACCTTTGAATGTCGGAGCGCCTCAGCCAATGTCCGATTGAACTCGTTTCACGATATCGAACACCTGCTGGCATATCCGCAAATTGAATGAATTCTTATGAGTTCCGACTGCTACACCTTAATTCTAGACACTCCCCCAACTGTCAGGCAGTGGGATCGCTCTGCGTTTCCCATTTGTACCGGAACGAGAAAGCAAGATGGCGAACTGCCAAAGTCATTTCTTGTTGTATTTGTGGAGCGTGAGTTGCCGGAGGGCTTCGTCGAGATCGGCACTTTCGAGGACATTCGCCCGGTCCTTTGCTAATTCGAGCAGTCGTTTGTGAATCGCGAGGCGAGCCTGCTCGTAAAGTTCGTCCCGCTTTGGCGGGTCTTCCTCATGCATTGCCAACTGGTAAATAGCCTTCCAGTCGCTGGTCATAAAGGTCCCGATCAACCACAAAGGCTGGGAATCGCTTTTATCCTACCCCGGGGACGAAAGACCGGTCGGTGATGGCGGTCACATGATCTGTTAATGGATTTGCGCCACCGGCGCCGCGAGTCGGAGCCGAAAGGAATGGCAAATACCGGGATTTCTGGACGAAAAGCGTTGCACTTCCGTGGTTGGGATGAGAGAGACAGACACTCTCACGTTCCGCAAAAGTTCTTTATACCCACTCTACTCGCGGCGTTTGCGGAATGATGCCAGCTTTGTGCCCCATGTCGAGCAGACGGCGTACGGCTTCGCGTCCGTCATCGCCATAATCCAAGGTACGCTCGTTGACATACATGCCAACGAATTTATCGGCCTGCTGGGTGTCGAGGTCGCGGGCGAACTGCATGGCGTAAGCCAAAGCTTCTTCGCGATGATCGATGCCGTATTGAATACTCTCGCGCAGCGCGTGGCCGACGCTGGTCATGGTGTCGGCACCCAGTGAGCGGCGGATGGCGTTCCCACCCAAAGGAAGCGGCAGTCCCGTCACTTTCTGCCACCAGCGCCCTAAATCGATCACCCGGTGCAATCCCGACTTGTCGTAGGTCAACTGCCCTTCATGGATAATCAACCCGGCTTCGTGTTTGCCTTCGAGAATCTGCGGAATGATCTGGTCGAAGGGGACGATTTCGACCGCGATCCCTGGCGCGAATAGTTCGAGCGCGAGGTAAGCCGTCGTGAGCTTTCCGGGGATTGCGATCTTCCTCGTCTTGATCTCATCCTGCGTGAATGGCCGGGTGGAAACCAGCATCGGCCCGTAGCCATCGCCGACACTGCCGCCGCAGGACATCAGAGCGTAGTTCTCTTGAATGTATGGGTAGGCATGGAACGAAATCGCCGTAACGTCGTACACAGCTTCCTGGGCTTGGCGATTCAGTTTCTCGATATCGCAGAGCGTGTGGCTGAACTTCAGTCCGGGGACACGAACCTTGTTCGTGGCCAGACCATAAAACATGAATGCGTCGTCGGAGTCCGGGCTGTGCGCAACGGTGATTTCGCGGACTGGAGAGGAAACTGTACTCATAAGAATTGCAATCCTGTTCTATAAGAACTTGGTTGTCGGGAGAAGCGAAAGCGCCGCCATCCCGCGCGGCCATTGTCTTGCGGCCATTGTCTTGATCATCTCGTAGAGAGCAGGCTTGCCGGGTCTCCATAGTCCGGGGTCCCGCTACCGGGAAGTCTGCTTGGACCAACGTGCAGCGACTCCAGCTGCCATTAAGATTTTGATGATTTCCGCGAAGACGAACCAGTAGAGCCCGAACCGAATCGCCAACGAGATCGAGTGCGTCAGCACTGCCAGCCAACTCAAACCGCTCGCGAAGAGCACAACTTCCGCCGCTGTCGCCGAGAGCACGGCCCAGCCGAATCGACGCGAAGTGTGTTCATAAATCCAGCCCGCGACAAACGCCACCAACGGGTAGGCCAGCAGAAATCCACCGGTTACGCCAAATAGATGCGAAACCCCACTGCCCAAAGCCACCGGGCTGAACACCGGCAAGCCGCTCGCGCCTTCCATGAGGTAGAGCGCAAGTGCCGCGAAGCCGCGGCGCGAACCGAGTAGCAACCCCACCGCCAGGACGCCGAAATTTTGCAGGGTCAGAGGCACGGGCGTACCGGGTATTGGCACCGAAATGTGCGCGCAAACCGCGACAAACAGGCTGGCGGAGACCACAATGACCGCCTGCTTCAGCCAATCCCTGCTTGTATCTTTTTCGTGTTCCTGCCCGATTGCCCCAGTGGCTTGCAGAATCTGGCTCGCTACTTTCGACATGGCTTTCCTTTCTTGTCGGCAGACACTTCGATGCCAATGGTTCTACATCAAATCTGAGGGTGGGACGAACGATCGAGGCCTTCCAGTTCCGCCTTGTGGGCCGCCGTGGCTTGCATCTGCCGCCGGACCCGCATAAATATCGTAAGCGCAACTGAAACCACCACCGCCGTACTGACTCCTAGTATGAGAAACCACCAGAGCATCCGCACAACCCATTCAGGATAGCAGATAGGGCGCAACCCACATGTGCGCAAAATCACGCGCTCGAAAATCGAGCAGCTGCGGTCAAAGTGTCAGCTCTTCTTGGCGAGTTTGGTGGTTGCTCTACGCCGCTTTTCGATATTCTTCGCGACCATTTCCAGGCGCTTGCGCGCTGTCTTCGATCCCGTCGCGACCTTCTCAATGTTCGACCAGACCGATGGGTTCCCCATTTTCTGACGCAATTCCTTCAAAAACGGCTGGATCTTGGCAAAAATGAAAAACATTTCGCCGCTGCACCCGGGCTGCACAAACAACTCTTCGTGGAGAGCCCCTTGCAGCACAAAGCAGGCCGCCATATCCCAATAGCTTCCGACCTGCCGGAGCCATGCATTCTCTTGCGTGCCCTGGGCGTTGGAAACTTTCAGGATGTCATCGGCACTCTCGGGCCAAAACTCGCCCACATACCATGCTCGTGCTTTGCGCATCTCCGCTTCGCGCCGCAGATCATAGAGTTTCAAAATCAAGCTTGCATCGTGCGCTGTCGCCTTCTTCGCCATTTTTCGCCTCGTGAAGAAATCAAGATCCCTACAATTTCTAAAAAGTGGGCCCGTCACCAGCCACGTACCTCATCTCCATCAGGCTTTCGCAGCCTCTGCCGGTCCGCCGCTTTCCACCGCCCGTTCGTAGTCGCATTCCTTATTCGGACACGCGATCACCGTTCCGTCTTTGCGGATTCGCTCCACCAGATACTCATGCCCGCAGCTAGGGCACTTCTCCGGCACGGGCTTTGCCGCCGAAGTAAATTTGCACTTCGGATAATTCCCGCATCCGTAAAAGGTATTGCCCTTGCGTGCCCGCTTCTCGACCAGTTCCCCATCCTTGCACTCTGGACACTTCACCCCGATGAAGTTCTGCTTCACGTACTTGCACTCGGGATATCCGCTGCACGAAGTGAACTCTCCAAAACGCCCGTGCCGCAGAATCATGTTGCGCTTGCACAGAGGGCAGGTCTCATCGAGCGGAATATCAGGCACCTTCTTGCCCTGATCCAACCGCCGCGTCGTCTTGCAATCGGGATACCCGGTACAAGCCATGAACTGCCCAAAGCGCCCTCGTTTCAGCACCATCACGCGGCCGCAATTTTCGCAGTACTCTTCCTGCGCGGTCTCCTGCACATCGGCCGTATCCAGATCCGGCAGATTGATGGGGTTTTCTTTTGTGAACTTGCAGGTATCGGGGTTTTCCTTGTCGTACGTGCTACAGGCGTAGAACGATCCGTGCTTGCCCCACTTGATCACGAGCGGCGCGCCGCAAAGCTCACACTTCTCGTCCGTCGGCTTCTCCATACGCTTGATGTTTTCCATGTGCTTCTCCGCGTATCGGAGATCCTTCGAAAACTTCTTGTAAAAATCGGTGAGCGCCTCGTTTCCCGTCTGCTTGCCCTCTTCGATTTCATCCAACTCTTCTTCCAGATGCGCGGTGTACTGGAAATCGAAGATGTCCTTGAAATTTTCTACCAGCAGATCGGTGACGACCAGTCCGATTTCGGTGGGCGTAAACTTGCCGCCGATTTTCTGCGCGTACATGCGCTCCTGGATTGTGCTCAGAATCGTCGCGTAGGTCGAAGGACGCCCAATGCCGCGCTCTTCCAACTCCTTCACCAGCGAAGCTTCGTTGAAGCGCGGAGGCGGCTCTGTAAAATGCTGCTCCGGGAGCAGAGATTTTAGGGTTAACTTCTGACCCGCTTCAAGGGGCGGAAGTTTGTGCTTCAGTTCCTCGTCTTCCTCATCCTTATTATCCTTTGACTCTTCGTAGACCTTCAGAAAGCCGTCAAACTTCATGACCGATCCCGTCACACGGAACCAGAAGACATCGTTCCCGGATTTCGCATCGATGTCGACCGACGTCTGGTCAAACACTGCCGGGTTCATCTGCGAAGCTACAAAGCGCTGCCAGATCAGCTTGTAAACCTTGAATTCATCTTCCTGGAGATACTGCTTCATCTGGTCAGGATGCCGAGCCGCCGATGTCGGACGGATCGCTTCGTGGGCCGCCTGGGCTTCTTTCTTCTCCTTGTAGGTATTGGGAGATTCCGGCAAATATGGCTGGCCGTAGGATTCCGCGATATATTCGCGCACCTCCGTAATCGCTTCCGGAGCGACCCGCGTTGAATCGGTACGCATATAAGTAATGAGGCCGACCAGTCCCTCCTCGCCCAATTCCACGCCTTCATATAGCCGCTGCGCAATCATCATCGTGCGCTTGACGCTGAAACGCAGCTTGCGCGAGGAATCCTGCTGCAGTTTGCTGGTTGTAAAGGGAGGAGTCGCGTTCCGCCGGCGTTCTTTCTTCTCTGCCGAACGAACGGCCCAATCGGCTTTCTCGAGCGCCTTGCGGATCTCTTCCGCCTGCTCGGCGTTCGTGACTTCAATCTTCTCTTCGCCCTTGCCCAGAAAGCGCGCGTCAAATGCGGGCGGCTTATTTGCCGCAAGATTGGCGTCGATCGTCCAATACTCTTTTTTCTCGAAAGCCTTGATTTCGCGTTCGCGATCAACAATCAGCCGCAGCGCAACCGTTTGTACGCGACCCGCCGAAAGGCCGCGCCGCACTTTGTCCCACAACAAAGGAGAGACCTGGTAGCCCACGAGGCGATCGAGCACGCGCCGCGTCTGCTGTGCATCTACCAGATTGCGATCGATATCCCGGGGATGCTCAAACGCCGCCTTCACCGCTCGTTGCGTAATTTCGTTGAAGGTCACGCGCCGGATACGCGCCCCATCGCCGACGTCATCTGTCTTCGGCTTCGACTTTTTGCCCTTTTTTTTCTTGCCCGAATTTTCGCCCAGTTCGTCGGCGAGATGCGCCGCAATCGCTTCCCCTTCCCGGTCAGGATCGGGGGCCAGGTAGATGAAGTCCGCGGCGAGCGCCAGCTTTTTCAACTTCGCCAGAACCTTCTCTTTGCCCGGGATGACAACGTACTCGGTTTCGAACTCGTTTTCGAGATCGACCCCGAGGCTGCTCTTAGGCAGGTCCTTCACGTGGCCGTACGAGGCATCAACGGTGAATCCCTTACCCAGATATTTCTGGATCGTTTTCGCCTTGGCCGGCGATTCGACAATGACTAGTCCTTTAGACAATGGTTCCTCAATGTGGCAGTAATGGATTTGAAGCTAGCACGAATTGCCGGATTGCAACAACCCGTCGTCAGTTTTCAGTTGTCAGTTTTCAGCCAGCCACCTTCACTTTTTGCATTAGGGACGACAGCATACGCTTCACCTCAACTGCTTGCGTTGTAAGCTTCTCGTATTCTGGATCCTGTAGACAGTTGAGATCGTGGGCCAGCAGAAGTTGGTATTCGAGTTCACTGGCCGAACCCATCGCGATCTGGAGAAACCGTCCCAATTCAACATTGCCCTTTCGACAACATCCTTCGGCGATATTCATACCGACCGAAGCAGAAGCGCGCCGCATCTGACTCGTCAAACCATACATTTCATCTCGGGGAAAAGTCTTGCTCGATGCGTAGATATCCAACGTGAGCCGGTGCGATTTCTCCCACACTCGAAGGGTACGAAAACTCTGCACGTAGCCTCCGCTTTTACTGAAAACTGACGACTGATAACTGACAGCTAAAAGCTTTTCACAAAATTCTTCCCGGGCAGCTGTCGTATCTTTCCACTGAGCTCCAGTTCAAACAGGGTGGCGAAGATTTCCGAAGACGACACCTCCGGCTCCAGCAATTCCACTAATTCATCGATGTGCGTGGATTCATCGGCCTTCAACAACTTCAGAATCTTTTTCTCGTGGGGGGAGATTGCCTCATCCGGGAATAGAGATGCCGTTTCCGGCTCCGGAGATTCATTCTGCCCGGCCGCCAGCGCCAGTTGGACATCTGTCGGCAGCTCTTCCCACACATCTTCCCACGTCGCTACCAGCTTCGCTCCCTGCTTGATCAGCGTGTTCGGACCCCACGCATTTTTGTTCGTCACATTACCCGGAACCGCGTAAACATCGCGGTTTTGCTCCAGCGCGAGCCGCGAAGTGATGCGCGTGCCACTATATTCCGCCGCCTCCACGACTAACACGCCCGCCGACATGCCGCTAATGACCCGGTTTCGAATAGGGAAGTTTTGTGGCGCTGGAAACGTCCCCACCGGAAACTCCGTAATCAGGGCGCCGCCAAGCGCGATGATCTGTTCCGCCAGCCGCGTATTTTCCTTGGGATACATCACATCAATTCCGGTGCCGAGGACGGCCACCGTCTTGCCTTTCGCCGCAACCGCTCCGCGATGCGACGCCGTGTCCACCCCGCGCGCGAGCCCACTAATAATAACCAGTCCCCGCGCCGCCAAATCAGTCGAAAGCCGTTCCGCCATTCCGCTGCCGTAAGGCGTCGGATGTCGCGTTCCCACCACCGCAATCCCCGGCTGCGACAGCACCTCAACACTACCCTTCAGGAAAAGAATTACGGGAGGATCGTAGATCTCCTTCAGCGGCGCCGGATACTCCGCATCGCTCAGCGAAATAATTCGAGCCCGCGCCTCGACCGCTTTTCCGCACTCCACTTGCGCCAGTTCGAGCGACTTGCCCGTAGCAATCGACTGCGCCGACACCGCCTGCATCCCGCTCGCTTCGAGTTCCGTTAATGTGGCGCGGAATACCTGCTCCACCGACCCGTAGTGCTCAATTAATTTCTTAATGCGGGATGCGCCCAGTCCCGGAGTGAGAGACAATGCAAGCCAGTACGAAGCCTGCTGCGTGGCGGCCAGCGGAGGAGTAACGGCGGAATTCGACATATCGGCTGACGCTAAGCGTGGCCAAAAGTGCTGTCAAGGATGGCGCGCACACCACTTTCGGTATAATTTTTAAAGTGATGAGCCGGTTAAAGATCTCGGCCATTTCCTACCTGAATACAGCACCCCTCATGTGGGATTTTGAGCACGCGCAACCAGGCGCGGACCCAGCCGCGAATTACGACATCGCCTACACCATTCCTTCCGCCTGTGCCGAAGCCTTGCGCTCCGGAGCCGCCGATATCGGCATCATCCCCGCCGCGGCCTATACCACGGTCCCCCACCTCCTTATTATTCCGGACGTGGCCATCGCCGCCCGCCAGGCCGTCCGCTCGATCCTCCTTGTCAGCAAGCATCCACTGGGAGCGTGGGACAAACACGTCCGCACCGTCGCCCTCGACACTTCTTCCATGACCTCTGTCGCCCTGGCCAAGATTCTGTTTGCGAAATGGCTCGGTGGAGAACGCGACTATTGCTCAATGGCTCCCAACCTCGACGCCATGCTCGCATCGAGCGACGCCGCCCTTTTAATCGGAGACCCCGCTCTGCAAGTCGATCGCACTCGCTACTTCACCCTCGACCTCGCCGAAGAATGGAAAGCTCGCACCGGCAAATCCTTCGTCTTCGCCTTCTGGGTCATTCGTGAACGAGCTTTAGCCGGACATGATCGCGACGGAATCGCCCGCGATTTCCAGAACTCCCGTGATCACGGCCTCTTCCCAAAAAACCTGGAATCCATCGCGCAAGAATGGGCTCCTCGCCTCGGCCTCTCCGTCCAGACGGTTCGCGTCTACCTAACCCAGAATATTCATTACTATCTTGATCCTCCCAGTCTCGAAGGGTTAGCGCTGTATTACCAACTGGGAGCCGAGATCGCCGCCCTGCCGCCAGCGCCGGACTTACAGTTTCTCTAAAAGCTCAGTAGTCTTCGGCGTGTGGAAGCGCAACTCGATCCGATTTATGGTGCACAACCTACTTCAAACTCCCCAGAACTGGTCTGTTTAGCTCATTTTTTAAAATGAGGATAAGTCATACTCACGACAGTCTACTTAGATGGGGGTTCCCGTATGCCGCAGATCAAGACCAGCGTCTCTCGACGCGTCCTGCTCGTAGATGACGACGAAGCCGTTCGCGAGATGATGGGAATGACGCTCGAAAGCAAGGGGTTCAACGTAACCCCAGCTGCCAGCGTGACCGCGGCCCTGAGGTTCATCGCGACGGAACCCTTCGATGTGTTGATTACTGACCTGCATATGCCGAACCCCAGCGATGGCTTCGCGGTGGTGGCTGCGATGCGCCAGACTCAACCAGAGGCACTAACGCTGCTGGTCAGCGGCTACCCGGACGTCCAGAGCGCGATGGATGCCATCATTCTTCAAGCCGACGACATCATCGTGAAACCCTTCGATGTCCAGGGATTCGCAGAACTGCTCCGCAATAAGATGGAAAATAGGGTGCCGGCTGCCCGCACCCAAAAAGAAAGGGTCGCGTCAATTCTCGAGCGATGTACCGGCGGCATCGTCGAAAACTGGTTGAAGCGGGTCAAGAAGGACAAACAACTCAACTACGTCACGCTAACCGATAATGAACGCACGGGCTATCTCCCGAAATTGATCGAAGACTTGATTATTCGCCTGCGAGAGTCGAACATCCCGGGATCGGAAAACGATTCTCCGCCTTCCGTCGCCGCCGTCGCCCATGGCAAAATGCGAAAGCTACAAGGGTATACTCCAGGGATGCTCGTGCACGATTCGCGTATTCTCCAGGTGACTCTTTTCGGAACTTTGCAGCAAAATCTCAGCGCGTTGGATTTCAGTCTGCTCTTGCCCGACATTATGACGATTGCGGACGAAGTGGATTCTCAGTTGACTCAAGCCATGGACAGCTACATGAATTCCTCAGCCAAGCCCGCCGCCGCCTAGAACCACGCCTGTGTGGTGACGATCTGTCCTGCGCCTTCGATTGATCTTGCCTTGTTCTTGCTGTTGGTTTGCAAGGATCCCCATGAACCCAGAAACCCAGCCCAGATCCGCCTTACCCACCGCTAGCCTGCTCCACCGTTGCCACATCAAACGCATCGCTCAAATCTGCATGCCCCGCCAGCGTGTCGCGGCGTTTGCCCTCGACCAGAATGTTTACCCGATGTATCCCCGGAACATTCATCGCCAGCGTCTCCACCAGCGAATTCACCGTCAGTTGTTCGCTGAGAACGCCGGATCGGTGCTGGTCGGCAAACGCTTCATTCAGATCGATGACAGCCGCGCCCGGATCGACCAGGTAAATGCTTCGAATGTCTGCCGCCGCGGCCATCGGATGCGCTGCGCCCGGCTGCTGGTAAATCCGTAACAGCGCCCGCAACAATTCTTCAGCTCTTTGCTGCCGACCTTCGGGCAGCGGAATCTGTGCGCCGCGCGCCACCAGCACGCCCGCCTTGTCGTCCGCCACATACAACGTCACTGTCTCTGTAGGACCGGAAGCCGGCGGCGCGACCGGCAACGCGGCTGTCGCCATCGTGTCCACTTCACCTGCCCGGCGCCGCATGTGGCGCAGATAGATTCCCATCGCCACCACGGCTACCAGCAACACGCTCACACCAATCAATAGATGTCGCGGGATCATGCTTTGCCTCTCATTGCGTTACTCCTAGCCGGTCGCGCATCGAGGCAACCGCATCGGCAATTGCCGCTGCTACCCGTTGCTGGTAATTTGCCGAACTCAAATCCGCAACGCCGCCGTCCCCGGGAGCCAATTCGACCGCTACCGCCGGCATCACCACGCTGTTCAGCGGACGCAACGACGCCGCCGATGCTCGCGCCGCGATTTCCCGCTTCTGCATCTCGGCCACGATTGCCGTTGAGACGATTTTGCTCACCGGCAATGCCTGCGCCTGTGCCGCGTTCCACGCGTGAAACACGCCCTTACTGGCGCCTTCCACCGGAAGCAGGGCGGTGTAAACCCGCGCGCCCATCCCCTGCGAAACCGCGTGCAGCGTGATGTAAATCCCTGCATGTGCCACATTCGCCGCCGCCGCCCGCTGATCGAGCGTCAATCCGATATCGGAATCCCGCAGCAGCATGACCGCGAATCCGCGGGTTTCCAGTTCGTGCCGCAGCAGCCGCGCGAATCCCAGCGTCACCTCTTTTTCCGCCAGTGTCTCCGTCAGCGCGGCGCCCCGTTCCTCCCCACCATGCGCTGCATCCACCACCGCAACAATCCGATGTGGTGCACCACTCGCAGCTGGATTGCCTGCCGCGGGCTGCCCCTGGTTTCCTTGTCCTGTACCCGGTGTCGCCGCCGATCCATTCCCAACCGCACTCTGTGGAGCCGGAGCGAGATTGATCGTCCGCCGGTCGCCGCTGAACGTTGCAATCAACGGCTCGTTCCCCGCCACCTCCAACTCGGCGTCCCCACCCGCCTCCGAGTAACTCGCCTGCTTGAAAATCTTGTTATCGAATGCAATCGATGAATTCCCGGGAGACAACAGCGGCTCGCGCTTGAAGACCATCCGCACCCGCCCCGGCTCCGTCGAGATCGTCGGATTCACCGGCCCGCTGAAGTTCAGCGCCAGATGTGCCGGATCGTTCGCATCGAGCCGAAAGCTCACCTGAATCCCGATATTCCCCACAAAAAGCCGTCCCGCGTTTTCGTGAAAGTTCACTGGAGTTCCCAGAAAACGCGGCAACAGCGCGCCCAGCGAACCAACCGGAACCAGCCCCCGCGAATTCTCAATCAGAAAAGGAGCCGCAAAGTCGAAATTCTTCCCGCGGATTCTGCCCCGCGTTCTCCCCGCAATAAACTCCGCGTCCACCGAGTTAAACCGCAGCCGCAACCCGCCGCCGTTCGACTGGCTGCTCACCCGCCCCAGCGGGTCGAGAAGTTCCAGCAGTCCGATATACTCATGCCCCGCTCGTTCCAGAATCGGTACGGTGTAGATCGCCGCCGGCGAGTACACGGATAGATGCTTTTCCTCGCTCGATCCGGCCGCCGCAAGCTGCGTCATCCCGGCCAGGACGCCGGCCAATGCGATCGCCACGATCTTTCTTGTTGACTTCGTATTCGTCTTTGTCAAAGCGAGCTCGTCGAAACTGAAACGCACGTCCACTAAACCCTAAACGCTCCGCGCCCCGTGCGCCACACTTTCCGCTGCTCCAAGAATAAAAGACACCAACACCCCGGCATGTACGATCAAACAAGCCTGGACAAAACCCACGCCGTCTCATCCGCAGTAGAATAATTCCCATGTACCACTACAATCCAGCAACTGCGCTCGAAGAACTCGCCGAAGACGCCACCCTCCCGAACCCCGTTCACGTTCGCGACATGATGCTGCGCCACAAGCTCTCCGCCGATCAGTCCCTCGAACTGAACCGCATCTTCGTCGAATACCAGAAATTTTTCGGAGAGGCGCAGAAGTTGGGCAAGCAAATCCTGCAGCGTTTGGCCTCGTAGGTTCTTTCATCGCGCAGGGGCGGACGCATTCGTCCGCGGTTTCAAGTTATACTTCCTGCCGAAAAGAGCCGAGCCGCTTACGCTACTCATTCGAAAGGAATGCCGATGAGCGTTCCCCGCGTCGCCCTAGCCGCAGTCGCCGCCTTCGTCGCTTATTTTGTTCTCGGAGGTTTGAGCTTTGCCGTAATTCCATCCCTGAAAGGCGAATTTCTCAAGTACCCAGCGGTCTATCGCTCCCAAGAAGAACAGATGAGCCACATGCCCGGCGGAATGGCTGCCATGTTCGTCTCCATCATAGCGCTCGCCAGTTTGTACGCCACCTTTTATCCCGGCGGCTTCGACCTCGCCCAAGGCGCCCGGCTGGGCGCCGTCTTCGGAGCTTTAATCGGAATCTTCTCGATAGGATCTTTCGTCATTCACAACTACGTGAACCTGCAAATCGGCCTCAAGCTCACGATGCAGCAATCGGCCGCCTACTTTATCGAGTGGCTCGCGGTGGGCATCGTGATTGGCCTCATTTACCGTCCGGTGACCCATTAATCGAGTTTGGCGTGTCTGATTTTGAAACGACTGCGATGTCGCTCAAGCGGTACGCGATACAGAGCAGAATTTTCAGCAGGCTGCTAGGTTGCGGCTTCGGGTTCGTCGGTTAGGGTCGCCAAAAGAGTTCCAACGGGTACTTTTAAACCGAGTTCGACCTGAATGGGTCCGAGATAGCCTTTGCCCATTGACTCAACTTCCATTTCTACCTTGTCGGTTTCGACGGTGAAAAGCGCCTCGCCCTTTTCGACAAACTCGCCTGGCTGCTTGAGCCAACTTGTCACAGAACCTTCTTCCATGGTGAGGCCGAGCTGCGGCATAACAATTTTGTAAGACATCTCTAAGACTTTCTCCTTGATGTGCTCATCACGTCCTTGACTTCGCTTACGATGCGCTCGACGGACGGAATCATTTGATTTTCGAGAACCGGGCTGAATGGGTTGGGAACTCCGAGCGAACAAATTCGCTTGGGACTGACTTGCAATTCGTTGAAGCAATCTTCGGCGGCGATGGCCAGGAGTTCACCGGCAAAACTGCAGTAAGAGGGCGACTCATCGATCACGACGAGCCTTCCTGTTTTCTTGATCGAGTCGGTAATTTTCTGCCGATCGAGAGGGACGATGGTGCGCGGGTCGATCACTTCGGCGGAGATTCCATCCTGCGCGAGAACCTCGGCGGCTCTTGCGGCGAGGTCCACCATTCTCGACATCGCGATGATAGTGAGATCTTTGCCTTCGCGCACGATGCGAGCGTCTCCGAAGGGAATGAGGTAGCCCTCTTCGGGCACGACGCTCTTGGTGTTGTAGAGTGACTTGTGCTCGATGAGCGCGACGGGGCCGGGATCGCGGAGAGCGGTTTTGAAAAGTCCCTTGAGATCGTAGGGCGTGGCAGGGAGAGCGACTTTCAGCCCGGGCGTGTTGGCGAACCAGTTGTAGAAGGTGTGGGAATGGTGCGCCCCGGCATTGCGTACGGCTCCCATGGCGCCGCGAATCACGACGGGCGCTTTGATCTTGCCGTTCGACATGTAGGAAATGTTGGCGGCCTGCTGGATGATTTGGGTGATGGCTTCGAGAGCGAAATCCAAGAAGACTTCGTCGACTACGGTGCGAGTGCCGGCCATGGCAGCGCCGATGGCGACGCCGGTTGCTCCGAGCTCGCAGATACCGGTGTCGCGCAGGCGTTCATCGCCGAATTCTTTCCAAAGCCCGCGAGTCTGACGGAAGTTTCCGCCGCGCGGGCCAATGCCTTGCCCTATGTAGACGATGCTGGAATCCCTGGCCATTTCTTCGCGAAGAGCTTCGACTCCCGCATCGGCATAGGTTATTACACGGCCTTGCTCTGGCATACTCTCTCCTCGACTAAAAAACGTGATCGTGAACGGAGTCCGCGGACGGTTCGGGACTTTTCTCGGCGAACTCTACCGCTTGATCGATCAGTTGTTCGATCTCCTGATCGGCCGCTTGCAGCTTGCTTTCTTCGACTCCTGCTTCAAGCAGGCGCTTACGAGCCAGTTTGACGGGGTCTTTTTGCTTCCATTGCTGAACTTCTTCGCGGGTCCGGTAATCTGTGCCGGGATCGCCTTCATGGTGGCCGACGTAGCGATAAGTTTTGCATTCGATCAGGGTGGGGCCTCCGCCCTGGCGAGCGCGGTTGATTGCAGCCTGCGCTGCGTCGTGGACGGCGACGACATCCTGGCCGTCGACGGCGACGCCTAACATTCCGTAGGCCGCGGCACGGCTGGCAACACTCGTGTTCTTAGTGGCACGCAGGAAGGCCATTTCGGTGGCGTAGAGGTTGTTTTCACAGACGTAGACGACGGGAAGATCCCAAACCGCGCCGAGGTTGACAGCCTCATGGAATGAGCCGCTGTTGACGGCGCCGTCCCCGAAGAAGCAAACGACGACCTGACCGTTCTTGCGAACCTTGGCGCTGAGTGCGGCGCCGGTAGCCAGAGGAATGGGAGCGCCGACAATGCCGTTGGTCCCCATGAATCCGTATTCGGGGGCGTACATGTGCATGCTGCCGCCGCGTCCGCCGGAACTTCCCGTACTCTTACCCCAGAGTTCGGCGAGGACGATGCTGGGAGGGACGCCTTTGGCGAGCGCGTGACCGTGCCCGCGATGAGTGCTGAAGACGAGATCGGGCGCTTCGAGATTGGCACAAACGCCGACTGCTACAGCCTCTTCGCCCACATATAGGTGGACGAAACCTGGGAGCCGGCCGTTGCGATACAGTTCTTGCACCTTGAGCTCGAACAAGCGAAGTTCGAGCATCTTCTTGTAGTAATCCAGCAGCAGTTGCTGCGAGATTTGCTCGGTCAGAACGGGTTCCGACATGATAAAAGGCCTCCGAACTTATTGCGACATCGGTAACTTTTGCGGTAAGTGCTCGCGCTGCGAGCGGTACACAGCTGTGAATAACTCGACTACACGGCGCCCTGCCTCGGCATCAACCGAGGGCTCGCGATCGTTTGCCACGGCGTCGAGAAAGTCAGCCAACTGCAACTGATGGTAATGAGTCATCACGTTGCAGGGGCGCGATCGATCTTCCTGATTCCAGATGGCGAGTTGCTGCTCTTCGCCGGAGATGGTCCAGATGTCGTTGAACGGAGGATCCATCTTCTCGGTGACTCCAGAGATAAAGGGCGAGCCGCTGTCGGTTTCAGCGCCGACGGATGCACCGGACGAACCGTGAATATGGATCTTTCCCCACAAACCGGGGCGTTGCGAATTGCTCAAGACGATGGAGCCCATGCCGCCATTCTTAAACCGAACGGAGGCGATCACGGTATCGTCGACTTCGATGCCGGGATGGTTGTAGGTATCCCAGTAGCCATGCAATTCAACGGCGGGTCCCATGAACCAACTCATCAGATCGAGATAGTGGGGCGCCTGACTGACTACGACTCCTCCACCCTCGCCAGCCCAAGTGCCGCGCCACGGGTCGGAGCGGTAGTAAGCGGGCTCGCGCCATCCAAGCATGGTGACGATGGCAAGGACCGGCTTGCCGAGTTTGCCGGCATCAATTGCTTGTTTCATGCGCTGGACGGGTTCGTACCAGCGACGCTGACTGATCACGCCGAGCTTGACTCCGGCGGCGCGGGCCGCGGCAATGGCGCGGTCACAGGACGGGAGGTCGATGGCGAGTGGCTTTTCTGAAATCGAGTGCACGCCGACGGCAGCGGCAATTTCGACAGCGGCGGGATGCTGCGTGTGCTGCGTGCAGATGGAGAGCACGTCGACGTGCTCGCGCTTCAGCATCTCAGCGAGATCGGTGTAGGGATTGACGTGAAGGTTCGCGGCGAAGGCCTTAGCGCGTTCGGGCGCGACGTCGCACACGGCTACGAGTTCGGAGTTTGGCAGCGATTGATACGCGAGAGCATGCGTTCCGGCAACTTTGCCGCAACCTACGATGGCAGTTCTCAATCGGATTGGATTCATTTTCTGCATGACTTTTTGTCCAACTCTTTATCGCTGTAACCCGCGCTTCAGGAGAATGAGGTGCCGTCCGATTCGCCGGGGCGGTGCCGCAATTCGACGAGAAAACCGAGTAATCTTTGTGTGTCCATGAGTGCCCAACGGGTACCGGGGCGAATGCCGGTTCCGGACTGAAGTACGGTTATGCCGGACTTTGCCAATTCTTGAATTACGGGATCAATATCGTTGACCTCAAAGAGAACGTGATGAATTCCGCCACCGGTTTCATCGAGGAAATCCTGGTAGGCGCTGTTGCCCTCGAGAGGCTGGATGAGTTCCACCTCGACGTCTCCCAGTTGGACAAACGCTTGGCGAACGCGGATTTTCTGTTCGACGTCGCGGTAGTAATACTTCGACTCGAGCCGATCGGGCCATTCGACGAGGCGAAAAGGTCCAATGCCGAAGAGAGAGGTCAGCAAGTGCGCCGTACGGTCGCGGTCGGGGACGACGATCCCAATCTGGACGAGCCGCTTGAGCTTCACGGAGGACGGAAGGGTAGACGACAAACTCGACGTGATGTTGTCTTTCAGCGTCATCGAGCCAGGTAGCCTCCATCCACCGGGAGAATTACGCCTGTGACCATCGAAGAGGCGTCGGAGGCCAAGAACAAAGTGGGTCCAACGATCTCTTCGGGTTCGCCCACGCGTCCAAGCGGTATGTTCGAGACCCAAGTTTGCATGAGCTTTTTCGGGTCGAATTGTGGCTCGGCCATGACTTCTTTGAGGCCGGGCGTCATGAACTGGCAGGGGGCGATGGCGTTGACGCGGATGCCGCGATCGGCCCACTCCAGAGCGAGTTGCTTGGTCATGGCGTTTACGCCTCCCTTACTGGCGCAGTAGGCATTGGCGCCGCGGCCGACACCCACTACACCGGCTATCGAGGAGAAATTGACGATCACGCCCGAGCCTTTTTTCAGCATGACCCGGGCCGCTGCCTGGCAACACAGGAAGGTGCCGCGGAGATTGATGTCAAGCACGCGGTCCCAGGTCTCAAGGGGAGTGGATTCTGCGGGGTCATGTTGCGGAATGCCGGCGCAGTTGATCAGGATGTCAATGCCACCCAGTTGACTCACGGTGGCATCGACCATGGCGGTTATATCTTCAGGGACGGCGACGTTGGCTTGCAGGGCGATGGCACGTCCGCCGAACTTGCGCGCTCGTTCGGCGGTACGCTGCGGGTTCTCGATATTGAGATCGCAGGCCGCGATGTCGCAGCCGAACTCCGCGAAGCCGAGCGAGATTGCCTCTCCAAAGCCGACTCCGGCTCCGGTGATGAGGGCGACGCGTCCGGTGAGGTCAAACAGGTTTCGAATGGAGCTGTTTTTGATCTGCATGATTCAATCTCAAACTTTCTGACACAACTGCGATCTACTTAGTTTCCCGCGGCCGTTGGCACGCTTTCGAATAACAACATTTCCGATGTTCCGGCGGTTTCGAGGCGGACGGGAATTCCGTCTGTCATCAACTTAAAGCCTGACAACTCGACGACCTCGCCGCGGTTTTCGAGAGTTACTTTGTATGAAGCTGAAGCATCCAGACCTCGCGGCCAAAAATGATAAACAGGGTTCTCAAGGTTCGAGGTACGGAACAGAGTGGCGACGTCGTGCTTCTTGTCGGGACTGGCGTACTCGAGAACCAGCCAAGGCGATTCACTGAAGTACGGCGTTTGCGGAGTGTGGTGGTAGACCACGCTATCACGCAGGATCGGCCGCAGCTTCGTTTTATAGAGATCGACTCCGGTTCGGATCTTGTCGCGCAAAATCGGGTTCAGGTCCGCAAGCGATGGGGCTATTCCGCGGAAGATAGGCAGCGACATCTGCACTTGGCGCAACTGCGAGTCGATGTCTCCGTCGCCTGCCAGATCGGGCACTTCGGTGCCGAACGTGCGTAACAGGATTTCAGGCGGCAATACCCACGTCACACCGTTCAGGATCTTGACACCGCGAGGCTCGCGCATCCAGTCGGAAAGTTCGGTATTGTCAAAGCGATGCAGGATGCCCCAATCGAGACGGCCGCCGCCGCCCGCGCAATTCTGAAAAATTACTTTGGGGAATTGCTGGCGCAGGTGATCGAAGATGGCGTAAAGGTTTTCGACGTGGCGCCATCCGGAATTCTCGACGAATCCGTCGCGCACTTGATTTCCATCTTCTTCGACGGACATGTTGTAGTCGATTCGGAAGACGTCGAGATCATACTTCTTGATGATGCGAGCGATTTCGGATTCCATCCACTTGGCGACCACGGGATTGCCGACATCGAGGTGGCGGCCGTTGGCGAAGGGCTGACCGTTCCTGGTCAGGATCCAGTCGGGATGTTCTTTGCGGAGCTTGGAAGCGGCTCCGGCACCTTCGATTTCTACCCAGAGACCAAAGCGCATTCCTTTTTTTCTGGCATATTCGCGGATGGGCTGCACATCGTTGGGGAGCCATGCACCGGCGTACCAGTCGCCGACATTGTCGTACCAGTGGTTCGGCTCGGGTCCATACCATCCGGCATCGATGAAGAATGTTTCGGCTCCGACATCGGACGCCATGTCGATCTCGCGGTCAATGCCAGCTTCAGTTTCGTGATCGACGATGTAGCCACGGTGGTTGGCTTCTACGTCGAAGACGTGTTCTGAAGGCGGCCGCGGGAGGACGTCGCGGCGAACGTGGTTCAGAAGAGCCTGCGTCACGTGATCGAGATCGGACTTCATGCAGAGGATGTGAGTTTCGGGAGTCTTGACTGTCTCTCCCGGTTCGAGCACTCGCAGGACGGGATCGACCGAACTCGGGCCCATGTCGAAAAACAATCGAGCTTCATTGCCTGGCCGATCAATAGAGTTAGTGCGATCGATTGGCGATTTGTCGACTTTACTGCTGACGTGGATCTTCCAGTTTGCGCTCCAGGCGAGCGAAGCGACGAACCATTCGCCGGTTGCGTTGTTGCGCGCGAAGAACGTGGGATGGCCCCAGCCGGACTTGCCGCGGTCTCCCGAGATAATCTTTGTTTCATTTACGACAGGATCGAAGCGCCAGGCACCTTCGTATCCCCACTTTTCATATTGGGCGTAGCCGAGATCGTAGACGTTCTCGGAATCCGGCGGAAGCTTCTCGGCGAAGTTGGGAGTGTGCCAGAGTTGTCCCGACCAGGGCGATACATTGGAGATGGCGGTGGGCTGGTGCCCAGAGTTGGTAACTTCGAGCCAGCGAACTAGAACCGGACCACCGGTCAGTAACGTGTGGATCTTTACACGAATGGGGCGGACGAGGCTTTCGAGTTCGACGGTGACCAACAATCCGTTGGGATCGGTGACCTCGGATTGCGTGACGCCGATCCACTTCCAAGTGCCGGAGAGATCCTGCCCTTCGATTTCAAGTTTGAAAGCGTCGACGGGCAGAGTATCCATCTGTTGCCGTTCGGCGTCGATTTGAATGTCGGCGATCACCTGACCACTGGAATCCCAGTAGCGACTGACCCAGCGGCCGTTGCGGAGCTCCTCGTCGCAAACCGTTAATCCAGAATTGAAACGAATTCCGGGAAACTGGCCAGTGCGAACGAATGCGGAACGGGGACCGTGTTCGGTGGTGACCGCTGCAAACAGGAAAGGGATGCACGAGAAGAAACAAAAGGCCGCAAGGATTTTGACGAAGGAAGTCCGAACGTGCGAAGACTTGCTCGCGCGAACCATTTCTTCGAACACACTCATTGCGACCTTTCCCCTCGGCTAGCTTGCAGCCTTCCATCTCACGTGGCCCGCACCCGCAACTCGGGTTACTCGACCTTGCTGCTCGAGAAGCAAGAGATGACCGTGCAACGGATACATGAGTAACCAATCGTTCGTTAGTGGCCACGAGCCTAAAACCGGGCCACATTCGTCCATAAAACCGCGCAGCGTCACGCCTTCAGAATGTTTTTCAAGGGTCTTCCAGACCAAGTCTGCGGCACTGTCTACGAAGCGGCGCGACTCATGCAGAAATTCCGAAACCTGGGAGCCGTGGAATGCCGGCCAGTGGCCGGAATAAATCCAGTCAATATCTATGGCATGGAGCATTTGCAGAGTGCCCAGGTATGCGAGCACCGAGTAATAGCCTGGAGGGAGCGCCGGTTCTCCGGCGGCGTTGGGGCAATAGCGGCCGTGAAGCGCGTCGCCGACAAAGACGGCTTTGTTCACCGGATCGTAAAGAGCCAGATGACCGTCGCTGTGACCGGGGACATGCAAGACCTGGAGGACACGGTCGTCGTCAATCCTGACGTGCTCGCCACCGACGAAAGTCTGGTCGATGCGCTGCGGGTCTCCGACCATTTTTCGCACCCAGGCGCTGGCATCGGGATTGACACCCAATCCAACTCCGTGGTCGGGGAGCCATTGGTTGTAACGGGTGGCGAAGAGCCGGTCGGGATCTTCGATGATCAGGCGGTCTGGCTCGCCACAGGCCAGCATCACATGCGTCGCGAGCTGCTTGAGAGATGCGTTGCCGCCATGGTGATCGGCGTCGGCGTGAGTGTTGATGGCGATGGTTAGCCGCGATAGGTCGATGCCGCCTTTCCTGAGATAGGGAGCAATCGTCTCGGCAGGTGTGTAGGAGGCGCCTGTGTCGAGCAGGACCGTGTTGTCGCCTACAAACAAATACTGGAACAGATTGCGGTCGGCGACATGGGACGCGATCTGATAGACGTGTCGGAAGATTTCCATAATGCTGCCCGGCCAGGTGCCGGAGTGGAACCTAAGAATCGGTGAACCGCGGAAACGAAGCTCTTTGTGGTGCGACGGTATTGCGGGAGGAGGTAGCGAAGCCTCCAATCCTCTACCGACTTCCCGCGAAATGCCTTACGCACGATACTAAAGTGATCAGCAGATCGTCAACACTTTTGTTGACATAATTCCCGACTCGTTTGCCAAGGCACCGGATGGCGCGCGAGCCAAACTGCTCGGGGCGAAATGAACCCCGCGAGCAAGTCCTAAGCGCGACCCGCATAACTGAGAATTGCGATCGCTACGACGAGAAAGCCGACGCCCAGAATCATAGTTCGCCTGGGGCGCGTGCCGGTTTTTTCCCATTCACCGGTGAGGAAGCCGAAGAATGTGCTCGCCACGACGATGGAGGCGAGGAAGAGTGGCCATCCGATGGAAGTGCCGAGATCGCCGAGTTTGACCGTGGAAATACTGTAGAGAATGATACTGCCGAACCAGAGAAAGCCCATGCTGGCCCCTACGAGCCAGTAGTACCAAGTGCCTGATAGGGCGAGTTTGCCGACCGTGCCTCTCTTGTTCATCAGGAAAAAGCAGTAAATAACACCGGGCAAAAATCCGGCGTAAAGGCAGGGAAGCCACACGGCGTTGGACATCATTGCTTGACTTGCGCCGTGGAGTTGAGCGGAGCGCTGTATGCTTCCGCCGAACGCGAGACCCAGGTTGAGCATGGACCCGAGGATTCCGGAGGTAAAGGCCAAGAGAAAACCGCCCCAAAAGCCCTGCCGAACGGTGGTGCTTTCGAGTTGCAGCGCCGCCTCACGGTTCTTGCCGGCCGATCCGCAGAGGGTGACTCCGAAGACGATGACCAGCACACCAAGTAGGATAAGTGCGCCCTGGCGCGTGAAAAGAAGTTCGGAGTGTTGCGCGATGAGAGGGGTGAGAGCGCCAACCGCGGCGGAAGTTCCAAGACAAACGGCGAAGGTGATGGCTAAACCGAGCCGGGTGAGAGCAAGTCCAAAGAAAACAAGCGATACGCCCCAGCTCGCGCCGAAAAGAACCATGGCGAGCAAGGTTCCGCGAGAGACGGATGCATACGTCGACCAGAGGCTGGGAACGGTGAGCAACGCGATGATCGTGGGGACGACGGCTACTCCCATGATGGAAAAGGCAAGCCACGAATGCTCCCAGTCCCACTTCTTGTTTAATTTCATGGGCAGGGCATACGCGGCATTCATGATGGCAGCGCATAAGACCAATAGAATTGCCTGAACGATTTGTGTTGGCATGGGTTCCTTACCCTTGGGTGGTCGAGCGATTCGAGGAGCGCGGATTGAGCATGGAAAAGAGGGGAAGTGCGCGAGATGGTTCACAGCAAGCGAAACGGAGACATTGGAGCATCCGCAAATGCGACTCCACTCTCTGGCTGGCGGATACTCCACGCTCTGGTTTGGAAGAACTGCTCTTCGCGCTTCGCATGGAAGTTGAGATTTGTTGTGTGATCTTCCGCCGGACTCGTTTTGGTTTCAGCCTCTTGGGCTCAATGCCATCCGGTACTCTACCATGCTGTCGACAATGTGGGTGACATGATCGTCGGCAAAAGCTATGTATTTGTGGAATGCAAACAACCGCCGGGATGGCGCGAGCTGTCCGATATTTAGACAAAATATCCTGGGAAGCACAGAGTGTCCGTGCACCGGAGGCGCGGTTCTTGTCCGCGCTGCAGGCCTAATCAGAGCTGAACATCGGGAGGAAACACACCTTGTCTGTTTCGGCGCCACAGGACGACAGGAGCGTGGCTGCGGCGCCTTCCGTCATTCTTGTAGACATTAGTGTTGACAATATTTCTCTTGACAGTGCACCCGGACATAGGTTAACTTCCGCGACGGTCATGACAGTCTGCATTGCTGCGCGGATTCGTTCCAAGGGTGGGGCAGCGCAGCCAGAACTGCATGTTTGGTAGCGCCTCCGACCCGGGGGCATGTTTTCCGATCAAACGCGCTATGGTCCCAGGAGACTCCACGATGAACTCCGCTTTCCGTTTTGTGACTTCCCTCGCAGTTCTCTCGCTATTAAGCCTTGGCTTGTTGTTCGCACAAACGGCGGTCACCGGAGGCATTGAAGGCAACGTGACGGACCCCTCTGGCGCTGCGGTTTCTGGGGCAACCGTCGAAGCCACAAATGTTGCCGACGGAGTGGCGCGGCAGACCATCACGAATAACGACGGGGCATACCGGTTTCCCAGCCTTATCCCAGGGACTTATACGATCACGGTGAAGAAACAGGGGTTCGCGCAATTTACGAGAGAAGCTACGCGCTTGGACGCGGGCATCGGACTTCGTATTGATGCCAAGTTGCCGGTAGGCACCGCGAGCGCGAAGGTAGAAGTTACCGGCGAGGCGCCACTTTTGCAAACCGATAGCGCAGAGGTGAATGAGACCATTCACTCCTCGGAAATCAGCAGCTTGCCTACGTACGGCAACAACATCACCCGGTTGTCGCTTTTGGCCCCAGGTGTATCGATGCCGGGCGGCCAACTGGATCTTCACCCGGAGAACTCAGGTTCCGACTTCAACCTCAATATTAACGGAGCGGCGCCCAATGCGAACGGGCACTTGCTGGATGGGGTCGAGAACACCGAGGCGATCCAAGGGCTTTCGATCATCGTGGCTCCGAACGACTCGGTGCAAGAGGTAAAACTGGCGACCAGCGATTATGACGCCGAGTATGGCAAGGTAGCCGGTGGGCTATGGCAGATCACGACGAAGTCGGGCACAAATGCATTTCACGGAACGCTTTTCGAGAATTACCGGACTTCTGGTTTCAACGCAGCCGACCACTTCAGCGAGCCGAACGGTATTCCCGGCAACCGATGGAATCAGTTTGGGGGCAGTATCGGGGGCCCCGTTATCAAGAACAAAGTCTTTTTCTTCGGCGACTACCAAGGCATGCGGAACAGCTTTTTCGCGTCGGGCAACGAGACAGTGCCGATCGATGCGTTTCGAACCGGAGATTTCAGTTCGGTCGCAGCCACCGACCCGATCTACGATCCAGCCACGGGCAATCCGGACGGAACCGGGAGAACTCAGATCTCTTGCAACGGCGTTCTCAACGTAATTTGTCCGGATCGAATCAGCCCTGCTGCCGCCAACCTGCTGGCACTGTTGCCTCAGCCAAACTCACCGGGGTTTAGCTCGAACTATCAGATTTCCAGTCCAGCTATTTTCAACCAGGATCAGTTTGATACTCGAGGCGACTACTTTGTGACCTCGAAAACCGTAGTTTTTGGAAAATTCAGTTATTTTAAGGCGAACTTTAACACTCCCACCGCCTACGGCGTCGCAGGCGGCGGTCCACCGCTCGGAGGCCCCGGAGTCGCAAACGCCGGGATCTCGTCAGACCACAACAAGAGCCTGATGTTCGATTATCAACATACCTTTTCTCCATCGCTGCTGACCGATGCGCGGTTCGCTTTTTCGCGACTCGTGATTTCTGAGCTGCAACCGGACTACAATACCGACGCGGCGACCAAAGCCGGAATACCGAATATCAACCTAGGTACGGTGTACACCTCAGGTCTACCAGAAATAAACGTTTCCGATCCGTTGACCCCCTTCAATATGGGTGATTTTGGTTTGCCATTTTTTGAGCGCGAGGCGAACTTCGAGTTTTACAACAACTGGACTAAGGCGTTGGGCCACCACGCCTTTAAGTGGGGAGGGGACGTAGCAAAGTTTTTCGGCATCCGGACCGACGTCAGCGGGCGCGGCCTCTTCACGGTTAGCCAATCGCTCACTCAGGTAAACGACTCCGCCAGTTCTGGGCCATGCACAAATCCTGCATCGGGAACGTTTTGCGGATCGGGCTTGGCAGCACTGGAGCTCGGTCTTCCCTCCGGCTTTAACCGAGACATAACTCTGGTCCAGCCACAGGAAAAGTTTTGGAAGATGGCGTTTTATGGGCAAGATACCTGGCAAGTTACTCCCAAGCTGACTCTGACGTTGGGCCTGCGCTGGGATTACATGAGCCCCGTCTTCACGCAGAGCGGCCAGAGCGATGGAAACATCGATATTGCTACCGACACTCTGTTATTGACAAACCTGGCCGGAAAATACGCGGGAGTAACAACCTCGAAAACCGAATTTTCACCGCGCCTTGGAGTCGCGTTTCGGCTGCCGCATGAGACCGTACTCCGCGGCGGATACGGCCGCAGCTACTATATGAACGCGGATGGAGCGGGATTTGGAACCCAAGGATGTTGTTGGCCCATCAAGCAAAGTCAGACTGATGTACAGGCCAATCCTTTTGCCCCACTCGGGTATACGTTCGATCAGGGTCCGGGTGCCCCTCCGGCTTTGCCTCCGTTTCCGTCTAACGGCCAGATCTCATTTCAGGGTGCGCCTGGCGGCAGTGAATACTTCGTGGGCGTCGGAAACTACCCGCATAGTTATAACGACACTTATAACGTAACCCTGGAACATGCCTTCCCCTACCAAGTCACTGCTTCGATTGCCTATGTTGGTAATATCGGACGCCATCTATGGGACAACTATAACGTTAACTTGCCGCCTCCGGGACCTGGGCCTTACACTTCCCGCGAGCCTTTCTTTGCCAGCTATGGTTGGGCTGTGCCAGAATACCAACGGAACAACGCGGTTTACAATGAACCGGAAATGAGAAGTAACTACAATTCTTTGCAGCTTCACGCAGAAAAGAGATTTCATCAGGGATTGTATCTGCTGAGTAACTTGACGTGGGCGAAGTCGCTTGACGTTGGAACGTTCGGCCCCGGAGACGGCAACGGAAATCAATTCTGCTTCTCCTGCAATTACGGGCCCTCAGGCACTGTAAGGCCCTGGTCTTGGGTGAGCGCGGCCAACTGGGAACTCCCCTTCGGCCACGGCAGGGCGTATGTAAATGGCTTGAGCCGCGCTGCGGATGCAGTCGTTGGAGGGTGGTCGCTCAGTGGTATTTTCAATTTTGAGGGCGGCCAGTATTTCACGCCGTATTACTTGAACTCCCCGACGATTCTAAATTCTCCCATCTATGATCGACCGAACCTGGTTGGCGATCCACATGTGGCCCATCCCAACCGCAACGAGTGGTATAACCCCGCGGCCTACGCCGACCCTGCGCAGTACACTTTTGGGGATGCGGGACGCAACAGTTTGTTGGGCCCGGGCCTTGGGCTGGTCGACTTGTCGTTGAGCAAAACCTTCGCGATCACGGAGACTACCCATCTCGATCTCAAGTGGGACGCATTCAATGCTCTCAACCGAGTGAATTTGGGGAACCCAACCTGTGCCGGCGCCGCATTTGTCGATATTGGAGACGCAGGCCAAATTTGCAGCATTGTGGACTTCAGGCGACGTATGCAGCTGGGCGCCCATTTAACCTTTTAACTAACACGTTTCGCGGTAAGACAGACTTGCCCCGGTGTTAAGCCGGGGCAAGTTTTCGTTGTGACTTGTGTTTTATTTCGACTCTGGGTTGTTCCTTTCTCTTCGCCGAGGCGTGCTGGATGAGACCCTTACTTCTTATATTGTTCCTGATCTTCTCTCTTGCAGTCTCTTCACCTTCTCAAATGTCGGTTGTGAAAACGGCGGTTGGTTGGGAACTGGCGAATGGGCACTTGCGGTTGGAGTTGGCGCGTTCAGAGGGAACGGTAAAGCTAAAGTCGCTGGGGCGGGAAGGGGGCGTCGAATGGGCGGTCGCGAATACACCCATCATTGCTTCGCCGGACAAGGGAGGCGCACCTTACGTTTTCGCGGATGATTCGATCGCCGGGCTGGACAAGGGTGGAAAGCAACTTACATTGCGATTTCACTCGGAGGACGGCGGACTGCTTTCTCTCGAACTGAAGATGTATCCAGCTGGCGCTGTGATTCAGACGGCTATGAAGTTGGAGAACCACGGCCAGACTGCTCTCTTGCTCTCGCCCTATGTCGATGCGCAGTTTCTTACGCTGAGGACTCCGGCTGATGGACTGAAGCCGTATTCTTCGGCCAAAGGCGAGCATGGATTTCATCGGGCGGGAAGTCTTTCGCAAAAGCAAGAGTTTTCTGACTGGCTAGTGCTTGAAAATGCCGCTGCCGGAGAGTCTGTCCTGATCGGCGGAGAACCTGGGCTTGGCGTACTCGGGTGGAAGGCCGCGGTCGAATCTTCGACCGCAGGGACGGTGATTCATGCGGGAACAATTCTGTTGAAAGACAAGAAGGGTGAATCGTCGCGGACATTCGAGCTTGCTCCGGGGGCAACGGTTGAGACTCCGATGAGCTTTATCGCGCTTGCTAAGGGTGGCACGGACGACGCGGGCAATGAGACGTTTCGTTATTTGAAGCAGTACGTTTTTCAGGCGCCATTGCCGGATTCTCCGCTGGTGACGTATTGCATATGGCTCACGGAAAAGAATAGCGAGGAGCAGCTTCTTAGGGAACTTAGTCTGGCGAAGCGGGTCGGGTTCGACGTCTTTTATCACGATGCTACGTGGTACCAGGGAGCGTCGGTGATACCGGGCATGAATGACTGGACGTCGGGATTGGGAAGTTATCAGGAAGATACGGAGAAGTTTCCTCACGGTCTGAAGAGTCTTTCGGATGCGGTTCACGGGATGGGGCTGAAATTTGGACTGTGGGTGGATCCGGGGAACGTGGATGCGTCGCGCGTCGCTTCCGGCGAGATTCCGACGGAGTGGCTGGCCATGATCGACGGCAAGGAGCTCGGCACCACGCACCCGTCGCTCGCTATCACCAAGCAGCTTTGCTTGGGAGATCCGAAGGTGGTGGCTTGGATTGAGAAGCAACTGGGTGACGTTATCGAAAAGTGGCACTTAGATTGGATTAAGTGGGATCCATCATCGACAGTGAGCTACGAGTGCAATCGCACGGATCACGGACACGGGAAGACGGATGGCGCTTATGCGGCGTACCGCGGGCGGATGGAGATTATGCGCTATCTGCTGGAGCGCTTTCCGAATCTGTCAGGGTTTGAATGCGATCCATCATTGCAGTTTGCGCGCACGAATCCGGGGCCGCAGGGTTTGCTTCCGGGAGGGTACACCAACGAGTTCATCACAGGACCGATGCTTAGCCCGAATGTTTGGGGATCGCTGGCGACTGCGGGACATGGGGATGCGGGCGGAGAATACCTGACGGCTCGTTGGTACAGTGCGTCGGCACTTGATTACTACTTCCGCAAGCACTTCACGCACGGGGTGACATTCGGGAATATCAACGGAATGTCTTCACAGTTCCTTTCGGCGGCTCCGCCGGGGTTTGTGGAGGCGTTAGAGCGCAATCTTTTGTACTTCAAACAGTATCGGCATCTCTTGTTAGAGGATGTTTACCATCCGAAAGTGGAAACTGGCGGATGGTCGTCCATTCAGTATGTAAAGCAAGATTTGTCTGAGTCGGTTGTATATGTCTACCGCGACAAGTCTGAAATCGCTGACACCAAGATACGGTTACGAGCGCTGGATGCGAAAGCAAAATATCGTGTGACCAGCCTCAATGACCGGCCAGGGCGAGAGCGCGAAATGACGGGCGAATCCCTGATGAACGGGATTGCGGTTCACCTGCCCGATACATGGCTGGCAAGCGGGGATGGGGCGATCAAGGAATTTGCGGATCAACAACTCTATGGCTCGGATATTCTGCTGCTGCAGCGGTTGCCATGAGACAGAGGAGTTGTTAGCGAAGTTATTTGGCGCTTAGTTCGAATCGCGAATGTTGATTGCGGGATCCCAAACGATAGGATCAGCGCGATTCGCCCCGCTATGTTTGATCACGAACCGGATCTTGTCGCCAGCTTTTATTGGGAGATTGCCTAGAGAATAGCGAGTGGATTGGTCATAACTGGGAGAGACTTCGGCCCAGCCTTCGGATGGCCACACCTGGCTGGAATTGATCAGGATTCGTACGAAGCAAGAATAGCCATTGTTGGCGCTGGGATCTTTGCGAATTTCTCCGGACGTGCTCATCACTCCTGCGGACGGAACTATGAAGGTGCGAGATAGATCGTGTTGAGAGGAGGGTTGCATCCAGATTCGGCCAATCCGGCCTAGCCCCGAGCCGGTCCAGCGGCCTTCGTAGCCTCCTTTATCCCAGGCTAAGTCGGTGTAAGTGAGATTGTCGACTGTTTCTTCGTAGGCCCAGTGGTTAGTTAGTTGAGTTGGAGAAAAATCTCCCAGAGCTTCGTAGCTCTGTGCGCCAGTTGGCTCGCTGGCGACTTTCTGCGCGGAGATGCTGGGGCTGGCATTGCCGTCTCCGTCGACGGCCGCGACTTCGTAGCTTGCTTCGAGGTCGTTGCGGGAGGAGTCGGAATGATCGAAGAAAAAGGTTCCTTTGGCGGTTCTTCCTAGAAGTTTTCCGTTCTTCCAGACCTGGTAATAAGAGAGCCAATTGTCGTCGTGACTGGGCGACCAAGAGAGTTCGATTCCTTGGACGCCGAGGTTTGTTCCCGGGCGCTTCGTCACGTTGGCGGGAGGGCTGGGAGGAACATGGTCAGTTCTTGAGCCCGGATAATTCGGCAGGTTCAGGAAGATCAGTTCGCCGGCGGGAACTGCGTCTAGCGTGATGCCTTCCGACATCAGTTGCGAACCAGTTTCGCGTAGACGAGAGCCCGAAATGCTGGCGTGCACATCGTAAGGCTTATTGGGGATCAGGCCGCGCGGGTAAATGGTTATAGGCTTCGCGGAAACGTCCAGCCGAATTGGGCTCGTCAAGTGAACATACTTGAATCCATTGGTATCTGGATAGGTTTGACTCATGTCTAGGTCTGCGGTGACGAGCACCTTGCCATCTTCGGCGCGCACTATGGACAACGTGTAAGTGCCGTGGTTGTTGCCGGGATCAAATTGACCTAGCTCGGTGACGGTAATGGGACGGTCGAGTTGGATTGCCGTGCCAATGAATTGGCCTGTCGCTGGGCGGTCGGCTCCGAGTTTGACGACTTTGGTGACTAGGGATTCTGCGCCGGATCCATTCCGATATTTGAGATTTAGAGGTCCGAATCCCTGGCCGGGAACGCCGTAGTATCGGATTGCTCCGTCGGCTGGATCTTCATAGATTCCAGTTTCGATGCGAGCGGCGGAGGTTGTTATTGCTTCGGTCATATCTCCTGCGCCGCCGCGGTACCGGTCGCCGTTGTCTGAAGATTTTCCTGGCAGAGATTTCACAGGGTGGCTGATCAGGAAATAAGTTGAGCCGTGTTTGGCGTGTTTGGTGAGAATGACGCCTTTCGATCCGTCGCGATTCATGCGCTGGAAATACCAGACGGGATCATCGTGGTCGACGTGGGGGCGGAAAACATGGCTCCAACGACCGGCGACGCCTTGTGAGACGAGATAGTGATCCATCTCCCAGTCTTTGCGGATCGATTCGACGTCGGGGCCGTCGCCGGGATCGCGATACCAGGTTGGATTCATGGACAAGTGAGTGCGGTCGGTGGATGATTCGTAGTAGATATGGTCGTAGTCAACGACGTTGTGAAGTTTATCGGGAGGTACGAGAAGGGAAGTGTAGTAGGCGCTGTATGGGCCTACGCCGCCATCGGTGTACTCTCCTGACTCCGCGAAACGGGCGATGTCGTAGCTGATCCAGCGGCCTCCTCCGTCGCAAGCATCGATGCCGCTCTGGGGATGGTTGATTTTGAAGCGCTCGACGAGCGCGCGAAAATTTTGGTCAGCGGCGAGAGCATCGGTGTCATTCGCGCTGGCGGCGGGGGCGATGTCGTAACGCCATTGATAATCTCCCCACGCTTTGACACTGTCGTCGAGCAGGCTAGTCTGCCAATCGACGGTTGCGGGAATTGACTGTTCGAGGGTTTCCTGGCCGGGGATCATCCAATCGGGATGCTGCTGGGCTACCTTAGATTGCGGGGTTGCCAGGAACGTTGGGTACCAGAGCACCCATTTCATGTCGTGCTTGTGCAGATAATCGTTCGTTTGTTTCCAATCGGGGCCGTTCCATGTGCCCCATTTGTCGTACCATCCCGCGTCGTCCCAGAGAATGTCGGTTCCTGTTTCGCGGAGAAGATCGACGTAGCGAAGATCGAGAGCGAGGCGGCGTCCCCAATTATCGGCGCTGGGCGTTCCGCCTTCACCGACCCAGGGTTCGGGCCAATCGACCGCCCAACGCGTCTTGGCGAAATATTCTGGATTCGTGAAATCCCAGAGGTAGGCGTACTGCCAATCGAGCAATTGATTGCCAAGCTCGTCGATCTGGCCCGAGAAGGTCGCCAGGAATGCTTTTGGCGTTTCGACTTTGGCGCCGGGAGAGAGATCTTTTGCGAAGCCGGCGAGTTCCAAATGCAAGCTCAACGGCGGTTCGCTTTCGTTGCCGATTTCGAAGCGCCAGTGGCCGAGGTAGTCCCAACCGATGGCCAGGCCTTCTGAGGCTTTGTGATTGAGCAGGAAAATGAGGGGCAGAAAACTGCTGTAATTGCCGGGCTGAACCCCTCCGTTGGAGTCGAGAGTGCGGCGGTAGGCAGCGTTCATGGGCTCCGTCTTGAGGAGTTGGCTGCCGGTATAGTTGCCGGCTCCGGTTAGATAATTGAATTCGAGATCTTGCGCCAAGGACGCAGGGACGCGCGTGTGCAGGAAATCGACTTTTGTCAGGTGGATGGTTTTTGTCGACGAGTTGCCGATGGTGAGCCATTCGCGAATGACGCAGGTTCCGGGATAAATCACGTAGTGTTTCGTGACGTGCAGGCTGGGGGATTCGAGTTCGATGTCGAGTTGCAGTTCGCCTTGGGCGTCTTTTTGCGCGTGGTCGCGGAGGAACTTCCAACCCCAGTTCGGCGCACTGACATCTTGTTCGTCTGCCGAAAACCGGATCTCGGACGGAGGGTTGGAGGCGTCAAGGTATTCATGTCCGGAGAGCCTGTTGCGCAGCGAAATGGAGGAGAGGCGCCCATCGGCGAAACGAATCCGTTTTTCGGTACGCGATGTGCCGAGAGCCCAATCGCTCCCGTCGTGGCGCACGTAGCCGTCCTGATTTTGAAGATTTGTCTGCGCACCGATCGGGGAAGAGATCGAAATAAGGATCGAGAAAAAGATCAGGGGGGGGAGGAGAGTCGAATTTGAATTTGTTTTCTTGCGCACAGGCGAATCCAGACTATTCGATACGGTGGGTGGCAAATTCACCCGACGCCAGGCCATGTGGCTAGTGGCCAGCGCGTCAGTTCTTCAATTTCGAGCAGGCGGTTGTATTTGGCCAGACGCTCGGACTGCCGAATCGATCCGTTCTTAAATTGATCGGCGCCCCATCCAACGGCCAAGTCCGCCGCCCAGTTATCTTCTGTTTCTCCGCTGCGTACGCTTAGCGTGATGGACCAACCGGCTTCTCGCGCGAGCTTGTAGGCTTCGATTGCTTCAGTCAGTGTTCCGATCTGATTGACCTTAAGCAGCAAAGCGTCACAGGCCTTGGTGTCGATCGCGCGACGAATCCGCGTCGGGTTGGTGCAGAGCAGATCATCTCCCAGCGTGAGAGCGCGTCCGGCGATGGCTCGCCGAAGGTCAGGCCAATTCTTCCAGTCATCTTCGGCGAGTCCGTCTTCCACGCTCAGAATCGGATACTTTACGAGCCATTGCCCAACGGCTCGAATCATCCCGGCACTATTGAGGGTTTCTTCATCGTTCTTATAGACGCCGTTGTCGTAGAAATGAGAAGAAGCCACATCGATACCCAGAAAAACGTCTTTGCCTGGAGTATGTCCGGAGAGTTCGATTGCCTCTACCGCCAAAGCCAGCATTTCTTCGGCGGAGCGGCAAGGGGGCGCCAATCCACCCTCGTCGGCGGTGAGCAAGCGCATTCCGTATTTTCGAAGGATCAAATCAGCGGCTGCCTGATAGACATCGGATGCGCAGACTAGAGTTTCGTCGATAGTTTGCGAGGATATCGGAATGATGAGCACATCCTGCACAGACACTTGTTGACCAGCGTGTTTTCCTCCGCTGAAGAGGTTGATGGTCAGGCGAGGCAAGCGATTTGCGGGAGAGCCGATCATGTTCGAGAAATGTTGATAGAGAGGAACGCCACGAGACAGAGCGGAGGCTCGGGCGAAAGCGACCGAGACGGCCAAAATGGCGTTCGCTCCGAGACGCGACTTGGTGGGAGTTTCGTCAAGCGAGATCAGGGCGCGATCTAATTCTGATTGAGATTCAAACGCTTGCCCAGCGAGTGCGGCTTGGATGTCACCACCGATATTTGCGGCGGCTCGACGACAACCTAAGCCTTGATATCGCTTGGGATCACCATCCCTCAGTTCGAATGCTTCGGCTGTTCCGGTGGATGCGCCCGAGGGAACGGAAGCGGAGGCCGTGGTGCCGTCTTCCAAAATACAGGTTGAGAGAACGGTTGGTCTCCCGCGGCTATCAAGAACTTCGCGGCCAGAAAGCTGCTTAATGGTTGGCATAGGTTTCTACTTTATGAACGAACTCTGAGATCAAATCGGGAACACTGGCCGGAGGCTTCCGGAGCATTGCGAGAACGACATCGAGTTGCCGCTTTCGTTCGAGTGGCGTCAAGTATTCCAGCGGAGATTTTCCGGCCACGCGCGCCAACAAACATCCCAGTGTATGGCGGATGGCGCGCGATTCCAGGGGCTCAGCCCAAGTAAGGCGCACCGTTTCTCGATAGTACACATGCCAGAACAACTCAGCCGCGCTCGCCAGACGACCACGGAATTGGGGCAGGTGATGCGCTTTGCCAAGAAAGTGGGTGAGGGCGAATCCCAGGTCAAAGGCGGGGTCGCCAAAGTGAACAACTTCATAGTCGAGCAAGATCAGTCGGCCACGATAGACCAAAGTATTTTTCGGACTGAAATCACCGTGTACCAGGCTGTCGTGATGATGGAGCGTTTCTTCTGCGAGGGTGTTCAGGAAGTCGGCTGCGTCGGGAATGATCTGGGCGGTGTAGAGATAGTAGGGTTCAAGACGCAAGTTCTTGAAGTAGGTGGTATCGGCGAAGGCTTGCGAGACTTCGGACCGCAACTCGGTGGAGCGGCGGTGAATCGTGCCGAGCAGGAATCCGAATTGCTCGAAATGGTCGGGGATGATTGTGCCGGAGAGAAGGAGTGACTTCCAATTGGTGTGTTCTTCGGGAATTGCCGCCATGCCGAGGAGGTGATTCTCGATGTCTTCGAAGATAAAGGCGGGAGTGGTTCCGGGAGGAGCGGTATGATTTAGCCAGCGCAGCGCTTTCGCTTCTACAGCAATTCTGTCAGGGCTGCTGAACCAGTCGACGTTCACGCGTAATTTTGTGAGCGCCTGTTTAATGACCCAGGAACGGCCGTCGGGCCATTTGACCTGAACGGTGCGATTGGAAACGCCTCCGGCAAGATTTTGCAGCCAGATCTTGTCGTCCGAACCGACATAGCCGTGCGCGGAAAGATAGGCGCGCAGGGCGTCGAACTGCTCGATATCGATTTCCATGGCTGGTCCGTCGAACGGAGTAGTCTACAATGTCAACAGTAGTGTTGACAATTAGAATGCATCCGCTATCGTGGAAGGCGCGTTCACACTAGACTGTTTGATTCGGCGGGAGCCCAATGAGCGGAAGACTAGCAGGAAAGACTGCGTTGCTGACGGCTGCGGGACAAGGCATTGGACGCGCGACAGCGCTTGCGTTCGCCGACGAAGGAGCGACGGTGTGGGCGACGGACATCAATGATGCCGCTCTTGCGGCTCTCGGCGAGAGCCGGCCAGGCATTCGAACTCGGCGACTGGATGTTCGCGATGCGCAGGATGTGTCGGGTTGCGCAGCCGAACTCGGCCGGGTCGATATTCTTTTTAATTGCGCGGGGTATGTCCATCACGGCAGCATTCTCGACTGTGCCGAGAAGGACTGGGATTTTTCTTTCGATCTCAATGTGAAGTCGATGTACCGAACCTGCCGCGCTTTTATACCGGCTATGTTGCAGGCGAGGAAGGGAAGCATAATTAATATGTCGTCCGCGGCATCGAGTATCAAGGCCGCGCCGAACCGGTTTGTCTACGGCACGACGAAGGCAGCGGTCATTGGATTGACAAAAGCGATTGCGGCCGATTTCATTCGCAGCGGTATCCGCTGCAACGCGATTTGTCCGGGAACGGTGCAATCGCCTTCGCTGGACGAACGAATCGCCGCGCAGGGAAATATAGAAAAAGCGCGCTCTGACTTTGTGGCGCGGCAACCGATGGGCCGCATTGGACGCCCCGATGAAATCGCTGCGCTGGCCGTGTATCTGGCTTCCGATGAATCCAGTTATACGACCGGTCAAATCCATATCATCGATGGCGGTTTTAGCCTGTAGAAATCAATTGGAGAGAAAATGAAACTGCTACGCTACGGTCAACCAGGTCAGGAGAAGCCGGGTGTTCTTGATGCTGACGGTGAAATCCTCGACCTATCGGCGATGATCTCCGATCTGGATGGTGCAGCCCTGCTGCCCGCGGCGATCGAAAAACTGCGCCACAGCAATTTGTCGAAGCTACCCAAAGTCGCGGGAAAGCCGCGTCTGGGGCCGTGCGTGGGAAGCGTCGGAAAGTTTATTTGCATTGGGCTGAACTACTCTGATCATGCGGCGGAATCTGGAATGGCTGTGCCGGCCGAACCCGTCGTTTTCATGAAGGCGACTTCGTCGATCTGCGGGCCGAACGACGGTATCGTCATTCCGAGAGGATCGAGGAAGACGGATTGGGAGGTTGAACTCGGAGTGGTGATTGGCAAGCCGGGAAAGTACATCGCCGAATCCGATGCGCTGTCGCACGTTGCCGGATATTGCGTGATCAACGATCTTTCGGAGCGAGCGTTTCAACTCGAAGGCACCGGACAGTGGGTAAAAGGAAAGAGCGCGGACACATTCGGACCGATTGGCCCGTGGCTGGTGACTACAGATGAAGTTCCCGATCCGCAGAATCTAAACATGTGGCTTGCTGTCGACGGACATCGCTATCAAAGTGGGTCGACGCACACCATGGTCTTTGGAGTGGCGCATTTAATCAGCTATCTGAGCCGCTTTATGAGCCTACAACCGGGCGATGTTATCTCGACCGGAACACCTCCGGGCGTGGGCCACGGCCAAAAACCGCCAGTTTATCTGCATCCGGGAAATCGGGTGCGGCTTGGAATCGATGGTCTGGGTGAGCAGACGCAGGAAGTGTCGGCCGACTAGCGAGCCTTCTATCGGCTGAATCTATATCAGCGAACTTAATTCAGCGAATCTTCTTGTAGAGGAGAATCACGGCTCCTCGCTTTTCGTTGATTTCTACGTGCAGCCCCCCTTGGAGCAAGTCGCGTCCGGAAACCGTGGTCCGCGTAGTGGTATCGAGATCGCGAATCTCGTAGGTTGCAGCCGGGTCAAGTCCGCGCAAAGGCAGATTTTGCGACGGTTGATCGCTTTGGTCTCGCCGAAAAGCCTGCACCATTCCGTCGCCTTCTTCTGGGCGATTAAACTGCCAGGCAGCCCACTCGAAGGCGGCGCTGCGTTCTAGACGAGGGTCGGTGGCGCAATCGGAATTTTCGCTGCAGGGCAATAGAGGATAGTAGTCGCCGTAATAATAAGGGCGCACCAGCTTGAGCTGAGAGACCATCGTGCGCATCCACTCGTAAGGAAAGTCAGCGGGAATAAAATTTCCGACTTGATTGGGATAGCCCGCAACGTTAAAGAGCGCAAAGGCCAGACCAGGCGCCATACCGCTGCGGAAATGGTAGGTATCGCTAGGACGGACCTGAAGCAGGGTTCCAAAATGCGCTCGCCAGTAAGCGAGGCCTTCGGTGCTCACTTGCGCTCCAACGGGATCGGCATCGGGAGAGACGGGATAGTCCGCGCGGCTCAGATCAACAGCGCGCGAGATGGTCTCGAGGTCGCCGCGCTGCACGATGTCGAGAATGAGCTGGGGATGCCGGCGGCGGAGTTCGTCCCAAAATTTGAGCAGGCCTTCAGCGTAGCGGATTTGCGTGATGCCCTGGCGGTCTGGAGTGTCGGCTTGCGTCCAGAACGGGGCGAGAGCGAAATTACAGTCTTGCCGGTAAATATCGATGCCTTCTTTGTCGATAAGGTCTGACATGGAATCGGTCATGAATCGCCGCGCTGCGGGATTGCCAAAGTCGAACATTCGGAACTTTACTAACGGACGCTCGGTGTTTCCTTCGAAGTGGGTGGTGACTTCTCCGATAAACCAGTCGGGATGCTGGAGGGTCAATGGAGTTCCGACGACGGCGCGTTCGGGCTCAAACCAGAGCAGGAATTTCATCCCGTGAGCGTGGGCGGCGTCGCTGATGGGACGGAGACCTTTCCCGTCCGGATGAGGCACTTCGTTGACGCGCCAATCTCCGGCGTGGAGGAACCAGTCTTCTTTGCCGAAAACCTGAAATTCGTCAACGGGACGATCGGTGCCATACCAGCCTGCGTCCATCCAGAAATTTTCAAAGCCGATATTTTCTTTGGTGATCTGTTCGATGAGATGCAAGCTCGTGGAAGTCTTCATCCCACCCCATCCCAGATGAGAGACGGGGAGAACGACTGGCTTTCCGTCGTACTGGGGCGTGTGGTATTTGAGAATGTGCCGGCGTAGAACGTTATGGGCGTCGAGATCGTCGCCGACCCAAGGGAGCAGCAGAACTTCAGGAGTACGGATTTCTTCGCCGGGGTGTAGAGAGAGATGAGTTCCGTCCATGCCGGCACTGACGGCAATCGCTGGCTCGGTGGAACGGGAGAAATTGATCGACCATTTGCCGGGCCAGCCTAGAGCTCCGATGAGGCCGCGTTTGGCGGTCGTAATGTCGAAGAAGGGGATGGTTTCGACCGTCTTGCCACCGCTTTCACTGGAGATTTGAAAAGACTCGAGCTGGTTCAGCGGTTTCTTCACCAGCGAATAGGTGTCCATTACACCGCATCCTTTGGAATAGAGGATGCTCGGGATGCCTTCGCCGGCGACGGGGAAGGAGACGTCTAGCGCCTGAACATATTCGAGGATAGGAGAGTCAGACTTGCCGTCGTTCTTGAAGTACGCTGTCCACTCGAGTACGGGAGAGTTGGCGAACTCTATGGCATCGACGCGGAATTGCAGACCGGTCTTCGGGTCGCTCCAGACAACAATGTGTTCCGTGCGGCCGCTGTCGAGGTGTTTGGATTCCGTTTTCTTCGTCCAAGTTTTGAGGAGTGCGCTGGAGCCCTGGCGGTCATAGGCGAAGGAGACTGGCGGTAGGGCCTGGTCGTCCAGCAGATGTTGCTTGAGCCACTGACTGCCTTGCGGGAAATCGCGAGCCTGATCGACCGGCGTTGGCTGGGCGATAGCGTTTATGCAGGCCGTCTGGACCGTGATCGACAGAATGAGCCTGAGCGCGACTAGGTAACGACTGCTTGGGACTGGCATCGCTTTTGCTTTCGTTCGCATGATTCTTTCTCGCCTCGTTTGACCAATCGTTTCATCGGACCAACAGCCGTCTATGGACATTATAAAATGTCAACACCATTGTTAACAGCTTTGCCGCGGGATGGGAAGGGCGCGCGTTTGAACAGCCCTGAGTAAGTCTTACGTGGTCGAGAGCAAACGCGGCACGACCAGCAGGCATCTGATCTGCTTTTGTGCAGGCGTCGCTTATACTGGACGCCATTCTGAGCCGATTGCCATGTCCACTCCTACCGTCGTCGAGGTGCAGGGTCGCAAGCTGAGGCTGTCGAACCTGGAAAAGGTTCTCTATCCCGCCACGGGCTTTACTAAAGGGCAGGTGGTGGATTACTACGCTCGGATCGCGCCGGCGCTGGTGCCGCATCTGGCGGGTCGGCCGCTGACCATGAAGCGGTATCCGGGAGGCGTGGATCAGGAATTCTTTTTTGAGAAGAACGCGCCGAAGCACCGGGAAGATTGGGTGAAGACGGCTCCAGTGTGGAGCGAAGGCAATCATCGGACGATCCAGTTTCTGTTGGCGGACGATCTGCCGACGCTGATCTGGATTGCGAACCTGGCGTCGCTGGAATTGCATCCCTCGTTGTCGATCGCGCCGGATATAGGGACGCCGACGATGATTGTTTTCGATCTTGATCCGGGACCTCCGGCGAATATCGTGCAATGCTGCCAGGTCGGACTGTGGGTACGCGAAATTTTCGATCACTTCGGGTTGCAAAGTTTCCCGAAGACTTCGGGGTCGAAGGGGCTGCAGATTTATGTTCCCTTGAATACGAAAACCAGCTACGACGAGACGAAGCCGTTCGCTCACGCGATCGCGCGGTTGCTCGAGCAACAGCATCCGGAGATGGTGGTTTCGGATATGAAGAAGGCGATCCGAACGAATAAGGTGCTGGTGGACTGGAGCCAGAACGACGAGCATAAGACGACGATCTCGGTGTATTCGCTGCGGGCGCGCGAACATCCAACCGTGTCGACTCCGGTGACGTGGGACGAGGTGGAACAGACGCTGAAGAAGAAGGATTCGTCGCGTCTGGTTTTTGAGGCGAACGACGTCCTGGCACGCGTCGAGAAGTTGGATGATCTTTTCGCTCCAGTGCAGACGCTGAAACAGAAGTTGCCGCAAGTGGCGGGCTTGGCGGGAGAATCCAAGAGCGAAGGGAAGGACGAGGGCGAACAAGAGGCGGCTGAGGCTGGGCAAACGGACCGGGCTTTGCGGCCAGCGGCGAAGAAAGCTCGGAAGGCGACGAGTGCCAAGACAAGTGCGAAGGGGAAGTCCGCAACGGCAAAGCGGCGCGAGATATAATCCCGTTTGCGCTGAAGACGGTCACGTTTTCGAGCGAAAGTATCTCAAAGCTAAGATTCTCATGGCTTCTCTCCATATCGGTACTTCGGGTTGGGCGTATACGACGTGGAAGCCTGGGTTCTATCCCGACAAATTGGCACAGAAGAAGTTTCTGAATTTCTACGCCTCGAAGCTGAATGCGGTGGAGGTGAATTACACCTTTCGGCAACTGGTGAAAGAGACGACGGTGCAGAACTGGATTGCGGAAACACCCGAGCATTTTCGCTTTACGATCAAGGCGCATCAGGTACTCACGCATATCAAGCGGCTGAAGGGCGCGGAAGATTTTCTGAAACGTTTTGTCGGAACGCTGGAGGGGTTGGAGCGCGCGGGAAGGCTGGGTACGATCCTGTTTCAATTGCCTCCGAACTTCAAGGTGGATCAGGGGGTGCTGTCGGAATTTCTGCAGTGCTTGCCGCGGGCTGTGCGCGCATCGTTTGAGTTCCGGAACGAGTCTTGGTTCACGGATGCTACGTGGAATACGCTGCGGGAACGGAATATTGCGCTTTGTGTGGCAGAGACGGAAGAGCGAGACACTCCCGATGTCGTTACGGCGGATTACGCTTACTATCGCTATCGGAAGCCTTCTTATACGGCTGCAGAGCGCCAGAAGATGGTTGGGCGCATTCGTGAGCATCTGGCTGCAGGACGCGACGTGTTTGCCTACTTCAAGCATGAAGAGACTCCGGAAGGCGCTTTGTACGCGGTGGACCTGCTGGCGGCTTGCCGCGAAACCAGCGCCTAGTTCGGGACGAATACTGCTCGTTACTATTGTGGTTCTCTATTACCTCTCATACTTGTTCAAGGTGCTCAGCAAAAATGGCTTCTGAGGCCAATGCGCGAACGCTCTCGGCGTTTCTCGATTATCTGCGCGTGGAACGCGGATCGGCGAAGCTGACGATTGCAGCGTATACGAGCGATCTGGCGCAGTTTGCGGAGTTTCTGGAGAGGCGACGGGTTGCCTTGAGCGCCGCGCGGCGCGACGATGTCCGCGAGTATTTGCAGGAGTTGTTTTCCAATGCGCTGGATGGGCGTTCGGTCGGACGGAAGCTTTCGGCGATTCGGCAACTTTACCGGCATTTGCTGCTGGATGGAAAGATCGAGAAAGACCCGACGCTGAACATCGATTTGCCGAAGCAGTGGAAGGTGCTACCGAAGTCGTTGAGCCGCTCGGAAGTGGGATCGATGTTGGAGGAACATCCGTCGGGAAAGGAGACGGCGCGCGAGGCGGCGCTGGCGCTGCGGGGTCGCGCGATGATCGAACTGCTTTACGCAGGAGGGGTTCGGGTTTCAGAGGTCGCGGATGCGCGGCTGGAAGATCTGAAATTGGAGATGGGATACATTCTGGTGCGTGGCAAGGGCGATAAAGAACGCATGGTTCCGTTGGGAGCGCCTGCGCAGCGGGCGTTGCAGGAATATTTAAAAAACGGCAGAGCGGTGATTGCGAGGAAGAAGAATTCTCCGCTTTTGTTTCTCGGAGTGGGAGCGCGGCGACTGACCCGGCAACGAGTCTGGCAGCTGGTAGGAAAAGCGAGCCTGGCTTCAGGACGGCATGCGAGTCCGCATATGCTGCGGCATTCGTGCGCGACACATATGGTGGAGAACGGAGCGGATCTGCGAACGGTGCAGACGATTCTGGGACACTCCGACATTTCGACGACACAAATTTATACGCATGTGGCGCTGGACCGGCTGAAGAGTGTGTTTGCAAAGCATCATCCGCGGGCGAAGGCGAAGGCGTGAATCTACCACGGAGACACGGAGGCACGGAGAAGACCTTTTCTTGGTTCTCAATGTCCTGTCGCTCAAAGCCTTGTCGCTTAAATAAGCGGTCGAGCGGTTTCGGCTGCTTCATCAGCGCATTGAATCCTCTTTTCTCTGTGCCTCCGTGCCTCTGTGGTGGATTGCTTGTTCGCGGAGCAACGTTATGAAGCAATCTCGCACGATTGTCGAACTGGCCACGGATGATTTTCTGCGGCATTTGCGCGAGAAGAATGCTTCGGGGCATACGATCAAGGCGTATGCGGGCGATCTTGACGTGTTTGCGGCTTACATTGGAGAGCGCCATTTCAAGGCGATTGATCATATTGCGATTCGCGGGTTCTTATCGCATCTGTATGACAAGGGGCTGAGTAAAACTTCGGTGGCGCGAGCGCTGGCGGCGGTGCGGTCGCTGTATCGCTGGCTGGCGCAGGAAGGGGTGGTCGAGCAGAATCCGGCGAAGCTGGTTTCTACTCCGAAGCTGCCGAAGAAGTTGCCGCGCGTTCCAACAATTGAAGAGATGAATTCGATGCTGGACGGAAAGATGCCGGAAGTGGCGTCGTTTCCGGAGCGGGATCGGCTGATGTTTGAGTTGCTGTATGGATGCGGGATCCGAAATTCGGAGCTGGTGGGCATCAATCTGGATGACATCAGTTTGAGTAACGAAGCGATTCTGATTCGCGGCAAAGGAAAGAAGGAACGGTTCGTTCCTTTTGGGGGATCGGCGCTGGCGGCGTTGAGCGTGTATCTTCCGTGGCGGCAACAACTGCTGGCGACGTTGAAAAATTCTCCGAAGAAAATGGTGACGGCGAGCCGTCCGGAAAAGGGGATGCCGGCTTTGCTGTTGAATCAGCGGGGCGGGCGGCTTACGACGCGGAGCGTGGGACGCATCGTGAAGCGGATTGCGGTGGCGAAGGGGATGTCTCCCGAGGTGCACCCGCATACTTTGCGGCACGCTTTTGGGACACACATGCTGGAAGAGGGAGCGGATCTGCGGGCGATCCAGGAGCTGCTGGGGCATGAGCGGCTGGCGACGACGCAGCGGTATACGCAGCTTTCGGTGAAGCATGTGATGAATGTGTATGACCAGACGCATCCGCGGGCAAAGTGAGGAGTGGAGCTGCCCAGCCATCAGCCATCAAGGAAGCCAGATGAGAGGTTGTTTACCATTTGGTACCCGCCCCCCTACCCCTAGTATCGTTGTTATAAATTCATAAACATTCGTGATGTTACTTGTATAAACAAGTGGGCGGGGGCGGTGGTTCGGAATGGGCGCTGCCAGAACGTCAATTTGTGAAAGGTTGCCGAAGCTGTTTTTTCGGCATTGCGGGACTGTCTCTTGAGACGGTCGGAGTTGAGGATGCTCCACTCAGGGCAAAGATGGCCGAGTTTGGGGCTGGTGTCTGTGAAGGAAGTACATGGAATTGGTGATGAAAAATCAGCAACGCACCTAAGTGCGCTTCACGCGAGTGGAGAATGTCGAGAGCGCTCAACGTGATGGCTCGATGTTTCCCATTTTGAAGTCTAGGGAGCCAAAATCCGCATCCTAACGTCGAGGCAGCCGACATTAGGATGGGCAACCGGTGCCCGGCCGGTCCCCCACACTTTCCGCGGTGCCAAATTGAAAAAATGAACATTACTCCGGTAACTTTCGGATGGAACGGGGTTGCTGCAACATGGCAAGAGAGAGATATCGTCCCAACGCGTGTTTTTGCCGTCGCGAGCACGATGGAAAGCGGGTTTGCGGGCGGCGAGTGATCCGAAAAAATGAGCAAATTTGGCAAAGAAAGTATTCTGCTGGGATCGCTGTTGCTGATCGCGGCGCTGATGCAATTTTTCGCGCAGTCGCTGCCCATGGCGCTGTGCTTCTACTTTTTGCCGACGTTATATTCGGCGTATTTTTTCGGGCGGCGACATGCGACGTTGACGGCGTTCGCGTGCGTGTTTCTAGTGATCTTGATGGATTTCTTGAACAACATGATGCCGGCACACAAGGTGCTGAGTTTGCCGAGTGAAAGGTTGTTCAACTTTGCGATATGGGCGGGGAGCCTGGCGGTGGTGGGGTATGCGATGGGGACGCTGTACGAGCGCAAGGAAGCAATGACGGATGATATCCGCGACAGTTTTAGCGGACTGCTTCTGGTGCTACAGCACTTCATGGCGACGGAGAAGATTGGGTTTGGAGAGAACCAGCGGGTGGTGGAGACGTCGACCAAATTGGCGGAACTGATGGGGCTGGGCGCGGATCGGGTGGAGTTGATGCGGTCGGCGGTGCTGCTGCGGGATCTGGGGAAGTTGGGGATCTCGAACGACATTTTGTACAAGGCGGCGAATATGAGCCGCGATGAGGTGGAGAAGAGCTTTCACAAAGGGCGGACGCCGGATGCGAGAATGCAGGCGGCGGGGAGCGCGCTGCGGCGGGTGATTCCGATCATTGTGGCGCAGCAGATTGTGGCGGAGCAGGGAGCGCGTTCGGTGAATGTCCCGATCGAGGCGCACATTCTGGTGGTGGCGGATGCGTATGAGAAGTTGATCGGCGGGTTGACTGGCAAGGCGTTATTGCCGCATGAAGCGGAACAAGAGATTCTGGCGGGAGCGGGGCAGCGGTTCCATTCGGGGGTTGTAGGGGCGCTCGGAAAAGTTGTGGAGAGGCGCGCGAAGGGCGTGGGGGCGAGTTGAGGTTGTGAATGTTGTCGGCCCTCAGCGGCTAAAGCCGCGCCTTCCGGAAGGCATTTATCGCAGCGGTGAACCGCTGCGCCACCCAAAGGCCAGTTCATCGGGCTTCGACATCTGAGGTTTCCGGGGAGGTTGGATGGTCCCCGCGCTGATCCTTATTCTTATCCTGATCTTGCAGATTCACTCCTTGCAGGATCTGATCCTGCCGATTCTTATCTTGTGAGTTCTTCTCTCGCAGATCCTGCCACATGGCTACTACTCTGGATTTCAATTCTTTGGTGAGTTGGTCGTAGGCGGCGTCGCTGGCTTCGGCGGCGGGTGGGGGTTGGATTGGTTTTCCAAAGACGAGCTGCAGGTTGGTGAGCTTGGGAAACTTTTTGTGGCGCGGCCAGGCTTCATAAAAGCCTTCGATGGCTATGGGAACGATCGGGGCCTGGGCGTGAATGGATAAAATCGCCGCGCCCTTGCGGAAGATTCTGGGACTGCCGTCGTTGGTGCGTTCGCCTTCGGGATAGAGGATGAGAACGCGCTGGTGCGTGAGTCCGAAGAAACCGGCGCGCATGGCGGGGACGAGGTTGGCATCGGGATCGAGGACGACGACACGAACCCAGCGGGCGAGGCGACGCATGAATCCTTTTCCGAAGATGTCGCTGGTGCCGAGCGCGAAGGTGTTGCGGAAGAGGCGCCAGGGCAGGGCTCCAGCCATGACGAGGGGATCGATGTAGCTCTGGTGATTGGAGCAGAGAAGGAACGGACCTTTTTCGGGCAGGTTTTCGAGGCCGTGAGTTTTGAGGTGAAAGCGGTCGAGAGCGAAGAGATAGACGAGGCGGCCGAGCAGGAAGAGAACGATCTCGATAAAAACATTGTGGCGGGCGATAGAGAGGACGTCGGGATCGGTGACGGGCTCGGCGAGGATGGTGGACCAGGCGGAAGCGGCGGCTCGCACGTGGCCTTCGCCGCGACTGGCGCTGGCGAGCACGGTATCGACAAGGTCGCGGACGGAATAGATTTCCGAGAGCTGTGATTCGGGGACTTCGCCGCCGAGTTGCTGCTCGAGAGCAGTGAGAAGTTCGACGCGCTGCATGGAGTCGAGGCCGAGGTCGAGTTCGAGATTGTGGGCGGGGCGGATGGTTGGCGCGTCGGTCGGCTGCGGGGATGCGTGGTTGGATGCGCGGGAATTTTCTTGAATGATGGCGAGGGCGCGCTTTACGTCTTCGAGCTGGAGCCAGTTTTGCTCTTCTTCGGTGAGCGGCTTTTCGTTGCTGATTTCTGAATCCCCGGAAAGCTGCTTCTGCTTGCCTTCGCGAACTTGTTTTTCAATTTGAAAACGCTTGAGCTTGCGGGTGGTGGTGCGGGGGAGATCTTCTTGCCAGACGTCGTAGCCTCCGAGGCGCTTGGTGGAGGCAATTTTGTGGGAGAGCGCTTCGATTTCGAAGCGGATGGCCTCTTTGGAGTTGACGATCTTGCGCTCGCGGAGGAGTTCGAAATTGGGGACGACGACGGCGTGCAGACGCTCGGAAGTAGGGTCTCCGGGGCGCGATTCGAGGGCCATCACGCAGATTTCTTTGATGAGGGGTGCTTGGAGATAGTGGGCTTCGATTTCTTCGGGATAAATATTTTTGCCATTGGCGAGGACAATGATTTCCTTGCGGCGTCCGGTGATGAAGAGGTTGCCGCCGGAATCGAAGTAGCCGAGATCGCCGGTGTAGAACCATCCATCACGGAGAACGGCCGCAGTGGCGTCGGGGCGATTCCAGTATCCCTTCATGACGATGGCGCCGCGGAGGGCGATTTCGCCGGAGGGCGGAGTGTCGTCGTCGGAGGGTTGGGCGTCGGGAGCTTTGTCTTGAACGATTTGGGCTTCGACTCCGGGGAATGGCTTGCCGACGGAGCCAAAGACGATGGGCTCGCCGGGCGGATTGAGGAAAGCGCCGCCGGAAGTTTCGGTGAGTCCGTAGGCGTTGAGGACGTCGATACCGAACGAATAAAAATCGCGGGCGATGGCGGGATCGAAGCGCGAGCCGCCGGTGACGAGATAGCGCATGTTGGGGCCGAAGGTGGCGTGGATTTTTCCGAAGAAAGTTTTGCCGGCGTTGATGTTGAGGCGGCGGAAAGCGCGGTTGAGGGCCATCAGGGAGCGGACGATACGAAGAGTGAAGCCGCCGCGCTTGCTGAGTTCTTTGAAGATCTTTTCGTGAATGAGGTAGAAAAATTGCGGGACGACGCAGAAGGTGGTGATGTTGCGTTCTTTGAGGGCGCGGAGGAGTTCGGTGGTGTTGAGGGTTTCGAGATAAACGACGCGGGCTCCGTTGAAGAGCGGGAGGAAGAGGTTCGCCATCTGGGCGAGGACGTGAAACATGGGGAGAATGCCGAGGAGGGCGTCGGTGGGTCCGATTTTGACGACGGCGAGGACGGAGTTGGCTTCGCCGACGAGATTGGCGTGGGTGAGCATGACGCCTTTGGGGTCGGCGGTGGTTCCGGAGGTGTAGAGGAGGGCGGCGAGGTCGTCAGCGTTGGGGGTGACGGGGTGAAAGTTGGCGGGTCCGGCGGAGAAGATGGAGTCGAGGTCGGCGGCGAGATTTTCTCTCGGGACGAACCCACTCATCGCAAAGGGCGCGATGAGTGAGGCATCCGGGGCGGTGGTTGGGTCGCCCAGGGCGGTTATGGGCGCGGCGGTTTGTTCGGCGGCGGCGCTGGTCATGACTAGAGGGATGTTGAGGTCGGCGGCGGCTTCGCGGGAGACGGTGAGGTGCTTCACGTCCGTGAAGAGTAGGGAAGTGCCGCTGTCGAGGAGCAGCTTTTTGACCTGATCGGCATGGAAGGCGGTGTCGAGGGGCACGGCGGTGCGTCCGGCGGCGATGATGCCGAGGTAGGCGGCGACCCAGCGGGGGTGATTGGCGGCGAGGATGGCGACGCGGGCGTCGCGGGGAACGCGAGTGGAGAGCCAGTGAGCAACGCTCTCGGACATGCGGGTGAGTTCAGAGAAGGTGACGCGTTCTACGGCATCCTGACGCTGAATTTCGAGGGCGATGTTGTCGGGGAAGTGGCGAGCGGATTCCTGGAAACGCTGGTAGAAGGTGGGCATGAGTCGGAGAAAATCTTACAGGAAATCGATATCGAGGGCTGTGCCTAGAAGAATCTCCTGTCGCCGCGGACGATCCCTCTTGGCAGAATATGGGCAGTTGCGGGGTGCACGACTGTCGTGTACACTATTCTAGTGCACAGAGCGGACTGAACGCTACTCGCGACGAAATGAATGAGTGATAGAGCCTTATGAAGAACATCACTTTTAGCGCCGCCGAATCTGACATTGAACGCGCGCGGGAAGTGGCTCGAAGTGAGCATCGGCCCCTGATCGATGCATTCCGCGAGTGGCTTATTCAGTACGGATCCCGGCGCGTGAGCGCTGCAGAGGTCACGGAACTTTACAACAGCCTCCGTCATGTGAACGCGGGTCGGAAGTTTACGCGCGACGAGATGAATGAGCGATAAATACTTCCTCGATACCAATATTTTCGTCTATTCGCTCGATCCAGTTGATCCGCGCAAAGCTCGAATAGCCGAGGAATTGGTAACGCGTGGTGTAGGTTCCAGGATGGGTGTGATCAGTTACCAGGTCGTACAGGAGTTCATGAACGTGAGCCTGCGGCAATTCAAGGCCACCATGACGGTCGCCGAACTGGAATTGTACTTCTTCAAAGTCTTGCTGCCGATGATGACAATTCCGTCGTCATCCGGACTATTTTTGGAAGGCTTGCGCCTACAGGCAGCCGGGCAGATTGCGTGGTACGACTCTCTTGTCGTTGCGGCGGCGATACAGGGAGGCTGCGAAGTGCTTTATAGCGAAGATATGCAGCACGGGCGGCGGTTTGGGGATCTGGTAATTCAAAATCCGTTTCTTTAGGGCAAAGAGTCCGGCCGCGTTCTCCGTCCAACGCCATCCCTACCGCATCTAATGTGCTAGGCTTTTAAGTAGATTTGGGACGTGTGTCCTCTGAAGGAAACTCCTTTTGATTAACACTTTGCTGGGCAAGGTTTTCGGGACGAAGAATGAGCGCGAGGTGAAGCGCTTGCAGCCGCGCGTGCTGGCCATTAATGCGCTCGAACCCGAGATGCAGAAGCTCTCGGACGACGAGCTACGGGCTAAGACGGCACTATTTCGGACGCGGATTCAGGAGCGTCTGGGAGCGATTAAGGATGCGCCGATTACGGATTCCGACGCGCAGAATGTTGAGGGATTGAGCGGCGATGCGGAAAATACGGATGGGGAGTATTCCGACCGGCAGAAGGAAGTCGAGGAGCAGCGGAGCAAAGAGCTGAAAGTAGTTCTCGACGAAATGCTGGAAGAGGCTTTTGCGGTTTGCCGTGAGGCGAGCAAGCGTGTGCTCAACATGCGTCACTTTGACGTGCAGTTGATTGGCGGCATGGTGCTGCACCAGGGCACGATTGCGGAGATGAAGACAGGCGAGGGCAAAACGCTGGTTGCTACCCTTCCGGTTTATCTGAATGCGCTCAGCGGGCGCGGCGTACACGTGGTCACGGTCAACGATTACCTGGCAAAGCGCGACTCGGAGTGGATGGGAAAGCTTTATAGCTTTTTGGGGCTGACGGTGGGCGTAATCGTCCATGACTTGGATGACGCGGAACGGCGGGCGGCTTACGCGGCGGATGTTACGTACGGGACGAACAACGAGTTCGGGTTTGATTACCTGCGCGACAACATGAAGTTCGATCTCAACGATTGCGTGCAGCGGGTACACAATTTTGCGATCGTCGATGAAGTGGATTCCATTTTGATTGACGAAGCGCGAACGCCGCTGATCATTTCGGGCGCGAGCGAAGAGTCGACGGACAAGTATTACAAGGTGAACCGGATTATCCCGAAGCTGGAAAAGGGTGAAGAGATTGATACGGCTCCGGGCGAGCCGAAGATCATGTCGGGCGATTACGTGGTTGATGAAAAACATCGTAACGTCACGGTGAGCGACGATGGTTGGGAGAAGGTTGAGAAGCTGCTGGGGATTGGGAATATCGCGGATCCGGAAAACTGGGCGCTGAAGCATCACGTGGAGACGGCGGTGAAGGCGCATGCGCTCTATAAGCGCGATGTGGAATACGTGGTGAAAGACGGCGAAGTGTAGATCGTGGACGAGTTCACGGGGCGCTTGATGCCGGGGCGGCGGTGGTCGGACGGACTGCATCAGGCGATTGAAGCGAAAGAAAACGTCAAGATCGAACGTGAGAATCAGACGCTGGCGACGATCACGTTTCAGAATTATTTCCGCATGTACAAGAAATTGGCGGGAATGACGGGAACGGCGGAGACGGAAGCTCCGGAATTTGACAAGATTTACCGGCTGGAAGTGCTCGTCATTCCGACGAACCGGGTGCTGCTGCGGAAGGAAAATCCGGACATCGTTTATCGCACGGAGAAGGAAAAATATTTTGCGGCGGCGGATGAGATCAAGCGGCTGCATGACAGCAACCAGCCGGTGCTGGTGGGAACGACGTCGATTGAGAAGTCGGAGCGGCTGTCGGAGTTGCTGAAGAAGAAGGGGATCAAGCACGTCGTGTTGAACGCGAAGTATCACGAGCGCGAGGCGGAGATTGTGGCGCAGGCGGGACGCAAGGGGATGGTGACGATCGCGACGAACATGGCGGGACGCGGCACGGACATTCTGCTAGGTGGTAATGCGGAATTCATGGCGAAGCAGGAGTGTGTGAAGAAGGGAATCGCGCAGCCGATTCGCGCGGCGCAGGGAAAGATTGAGGCGGAGATTGACGATGCGAACCGGACGGTGTGGTACTACGCGGGCAATGAATTCGCGGTTCCGACGGATCAGTGGAACGAGATTTTCACGCGTTACAAGGCTGATACCGATCGGGAGCATCGCGAGGTAATTGAGGCGGGCGGGTTGCATATTTTTGGAACCGAACGGCACGAGGCGCGGCGAATCGATAACCAGTTGCGTGGACGCGCGGGACGGCAGGGAGATCCCGGATCGTCGCGTTTTTATCTTTCGCTGGAAGACGACCTGATGCGAATTTTCGCCAAGGAGTGGGTTTCGAATCTGCTGCAGCGGCTGGGAATGGAGGAGGGTGTCCCGATTGAGTCGCGGATGATTACGAGGCGGATTGAGGCGGCGCAGAAGGCGGTGGAAGGACAGAACTTTGAGTCGCGCAAGCACCTGCTTGAGTATGACGATGTGATGAACAAGCAGAGGACGGCCGTTTACGGATTGCGGCGGCGGTTGCTGGAGGGGCTCGATCAGAAGGATCTGATCGTCGAGGACTATGTTTCTGGTATTCTCGGCGACATTTTGGAAAAACATTGCCCTCCGAAAGAGCATGTTGCGAATTGGGATCTGAAGGCGTTGAAAGATGCGATTTTTACGCGGTTCGGCGTGGACATTTACGCTGAAGGGCTGAAGCCGGAGGAGATGAACCGGCAAGAACTGGGCGATGCGATCTTTAATAAGCTGAAGGAGCGCTATGACGCCAAAGAGGCGTTGATTGGCGCGCAGGCAATGCGGTATCACGAGCGGATGATCATGCTGAGCGTGATCGATGCGCAGTGGAAAGATCACCTGCTCTCGATGGATCACCTGAAAGAAGGGATCGGACTGCGCGGGTATGGGCAGCATGATCCGCTCGTGGAGTACAAGCGCGAATCATTCGATATGTTCGAAGAGATGATGCAGCGTTTTCAGGAAGAGACGGTTCGATATTTGTACCTGATGCAGATTATGGAGCGGCCGCCGGATCCGAGGCCGGGTGATGGGGGAACGGATCTTTCGGCGCAGGGGACAACGGCGCAAGCGCCTTCGCTGATTACCGGTGGACGGGGAAATGGGCGTCCAGCGCGGCAAATTGCTACTTCGGTGGACGATATCGAAGAGGCGTTCCAGCGGAAGAAGAAGAAGGAGTTGGAGCAGGCGCGGATGGCTGGGGCTGGGGATATGCAGGTGCAGCAGGTGGTGCGGTCGGGGGATAAGGTGGGGCGGAACGATCCTTGCCCTTGTGGGAGTGGGAAGAAGTATAAGAAGTGCTGCGGGACGGGGTCGTAGGCGACTCACCGCCGAGACGCAGAAGGCGCCGAGTTTGGCGTGCGGTGCAACCCGAAATCAAAGGCACGTTGTATGAATTCATGGCGGTGCGGCTGAAGCCGCACCCTTTCAAACCTTTTCCCAATACTCACTCCAACCACTCTCAAGAAAATCGATTGCAGTTTATTTTGATTTCCGGCCCACGGCTTTGAAGGTCATTTCTTTGGCTGGGCTGCCGGTGCGTTTTTTCCATTCGAAGAACATGGGGGCGTAAGTGTTGGTGATGTAGTCAGCTTTGCTGATGCCGAGAGCAGTCGCGATGTGGTCGATCCAGCGCGGGGGGCCTTCGATTTCCCCGAAGTTTCCTATCGGAGTTTCATCCAATACAACGTGGCCTTGGCCGTCGGCCCATTCGGCGCGATATTTCTCGTAGCGGAAGGTGGGAGTGTAGCCCAGGGCGCGGAGAATCGCGTCTATTTGCTGGCCGTTGTCGACCTTGCTTTCGAGTTCGACTCGGGATTTGTGGCGTCCGGTTTGGGCTTTGGGTTTGGCCTTGTGAGTCAGAACCCATTGCTCTCCGTACTTGCGAAGGCGGAGGAGTTCTCCTTTCTTGCGGAGTTTTTGGCCGGGGAGGTCGTAGAGGGAGTTTATTTCGTGGGTGGAGGGAGTGAGCTGCTTGAATCCTGCGCGCTTCAGGGAGCGAACGACTGAGGGCAGGCTGTCGATACGAAATTTGATTTCGATTTCTTTCGGCATACCGAAATCATAACTGGAAATTTTCACCGCCGAGGCGCCGAGTGCGCCGAGAAAAACTAGAATCTGAAATCTAGATCAGCAACACAGATTGAGGGATTACAAGGGATCGAGCTGACATAAGAAGCTTTACTGAGGCATCTCTCGGTGTACTCTGCGTCTCGGCGGTGAAAAGTTCCTAAGGTTTCGGCTCTTTCTCAGACGCTATCGCGTGGGGGTGGAACCAGCTCATGTGAGGGAGGTCGCGCTCGACTTTGCGGCGGCTGGCAATTAATTCGGCGGTGATGGAGACGGCGATTTCTTCGGGAGTGATGGCGCCGATATCGAGTCCGATGGGGGCGTTCACGCGGTCGAAGAGATGGGCGGGCAGACCTTCCTGCTGAAGCTCTTTGAAGATGGAGATGGTCTTGCGTCTGGATCCGATCATGCCGATGTAGCGGGCGGGGGTCTGCACGGCCCAGCGCAACATACGCATATCGTCGCGATGGCCGCGGGTGACGATGACGACGTAGGAAGATTCGTTGGGCGTGACCTGGGCCATTGCTTTTTCGAAATCTTCGGCGATGACCTGGTGGGCCTCAGGGAAACGTTCGCGGTTCGCGTAGGTTTCACGGTCGTCGATGACGGTGACATCGAATCCGGCGATGCGGGCGACCTGATAGAGGCTGGCGGCGACGTGACCGGCGCCGAAGATGTAGAGATCGGCGGGCGGCAGGATGGGTTCGACGAAGATTTCGAGCGTGCCCCCACAGACGAGGCCGGTGTCGTATTTGGGATCCTGATTGAGGTCGAAGGTGAGGGTGCGGGGCTTCTCGGATTCCATCACTTCGCGGGCGGCTTGCCAGACTTCGGCTTCGACACAGCCGCCGCCGATGGTTCCGACGATGGATCCGTCATCGCGCACGAGCATTTTCGCGGTCTTAAAGGAAGGGATGGATCCACGAACGTTGACGATGGTAGCGACGGCGCCGCGGTGTCCGGCTTGGCGCAGGCGAACGATCTCTTCGTAGAGGTCCATATTCACTTCATTATGGGTTGGCGAGTGGGGTAGGTCAACCGAAAGGCGGCGGTCGTGGCGCTATTTGCGAAGGCTTCAACCACCAAGGGCACGCAGGGAAACCTTGGACCCCAGAAACTTTTGCGCGGCTATTCGGCAGGTTTTCGCAGGATCAGATCGCCGTTGGCGGGAGGAAGAGAAAAAGGGAACTGCCAAATCTTGTCTTTCATCCAGAGGGCGACGATAAAGTCTTCCTGCTCTTTCCAGGGGCCGACCCATTTGTTGGCCGTGGAAAAGAAAACCCAGCCGTGAGCTTCGGGATTGCCCGGGGTGAGAAAGATGGTGTCGGTTCCGAGGCTTTGGGTGCTGACGAATTCGATGAACTCGGAAGCTTCCTTTTCGTACTCGCGCATGTGAGCTATCTTGTCTTGGGCGACGCTGGGATCTTTCCTGATTTTGCGTTCGCCTTCGAAGACGTAGGTGTCGAGATCGTTTTGAAGTTTGGTGGAGAGCTCGGCGGGGTCTGAGCAGGAGACAACGACGTCGTGGTGACGGACGAAGTCGATGCGAACATCCTGGGGAAATTCGAATTTAGCTTTTCCGGTGTAGGTGACGCTGACGTAGGCGGCGAAGAGTTGGTAGAAGCGGTGGCGGCTCTTGGTGAGTTCCTGCGAATCGACGAGAACGGAGACGGTGAGGTCGTTGCCGGTCATCGTCCAGCGATAGCGGCCGTCGTCGCCGCGTTCGAAGGTGCATCCGGGGGCGCCGGCGGTCCAGCGAACGCTGGGCAGATCTTTCTTCTTGGCGTGGCCTAGTGGTGGGTAAAAAAACGTGGAGGCGAAGATTGCGCAAAACGCAAAGATGAATCTTGCCGGGAGAAATCGGGAGCGCATAAATGCAGAGTGTATCGCGTTTGCCTGGGCGCCGTCTCGGGGGCGGGGAACGGGTTTCGGCGCAAAATATGTTAGATTGAAACGGGTGAGAGCGCGTAGCTCAGTCGGTAGAGCAATGCACTTTTAATGCATGGGTCGCAGGTTCGATTCCTGCCGCGCTCACCATAGATTCAACAACCTAGGGTCGAGTTGGCAACGGAGTATTTCGGGTCCAAACCTGTTTTTAACGCCCGTTCAAGGTTACTTCTTCCACGTACTCCGGTTCATTCCGCGCACATTCGGTAAGGTCGTTCTGCAGGACTCAAGCATCCAATTATTGTGTGAAGGCATGCGTATTAGAATGGGAGAGTCGGTTTGTCGACCGACGCAAGGAAACATTCTGAGCGCATTCCATCCCTGAAAAATGAAGTGGGGACCCAGGATTTGTCCAGATTCGTTCGATATTCAATGATGCGCGGCCTCGCGATCGCGGCCGTTTCAATCTTGTTTTGGCTCGCGTTTGATGGTGCGGCGCTGGCGGATACGGCTGCGTTCGATCTGATCGGGCCGAAGGTCGAAGTGCGCGTCCAGCGCGAGGGCAAGACGCTGCCCATTGCGGAAGTGCCGAACTTGCAGTCGGGGGACCGGCTGTGGGTGCATCCGGATTTGCCCGATGATCAGTCGGTGCACTACCTGATGGTGATTGTCTTCTTGCGTGGTGTGACCAATCCACCGCCGGATACCTGGTTCACGCCGGTAGAGGCGTGGAGCCGTCCGGTGCACGAGGAAGGCACTTATGTGATTGTGCCGGAGGGCGCGGAAGAGGCGCTAATTCTGCTGGCGCCGGAAACCGGAGGGGCGTTTAGCACACTGCGAAGTGCGGTGCGTGGAAAGCCGGGGGCGTTTGTGCGCGCGGCTCAGGATCTGGAACAAGCTTCGCTCGATCGCGCACGGTTGGAAAAGTATCTGGAGGTGGTGCGGGAGAATGCGTCCGCCGATCCAGAGCAATTGAAGGCGCGGATCACGCTGCTGGCGCACAGTTTGAACATACGGTTGGAGCAGCAATGCTTTGATAAGCCAAGCGCGCAGCAAGTCCCGTGTCTTACCCAAAATACCGATCAACTGGTACTGGACGACGCCCACAGTCAAAGCATGGTGTCGACGCTGACCTCGGGAACATCGAGCGATTTGCTCGCGCAGATCAGTTCGACGCCGACGGCGAAGGGCGGATATTACAGTCCGTATGTGGGAGCGATCGTGGATGTGGTGAGGATTCTGGGATCGACACACACCGCGCAGTACCAGTACATTCCGGCGTTGGCATTGCCGAAACAAGATCAATTGAATTTGCGGTTGAACAATCCTCCGTCATTTCGCAATCCGAAGTCGGTGCTGGTGATTGGGCTGCCGGCGATCCATCCGGCGCCGATGCCGACGCTGCGGGCGATAAATCCAACACAAGTTTTCTGTGCGGGGAAACCGGAGCTGGTGCTGCCGGTGGATGGGGCGCCGCTGGCATTCGCGACCGAGTTGGGACACAACTTTGTGTTGCACGTGGAGCCGAAGGTTGGTCCGGCGCTGGATCTTCCGGCGGAGCCGGATGCGGCTAGCGGAGGCTTTCTGGTGAAGACGGAAGCGATGCAAGGCGTGGCCGCGGATGGAGAGGAAGTTTCGGGCGTTTTGCGGGGCGACTGGGGATTTAAGGCCTGGGAAGGTCCGCGTTTTCGCATGCGGACTTCGCATACCGCGCAGTGGATTGTCGCGTCAAAGGACGCGAGCGCTCTCATCGTGGGCAGGGAAGACACGCTGCATCTGCAAAGTGCAGATACGTGCTGCGTGAGCGAAGTTCTGCTCCGTGATGAACAGGGTAAACATCTGGATGCGCAGTGGAAGATCACGAAGCCGGATGAGTTGGAAGTGCGCGTCCCGTTAAAGGAGTCGGCCCCGGGATCGTTAATGATGACGGTCAAAAAGTTTGGCTTGCGCGAGGCGGATGAGATTCGCCTGCATACTTATGCGGAGGCGGGGCGATTGGATGGGTTTGCGATTCATGCGGGCGATCCAGAGGGAGTACTGAAGGGAACGCGGCTGGATCAGGTGACGGAGCTTGAAGCGGGCGCTTTGACTTTCAAGCCCAAGTCGCTTTCGCGGGCGAATCAGCAGGATGAACTGGTGCTGGTTTCTGAAGATCCGGCGGCGAGCGCGCTGTTGCAACCGGGGCAGGAGATTGTTCTGCATGCGACGCTGAAGGATGGACGCGTGCTCGATCTTAAATCGACAGTGGAGGCGCGGCGCCCGAGCGTAAATGTGATCAGCAAGAGCGTGCAATACGATGAGGCGGCGCCGCCCGCGATGGTGCGGCTGGGCGACTCGGATGAGTTGCCGCAAGAGGCGCGACTTAACTTCTTTCTTAAGACGCAGGTGCCGGATGTGTTTCCGCCCACAGAAAAAGTGGAGGTTGCGACGGCGGACGACTCGTTCCGGGTGCTGTTGAGTTTCAAGGATGGCAATCTGACGCTGCAGGATTCGAAGACGGTGTTTGCGGTGCTCGATCCGATGAAACTGCTGGGGCCATCGGCGTTTGGGCCGCTAAAGTTTCGTCCGGTGGCGGCGGATGGGGTGGAGGGGGATTGGCAGCCTCTGATTAATCTGGTGCGGGTTCCGGCGCTGAAGGGTGTGCGCTGCGCTGCGTTGCGGGAACGGCAGTGCACGCTGAGCGGGGATAAGTTATTTCTGATTGATGCGGTCAGTTCGGATCCGGATTTTACGAATGCAGTGACGGTTCCGGATGGCTTCGCGGAGACGAGTTTATTGATTCCGCCGTTGAAGGGGAAGACGCTGTATTTGAAGTTGCGGGATGATCCGACGACGGTGGATACGGCGGTGTTGCCGACCTTGGCGAGTAGTCCTTAATAAAGATTAGTTTTTTTCTGCGGCAGTACACACGTTTCCAGTTCGCGTTGCCTTAGCTCTGCTTGAATTCGCACGTTTCCCTTCGAGATTTTCCCTCCAAAATGTGACTTAAAACTGGTTCGTCTTGGCCGGGCGAGAACCCCGGCGCTCCATCGAAAGATCGTGGCATGGGTGCGGAGTTTCCCGGGGATGTAAATTAGAGGGGATGAGTGAGATTGGATGCAAGGCGTTGCTGTTTGATCTGGACGGGGTGCTGGTGGATTCGACCCCAGCGGTGGAGCGAGTGTGGCGGGAGTGGGCGGTGGAGCACGGGTTTGATCCGGGAAAAGTGGTGCAGTTGGCACACGGGCGGCCGAGCCGGACAACGATTCGGGATCTTCTGCCGAATGCTGATGTCGAGGTGGAAGATCTCGAAGTGCAACGGCGCGAGATTGCGGACCTGGACGGGGTGGTACTGTTGCCGGGGGCGGGCGAACTGTTGAAGAGCTTGCCGGAGGATCGTTGGACGATTGCAACTTCGTGTACTCGCAGGTTGGCTGAAGTGCGTCTGCACGCTGCTGGTTTGCCGATCCCGCAGACGATGGTGACATCGAGCGAGGTGAAGATTGGGAAGCCTGATCCTGAACCGTATGTGAAGGCGGCTGCGAAGTTGGGGTTTGCCACTTCGGATTGCATTGTGGTGGAAGATGCGGCGGCAGGAGTGCGGGCCGGCAAGACAGCCGGAGCGCGAGTGATTGCGCTCCTGACGACGATGCTCCGCAGCAGTCTGGAAGAGGCGGGTGCGGACTGGATCTTGCGGGATTGCTCGGATATTGCGGCGGCGAGGGACGGGGATGGTTTGCGGCTTTCGCTGAGGGAGTAGCCTTAGGTCTCAGGAGTCTGGTCTCAGAAAAACTGAGGTACTAAAGAATTTGGATTATCCGCCGTGGGTGAGTTCCGAGTCGTGCTTGATTCGAGGCTGGGCAGTGGGTGTTTAATGACGTGACGACGGATACAGAACGGGTGTGACGTGGACCATTGCGCGACGGCATCGCGCTCGAATAGAATCCTCCGTTCCTCAGAATTGGCCGCAAGAAACAGAGTTACCGCAAGCCAGGCAAATCCGAAGGTTTCTTATTCGCGATAGGAAGAATCGGCAGACAGGCAGGATCTTGTGATCATAGGCGTTCCGAAGGAAATCTATCCGGGAGACCGGCGCGTGGCAATCGTGCCCGCCGTGCTGCCGACGCTCACCAAAGCTGGTTTTGAAGTCCACATACAGTCGGGAGCGGGAACTGAGGCGGGGTATCCCGACGCGCTGTATGCGGAAAAGGGCGGGAAGATTGTGGCCGATCGAGCGACCATCTTTGCCGCGGCGGATATTGTGGTCCAGATTCTCTGTTACGGATCGAACGATGTGACGGGGAAACAGGATGTGCAGCGCTTTCGACGCGAGCAGATTCTGGTGGGATTTCTGCGACCGTTTGGGACGAAAGAAGTGGTGGAAGAGGTCGCGAAGACGGGCGTGACGGCTTTTTCGATCGAACTGATGCCACGCACGACGCGGGCGCAGAGCATGGATGCGCTTTCTTCGATGGGAACGGCTTGCGGATACAAGGCGGTGCTGTTGGCGGCGGATACGCATCCGCGGATCTTTCCGATGCTGACGACGGCGGCGGGAACGATTACTCCGGCGCGCGTTTTTGTCATTGGGTGCGGTGTGGCGGGGTTGCAGGCCATCGCAACCGCGCGGCGTTTGGGCGCGGTGATTTCGGCATACGATCTGCGTCCAGCGGCGAAGGAGCAGGTGCAGAGTCTCGGCGGCCGTTTTGTCGAGCTTCCGATTGAGGCGAAAGATGCGCAGGATGCACGGGGATATGCGCGGGCACAGGATGAAGACTTTTACCGGCGGCAGCGGGAATTGCTGGGAAAGGTCGTGCAGGAAAGTGACGTGGTGATCACCGCGGCAGTGATTCCGGGAAAGAAGTCCCCGGTGCTGGTAACGGAGGAGATGGTGAAGGGAATGGCGTCGGGCTCGGTGATTGTGGATCTGGCAGCCGAACGCGGCGGCAATTGCCAGATCAGTGAGGCGGGGAAGACGGTGGTGAAACACGGGGTGACGATCATCGGAGCGATCAACCTGGCGGCGGGCGTGCCGTATCACGCGAGCATGATGTATGCGAGGAATATTACGGCGTTTCTGCTGCTCCTGATTAAAGACCAGAAGTTGAATTTGAATCTTGAGGACGAGATTGTGCGCGAGACTTTGCTGACTCGCGGCGGAGAGATTGTGCAGGCGCGGGTGCGCGAATTCCTGACGTTGCCCGCGCTAGTTAAGCAGGCGTGAGACGACATTCGCGGAGGAAAGATGAATAGCAGTTCCACTTTAATCAACGCACTTTTTATCTTTGTGCTGGCCGGATTTATTGGCTTTGAGGTGATCCGGCGGGTTTCGCCGTTGCTGCATACGCCGCTGATGTCGCTGACCAACGCCCTGGACGCTATCGCGGTGGTGGGAGCGATTGTGCTGGTGGGCGAACATAAGAGTCATCTCTCGACCGTCTTCGGATTCATCGCGGTGGTTGCGGCCACGAGCAACATTGTGGGCGGCTTCGTAATTACGGACCGCATGCTGAAAATGTTTAAATCGAGCCGGCCGGCATCGAATGCGGCGGCGAAACCGGCGGCTAAGTAATGACAGCCGGGGCCGGTTCTATCCAAATTGTGATTGAGTTGTTGTATCTCGTGGCGAGCGTGTTGTTCATCCTTTCGCTGAAGTGGATGAGTTCGCCAACCACGGCGCGGCACGGAATCTGGGCGGGCGAAGCTGGAATGGTGCTGGCGATTGGCGGCACGCTGCTGAACCATGGCATGGATTACCGACTCATCGCCATTGCGCTGGTGCTGGGGACGATTATCGGCGTGCCGCTGGGCCGAGTGGCGATGACGGCGGTGCCGCAACGAACCGCGCTGAGCCACGCGTTTGGCGCGCTCTGCGTGACGCTGGTCGGGTCGGCGGAGTTCTATTTGCGGACTCCGGATATTTCGCGGTTCATGATGGCTGTGCTATCGCTGGAAGTGATTCTCGGCGGACTGACCGTGACGGGAAGCTTGATGGCGGCGGGGAAACTGCAGGAAGTTCTGCCGCAGAGGCCGCTGACTTACAAGGGCCAGAACCTGGTCAATTTTTTGCTGCTGCTGGGAGCGCTGGCGATCGCGGTAACGCTGGTGCTGCATCCGGAATCACGGACGTTGTTTCCATTCATGATCCTGATCGCGCTAGCGTTTGGTGTGTTGTTGATCATCCCGATTGGCGGCGCGGATATGCCGACGGTGATCTCGCTGTTGAATGGGTATGCGGGATTGTCGGCGGCGGCGATGGGGTTCGTCCTGAACAGCAAGTTGCTGATTATTGCTGGGGCACTGGACGGGTCTTCGGGCCTGATTCTTTCGATCATCATGTCGAAGGCGATGAACCGTTCGTTCACGAACGTGCTGTTCGGAGCTTTTGGACAGGTACAGGCTGCTGCGGCGGCGGGAGAAGAGGCGCGACCGGTACGCAGCGCCACTCCGGAAGAAGCGGCGGCAATTTTATCGGCAGCGAATCGAGTGATCGTGGTTCCGGGATACGGAATGGCGGTGGCGCAGGCGCAGCACAAAGTGCGCGAACTCTATGACGCGTTGACGAAGCGCGGCGTCGATGTGCGCTTTGCCATCCACCCGGTGGCGGGGCGCATGCCGGGGCACATGAACGTGTTGCTGGCAGAAGCGGATATTCCTTACGACCGCCTGATCGAGATGGAGGAGATCAACGGTGATTTTCCGCAGACCGATGTGGCGCTGGTGATCGGGGCGAACGATGTAACAAACCCCGCGGCCCGGTCAGACGCGTCGAGCCCCATTTACGGCATGCCAATTCTGGACGTGGATAAATCGCATACGGTAATGGTGATCAAGCGCAGCATGAATCCGGGGTTCGCGGGTATCGATAACCCGCTTTACTATCTGGATAACACGCTGATGCTTTTTGGGGATGCCAAGGCATTTGTGGGCAGTATCGTACGGGAATTGGGTGGAGGACACGGATAGATCGAGTAAGGTGGGTTGTTCAGGGTTTGAACTGGGCACAAGTTGGATGAGTGAGTGGAGTTAGAGGGGAAAATCCGGCGGGCTTCAGCCTGCGAGTGGGGAGAAACTCGCAGAGACTGGAGGCCCGCCGCTCTGTTAGGCGGCTCTCTTTGTCTGTCTTATTTTTGCCCAACGTGCCTTCTGGGCGAGAGAGATTCTGCGGCGCCCAGCGGCTGAGAGAACGCGCTTGGCGCGGATTGTGGTTCCTGTGTGGTTGGCTGCGCCCGCACCTCGGGTGAGCTTTTCAAGAACGGAAATGGCTTCCCCCAGTTTCTGGACCTGGTTCTGGGCTTCCCGACGTTCCTCACGGAGCCGGACGATTGCACTAGCAATATTTGTCATCAAATACCCCCTCGGGTAACTACGGTCGTCAATTGTATTACTAAGTCGGCGATCTGTGGAGAAATTATTGTCAACAAAATCGAATTAGCCGCATAGCAATCGCGAATGCGACCTATGGGAATAATTCGGGATGGAGTAACGCGGGAATTGTCTCATGATGAAACTGGCAAAGATGTGTGGAGAGGGAAGGCTCTGGAGCGCTGGCGGCGGCAGCAGACAAGCTCGAATGCAAGATCGATTTTGCCGTAGGGTTGTGACGAAGATGGGATGACTACATTACTTCATCCGAGGGGCGGTAGCAGGCCTGACGAGCCGAATAAAAAGAGAGTGCCGACGGCGAGGCTGTAGATGGCGGTAAGGGCGGTTACCGCGATCTGGAAGCGGGGCAAGCGGGAACTAAACCCGAAGAGACCGACGGCGGAGGCGGTCATCACAGTGTTCATGATGAGCAGTCCTCCGATGAACATGGCGAGGCCAATGAAGCCTTTACCGGTACCACCAAGATTGGCAGCCAACAAAAAAATCATTAATTGACTAGGTGTCTCGGCGCCAAGGCCGTGGACAACGCCGATTATGAGCACGGATTTGGAAGTGTAATTCCAGGTTTTGTCGGCTGGACGGGGTACCTCGTGATCGTGCCAGTAGCTGCGGAACTTCCAGTGGAACCAGCGGAATGTGTGTGCCAGAAGATGAAAGCGACTTTGGGGGCGGGGATTGCCGGTGAAGAGCGTTCCCAGAACGTACACGCCGAGGACGAGCAAGGTGATTCCTACCAGGCGCTCAGCGATGCGATCGATGCCATGAGGTAAGGAGAGCTGAAAGACGATGACTGCACTTCCCAGAATGGCGACGGTAGCTGCATGTCCCAGGGCGTAGAGCAGGCCAAGGCGCATGCCCTGCCAGCGATTGGTTTGCACGCTTGTGATGTCAGTGATGGCGGCGATGTGGTCGTAATCGAATCCGTGACGAAAGCCGAGGATGGCTGCCGATAGAAGAGCAAGTTGCAGGCTGCTGGGGGCGTCGGTCATGAAGGAATCGGGATCCGGTATAGGGCCCTCTTATTGTTCCATACGGAGCGCGATATCGGAAATGATCGTGGCCGGAAACCCCTCGACCACGGTGGACGCGGAGCGGGCGCGAAGGAAATTGTGACTAGGAAGTGGGGGTTACCGGAGTGACACGCTCGGTGCCAGAGGGCTTCACGCGGAGAGCAGCGGTGACTAAAATCAGTTATTTAGAATGAGTTATTCCTGCGAAGACGGAAGGCGGCTACAATGGCGGCAAACCAATTACAAACGGAGACAAAGATGAGACCGAGGCATTTGCGCGGTGGGATCGTCCAATGGAGTTTGATTGTGGTTGCCCTCGTGTTGACAGGGATGCCGGGTCTTGGTGCGCAGGAAGCACCGCCTCAACGGCACGTGGGCGCGGCGCAAGATTGGTCTTCCGGGTTGTTGATATTCAGTCGAGATGGGCTCGCGCGGCATCCGGAGGTACTGAAACGGGAGCCGCGGGTCTCGAATCAGGTAAGGCAGCGATGGCAGACGCCAAGGGGGGACGCGTTTGGCGGGTTCGACGGTGGCATGAATGGGCAGGGAATTACTGGGAAGAGAAACCCTCCGAAGCGAGACTGGAACGTGCCAGGTTTGGGCGGACGCCTCTCGTCGAATATGTATCCATCGAAGTTCTCGTTCGATCCGGCTGCTGCTCCGGATTGCACGAAAGACTACGTCGTGTATGGGTTGAACAACGTGGGGAGCACGGCGAATGGGAACCTGGTGGCTTTCAACAATCTCTACGTGGACGCAGCGGGCGATGGGTATTGCGCGGGGCTCACTGCGCCGACGGTGCTGTTTGATTACAACATCACGACGGTGGCGACGGGAAGGATCAATACTTCTCCGATTCTATCGCTGGATGGAACGAAGATCGCGTTTGTCGAGAGCGTTCCTGGAGCGACTCCATCGACAACTTTCCATGTGCTGACGTGGACGGCGGGTGAAGGAACACTCGCAGCATCGGTGACGCCCACTGGGGCGCAGATGAGCACGCTGACGATATCGGGTACGGCCGACGATACGTCGTCGTCGCCGTGGATCGATTATGAGAATGACATTGTTTACGTGGGAACGAATGACGGGCTGGTGTACAAGATTACTGGAGTCTTTAATGGGACGCCGACGCTGGCGGGAACGCCATGGCCGGTTACGGTGAGCAGCGGCCTGCAACTGACACCTCCGGTATTGGACTCGACGCTGGGGCTGTTAATGGTGGGAAGTGCAAATGGAACGCTTTATCAGATCGACACCACGTCGGGAGCACTGGGGACTTTGGTGGTGGGATCGGGTCCGACGAACGGAATTGTGGCGCCGCCGATTGTGGACGTGACGAACGGGACGACGTTTGTGGTGAGCGCGGACGACGGGACGTCGGGAGTGCTGGTGGAAGCGGACACGGCGACGATGGTGCAGTTGGCGATAGCGCGGATCGGAGAGGCGTCGGCGTCGGGCACGGCAATTCACCTTTATCAGCCGGCTTTTAGCAACGACTACTTCACCGACCCGTCGCTGGGGGTGGTGCGGGTTTGCGGCACGGGGGCGGCTGATACGACGCCGTGGCAGTATGCCTTTGGGTTCACAGGGACGACGATGAACACAGCCTCGCCGACGTTTTCACAGCAACTGCTGACATCGACGACGGCACGATGCACGGGATGGACGGAGTTTTACAATCCGAATGTCGGGCTGCCGACGGGAACGGACTTCTTCTTCTTTGGCTTGACGGAAGATTGCACGACGGGGTCGGGCGACCCTGCCGATGGATGTGTGGCAGAGATCACCAACTCGGCTCCGGGAACTCTGGTGACCTCGACGATTGACGGGGGGACATCGGGAATCGTGATCGACAACTACAGCACAGAAGCGCAGGCAGCGAGTATCTACTTCTGCTCGCGATTGGCCGATATCGCGTACAAGTTCACTCAGGACGGACTGCAATAGGTCTGGTTGCGGCGGACAACTCCATGAGCGGAGTCAAGGGCGCGGCGATTGAGCTGAAGTTTGGCTTCGACGGGTTTGCAAGGCTTTGCAGTGAGCCCGGGGAGACGGGGGACAGATTTTGGCTAACGCATTGAATCTAGGAGTATTTACGTTCCTAAGGCTTGGCAGGGCAATTGCCTTGATCGAAGGTGATGAACTGCGTCTGGCCAAGCGCGAAGCCGGCAAAATCACAGACATGGGCACTGGCAGTGTTGTTGCTGATGGGCAGTGCTTGCGCTGGGTGGAGCGCGGTCGAGCCACCGTCTAGTCTCTCTTCTTACGATTCTTCGGACAGGCTTTCGCTGGCGCAACGGGAGAAGTTATTACACCGAGTACCGGCGCACATTTCCGAGTTTTCTCCGGTTTCGGCGCCGCTGGATCTGCCGAGATGCGGAGACCTCCGGCCGCCGGAGGCGCTGCTGACGCCCGACCCACTGCTTGAGGTTCAGCAGGATCAGTTGCATGTTCGGGTGAGCTTTATCGTGGGGACAGATGGACATGTACACAGCGCTTTCGTTCTGGACAGCGGCGGGCCTGACGAGGATCAGGTTGTGCTGCGGGCCGTGAGCACCTGGCGATACCGTCCCGCGCTGTGTAACGGAGTGCCCACAGATTCGGAAGCGCTGGTACGATTCAGCATCCGCTAGGTCGCGAATTCTCCTACAATGAAAAACGACGAGGTTGTCGTGGTCAAACCCTATTCGAATCGAGCCGAGGGCGAGCCCGAGAGTTTTCCGGCGGAGTCGGATCTCGATTCCCAGCGCGAGCACAACCTAGCCGATCCGGGTCTGGCGGCCGGAAATGGCGGGACGGGCAACAGCATTGACGATTTTCTGCAGCGGCTACCGGGCAGCTTTCGCTGGCCGAAGCCGAACGCGGAAGCGGTTGCGGCTGCGGTGGAGGCGATTCAGCGCATGTCGGGGGGGGCCGCGGCGGCGGAGGGTTTGGCGGCGGATGGAAAACCGGAGGCGGCTGGCAATGCTTGCGTAGCTTGCGGGGGTTCGATGCCGGCGGGGGCACGTTTTTGTGTGTGGTGTGGGGCAGCGAGCGGGAAGGTATCGGAGGCTCCAGTGGCTGTCGCTCCGGGTAGCGCGCAACATCACTACCACCATCATTACCATCACCTGGTTCCGAATGGGGCGTCGACGGCGGCAGCGTCAACGAGCGAGCCTGAATCATCGGCTCCGCGGGGACGGGCACCAGGTGCTCCGGGTTCGACGGGAGGGCGGGCTGAGGCGGCGGCTCGCCAGGTTGTCCAAGACTGGGCGCAGGCGTGTAACACGAAACATGTGGATGATCTGATCGAGCTTTATGCGGCGGATGCGACGGTCATTCGCACGAGCGTCCCACCGGTGCGGAGTTTGCCGGCGATCCGGGAGTTCCTGATTTCGCTGCTGGAAGCGGGGTTAGGCGACGTGGAGATGGAGTCGTTGCGGCTGGAAGTGATGGGCGAGATCGCGCTCGACTTGGGCCGCTGCAAGATGCTGATGCCGGTCGCTATGGGGAAACGGCGCGAGGAGCGCGGCAAATACCTGGTTGTGCTGGTGAAGCAGCCAGCGGGGACATGGAAGATTCTGGCTGACTGCTGGTCGTCGGATTTGCCAGTGAATGTAACTCCGCCCGTAAAAGCGGCGAAATAGAGTGTGGGAGGCCCGGGTTAATGCTCTGAAGAACGGCACTGACCTCCGGCGCCAATAGTAGATCTACTGTTTGGGTTCTGAGGAGCGGGAGCAAACCGTTCGGGTTCAGGGCAGGCCTTGTGGCACCTCAAACGAAACCGCAAAATACAGCCACCTAATTGCCGATACCGGCAGGCGGAAAGGCGTGTCTGCCCTACATGGTCAGTGGTTGTAGACGGTGGTTTGCGGGTTGTAATTCTTCCAGTCGAACCAATAATCTTTGAGAAATTGAATTTTGTCCAAGCAGGCGCCGGTTGCCGGTCCGCTGGTGGCGCAGCCTGCGAAGTTCCAGGTGTTGCCCTGGGAGTCGATGAGTTTCCAGTCGGAGGTGTCTTCCTTGCTAGCGGAGTCTTGGTTGGGCGGAGGCGCGCGGTAGAGGTCGATATCCGTTCCATTCAATTGCGAGCGGAAGATGCGGATGGACTCGCCGTCGGGTCCCAGGACGAGCGCCACGGGAACGCCGGCGACTTTGTCTGCGAGGGGGGTCTGGGCGCGGACTTTGGCCAGGGGGAAGGCTCGGGACTGGCCGCCGAGATGGATTCCCAGAACTACGTCGCGATCTTTCAGACCTTGTCCGGGAAAGGTCAGAGGGACGGGATATTTTGCGACCTCTTCCTCCCACTTTTTGTCGTAGTCTTTGTCGCCGTGGCCAACGACCGGGGCCAGGACGAGTCCATGGGGGGATTCAGACTTCCACAAGGCAAAGGTGAGTTCGTCATTGGGCATGAGTTCCAGGGTGGCGCCTTTCATGTTGCCGGCGATGGCACGCCCCGAGGCCTGCTGCCACCACGAACCTGTTTCACGGTCGCGCATCAGGAAATTCTGGTTGTTGATGCCCGCCAGGTAGAAATGGAGTTCCCGTCCCTGCGATGTTCGCTTCCACACCAGACCGGTGTGACAAAGTGTTCAATAAGTGACGACGATGGGTTCACCGTTCACCGTGTCGTTGAGAATGTGGTGATAAGCCATCTGGAGGATGGGGTAGGCGCGGGCCTGCGGGCCGATCCGGACTGCCATGACCATTTCTTTGTCGGAGAGGTGAGCGTCGGCGGCGGGGATAAAGCCGGCGGCAGCGATGGGGTTGAACATCCACTCAAAATAGTTTTGTCGCGACATCACGGCCGAGGCTGCGGCGAGCAGGAGAGCGAGTACGAGGCTGGCGCGCAACAATTTTGAGGAGGCCGTCCACAAACGCCAGGCGAGTAGAGCCATTGCTGCCAGTGAAACGAGCGTGAGGGCGGGTGCTATGCGCTTAACAGCGATTGCTAGAGACAATCCTCGGGCTGATTGATGAGTGAATGGGCGAATGATGAAGGCGGGAATCAAAAACAGGAGTAAAGATGCTAAAGCGAACAGCAAAAGCGTCAGCCATAACGCGCCGCGGTTGGGGCGATTTGAGTCTGGAGTGGGTAGTTGGTTCACGCAAACAGCATCCAGTGAATGTTCTTTTGTTGCTTCTGGTTTGGTTACCGTACCGGAAGGCTGAGATGTTGAGAATACTATGTTCATACTAACAGAGCGGCTGATTGCTAAAGCGAATGCCTTGATACAAATCGGGTCGTTCCGGTGCCTGTAAAGGCTGTTGTGAAAGAGGCCTGTTATCGCAGCGGTGTCCCGCTGCGCCAGCCGCAAGCAAGCGAAAAATGAGTTTTTCCGCAAGGCGGGAAGGCTACTTTGTTATGAGCCCTTCCGTTCCACCAGATAGGATTTCTTGTAGCCCACGTAGTTTTCGACGTAGCGAAGGATGGTTTGTTCGTCCTCTTTTTCGAGGGAACGGCGGAACTTGCCGGGGGAGCCCATCCAGAGCGAGTTGGGCTCGACGATCGTCTTTTCGGGAATCAGGGTGCCGGCGGCGATGATGGAGCCGGATCCGATGACGGCGCCGTTCAGGATGATGCTGCCCATGCCGATGAGGCAGCGCGCTTCGACGGTGCATCCGTGGAGAATGACGGTGTGGCCGACGGTGACGTAGTCGCCAACGTAGACTCCGTACTGGTCTTTCATGCCGTGGAGGACGGAGTTGTCTTGAATGTTGGAGTAGTGGCCGACGCGGATCTGGTGCACGTCGCCGCGGAGAACGGCGTTCATCCAGACGCTGGAGTGCTCGCCCATTACGACATCTCCGATGAGCTGGGCGGAGTCGTCGATGTAGCAGGTTTCGGGGAACTGCGGAGTGACGCCTTTGTAGGAGCGGATCATGACTATTAGCTTAACGAAAAAAGAACATACCATGAAGCGCGGGTTACCGCAGGACCGCGAATAATGAATTATCAGGAACAAAATTGATTGGTTATTATTGCGGCCGCTTTCGTGTTTGAGGATGGATGGCTGCAGCTTGGCTGGAGTAAAAGTAATAATCAGCGGTATAAGGACTTTTGCTTTCCGTGGTGACGTGCCCGGCGTCGCAACCTGCGGCGGGAGGTTGGCCGTGGTTTGTGTTGACGCGTTGAATGGTCGTGACCTTGAGAAGCAGGCCGTTTCCAGAGCCTCCGATAACGTGGACGAGGAGCCAGGGAATGGAATCGGGATCGGGGGATTCGACATGGGCGACGGCTTTGCCGGTGATTTTGCTGCCATCGGTCAGCTTCCAACTGGGTCCGGCAAAATGGGCGCCGATGACTTTGCCCTTATCATCTTTCAGCTCCGCGTCGGGCGCTTTGAGCGTCCAGGAGAAGTTGCCGTCGATGGTCGCTTGGCAGGAGTAGATTTGCGATCCAGTGGCGTGGGCGACCAGAACGACATGCTCGTTAGCTGGAGCCTGAATCGCGTTGGGAACTTTGGGCGGAGGAATCGTTTGGGTGCTGGCGCTGGCGGAAGATAAGCTGCATAGGATTACGGCAATGATGGAGAGTCGCATCAGAAGAACAAAATATCATGTTCAGAATCGCTATACGCAAGCGGAGATTTCACCTTATCCGCGTGGTTCGAGGAGTGAGATAGAGGATGGTGGGTGATGAAGGCTTCGGACTTTCGACGAATTGCGCTGAGTTTTGCGGGAGCCGAGGAAGGCTCGCACATGGGAGCAGCGGACTTTCGGGTGGGCGGCAGGATATTCGCCACGCTCGCTTCAGAGAAACAGGGCTACGGCAATCTGAAACTGACACCCGAACAGCAGGCGGAATTCGTGGGGGAGTTGCCGGAGATTTTCTTGCCGGTTCATGGGGGATGGGGACGCGGCGGGATGACGCACATACGGTTGGCGAAGGCGAACGAGGATGTGCTGACCGGGGCGCTGCGCGCGGCCTGGCAGCTCCGAGTAGAAACGAATGCCAGGACGAACAAGAAGTCTGCTTCCAAGAAACACAGTCCGAAGGGGGGATGAGATACGGCTTCTGCTCGATCGGGTATAAAATTCCGGGACGAACATGGAAGGGCTTGATCCAGCAACGGAGTGGTTGCGGCTGATGGAGCACTATCGCCGCATGAGTGACACGGAAGTCGCGATCCTGGCGGGACAGAGTTCGCAGTTAACGGAGGCGGCGCAGCAGATGCTGAGAAGCGAGATCTCGCAGCGGCGACTGGCGGTGGAAATGGAAGAGGCAGTTCCGGCGGAGACTGAACCGCAGGATCGTTATCCGCGTGGTGTGCGCTCCGAATTTTCGTCGCCGTTCTCTGCCGCGAATTCCCCTTCAGATCAAAGTGGCTCCGGTGCTGGCGGGGAAGATATAGAAGGTGGCGCGTCCGAAAGAGACTTGGTCGACGATGCCGATGCCAACGATCCTTATGCTGAAGATCGGGCGTTGATTACTCTGCGGACCGTGTGGAGTGTCAGAGATGCGCTGAAGTTGCAGAACCTGCTCGATGGGGCAAGCATTCCTTTTTTCATGGGGCGGGAGAAAGCCACGGGGGTCGAGCAAGTCACATTGGATTTCGCCAAGGGTGTGGAAGTGAAGATCATGTCCATCGGTCTGCCTTGGGCGCGCATGGCGATGAACGACTACTGGCCAGCCGACGAACCGCAAGAAGCGGTCGTTGAAGTTGAGGAGATTCCGGTGCGCTGTCCGCATTGCGATTCGACGGACGTGGTTTTCCGCCGACTGCTCGACCCCGGGAAGACTCTGGAGGGCGGGATTGGCACGCGATTCGAGTGGACCTGCGACGCATGCGGGAAGCAATGGGAAGATGACGGAGTAGCGGAAGAATAACGAGGCGCTTTCGGATTTAGCTGGATGCGTTGCAGATCGCGATGACGATTTGGCTACCGTCGAGAAGGTTCGGTCGAAGGTGCAGATTTCTTGGGAACTGTCACGGACGCGGCGCGACACGGGTTGCGGTCCCAGATTACGCCGAGTGAGTGAAGGATGAGGGAATCCTGAAGCGTGAGCTGGCTCGGGTCGGCAACGATCTGATAGGCGTAATAAACGACCGGATCGCGCGTAATGCACCAGGATTCGTGGCGAACGGTTCCGCCGCAGTGCTGGCAGGCTGGCTCGGCGTTATAGCGGTTGCTGACGTACCAGATGGTGTCGTTCTTGCTAGACATTTCAATTTCCTTGGCTTGCGTTTTGGGATTGTGAGTTTTGGGTCCCCTCATCTGCACGCAAGTTCGTTATCAGAATCGTAGAGCTGGGGGCGACGACGGGCGGTACTTGGGGTCACGTGCGTCTGTGATGTAAGTCACGCTGAGGATCTGTGAATCGTCGGAGACGTGCTGTTGCTAAAGGCTTCTCGTCCGGTTACTCCTGTACAATTTTGTCGAATGAAAAAGATGGCTCGAATCGCGGTGATCCGCCGGTTTGTTGTGGCGTGGTTCGTCGTGACATGGATTTCGGTGGCGTTGGTGTGGGTTGCGGCCGAGCCCATCGACTCTCTGCACCCCAGCAATTACGTCAACGATTTCGCGGGTGTTCTTGATGCCAGCACACAGGCGCAACTGAATGATCTTTGTCTGCAGATCGACCAGAAGGCGCACGCGCAGATTGCGGTGGTTACGGTGAAGACGCTGGACGGGCAGGACCCCGTGAGCTATGCGGTGGCGCTGTATCAGAAGTGGGGGATTGGGGCGAAGGGGAAGGATCGAGGAGTGCTGATCCTGCTGGCGACCGATGATCACAAGTATTGGACTTCGGTCGGATACGGGCTGGAGGCGATTCTTCCGGACGGAAAGGTAGGAGGCTTCGGGCGAGAAGCGGTTCCGTTGCTGAAGAATGGCGATTATGCCGGAGCCGTGACGCTGCTGACAACGCGGGTCGCGACAGTGATCGCGCAGGATGCGGGGGTGACACTGGAGAATCAACCACGCGTGGCTGAAGCTCCGCAGAAGCGGGCGCCGAGTGGTGGGTCAGGCGGTGTGGTCGTAGTCGTCATTATTCTCTTTGTGGTGTTCTCGATCCTGCGCGCGATCTTTCGCGGCGGCGGCAGGCCCGGCGGCGGGAGTGGATTTTGGTCGGGACTGCTTTGGGCGATGCTCTTCAATAGCATGGGCGGCGGCGGTCGAGGGGGGGGCTATGGCGGGGGCGGATTCGGCGGGGGTGGTGGGGGCGG
>Ga0182012_10000074_pt1 | contig 103470 bp, 98 predicted proteins | sample 612S2SmetaG_FD_120486 | JGI IMG/M metagenome (GOLD analysis project Ga0182012, IMG submission 120486) | Permafrost microbial communities from Stordalen Mire, Sweden - 612S2S metaG | ecosystem: Environmental > Terrestrial > Soil > Wetlands > Permafrost | place: Sweden: Stordalen | collected... | reverse complement strand
CGGAGGAGATCCGCTCCCCGCCCTGCGACCCACCGCATGCCTGACGCTGCCGCGTCCACCGCCCCTTATCCCGCGTTTCCTGACGATCGCGATACGCCCCTCTGTGTGGGATAAGTTGGAGCGGTTTATAATCTAATTCGTACATAAAGTGAACGGCAATATTTTTTATATTGGGGATTGACAGCTACGACACACCGGGCTGCCCCGTCGGGCTGAAGCTTGATGTCGACAGAGCCCGTCCGGGTTCGAGCGAATATCGGCGCGCCGATTGTGCTCTCCAGGACAGTGGAGCATTCTTTAGGGGGTCCAACCCCTCTCGAGGCAATGAATGACGACAATCGGGACAATCGGAATCATCCGGCGCTATCCGGTCAAATCGCTGCTCGGTGAACAGCTTGGCGAATGTTCGATCACGCCATGCGGCCTTGACGGCGACCGGACCCACGCGCTGCTGGACGCCTCGACCGGAAAGATCGCGAGTGCGAAACAGCCCGATCTGTGGCGCGACCTGCTGCTCTACAGCGCCAGCGCGGGAGCATCGGGCGATTTTTCGTCGATCACAGTCATCGATCCCGCCGGCAACCAGGTTGCCCCCTTCGCAACCGATTTCGACGCGAAACTGTCGGGCCTGCTGGGACGAAAGGTCAGGCTGGTCAACGTCAGGCCAGCGGGCATCGAACTCAATCGCGCGCGGCCCGACGAAGTGATGTCGCATGGCGTCGACGCCAAGGTGACTCAGGACGTGCTGGCGATCGCGGGCGCCGCACCGGCCGGCGGCTTCTTCGACTTTGCCCCGGTTCACCTGATCACACAGGCTTCGCTCGACGCGGTGCGATCAGCGGCGCCCGACGCTCCGATCGGCGCCGAGCGCTACCGGCCCAATATCGTGATCGAATCCTCGACGTCGGCCTTTGCCGAGAACGACTGGGTCGGTCGCCGAATTCGCATCGGCGCCTCGGCCTGTCTCGAGGTGATCGCGCCGACACCGCGCTGCGCGGTGCCGATGCTGATACACGGCACCGCGCCGTTCTGCCGGGAGGCGGTCGGGGTGGTGAACAGGTTGAACAAGGTCGAATTTGCCCTGCTCGGGCCTGGGACGTTTCCCTGCCTTGGAGCCTATGCGACCGTCATTGCCCCAGGCCCGATCCGGCGCGGCGATTCCGTCGTACTGGAATGAGCAGGGCGTCATCAGGCGGGCGCCGTCCTACCAACCGATGCCGTCCACCAGTCTTACGCCTTCAGCATCCGCGGGAATGGCGGGTTACAGCTTCGCCACCAACCCTTCCTACAAGCTGCTCGCCGCATATCGCGCACCGCGCGACCTTGAATCAGCGGCTTCAGTCGATCTCGAATACCTTCTTCTCTGTGCGGTGAAGGCACTCCCCTGGTCCGTCCGCCTCGATCATGTAATTATCGCAGATCACCGCGAACAGCGAGGGGGTCTCGTAGCCGGGATGCACGGCGAGGCACATGCCTTGTTGCAGCGTCATGTCGTCGTCGTCGCGGATCAGCGGACGTTCGACCATGTCGTAGCCCTGGCCATGGGCGTAGAGCCGGGCCTCGGCGGGCATACCGTTGGCGGTCATGTAGGCGTTGTGTTTTGCGAAGATCTGCTTCACCGGCGTGCCCGGTTTCATCAGGCTGAGGGAGTGGTCCTGCGCCGCCTTGACGGCGGCAAAGCCGTCCTTCAATTCGGCGGAGGCTTTGCCGAGCACGATGGTGCGCGCGATTTCGGTATAGAAGCCGCCGGGACCGTTGACCTCGATCAGGAGCGAGAGGTGATCTCCCTTCTGCAGCGTCCGGCCCTGCAGGTAGCGCGGCACGAACGGCGAGCGTATCCCGAGCGGGGAGGATCCGCCGAGAAAGATGCCCTGTTCGCTGCCCAGCCTCTGGCCCTTGTGCTGGGCGATCGAGGTGACGTCGATGTCGCGCAGCCCCGGACGAATTTCCTTGAGGACCTCGGCGAAGACCTCGTCCTGTAGCCGAGCCGTCCGCCGGATCAGTGTGATCTCCTCCGAGCTCTTGATCGCCTTGATCGTGTCGATGTCGGGGGTGATGTCGATGAAGGAGGCCGCGGCAAATTGTTCTTTCAGCGCCGTGACAAGCGCGTAGGTCAGGGCGCCGGGCGTGATCAGGCCGATGCTGCGATGGGGGTGACGGCGGAGCACATCGATCGCGAGCGCGGCATCGTCGCGGTCGGTATAGCCGATCGAGGTGAAGGAGGGCGTATGCAGCATCTCGCCGACGCCGCGATGCAGCGTATCATCTTGAGCCAGCGTCCGCCGAAGATTGGACGGTCCCATCTCGACCACGCTCATGGGAGCATCGGCGTGGAAGATGACGGTGCGTGGATAGCCATTGTTGGCGGGAAGATCGGTAAACCACTTCACATAGCCGCCAAGCCAGTCGTTGGTGTTCTGCATCACCACCGCATCGATGCCACGATCCTTCATGACGCGACGCACCGCGTTCCAGCGGCGGCTCAGTTCGGCCTGTGAAATCCGGTTCAGGATGCGGCTGGCTGGATCGATCATGGCGGTCATGTCCTGGTTCCCGGGAAAGGCTGCGAGCGATCGATGACATTGGTCATCTGGTCGGGCCGGTTGGCAAGAAAGGCGGCCATGTTGCGAAGGATCAGCGGCATCGCCACCTCCTGATATTCCCTGAACAGGCCGCCGACGTGCGGCGTGAGGAAGACGTTGGGGAGATCCCACAATTGGCTGTCCGCCGGCAACGGCTCGGTGGCGAAAACGTCAAGCCCCGCACCCGCAATCGTGCCAGCTTGCAGAACCGCGATCAGCGCCTGCTCGTCGACGGTTTCGCCGCGTCCGACATTGATGAAGTAGGCGCTCTGTTTCATGGCGGCAAAGACATAACGGCCGACGATGCCAAGGTTCGTAACCCCGCCGGGCAGCACGTTGATGACGTAGTCCGCCTTGGCGGCAACCTCTGCCAAGGCGGCTTGCGACACCACGCGATCGAAGCCTTCGACGTCGCGGGGTGTCCGGCTGACGCCGATCACCCGCATGCCCAGCGCCTGCAACAGTGCGCCGATGGCGGAGCCGGCGACGCCGGTGCCAATCACCACCGCGGTCTTGCCGGATAGCAGCGGCCACTCCCGGCGGTCCCAGCGGTGAACGGATTTGTTGTAGGCCAGCGCGTTGCTGTCGCGGTTGATCGAGAGCATCAAATGCAGAACGGTCTCGCGCATCGCCGGCCCGTGGATGCCGCGGCCGCTGGTCAGAATGACGTCCCGTTGCAGCGTCTTGCTGCGTAGAAAATGATCGACGCCGGTCGCCAGCGACTGCACCCATTTGAGCCGCGGCATGGCGGAAAACAGCGAATCGGTGACGCCCATGCCGAAGGCGATCAGGACCTCGACCTTGCCATAGTCGATGCCGGCATCATCAGGCGATGACGCGACCTGAAGCGCGAGGTCGCGGAATTCTTCACGCAGGGCGGCGGCGTAGGCCTCCGCGTGGATCTCGAGAATAAGGACATTGGTCATGTGCGTTCAGCCGTACAGCAGTTTTGGGAGCCACAGCGCGAGGCTCGGGAACAGGAACAGGAAGATGATGAGAACGAGCGGGGCGATCAGGAAAGGGACGATGCCGCGGTAGATGCTGGCGATCTTGACGTCGGGCGCCTGCGCCTGGATCACAAACAGGTTCATGCCGACCGGCGGGTGAATGAGGCCGACCTCGACGACGATGACGACAAGGATGGAAAACCAGATCGGATCATAGCCGAATTTGACGACCAGCGGAAGAAACACCGGAACCGTGATCAAGACCATGCCGATGCCTTCCAGGAAGCAGCCCATCACGATATAGGCCAGTACGATCATGATCATCACCACCGGCGCGGACAGCTTCATCGCGCTGGCACCATCCGCGAGCATGGTTGGAAATTGCGTTTGCACCATGAAGGAAGAGAACAGGTTGGCGCCGATGATGATCACGAACAACAGGCAGCTGGTCATGATCGAGGCCTCGATCGAGCGCCACAGCGTCACCAAGCTCAGGCGGCGGCCGAGAAAGCCGAGCAGGATGCTGCCGAAGGCGCCGATCGCCGCTGCCTCGGTCGGGCTGAAGATGCCGGCATAGATGCCGCCAATGGTGACGATGAACAAGAGGATGAACTGCCAAGGACCCGCCAGCGCCTTGAGACGCTCGCGTGCCGACGCCTTGGCCATGCGTGGCGCATAATGCGGAGCGGCGGTGGCGATGCCGATCGCGACCGCCATGTAGAGCGCGGTCAGGAGCAGACCCGGCAGCAAGGCCGCGGCGAACAGTTTCGGTACCGACTGCTCGGCGACGGAGGCGTAGATCACCAGAATGATCGAGGGCGGAATCAGAATGCCGATGCTGCCGCCCGCCGCCAGCGCCCCGGTCGCCAGCCGGTCATCATATCCGGCCTTGCGCATTTCCGGCAGCGCGATCCGTGTCATCGTCGCCGCGGTGACGATGGAGGATCCGCAGACCGCGCCGAAACAGGAGGAGGCGGCGATCGTCGCGATCGCGAGACCGCCGCGAACACCGGAAAGTAGTAGCCGCGCCGCGTTGAAGAGATCGGCCGAGAGCCTAGTGTTCGAGGCCACTTCGCCGAGCAGGACGAAGAGCGGAATCACCGAAAGCGTGTAGGCCGATGAGGCATCGAACGCGGATGTGCCGGCCAGGCTCAATGCGCTGTGCAGGCCCGACAGGATGCAATTGCCGGCGAAGCCGACCAGGGTCAGCGCGGCCCAGACCGGAACGCGAACGAGCAACAGAACCAGAAGCGACAAAATGCCGAGCGCGCCGATGACTGCGGGACTCACTTCTGGCCCCACAACTGGCGCCAGGTAAAGGTGGTGAAGGCGGCAATGGCGCAGACGAGGGTGCCGAGCAACCCCGCCAGCGCGAAACCCCACAGCACATAGAGCGGCAGGCCCAGTTCGAGCTTACGATCGCCGTACTGGTGGGCCTGCGTCGCCGGCTCCCACATGCCCCACAAAAACAGCAACAGGCACATCACCGATACGATGTCGGCGATGGCGGCCAGGCCACGCAGGATCCGCGGGCTGACGAGAGAGTCGATGACGTCGATCACGATGTTGCGCCGGGCCAGGAACACGCTGGAAATACCGTGGAAGACGTAGATCACCAGCATGCTCTCGACGAGGTCGTAGGAGATCCGCAGCGGCTTGTTGAAGACGTAGCGGAAGAACACGTCGAGCACCGTCCCCACCATCATGATGCCAAGGGCGGTCGCGGCCAGCCGCAGCTGCGCGGCCTGCAGCCGCCGGACGCCCGCGGGCGGCCTGATGGGCGAAGGGGCCTGTTCAATCATCATGCCCTATTTCAGGTAGGCCTCGAAAAATTTCCGGCCGGGCTTGCCCTGTTTCTCTACCTCCGTCACCGCGGCATCGAGCTGGGGTCGGAAGATGCCCTTCATCTGATCAAGCTGATCGGAGGCAAGCACCGAGACCTGCGTGCCTTTGGCGAGCATCGCCGCCTTGCCATCGCTTTCGGCCTGATCCCACATCGCGCCGAACTTGGCTGCGGCTTCCGGACCGGTGGTATTGTCGACCAGGGCCTTGAGATCGTCGGGAAGGCTCGCGTATTTGGCCGGGTTCATGACGACGGCGAAGGTCGCGGCGCTGACACCGGGCTCCAGCGTATATTTGGCGACGGTTGCGATATCGAAGCTCGCCGCGCCCTCATAGGGGAAGGTCGCCGCGTCGATGATGCCCTTGGCGAGGGCATCCTGGGTCTCCTGAGGTGGTACCAAAAGCGGAACCGCGCCGAGGCTGTCGATGATGTTCTTGAACTGCACGCCGGCATAGCGGATGCGCTTGCCCTTGAAGTCGGCGATTTTCTGGATCAGCGCCTTGCTATGGAACATCAGCGGCGGCGTCACCGCCATCCACAGGATCTGCAGTCCTTCGTGCTCGCCGGCCAAATATTCCGGCCCGAGCTCGCTCAGCCGGCGCGATGTCACCACGCTTTTGTTGCCGGCCGAAGGCGCCGCGAATGGCAGGCTGGCGAGTTCGGTCATGGCGTAGCGGCCCGGCGTCGCGCCGTGCAGGCTGATGGCGATGTCGACGATGCCGTTGCGCGCCGCGTCGAACTGCCGGTTAGGTCCGCCGCCCAATTGGCCGGCGGGATAGATCCGCAGCTTCAGCCGGCCCGCGGACTGCTTCTCGAGATCGTCGCTCCACATCACCATCGCCTTGTGGAAGGTGTGGTTCGGCGGCAGGAAGTGAGAAACCTTCAGTTCGGTGATTTCCGCGGAGGCCGGACGCGAGGTGATGACGGCGCAGGCGCCGGCCAGCGCAAACGTTCGGCGGGATATCCTGATCGTCACATGTTCCTCCGGTGAGTTGAAATCCCTCCGGTCTGTGCCGGCTGCGGACGGTTACAGATTGCCTTAAAGGTTCAGAATTCGCTTGGCGTTATTGAAGGCGATGTCGGCGCGCACGTCGTCGGACAGCGCGACCTGATCCATGAAATGCCCGGCTTCCTCGGAGGACTCGAACGGATAGTCGCTTGAGAACATCACCTGATCGTGGCCGAGCGCCGCGATCGCGCAAGCCAAAGGCTCTGCGGAAGACATGCCCGACGTCGTCACCACGATATTGGACCTGATATAGCGTGAGGGGGGCTGCGGAAGCTCGACGCCGTAGAGTTTGGCCCGGCTGTCGAAGCGCCACAATAAATAGGGCAGCGTTTCGCCGAGGTGACCCAGGATCACCTTCGCATCGGGAAAGCGCGCGAAGACGCCGCCGAATACCAGGCGCAGCGCATGCGAACCGGTCTCGAATCCCCACTCCCAGGTCGCCCGCCGCAGGGCGGGATGACCGTCGAGCACAGGGCTCGGCGTCACCGGGTCGGTCGGATGGAGATAGACCGGCGCACCAAGCGCGGCCGCTCTCTCCCAGAACGGTGCCAGCGAGGGATGGTCGAGATATTGTCCGTTGGTGTGTCCGTTGATCATGACGCCACGGAAGCCGAGATCGCGCACGCAGCGTTCCAGTTCGTCCGCGGCGGCGGCCGCGTCCTGCATCGCCAGGTGTCCGAACCCGGCATAGCGGTCGCTGCGCTTCGAAATCTCCTTGGCCAGATGGTCATTGGCTCTCGCGGCCATCCGGATTGCGACCGCGCGGTCAGGTTCGATCTGGACGCCCGGGCCGGCCAGAGAAAGCACCGCCGTCACGATGCCGGCTCTATCCATCGTTTCAATCCGGCTGTCGCCGAAATCGGACAACCGCGCCGTGATGTGGCGCAAGGCTTCAGGCGCCACGCCGCGAACCGTTCCTGCCCAGTAAGGCTCGAAGCCCGGACACAGGAAATGCTCCTCCAGCGCGATCTTGCTTACCAAGCGCATCCTCCCACATTGCTTTATTGTACCGTATCGTGATACACACTGTACCATTATGCAAATACGCCCGCAAGGGCATGCGGCCGCATTCAGGACGCTCGGGGTGCAGCATCATGAAAATGATTGGAACCAACGAAAAAAGCCAGGTCCAGGTGATCGCGCGCGCCGCCGCGATCCTGCGGGCGCTGGAACACGAAAGCACAGGCCTCAGCCTCGGACAGATTGCGCAGCGGGTCGACCTCGCGCGGTCGACGGTGCAGCGCATCATCGCGGCCCTGGAGGTGGAAAAACTCGTCATCGCAGCGTCGCCGAACGGCAAGATGCGTTTGGGACCTACCATTCTCCGGCTCGCGGCTTCCGTGCGAACCGATTTCGCGTCGCTGGCGCGGCCGTTTCTGATCACCCTGTCGAAGGAACTCGGAGAAACCGTCGATCTATCCATCGTCAAGAAGGATCAGGTCGTGTTCATCGATCAGGTCACCGGGCCGCACCGTCTGCAGACCGTGTCTGTCGTCGGCGATGCCTATCCGTTGTATTGCACGGCCAATGGCAAGGCCTATCTCGGCCAGATCGAGGATGCCGCCATTGTCGGATTGATCGGACGGAAATATCCGCGTCGGACCAGGAATACCAAGGTCACGTTCGCCGATCTCGCCGCCGATCTCCGCACCGTTCGGCAGACCGGCATCGCGGTCGATCTCGAGGAACATTCCTCGGGGGTATGCGCCACCGGCGTCGCCTTGCGCGATCCCACGGGAAATTATGTTGCGATCTCGGTGCCGGTGCCCAGTCAACGCTTCAAGGATGAATACAAGACCATCGCGCGGCGGCTCACCGAGACCAAGGCGGCCTTGGAAAGCCTGATCAATTCGCAGCATCCCTGATCCGGACGACATCAGCCGTAGCTTCTTCTTGCGGTGCAATATCCGCGCGCCATGTCGACCCTTGCCATTTCGACCAATATACGATACAGTTGTACCACAATGTGGTACAACGCACGGCGCGCAACGACGCCAAGGCGATCGGGAGGAAGCTCGAGTGGTCAAGATCCGCGGCATTGAATTTCAGGCCAATACCGACAACCCGATGGGATTGGAGTTCTACAATCTCTCCCATCGCTTTGGATTCCAGTCTCCGAACTGGCCCTATTTCGAAGACGTCAAGATCGAGCGCATCCACTACATGGCCAAATCCGGCGTGTTGTCGCAGCGCATCACCACCAGCATGCACAACACAACGCACATCGACGCCCCGGCGCATGTGGTCGAGGACACGCCGTTCATCGACGAAGTGCCGTTGCCGCATTTCTTCGGCTCCGGGATCGTGGTCTCGCTGCCGAAAGACATGTGGGAGCCGATCACTTACGAGGATCTGGAAAAGGCGGCGGGAAAAGCGGTGCGGCCGGGCGACGTCGTGATCGTCAATACCGGTTGGCATCATAAGTACCGCGACAGCGAGGAATATTTCTGCAAGTGCCCTGGCTTTGTGCCGTCGGCCGGCGATTGGTTCGTCGAGAAGAAGGTGAAAGTCGTCGGCCATGACACCCAGGCCAACGATCATCCGCTGGCGACCGCGATCGGCCCGCACCGCAACGGCCCGCTGCATCCGCATCTGGCGGAGGAATTCAAGAAATGGTCGGGCGGTATCGACTGGAAGGAAGCCCATCCCCAATGGGAGCCGGTGCACCGCAAGCTCTTCACCAACGGCATTCTCGGTATCGAGAACGTCGGCGGCGACCTCGACGCGGTCACCGGCAAGCGCGTGACTTTCGCCTTCTTTCCATGGAACTGGGATCGCGGGGATGGTTGCATCATTCGCCTGGTGGCGATGATCGACAAGAGCCAGAACTACCGGATCGAAAAGGGCGCGTCGTTCTAAGGGAGCGATATCCGTGAAACCTGTCATTTCAAGCAACGAGCGTCGGCCTCTCGCTCCCTCTCCCGCTCTTGGCGGGGGAGGGTTGGGGTGGGGGTGCTTCAGCATAGACACTGCTCGTGTTGGCCCCCACCCCAACCCTCCCCCGCGCGAAAGAGCGCAGGAGAGGGAGCGCAGCGTCGCGAGCTTCGATCGGATCAGTAATTCGGAAACGCTGGTTTAGTCGAGGATCAGCAAGGCTCGGATCAGGCCGCCCAAACCAGGAGGAGACGCGATGCACGTCAAGCGCTTCGAGGACGCCAAACCGTATGAGGCCCCGAACCATCGGGGCGTGGTCGGGCTGCGTTTGCAGGGTTTCGAGCCCGGGGGACCGACCAATCAATGGGTCGGCTATTCGCAGTTTCTGCCCGGTGGCGGCGCCGGACCGGATGCAACGCCATTCGAGAAGATCTATGTGGTGCTCGATGGCCACATGACCGTCATCGTCGGCGGGGCCGAGACGGTGTTGGGGCCGATGGATTCCTGCACGATTCCCCCGGGCGAAGTTCGCGAGATCGTCAACCGCAGCAATTCCGTCTGCAAGATGCTGGTCGTAATTCCCTATCCGCCGGGAGTAAAGCCATGATCCCGGGCCTCGCCAATCCGCTGTCGCTGTTTGACGTCAAGGGTAAGGTTGCCATCGTCACCGGCGCATCCGGCGCCTTTGGCGCGCTGGCGGCTGAAGTGCTGGCGGCGGCGGGCGCCAGGCTCGTATTGACGGCCGGAAAGGCCAAGGAGCTTCAAGGGATCGCCGCCAGATGCCGCGAAATCGGCGCCGAGGTCGAACCGCTCAACAAGCGGCCGGCCTCGGAGGCCGACTGCGATGCGATCGTCGAGGCGGCGAAGCTTCGCTTCGGCCGCGTCGACATCCTGGTCGTCGCGTCCGGCAAGAACGATGTGTCGAAAATCGTCGAGATGACTCCAGAGCGCTTTCTCGACGTCATGGATGCCAACGTCACGCAGTCCTGGCTGATGGCCCGAGCCGTCGGCAAAGCGATGCTGGCGCAAGGCGACGGCGGCAAGATCGTGCTGATGTCTTCGGCGCGCGGGCTGCTCGGCCATCCCGCCGGCTATTCCGCCTATTGCGCCTCCAAGGCGGCGATCGATGGCATCACGCGCGCACTGGGTTGCGAATGGGGCCCGGCCGGCATCACCGTCAACGCGATCGCGCCAACAGTTTTTCGATCGCCGCTGACGGCCTGGATGTTCGCCGACGACGACAAAGCCAAAGCGGTGCGCGCGGGCTTCCTGTCGCGCGTCCCCAAGGGCCGGCTCGGTGAGCCCGAGGATCTCGCCGGCCCGTTGCTCTTCCTTGCCTCACGGGCCTCCGACTTCTACACCGGCCATACGCTCTACGCGGATGGCGGCTACACCGCGGGCTGACGGCATGACCGAAAAACCCGCCATTGCGGTGATCGGCGCGGGGCTGATGGGAGCCGGCATCGCGCTGGTGTTCGCGGCGGCGGGTCATCGCGTTGCACTGTTCGATGCCATCGAGGGGGCGCGCGCAACGGCCTTGGCTCGCATACGGGACAACCTCGTTGCCATCGGTCTTGATCCCGACGCCGCCAGCGCCGTCAGCCTGCACGGTCAGCTCGCCGCGGCGGTGGCCGGGGCGGACTTCGTGATCGAAGCCGCGCCGGAGGATCTGGCGCTCAAGCAGGCGCTGTTTGTCGAGATCGAAGAGGCCGCCAAGCCGGGCGCCATTCTTGCTTCAAACACCTCGGTAATCCCGATCACATCGATCATGGAAAAGCTGCGCAACAAGAGGCGCGCGCTCGGGACCCACTGGTGGAATCCACCCTATCTGGTGCCCCTGGTCGAGGTCATTCGCACCGTCGACACGTCGGACGCCACGATCGAGACAACGCTGGCGCTGCTGAGTTCGGTTGGAAAGACCGCCGTTGAAGTCAAGAAGGACATTCCAGGCTTTATCGGCAACAGGCTGCAGCACGCGCTTTGGCGCGAGGCGATCGCGCTGGTCGCCGAAGGCGTCTGCGATGCCAAGACCGTCGATGATGTCGTTAAGTCGAGCTTCGGTGCCCGCTTGGCCGTGCTTGGCCCGCTGGAAAACGCCGATCTCGTCGGCACCGATCTGACCCGGTCGATCCACGGCTATCTGCTGCCGGCGCTGGATCGCTCGACCGCGCCTTCGCCGTATCTCATCCGCCTGGTTGAGGACGGCCGGCTTGGCTTCAAGTCCGGGGAAGGCTTTCGCACCTGGACGCCGGAACAGCAGGCGGCTTTGCGCGAGCGTGTCACCAGACACTTGAAAGCGAGCTTCGGAACGCCAGTCTCGACAAGGAGTGACGACCATGGCAAAGCCTAAGTCGGACAAGGTCATCATCACCTGCGCCATCACCGGCGGCATTCATACCCCGACCATGTCGGATGCGCTGCCGTTCACGCCCGATGACATCGCGGCGCAATCGATCGCCGCCGCGGAGGCGGGCGCCTCGATCTTGCATTTGCACGCCCGCGATCCCCGGGATGGTCGCCCGACCCCCGACCCCGCAGTGTTCATGCAATTCCTGCCGCGCATCAAGCAGTCGACGGATGCGGTCATCAACGTGACGACCGGCGGCGGCCTCAACATGACCGTCGAGCAGCGACTGGCGGCGCCCCTGGTCGCCAAGCCCGAAATGTGCTCGCTCAACATGGGCTCGATGAACTTCGGCATTTTCGGCCTCGCCGACAAGTACAAGACCTGGAAGTACGACTGGGAAGAGCCCTATCTCCGGGGCACCGACGATTTTATTTTCCGCAACACGTTTCGCGACATCGAGCGCATCCTGAAAATGCTAGGCGAAGAGCACGGCACCCGCTTCGAGCACGAATGCTACGACGTCGGCCACCTCTATAATCTCGCGCATTTCGTCGACCGCGGCCTGATCAAGCCGCCGTTCTTCGTCCAGACCATCTTCGGCATCCTCGGCGGCATCGGCGCCGACATGCGCAATCTCATGTTCATGAAGGAAACCGCCGACCGGCTGTTCGGCGAGGACTATCGCTGGTCGGTGCTGGCGGCCGGGCGATTCCAGATTCCCTTCGCCACACAGGCGGCGATGATGGGTGGCAACGTCCGCGTCGGGCTCGAAGACTCACTGTTCATCGGGCGCGGCAAGCTCGCGACCTCCAACGCCGACCAGGTCGGCAAGATCCGCCGCATCCTCGAAGAACTCGGTCATGCCATCGCCACGCCGGCGGAGGCCCGCGAAATCCTCGCACTCAAGGGCGGCGACCAGGTAGGCTTCTAGAACAATTCAAAACAACGGGGAGGGAAGCGGATGCGGTTCGAAGATGCCAATGCGATGTTGAAGCCGGGCTATCTGCCATTCGAATCCGGCTATCAGGAGCTTGACGACGGCAAATGGGTGGTCGCCGGCTTGACCCGGATGCCGGGATGCCGGGCCAAGATGGTCGACTGGTGGTTCTCCTGGCTGGGCGACATCGACTGGTATCGCCTGTGGCATCCGCGTGACCACGTTTACAGCGGATGGGAAAACCGCATTGACGGAAAATACATCGGCGCCTCTCATCTGGTGCATGAATATCTGGCCGGTAACGACGGTCCTTTGTTCAAGCTGCGTATCGATTTTCATGATCCCGCGGAGACCTTCGACGCCAGCCTCTACAAGGCCTCGGGTGCGCTCGCGGTCTGCGCGCGTCCCGGCCTGCTCGAAGCCCCGTTCCATGTCGGGCGCATGACGCATTACGTGCGCGACACCGACTATGGGTGCGAGATGCGCTCGCGCTTCTGGCTCGGCCTGATATCGCACCGCGATCCCACGATCACCTTGCCGGATGCGCAGGTGCGTGCGATGCGCGCCGACCACCTGAACGCCGAATTCGCGCGCCGCTTGCATCAGCATTGTGTCGAAGAAATGGGTTATCTCGCCGAGATTCTTCCCGTGCTCTATCGCCGCATCACGCTCGACGACACGTTCTAGATAATTCAATCGAAAAATCAGCAAAGGGAGGAATTCATGCGAAATTACAAAGTCCGCCTCAAGGTCGGCGCGGCCGTCACGGTGGCGTCCATCGCGCTTGGCCTCGGCGGCGCCAGGGCCGACGAAATCGTGATCGGCGCCTCGATACCGCTGTCCGGCCCGTTGGCGGGCTTCGGAAGTTTCGAGCAATGGGGTTACAAGCGAGCGGTCGATGAAGTGAACAAGGCCGGCGGTATTTCGATCGGCGGCACCAAGCAGATGGTCAAGCTCATCATCCGCGACGACAAGACCGATCCCAATGCCACAGCTTCCAATACCGAGTCGCTGATTTCCCGCGACAAGGTCGTGGCCATGTTGGGCTCCTGCACGCCGGCGCTGGTGAACGCGGGCGCGCTGGTCGCCGAGCGCGCCAAGAAGCCGATCGTGACGGCCTGCGATCCCCTCGAGATCTTCAAGTCTGTGCGCAAGTGGAACTATGCCTGGGACCTGTTCTTTTCGGTGCCCGAATTGGCTGCGGCGCAATTCAAGGCGCTCACCGACCTTGGCGTCCAGACCAACAAGAAGGTCGCGATCTGGCACGACAACGGGCCCGATGGCCAGGCCGTCGGCGGCGCCATCTGGCCCGCGCTTGCCAAGGAGTTCGGCTATGAAGTGGTGCAGAACGCCGAGTTTCCGGTCGACAACACCCAGTTCACCTCGATCATCGCCGAAGCCAAGAGCAAGGGCGCCGATGTCGTCCTCGGCGACGCGATCACCCCGCAGGCCATTGCGATCCGCAAGCAGATGGCGGCCGCCGGCTATACCCCCAAGGTGCTCAATATTGAGAAGGGCGCCGAACCCGTTCAGTTCGCCGAAGCGCTCGGCAAACTTTCCGACGGCATCATGGTCGGCGGCTATTGGGATCCTTCGTTCCCCTATCCGGGCGCGGCCGATCTCGCCAAGGCGTTCGAAAGCGAAACCAAGCTGACCTCGAGCCAGCACATCGCCGACTCCTACGCTGCCGCGCAAATCCTGCTCGACGCCATCGCAGTGGCCGGCTCGACCGATCCGGAGAAAATCAACGCCGCGATCGCCAAGACCGACAAGACTTATGTCGTCGGACCAGTGAAGTTCGATGCGGAGCATACGTCGAAGCTGCCGATCGTATCGCTGCAATGGCAGTCCGGAAAGACGGTGATTGTCTGGCCGAAGGCGTCCGCGACCGGTCACTTCCTGTTTCCGATGCCCTGATCCAGCCGGACCCGCATCATGCCCGAGATCGGCATCGTCCTGAGCACGGTGGTTTCGGGCGTGTTGCTGGGAGGCATGCTCGCCTTGACCGCGCTTGGACTTTCCATCGTGCTGGGCGTGATGCGGCTGGTCAATCTCGCGCATGGCGATTTCCTGGTGGTCGGCGCCTATGCCGGGTTCTTTTTCCTCAAGTTCACGGGCGTCGATCCTCTCGTGGGTCTGCCCGTGATTGCGCTGCTGCTGGCGGCGCTCGCGGTTCCACTTTATCACTTCCTGCTTGCGCCGTTGTCCACCCGTGGTCCCGAGGCGCAAATGATGACGATGTTCGCGGTCTCGATCATCCTGGAGAACGTCTTTGTGCTGGCCTTCAGCGCCGACACCCGCACGATCGAGCGGGACTATGCGACCCTACCTCTGACGTTCGGATCCATGACGGTACCGCTGATCTACGTGATCGGATTTTCGATCGCGGTGGCGCTCATCCTGATGGTGCACTGGCTCATTTCGAGAAGCGGATTCGGGCGCGATCTGCGCGCGAGTTCGGCCGACGCCCAAGCCGCCGAGATGCTGGGGGTCGATGTCAAGCGCGTGCAGATGCTCAGCTTTGCGCTGGGCGCCGCCTGCGCGGGTGTCGGCGGCACACTGATCGGTGCCGCGTTCCAGTTCGGTCCGTCCAGTGGCGGCGCCTATCTCCTCAACAGTCTCGCCATCGTCGTGCTTGGGGGCCTCGGCAACGTGTTGGGCACGCTGGCGGGCGGGCTTGCCCTCGGCTTCCTGCAAAGTATCGGAGGCCTGGTGCTCGGCGACGGCTATCGCGACCTCGTCGGCATGGCGCTGTTCCTTCTGGTATTGGCATTCCGGCCTGACGGATTTCTGGCGCGGGCCCGATCATGAAGACCCATTCGGGGCTCGCGGAAGTCGGCGTGCTCTGCGGCGCCTTCGTTCTGCTCTGGTTCGCGCCTGTCATCGCTGATGACTATGCACTGCAGATTGCCTTTCGCGTGCTGATCTACCTTTCTCTCGCCGAGAGCTGGAACCTGCTGGCCGGCTCGGCTGGCCTGGTTTCGCTCGGTACGTCCTGTTTTGTTGGCCTGGGCGCCTATGTTGCTTTCGGCTTGTTGAACAGCCTTGATATGCCGCTGCCGCTGGTCCTGGTCTGCTGTGCCTTGGCCGGTGGCGCGCTGGCGGCGTTGGTTTCGCCCGCGCTGTTTCGGCTGCGCGGCCTCTATTTCACGGTCGGAACCCTCGCGCTCGCCGAACTGTTGCGGTTGACCATGGTCAATGTCTCCGCCTTCGGCGGCGCCTCAGGAATATTCCTGCGCCAGGATCCCCCGCCACTGCCTGAACTCTTTCATTACGCCCTGGTCGTGGCGTTGATCGCATCGCTTTCGATCACGGCCTGCGCGCGCACCCGAGTCTCGGTCATCCTGCGCGCCGTCCGCGACGATGAGGATGCGGCGGCTCAAATGGGCGTGCGCCCGTATCGCGTCAAGCTCGGCGCCTTCGTGCTGGCGAGCGCGCTTTGTGCCATCGCGGGAGGCGTGCAGGCGACCAAGCTTGGCGCCATCGAGCCTTACGGCATGTTCGGATTGCAATGGTCGATCGATGTCCTCGCGATGGTGATCATTGGCGGCGTCGGATTGCGACTGGGTCCCCTGGTCGGTGCGCTGCTCGTCGTCGCACTCGGCGAGGCGCTGGCCGACTACCCGGAGGCGCATATTGCGATCGCGGGCGTGATCCTCATTGTGCTCATCAGGTTCGCGCCCAGGGGCGTGGTCGGCGTAGTGGCAAGTCTGTCTTCAATGATGAGACGACGGGCGCCGGCATGAATGCGATCGACGCTCCGCTTCTTGAAGTCCGTGGAATCGTCAAGCGCTATGGCGGTCTGGTCGCGATCGATCACGTCGATCTGCAATTGTGGCCGGGAACGATTACAGGCGTGATCGGTCCCAATGGAGCGGGAAAATCGACGCTGATTGGCTTGATCGGTGGTGCGGTGCCGCCAAGCGAGGGCACGATCAGGCTCGATGGCCGCGATGTTTCCCGGCTTCCGGCATCCGAGCGCGCCCGCGCCGGCATCGGGCGTACCTATCAAATCCCTCGCCCGTTCCTCGACATGACCGTCGAGGAAAATCTGGAAGTGGCGCAATATTCCATTGAGCCCTTTATTCGCGCGTCCTTGGCGCGCGAACAGCGCGCCGTTCTGCTCGCTCGCACTGGCCTTGCCGATGTGGCAAGGCTTCCGGCGCGCGCCCTGCCATTACTTCGGCGCAAGCGACTGGAGATCGCACGCGCCCTGGCGCTGAAGCCGCGAATCATCTTGCTGGACGAAGTCGGCGCCGGCCTCGTCGACAACGAGATCACCGAACTGATCGCGCTGATTCGCTCGATCGCGGATCCTCGCTCGGCGATCGTCATCGTGGAGCATGTTCTGCGGGTGGTGCGGGAATGCTGCGAACGCTCGATGGTGCTCAACTTCGGCAAGAAGCTGATCGAGGGGCCGACTGCGGAAATCTTCGCCAATGACCAGGTCGCGGCGGTCTATCTCGGCACCGGGGGCGTTCGCGAGCCCGCGGGTCGAGGGCCGCCGACGGAGGCAGCGGCGGCGCAAAATGTCGTGCATGTCATGGGTCCGGCAGCGGAGCGCCGCGTCATGTCGCCCCTGATTGCGCCAACTGCGGCCGAAGGCGCGGGCGCGCCTCTGCTTGAACTGGAGGGAATCTGCGCCGGCTACGGCCAAGCCCGCGTGCTCAGGGGCGTCGACCTGACGATCGGGGAAGGCCAGGTGATCGCCATCCTCGGCGCCAATGGCGCCGGCAAAACCACCCTCGCGCGGGTGATCAGCGGCGCCATCGTGCCGACATCGGGCGTCCTGCGGATCGCGGGTGAGGACGTCTTGGGTCAGCCACCGCACTCCATCGCCCGACTCGGAATTGCCCATTGCATGGAGGGTCGGCGCATTTTCTCGACGCTTTCGGTGCAGGAAAACCTGCTTGTAGCCGCCCGCAACGCGGATGCTTCGGCGGCGGGAGAGCGGCTCGGCGCCGTCTATGACCTGTTCCCGGTGCTCGCCGAACGCAGGGACCATGGCGGCACCTCGATGTCGGGAGGTCAACAGCAAATGCTTGCGATCGGTCGCGCGTTGATGGCCCGCCCGCGACTCATTATTTTTGACGAGATCAGTCTCGGCCTCGCACCTGTTATCATGGACAAACTCTACGAGGCGCTTGCGGTCCTCAAGCAGGCGGGGATGACTCTGATCATCATCGAGCAGGACGTCGACCGCGCCCTGGCACTTGCCGATCATGCCTATGTCCTGGAACACGGTGTGTTCGGCCTTTCCGGTCCGCCCAGCAAAATTGCTGCCGACCCCCGCTTGCGTCACATCTATATCGGAACCGCCGACTAGCCTAGATAGCGTAATGCTGCTCCGACGATGACCTTATGATCGAATTTTCCTGTCGCGGTTAAAGACCATGCGGATAAACGCGAGTCCCAGGCCAAACGACGCGAATTTGAAGCCGCGGCGAAACTCGGTGGCCGTAAGGATGGCCTTCATCGGCATCGCTCCCATAATGGTGCCGCCAATGAGAATCCCCTCCTCGCACGGCGCGATATCGGTGATCTCGATCAACTCAGCGCGCTCGGGCGTGAACAGCTTCATGGATCACCTGACGAGCTTGTCGAAGTTGATGCGGAGGTCTTGGCAAATCTTGATCGCGGTGGCACGCCCGGCGCCACTGACGCTCGAGACGTTGATGGCCGTTCCGGTCAGATAGAGGCCCTCGATCCCGGGAACCTTCAACTTGGCGAGCTCTGGCGTCGGACGCTGGCCCCCGATCTGATGCAAATATTCGCCAGCTCCAGAGACGTCGCCGCGCTGAAACATCGGCGAGTGCCTGGATACTTCCAGAGGTGTATCAAATCTCCGGCCGATGATGTTATCGTCCGTGATGTTGAATGCGTAGTGGCGAAAGCGTTCGAGCAGCCAATCTCCGACCTCCCACTGCCTTTGGTCCCAGGCCGCGGCGCCGCCATTTCTCAGCTCGAACGGTCCGAAGCCGTAGACGGTTATCGCGGCTTTCCCCGGCGGCACCTGGGTATCGTCGAACTGGCATTGCATGTGCGACGCGAGGATCGTATCGGTGGATCCCTCCGCCCACATGTCTCCGTAACGGTAGTTATCGAACACGCGCAGGAAACGCTCCAGCGTCGCTGGCGCGTAGTTTGCCAGGATCACGCGACCGGCGGCCTCCCCCGCGTGGTATTTCGGCGGCTCGTTCAAGGCGAGATGTTGAGGCATGATGGAAAAAGCGCCGGTCTGGACCCGCTTGGCACGCCTCACCAGCCCTTCATCGAGGCCGTCCACCATGTCCCCGAGCAAGTGAGGGTGGATTTGACCGACGATTCCCTCACGCGCGCGGACCTCTTCACCGCTCTGAAGTCTCACGCCAACCGCGCGGCCTCCTTCAACCATGACCTTTGTGACGTTGGTCTGATCGCGCATCTCACCGCCAAATGCCGTAAAGCAGCGAATGAGAGCATCGACCAGCGCGCCGCTTCCACCGATGGGAATGCCGATCGGATGACGATGCACCATTCCAGGCATGGTATAGAGAACAAAACCCGTACCCTTGTCTTCCGGAGCAGTGAGCGTTTCCGAAGCAAATTTGAGAAGATGAATGATGAGCTTCTCGGATTCAAACCATTCGCGGCATATTTCAAGCTTGCTCATCTGGAGAGCGCGCATCATTTCCTGGCCTTCGAGGCTTTGATCGAGCAAAGCATAGAAAGTACCTTGCGGCGGCGACGGGACAAACAGGCTTTGCGTCACCATGGGCAGGATCTTCATGCTCATGTTCGCAAAGCGCTTGTAGGCCTCCGCATCCTTTGTCGAGAACTGCGCAATCGACTGGCATGTTCTGTCGACGTCCTGGTAGGTGACAAGGGATGTCTGATCGTCGAAAATCGTCGAAAAGATCGCCTCCGGATAAAGGTATTTGAGTCCGTATTTCGACTGAAGCTGAAGCTCGTCGTTCAGAATGAGCGGGTTGGCCTGAATATTCACATGAAGCGATGAGTGGAGATCGAACTTGAAGCCCGGGGCCAGGATCTCCTTGGTGACGACGCCTCCGCCGTACCAATCGTTCCGTTCAAGAACCAGAACCTTCTTCCCGGATTTTGCAAGGTAACAGGAGGTGGTGAGACCGTTATGTCCGGACCCGATCGTAATGAAGTCGTACACCGCACTCATCTTTCCCTCCCCAAAACGTATCAGTGAACCGCGCTCATGGTCGGTCTCTTGGCCCTCGGCAGCTGGAGCGGCCCGCCGCCAAAAACTGAGAGTGTGCTCAGTTTGTACAAAACTGAGACTAGTGTCAATTCCAGTGGTTGGGTGTGGCCCGTGTCCGGTCGCTGCATTGCGAAGTGGGCTGCCGGCATGTTAGATTTTGCCGCTTGCTGCATTCGGAGATGACTGAATCGCGATGGTCGAGCGGGGCAATACGAAGCGATTCACAAGAAAAGCGGCATCCGAGGCGAAGCGTCTGCGCACGCGGGCTCTCCTGATGGACGCGGCTGTGACAGTATTCGCCAGGCGAGGCGTTGAAGGCGCCGCCGTCAGTGAGATCGCGGCTGAAGCGGCAGTGGCAAACGGGACCTTTTATTATCATTTCAAGGACAAGTCCGAGCTCGTGGATATCGTTGGCCACGAAGTCGCCGCTCAGCTCGTCGCCGAAGTGGACGAGGTAATGGCATTCGTCGACAACGGGACCGAGCGGGTTGCTTTGGGGACGCAGTGTTTTCTCAGGTTTGCCGCCGCAGACCCGGAATGGGGCCTGTTGGTCGTGAATGCCCTCACGGACATGCGCGATTTTCGGGACCGGATTTCTGCCGGCATTCGAAAAGACGTTGCAATTGGAATGAAGCAGAAGGGATTCGAGATTCCCATCAACGAGCTTCTGTTCACCTCGGTGCTCGCGGTCGTGGCGACGGGCTTGCGAGCGATCTTGAGCGGTGAGAAGGCGCGCGCCACGGAGATGCAAACCGCGGCCATGGTTCTTCAGCTCTTGGGCATCAGTGTTCGAAAAGCGCATGATATGGTGCGCGCCGTAAGTCCACTGTTATCCCAGATTGCGCAGCGTCCGAATATGTTGCAAGAAAGGGGTAAATCAACCGTGCAGAGACGGCGCGCGTCATAGAGGGGGGCAATGCGTCGGAATCACGGAGTGACCGGTGAGTAAACAATTGTCCGAATATTTCGATTTCGATTACATCATTGTCGGCGCGGGCTCGGCCGGATGCGTGCTCGCCAATCGGCTGAGCGCGAACGGAAAGCATTCAGTGCTGCTATTGGAAGCCGGTCCGGCTGACCGCAACCTCTGGATCCACGTGCCGCTCGGATACGGCAAGCTGTTCAAGGACAGTCGCGTCAACTGGATGTACCAGACCGAGCCGGAGCCGGGCCTTGGCGGGCGGCGGGTTTTTCAACCGCGCGGCAAGGTGCTGGGCGGTTCAAGTTCGATCAACGGCTTGCTGTATGTACGTGGTCAGCACCAGGATTACGATCGCTGGCGCCAGCTCGGCAACAGCGGCTGGGGCTACGATGATGTGCTGCCGTACTTCAAGAAAGCCGAGAATCAGCAGCGCGGCGGCGACGATTTCCACGGGGTGGGTGGTCCGCTACCCGTTTCCGACCTTGGACATCCCGATCCGCTTTCCGCAGCCTTCATCGCGGCCGCGACAGAGACCGGCATTCCCTACAATCCCGACTTCAACGGCGCCTCCCAGGAAGGGACCGGATTCTTCCAGACCACGACCTGGCGGGGAAGAAGGGCAAGCACCGCGGTCGCCTATCTGCGCCCCGCCAGCGGTCGGGGCAACCTGAAGGTTGAGATCTCCGCGAAGGCCCAGCGCATCGTGTTCGACGGCCGCCGTGCGGTGGCGGTCGAGTATCGCGGGGCAGGGGGATTGCGGACGGTGCGGGCACGGAAGGAAATCCTGGTTTCGGGTGGCGCATATAATTCGCCGCAATTACTGCAGCTCTCCGGCGTCGGCCCGGCGGAGCTTTTACGGAAGCACGGTATCGATGTCGCGCTGGATGCGCCGGGAGTGGGGCACGACCTTCAGGATCATATGCAGGTCAGGGTAGTGATGCGCTGCGCGCAGCCCATCACGCTCAATGATGTCGTCAATAGCCCGGTGCGGCGGATGTTGGCCGGCGCGCGCTATGCCGCCTTTCGCACGGGGCCCCTGACCATCGCGGCAGGGACGTCGGGAGCGTTCTTCAAGACCAACGCGCGGCTTGCGACGCCGGATATCCAGGTTCACTTTCTGCCGTTCAGTACCGACAAGATGGGAGAAAAGCTGCATTCCTTTTCCGGTTTTACCGCATCCGTCTGTCAATTGCGTCCGGAAAGCCGCGGCTCGCTTCGCATCGGCAGTGCCGATCCGATGGCGCCGCCGGAAATACGCATCAACTATCTCTTGGCCGAGGCCGATCGTGCCGCCAACGTCGAGGGTCTGAAGATCTTGCGCAAGATACTTCAGGCGCCGGCGCTAAAGCCCTATGTGGTCGACGAGGTCGATCCCGGTCGGAAGGTCTCGAGCGATCAGGAGCTACTGGACTACTGTCGCGCGCGTGGCAGCACGATCTACCATCCGACATCGACCTGCCGAATGGGAACAGATCCGCTGGCCGTCGTCGATGCCCGGCTTCGGCTTCGCGGCTTGGAGGGCCTGCGTGTGGTGGACGCCTCGGTGATGCCCGATCTTGTTTCGGGCAACACCAACGCGGCGATCATCATGATCGCCGAGAAGGCCTCCGACATGATTTTACAGGATGCCCGCTAGCGCGGCATATCGGTCTGCGCGTGCGGCGCGAGTCCGCGGGGCGCGGCGATCAATCCAGGGAAGGGCTGACAAAAAAGCCGGGCAGCGCAATGCTGTCCCGGCCATTTTGTCCCTTTCGTTGCACAGCAGCTGTCGTTGCTGCGCGGGAGTTGAGGCGGCGACCCTCAGGTCGCCCCTGCAATGGGACCTTCCACGCTCAGTCCTCCGGCCTGGCGAACAGGTCCAGCGAATGCTCCGAATTGCAAATCCCCGACGGGCTGGGGTCGGAATCTGGATTCGAATCACGCGCGAATGGCCCAGGCGGTGAGCATGGAATCCCATCGCCTGTTGCAAGTCGAACCGATGTCGCGGTGTTTGTCTGCCCAATATTGAACATGTTGGCTGAATAATCCCGCCTCGCTGTGCCCGTTCCAGTGCACTGCGGTCGGCCGATAGAACCCTCACGGACCACTTGAGCGGTTTGCCCGTTCGGCGCTGTCCCAGCCCGATTCCGCACTTAATTCGGTTTTGCGACACCACCTCGGTTCGTAGAACTACGCACTCCACTCCGTATCGGCTTCAGAAATAAATAATGTGGGGATGGGAGAGTTTGCATCTTCGGAGACCCCCGCGAGATGAACGTCGGTTTGCGCAAAGATGGCTTGACTCGTCTGCCGATTCGAGCTGCGGCTTTCATAGCCCTGATTTGCATCGCTATTCTGGGGTTGAGCGGCTGGCGGGAATGGAGTTCACGCGCGGCTACCCTGTCCGCCGCCGAAGTCGAAATGGGCAACCTGGCCCATTCGCTGGCGCAACATGCCGAAAACAGCTTCGACTTGATGGATTCGAGTATCGTTGGCGTCGACGTCCGCCTTGAGTCGGACGGGACCGGCCCGGAGTCGATTGCGAGACTGCAAAAGGTTCTGGAGGCGCGCAAGAACGATTTGAAGCGCCTCTTCAACATCGTTATTCTTGACGAGCACGGCAACTTCCTTGCCACATCCGGTAAGATGGGCCCGAACCTGAGCGAGCGGGCATTCTTCCGTCATCATCTGCAATCGGCCGGGCGCGAGCCCTTCATCGGACCGCCGATCCAAAGCAAGATCAGCGGAGATTGGATCATCACCCTGTCGCGGCGTTTTAACCATCCCGACGGCACCTTTGCCGGCGTGGTGTTTTCAACCATCGGCGCCGATTACTTTTCGCAATTCTATCGGCAATTCGACATCGGCGCCCATGGCGCTATCGCACTGCTCTCTGACGACGGTGTTGTATTCGCACGCAGCCCCGATAATACGGCTTCCGTAGGGCGCGACATCTCCGGTGATCCTCTGTTCCGGGATCCGTCACTGCGGTCGACCAGCGGAATATATGCGGCCAAATCGCAAATCGATGGATTGCTCCGGCTGGCTTTCTACAAGCGCAGCGATCGCTATCCTGTAATCGTGGTGGCAACCCGGCAACCGGAGGAGATCCTGGTGTCATGGCGGTCCGCCGCCATCGTCCGCCTATTGTTCGTTCTCGGTCTGGTGTTGCTGATCGCGGTGATCGGGCTCCATCTCGTGCGCCAACTGCATCGCGGACAGCTCCTGGTGGCTGAAATTGCGTCCAAGGAAGCCAAATTCCGCGTGCTCGCGGAGGGGTCAGGCGACATGGTGACCCGCGTCGGGCTGGATGATCGGATACAATATGCTTCGCCGTCGTCGGTTCGCGTGCTGGGTTGGGAGCCCGACCAGCTGATCGACAAGCCGGCCTTGGCGGGAGTGAATGAAGAGGATTTGCCGGGCGTGGAAGAGACGGTTGCCGCCTTGAAGCGTGGTGAGGCCGAGGAGGCGCGCATCACGTACCGGGTACAGCATCGCGAAAAATCCGAGATCTGGGTCGAGTCGACGTTGCGCGTCACGCGGTCAGCCACTGGTGATATCGACGGCGCGGTCGCGATCACGCGCGATATCACCCGGCAAAAAGATCTGGAAGAAAGGCTCGAGACGCTCGCCACCCAGGATGGCCTGACGGGCATTTCCAATCGCCGCCGCTTCGACGAACGCTTGCTGGAGGAATGGGGCAGGGCCAAACGCGAGCGGACGCGACTGGGGTTGTTGCTGATCGATCTCGATCACTTCAAGCAATTCAACGACAGCCATGGCCACCTGGCTGGGGATGAATGTCTGCGCGTGGTTGCCAGCATTCTGGCTAAGCAGGCGCAGCGAACCACCGATCTGGCGGTCAGGTACGGCGGCGAGGAGTTCGCCATGCTGTTGCCGAATACGGATGCGGCGGGCTGCGCGCGGATTGCAGAGAGGATTCGTCGCGCCATTCTGGAGGCCGGCATACCTCATACGCTCAACCTTCCCTCAGGGCTGGTCACCGCGAGCATCGGCGGGGCAATTTGCCGGCCGGCTGTCGAAATATTGCCGGGGCCCGCTTCGCTGGTCGAGTCGGCTGATCGGGCGCTCTATGAAGCCAAGGATGGTGGGCGCAATCGCGTGGTCATGGCGGAATCGACGGTCAAGATCTATCAGCTTGCCGCCGGCACGCGATAAGCGAAGTGACATTCGCGGCCCCGCCGCTTTCTCACCCCGCCTTCTCAATAATGCGGCGGCGGTTCATGACGCGCATCGGGCGCGCGCGCCTCGGCCTCACGAAGGCGCTGGTTCAACATCGCCAACTGCCGCGTCAGCGCATCGATCTTGAGCCACTGTTCGGTGATGGTCTTGTTGAGCGTCTCGATGGTATCGTCCTGGAACATCAGCCGGCTTTCGAGCGCGTCGAGACGCTCGCCGAGCGTCTTCACGTCCGTTATCTTCAACTCAGTCATCGTGGGCCCCGCTCCGTCCGGCTCTCGCACAGGCCGTGGCCGAGCGCGACGCGGTCGTCGAACACGAAGCATTCGCCACGCCAGCGGCTCTCCGCTTCCGGCACGCATTCGAGGTAGCTGAGGATGCCACCCTTGAGGTGATAGACCCTGGCGAAACCGCGGGCCAACAGATAGGCACTGGCCTTTTCACAGCGGATACCGCCGGTGCAGAACATCGCGATCCGCCGGTGTCTTGCCGGATCGAGCTTTTGTGCGACAAAATCCTTGAACTGTCCAAAGCGGGCGATGCCGGGATCGACCGCGCCTGCGAAGGTGCCCATCGCGACCTCGAAGGCATTGCGGGTGTCGATCAGGCAAATGTCCGGCATCTTCATCAGATCGTTCCAGTCCGAGGGGGCGACATAAATGCCGACCCGTCGCGTCGGATCGGCGACGGCATCGCCGAGTGTCACGATCTCCTTTTTCAACCGGACTTTCAGCCGTTGAAATGGCATCGCGCTGGCGTGGGAGAATTTCAACTCGAGATGGGCGAGTCGGCCGCCAAACAAGGCGCCGTGACGAAGTTCATCAGCCAGCGCGGCAATGGCCGCGGCACCGCCCGCGAGTGTGCCATTGATGCCCTCGGGGGCCAAGAGCACGCTGCCCTTCAGCCTGAGATTGCTGCACATCGCGTGCAGCGGCTCGCGCAGCTCCCGGAAGTCCGGCAGCGCGGCAAATTGATAGAAGGCGGCAACCTGGCAGGGCATGACGAAGGTCTTATCAGCAGGGTAGCGCATGGGAAAGGTCGCAGTCGATCCCCTGGATTGTCGTCCCGGAGAACCCTGGGACGACGCGGACGGGGGACGAAATGCCCTTGCATTGCCTGCATCCCGCTCCAAGCATTGCTCAGCGGCAGAAGAGTGTGCCAAGTATCTGCATGCAAGCCCGCGCCCCGAGTTCGTCGGCGGGGGGCAGCGGAATGAGGTCGACGAAGTGAGCACCATGGCATGAGGAATTTCCAACTCGCCGGCCGGTCGACGGTCCACGCCCTGAATGCGATGGTGGCGACGTCGCACCCGCTGGCCGCGCTGACGGCAATCGAAGTGCTGCGTTCCGGCGGAACGGCGGCCGACGCCGCTGTGGCGGCCAGTGCGCTGCTCGCGGTGATCGAACCGCAATCCACCGGGATCGGCGGCGATTGTTTTGCCCTGGTGCAGCCAAAGGGCGAAGCCAAGATTGTCGCTTATAACGGCTCCGGCCGCGCGCCGCAGGCTGCCGAGGCCTCATGGTATCTCGAACGCAAGATCCGCGCGATCCCATTGACCTCGGCGCATGCCGTCAGCATTCCCGGCGCGGTCGATGCCTGGGCAACCATCCTGCGCGATCACGGCAGGTTGGGGCTTGATCGACTGCTGCAGCCGGCGATCAAGGCCGCGGAAGAGGGCTATGTCGTGGCCCCGCGCATCGCGTTCGACTGGAAAAACCAGTTCGAGAAATTGAAGCAAGGCATCAACACCGAGCGCTACCTGCTGCCGCACGGCCGGCCCGCGGTCGCTGGCGACGTGATCCGGCAGCCGGAGCTTGGGCAGACCTTGCGGGTGATTGCCAAAGAGGGCCGCGACGGGTTTTACCAGGGCGCGGTTGCCGAAGACATCGTGGAAACCCTGCGCGGCGTCGGCGGCCTGCACACGTTGCAGGACTTCGCCGCGCATGCCACGGAAACCACGACGCCGATCGGCACCCTGTACAAGGGGCACGACGTCTGGCAGTGCCCGCCCAACGGCCCCGGGATCACCATGCTGGTGATGCTGAACATTCTGTCGCGTTTCGACCTGACCAAGTTCCCGGCGATGAGCGTCGAACGATTTCATCTCGAGGCGGAAGCGGCGCGGATCGCCTACACGATGCGCGAGCAGTATATCGGCGATCCCGCTTATGCCGATGTCGATGTCGTCAGGATTCTGTCCCGGGAATTCGCCGACGAATATGGCGATCAGATCAGGCTGGACCGGATGCTCGATCTGCCCGTGGTGACGCCGCCGATGAATCCCTCGACCATTTACATCACGGTCGTCGACAAGGATCGCAACGTCTGCTCGTTCATCAATTCGATCGCGCATTCCTTCGGCTCGGCGATCGTGTCCAACAAGACCGGCATCCTGCTGCAAAATCGCGGCGGCGGTTTCCGCATCCAGCCCGGCCATCCCAATTGCATCGCACCGGGCAAGCGGCCGTTGCACACCATCATTCCCGGCCTCGTCACCAAGGGCGGCCGGGCGCAGATGCCGTTCGGCGTGATGGGCGGCCAGTATCAGCCGGTCGGGCAGGTTCATGTGCTGACCAACCTGCTCGACTTCGGTTGCGACGTGCAGGAGGCCATCGATATGCCGCGCGGCCTGCATTATGAGGGCGTCTATCAGCTCGAGGATGGCGTGCCGGCCGCCATCGTCGAGGGCCTGCAGAGGCTCGGGCACAAGACCACGCACGTGGTCTCGCCGCTCGGCGGCGGCCAGGCGATCTGGATCGACTGGGATAAGGGCACGCTGACCGGCGGCTCCGACCCGCGCAAGGACGGCTGCGCACTAGGATATTGAGCGTTCGTCGATGAAAGGCATGCTCCAATTGGATCGCCCCTTGAGATGCTAAGATGCAGAGATTTGGCTTCAATCATTATTGCTGACTGCGTATGATCTATGGGCTGCATTGTTTTGATAGTGCACTTCGATTGAGCACATATGACAGCTCGTCAAGGCAGGATAAGCGAAACGATCTTCGGAATTCTCTTATTCGCGCGCTTCCCGCCTCTCGGCTTCGGTGATGCAGGTCTGTTGAGCGATCTATCCGGAACCAGATTCCGCCTTTGTCGTTAAGAGCCAAAGGCGCGCAGGCGTGCGCTGCTCCAGTTCCAGCGGCGGAGGCCGTGCATGATCGACAAACCGAAATTCCCGGGTCTCAATCGCCGAAACTTCATCGCGGCCGCCGCAGGATCCGCGGTGGTGCCGCTCGCAGCGAGAGCCGCCGGGGCTGCTGCCAGTTCGGCTTCACCCGCCGCGCCGGATGTCTCCTCAACGGTTGCCGTGACCTTGCGCATCAATGGCGGCAACAGACCGCTTGATCTGGATCCGCGCACGACCGTGCTGGATGCGCTGCGCGAACACGTCGGTCTGACCGGAACCAAGAAGGGCTGCGATCACGGCCAGTGCGGCGCCTGCACGGTGCTGATCGACGGCCGCCGTGTGTTGTCCTGCCTGACGCTGGCGGTCGCGACACAGGGCCAGGACATTCTGACCATCGAAGGATTGGCCAAAGGCGATCAGCTGCATCCGATGCAGCAGGCCTTTGTTGACCAGGATGCCTTCCAGTGCGGCTACTGCACCCCGGGGCAGATCATGTCGGCCGTGGCCTGCGTGAAGGAGGGCCATGCCGGCAATGACGACGACATCCGCGAATATATGAGCGGAAACCTGTGCCGCTGCGCCGCCTACCCGAACATCGTCGCAGCCATCAAGCAGGCTGCTCCAGCCATTTTCGGTCAGCAGAAAGGCTAGGCTGCATGCGACCTTTTGCATATCAGAAGGCGACGGATGCATCGTCCGCACTGCAGGCGCTGGCTGCCGCCGCTGCCGGCAACTCCCCGCCGACTGAAGCGCCGGCGCAACCGCTCGCCGGCGGCACCACGCTGATCGACCTGATGAAGCTCGACGTGATGCGGCCAGCGACCCTCGTCGACATCAACCCGCTTTCGTCCGGATGGTCGGCGATCAGTCTCGACGGCGGTAACCTGCGGCTCGGCTCGCTGGCGCGAATGTCGGAGGTCGCCGCCAACGAGGATGTCCAGCGCAACTATCCGGCGATCGCCGAGGCGCTCAAGCTCGCCGCCAGCGCCCAGCTCCGCAACATGGCGACGCTGGGCGGCAACGTCCTGCAGCGCACCCGCTGCACTTATTTCCGCGACGTCAGCTATGCCAGTTGCAACAAGCGCCAACCCGGATCGGGCTGCGCCGCACTGGAAGGCTATAACCGCAGCCATGCCGTGCTCGGGACATCGGAGCAATGCATCGCGACCTATCCGGGCGACCTGGCGCAGGCGCTGATCGCGCTCGACGCGGTGATCGAGATCACCGGAAAGTCCGGCGTGCGCACCATGCCGTTCGCGCAATTGCACAAGGCGCCCGGCGACACGCCGCAGCTGGAGACGGCGCTTTCGCCGGGTGAATTGATCTCGGCCTTCAACGTTTCAGGTCGCTGGCCGCGCTCGGTCTATCTGAAGGCGCGCGACCGGCAGTCCTATGAATTCGCGCTGGCTTCGGCGGCCGTCGCGCTCGATGTCCAGAACGGCGTCGTGCACGACGGCCGGCTAGCGCTCGGCGGTGTTGCCACCGTGCCGTGGCGGGCTCGCGAAGCGGAGGCATTGCTGAAGGGCCAAAAGTTCGACGACGGTCTAGCTCAACGCGTGGCCGATGCGGCTTTTGCCGGCGCCAAGGGCCGGAAGCATAACGCATTCAAGATTGCGCTCGGCAAGCGCGTGGTGGCGCGCGCGCTGCACCAGGCCGCAGCAATGGAGGTCTGATGATGTCGATTGCCGCTCCTGAGCCGAAAGCCAATATGGGTCAGCCGATACCGCGCTATGACGCGGTACCGAAGGTCACCGGCAAGGCCGAATATGCCGCCGATGTGCCTTTGAGTAAACCGGCCTACGCCTGCCTGGTGACCAGTTCGATTGCCAAGGGCCGCATCGACGGCTTCGACCTTGCCGCGGCGAAGCAGGTCCGTGGCTTAATCGATATCGTCACCCCTGAGAACGCCGAGAAGCTCAAGGTGGCAAAGCTTTTCAGCAACGGTGGTTACGCCTCCACCACCATTCAGCCGCTGCAGTCGATGGAAATCGCGCAGGCGGGTCAGATCGTGGCGGTCGTGCTGGCCGAGACCTTCGAGGCCGCGCGCCAGGCGGCGCGGGCGGTCGTGGTCAATTACACCGCCGCTGCGCCGACCGCGACGTTCGATTCGGAAGGTACGACGTCGGCTCCGGCCAAGGGACAGAGCTCCCAGTTCAAGGAAGATCCGAAAGTCGGCGATTTTGCCAGGGCATTCGCGGAGGCCGAGGTCAAGCTGACGGCAGCCTACGAGACGCCGACTCAGCACCATAACCCGATGGAGCTGTTCGCCACCAGTTGCGTTTGGAATGGCGACAGCCTGACGATCTATGAGCCCAGCCAATACGTCTATGGCCTCCGCTATGGGGTCGCCGACCAACTCGGGATCGACGCCGACAAGGTCAGGGTCGTCAATGCCTATGTCGGGGGCGCATTCGGCTCGAAGGGCTCGATGACGCCGCGGACCGCCATCATCGCCAGTATCGCGCGACGGCTTGGCCGTCCGGTCAAATTGGTCGCGAGCCGCGCCGAGGGCTTCACCATCGCAACCTACCGCGCCGAGACGCGTCATCAGGTCCAGATCGGCGCCAGCCGGGACGGCAAGCTGGTTGCGCTGCGCCATGACGGTGAGGAGATTTCGTCGAGGCCGGACGCCTATGTGGTTGGGGGCACCAAGACCACCACGCGGCTCTATGGCTGTCCGAATATCGAAAGCCGGGTCACCATCGTGCGCGCCGATCGCAACACGCCTGGCTTCATGCGGTCACCACCCGAAGTGCCCTACATGTTCGCACTGGAGAGTGCGATGGACGAACTCGCCGTGCAGCTGAAGATGGACCCGATCGAACTGCGCCGCATCAACGACACCGACCGGGAGCCGATCGGCGGCAAGCCCTATACGTCGCGCTCGCTGATGGCCTGCTTCGACGAAGCCGCCAAGGCGTTCGGATGGCAACAGCGCAAGCCGGAGCCGAAATCCATGTCCGACGGTGATTGGCTGATCGGCTATGGCTGCGCCACCGCCTGCTATCCAACCCAGATGGCGCCTGCCGCGGCCCGCATCCGGCTGCAGCGGGATGGCCGCACGCGGGTCGAGATCGCCGGCCATGAGATCGGCAACGGCGCCTACACCGTGATTGCTCAACAGGCGGCGGAAAGGCTCGGCGTGCCCGTCGACAAGGTGACGGTCGAGCTTGGCGACAGCGATCTGCCGCCCGCTCCCGTGGCCGGCGGCTCGAATTCCACCGCCAGCACATGCTCGACGGTGATGATGGTTTGCGACCAGATCAGGCAGCGGCTGTTCCAGGCACTGCTGCCGAAAGAAAACTTCGTCGACGAGGCCAAGGAAACCATCGGCCTCGGACAGACGCCGAGCATGCGGGCAGCGGATAGTGGCCGTCCGCTCGATCGGGAGAAGGCCTTTGATGCGCTTGGCTTCAGTGTCATCGAGCAGTACGGCGAGTGGAAACCGGAAGGCGCGCCGATCGATTCGTTTCACGCCATGCATGAGGGTGAGATGCGGATGGTCGGCGGCAGCGAGTTCAAGGACAAGATCGCCTACGCGTTCGGCGCCGAGTTCGTCGAGGTGCGGGTCAACCGATGGACGCACGAGATTCGCGTTCCGCGGCTAGTCGGGGCCTTTGCCGCCGGCCGCATCATGAACCCGCGCACCGCGCGCAGCCAGCTGATGGGCGGCCTGATCTGGGGCATGTCGGCGGCGCTATGCGAGGCGACCGAACTCGACGAGCGCTACGCGCGTTACGTCAACGACAATCTCGCCGACTATCTGGTGCCGGTGAATGCTGATGTCCCAAGCGTCGAGGTGATCATGCTTTCGGAAGAGGACGATCATATCGACCCGGCCGGGGTCAAGGGTCTCGGCGAACTCGGCAATGTCGGCACCAACGCCGCGGTGTGCAATGCGATCTTCCATGCCACCGGCCAGCGCATTCGCAAGCTGCCGGTACGTCTGGAAAATCTGGAAGTGTGACGCCGCCGCCGTGGCAGCGCCGGCTCTCAAGTCTGCCGCAGCACCGATCTGGGCCGTCGCGTGGTCGGGCTTCGCCGACGCTTTCGAATGCGAGCCGCGCGTGATGACGCTCAGCAAATTGAAAGGATTGCAACCATGTCGAGCGCTCCCGAATCATCCATCTCCCGCAGAGCCGTTGTCGGCGCGGCCAGCATGGCCGTTGCCGGGACTGCGGCTTTCGCTCCCTCGATCGCCAAAGGAAACACACCGATGAGCCAGCAAGCCCTTCAGGACCCCACCGACAAATACCCGAGGCCGCCTTACAAGAAGCAGTCGCAGCCCTGGCCCGGCCTCGCGAGCCAGATGGATCCGCGTCCGGACCACGGCGAGACCAGCTATCGCGGCTCCGGCCGTTTGGCCGGGCGCAAGGCGCTGATCACCGGCGGCGACTCCGGCATGGGCCGCGCGGCCGCTATCGCTTATGCAAGGGAAGGCGCCGATGTCGCCATCAACTACTTTCCCTCCGAAGAACCGGACGCGCGTGAGGTCATCGACCTGATCCGGGCCGAGGAGCGGACCGGCTTGGCGATCCCCGGCGATCTCAGGGATGAGAATTTCTGCCAGTCGCTGGTCGCCCAGGCCGTCAAGGGCCTTGGCGGTCTCGACATCGTGGTCTGCAACGCCGGCCGGCAGCAGGCGCGCGCCTCGATCCTCGACGTGACCACGGAGGATTTCGATGCGACGATGAAGACCAATCTCTACGCCCCGTTCTGGATCATCAAGGCGGCACTGCCGCATCTCAAGCCGGGCTCGGTCATCATCGGAACAACGTCGGAGCAGGCCTATGATCCGTCGCCCGAGCTTTATGACTACGCGCAGACCAAGGCCGCGACGATGAACTACGTCAAGTCGCTCGCCAAGCAGCTCGCTTCCAAGGGCATCCGTGTCAACGGCGTTGCGCCCGGACCGATCTGGACGCCGCTCCAAGTGTCTGGCGGTGCCACCATGGAGAAGCTGGAAAAGTTTGGCGGCCAGACACCCCTCGGTCGTGCAGGCCAGCCCGCCGAACTCGGTTCGATCTATGTTCAGCTCGCGGCAGCCGATGCCAGCTATGCAACCGGGCAGGTCTATGGTTCCGCAGGCGGTTCCGGTCAGCCCTGAGAAAGTCCGAGAAACAGAAAAAGTAGGCTTGGCATCGACCACTGAAAACCCATTGGACCACCAAGATCGCGCAGGCGGCGGGTCACCCCGCCGCCTTTCTTGTGGTGCTGGTTTACGCCTTGTTATGGCTAATATTCGATCGCGCCACATTCGACTGGAGCGCGGTCGCCACCTTGGCGGTATTTGTCATGACATTGTTCATCCAGCGCGCTAACCGGAGGGATAATCTGGCACTACATGCCAAGCTGGATGAACGTTTGCGCGTCAACAACGCTGCGCGATCGGAACTTACGCAACTCGATGAGCAGGAACCCGAGATGATCGTACGCCATCGCGACGAAGAAACGCACAAGAGCCGCCGCGCCTGATCGGATCGTTTCTGCAGGGGATGCGAGGCTTTATTGAGCTGCCTCAAAAATTGGCTGCCTCAAATTTCCGCATTGAAATCAGGCCGTTGAGGCGGAACGAATGCCGCTTTTCCGGCTTAATTCAGAACTACCCAGCCTGCCCTGCTCGCTAATCTCCGAGGGAGACTCTACGTGGAAATTCGTGCCGGTTACGACATCGCCTTTCACTGCTTCCAGCAAACACCGATGATCCTGATGCTGAGCATTGAACCGGCGCGCCTTCCCGATCTCTTGAGCGAGCACAGGATCACGTTTTCGCCCGACGTGGCATCGCGCGATTATATCGACCTGTTCGGCAATACCTGCACGCGGATCGTCGCGCCCGCCGGCCTGATCGAAATGCGCAATGAATTTGTGATCGCCGACAGTGGCTTGCCCGATGAAGTTGCGCTGGACGCCCGGCAGCTCGAAGTTGGCGAACTGCCCGACGATGTGCTGATTTACCTGCTCGGCAGCCGCTATTGCGACACCGAGAAACTATCCAACCTGGCTTGGTCGCTGTTTGCCGGCGTGACGCCGGGCTGGCAGCGGGTGCAGGCCATTTGCGATTATGCCCATGACCGGATCTGCTTCGGCTATCAGCATGCACGCAGCGACCGCACCGCCTTTGAAGGCCACGAGGAACGAATCGGCGTCTGCCGGGACTTCGCGCACCTCGCCGTGACGCTGTGCCGTTGCATGAACATTCCGGCACGCTATTGCACCGGTTATCTGGGTGATATCGGCGTTCCCATCGATCCGGCGCCGATGGATTTCAGCGCCTGGTTCGAAGTTTATCTGGACGGACGCTGGTTCACCTTCGATGCCCGCCACAACCATCCGCGGATCGGCCGCATTGTCATGGCGCGCGGCCGCGATGCTGCCGACGTGGCGATCTCTACAAACTTTGGTGTGGTACAGCTCGTTAAATTCTCTGTCGTCACCGAGCAGGTGTCCCCTGCGGCGAGGGTATCCAGGGCCGCGTGAACGGGAAGCGAGCGCACCTTGAACAAGGGCCGGACGGGGATGCGCCAGTCCGGCTCGTTTTATCTGTGCCAACGGACTGGCAACGCCCGCGACGGTGCGCTAGACATCCTTCCTCTCACAACGGAAGGTGTCCAGCGGGATGCGACGTCTGCAACATATGAAGATATCGATGATGGCGGCGGTTGCGATGACGGTCGTTGCAGTACCGCTGGCCTGTGCGCCAACCATAGCCGCGGCCCAGACCGCAGGGAAAACCATGACCACCGCTTCAGGCTTGCAAATCATCGACTCCACGGTCGGCACCGGCGCTATGCCCAAGCCCGGACAGATCTGCGTCATGCACTATACTGGCTGGCTCTATGAGGGCGGCAAGAAGGGCAAGAAGTTCGACTCTTCGGTCGACCGCAACGAGCCGTTCGAGTTTCCGATCGGGCAGCACAAGGTGATTGCAGGCTGGGATGAGGGCGTCGCAACCATGAAGGTCGGCGGCAAGCGCACCCTGATCATTCCGCCCGCGCTGGGCTATGGCGCCCGCGGCGCCGGCGGCGTCATCCCCCCCAACGCGACGCTGATGTTCGACGTCGAACTGCTTGATGTGAAAGGCTAGGCGTCGGTCTGCGGTGAAGAGACGAGGCTCGCGGACGGAGACACGGCGTGCAGATTGCCATCCTCGACGACTATTTCGACACGGTGCGCACGCTCGACTGCTTCCGCAAGCTCGAAGGCCATGACGTCACGATCTGGAACGATCATGTTCAGGATACCGACGCGCTGGCGAAGCGGCTGAGTGATGCCGACGTGCTGGTGCTGATCCGCGAACGGACCCAAATTCGCGGCCCCCTGCTGGAGCGACTGCCGAAACTGAAGTTGATCAGCCAGCGCAGCGTCTATCCGCATATCGATATCGACGTCTGCACAGAGCTCGGCATCATCGTGTCGTCGAGCCAGCATGCGGGTACGCCGTCTTACGCCGCGGCCGAATTGACGTGGGCGCTGATATTGGCAGCGGCGCGCGCGATTCCGCAGCAGATGGCGGCATTGAAGGCAGGCCATTGGCAAATCGGCGTCGGTCACACGCTGCGCGGCAAGACGCTCGGGATCTACGGCTATGGCCGGATCGGCGCCGTCGTCGCCGGATACGGCAGCGCATTCGGCATGAAGGTGCTGGTATGGGCGCGCGAGTCGGGGCTCGCCCGGGCGCGGGCCGACGGCTTTGAGCCCGCCAGCAGCAAAGCCGCGTTTTTTGCGCAGTGCGATGTGCTGTCGTTGCACATGCGACTGGTCGATGCGACGCGCGGCATCGTCACCTCAACCGATCTGGCGCGCATGAAGCCGACCGCATTGCTCGTCAACACCAGCCGCGCCCCGCTGATTGAACCAAACGCGCTGGTGGATGCACTGCGCGCCGGCCGGCCCGCAATGGCGGCGGTGGATGTCTATGAGAAGGAGCCGCTCGCGACACCAGCGATCCGCTCCTGACCATGAACAATGTGGTCTGCACCCCGCACATCGGTTACGTCACGCGCGACGAATACGAAATTCAGTTCGCCGATATATTCGAGCAGATCATCGCCTATGTCGCGGGTGCACCGATCCATGTCGTCAATCCCGGGGCGATCGGCCGCCGCCCCTGAGTTGCTGCTCGATACGCGGCGGTTGGTTTGACACACGTGGCCGGCGCCACTCCTGGCGCAAGTGGAGGATGCAGCGAGCGCGGCTCTGTTGAAACGCGCCGCTGTTGATGTAGCAGAAAGGACCGGCCCCGAAATCTGCCTCGCCGTAGCGGATCAGAGGTTCTTGTTGGTCGCGCCGGCTACGTTGTTCACGGCATCCTTGGTGGCTTGTTTGGCATCGCCGAGGGCCTTCTGCCCTTTGCCCTTGACTTCCTGCATGGCGCCTTCGCCCTCCAGCCTTTCGGAACCGGTGGCACGGCCGACGCCCTGCTTGCCCTTTCCGATCGCTTCGTTGGCGGCGCCCTTGATCTTGTCTGACGTGCTGCCCATGGTCATTCTCCTGTGATCTTACCTTCTACTTCCGTTAAACAACTCGCCGACGCCTCGAAAGTTTCCGGTTCCATCGGAGTGTTTCCGTCTGGTCCGCGATTGCTGAATCTGTAATATTGGCGTGAAGTCTTGAGCGGAAAGCAGCAGATGACGGGTTCCCACGACCATCCCCATTCGCAGGATCACGACCACGTGGTGCGCTGGAAGCATGATGGCGTTCGCGTCATCCCCGGCGACCAGCTTGATCCCAACGTGCCCGCCACCCCCGGGATGGACCGCAAGGCCGCGATCAACTTTGCCCGCGCCGGCGCCCAGAAATTGTGGGCCGGCACGGTGACCATCAAGCCCGATGCCAAGACCGGGGCGCATCACCACGGCCATCTCGAGAGCATCATCTACGTGGTGAAGGGCAAGGCGCGGATGCGCTGGGGCGAACAGCTGCAGTTCACCGCGGAAGCCAACCCCGGCGATTTCATCTTCATTCCGCCTTACGTGCCGCACCAGGAGATCAATGCCAGCCCCGACCAGATCCTCGAATGCGTGCTGGTGCGCAGCGACGGCCAGGCGGTGGCGATCAATCTTGACATCGAGCCCGTGGAGAAACCGGAAACGGTGTTGTGGGTCGATCCGGTTCACCCAGCGGAGTAAGCTCTACGCAAACACGCGGTGATCTATCGGTTGCGGCGGCACCACATAGCCATAGCGGGTGTTGGATGGCTCCGGCCCGGCCTTCTCATAGGCGGCCTTCATCATCGCCAGCCGGTCGCCCTTCAGATCGAGCATCGCGCGCTTCGGCTGGATGTTGTAGAGCCGCGCATTGTTGCCGCCGAAGATCGCCGTCTTGACCGGGCCGTCGGCGGCCCCCAGCGGCGCATAGCCGAACTTCTTCTGCATGGCTTCCGGAATTTCGAGCCGGCGCAGGCCTTCGATCTGCCATTGCGGCGCCCCGGTCCACAGCGCATCGGTGCCCCAGCAGACGCGATCGACGCCGAGGCCCTTGATCAGGGTTCCCATCAATGCGGCGCAGACATTCGGCTCGGCCACTAGCGTGGTGGCGAACAACTGGCCAACGTCGCCATAGACATTGGTGACGCCATATTGTGCCGGGATATCGGCCAGATCGCTGGTCCAGGAAATCCGCCCGGTGCGCTCGAATTCCGCCAGCGCCTGCTTCGGGTCGCCGCCGACATGGCGGTAGGCAGAGTGATAGATGATGAAATTGAGCTGCGGCCAGTCCTTGGCGGCCTGGCCGACATCGGCGACATCGGCGAAACCGCGCAGATTGGGAAAGGCCTTCTCGACGCCCGGCGGGAACAGCCCCTTGTGAACGCAGACGTTTTTGATGCCGGCCTTGACCATCTTCTCGTAGCCCTTGTAGGTCACCTTCTCGTCGTCCATCCGCCAGGGATAGTGGCTGATATCCTTGTGGGTATTGTCGCCGATGGTGTAGCCCTTGCAGGATTCGGGGTTCAGCGCCAGCGCGGCGTCGAGCTTGTCGAGCCAGCCCGGCTGCCCCGGCGTGAAGATCGCGTGGCAAAACACCCGCCGCGAACCGGCCTCGTCATTGATCTTCTTGCGCGCATCGGCCATCTGTTCGTTGGTCAGGAACCAGTCCTGCTCGATGTCGGAGGGGGCCGACGAAATCAGCGCGATCTTGGTGTCGGAGTCCAAGAACATTTCCTTTTTATAGTTGTTGAATTTCAGATCCTCGATGGTCTGCTCGTGGTCGGTAAGCTCCTTGTTCCAGCCGGCCTTGCCGACCGCCTTGCGCATCTCGACGAAGCTCATGATGCGGGTGTCGTCGCGCAGGAAGTGGGTGTGCATGTCCATGATGAACTGGTCTTTCAGCGCGCCGGCGCGCTCCTCCGCCATCGCCGGCGTGGCGGCTTCGGCGCGACTGACATCGAACAGCGGCCCGTAGACTTCATTCATGGCGACGAAAGAGGCGGCCATGCCGGCGGCGGTCTGAAAAAACCGGCGGCGGTTCAGGCCCTGCTTGGCGCCGAGATCGTCGGCCATGGCCAAGAGCCGCGCCTCGACGTCGCGTTGCCGCTCGTTCTGCGGATCCGGATAGAATTCGTCGCTGGCCACGATCTGGGTCGGGATCGGCGTCTGGTATTGACATAATTCCGACGGCATCAATGCGGCAAGTTCTGCCTCGGTCAGTTGGCTGCTCACGACTTGCTTCTCCCTGGTTCTTGCGTCCCGCGATGAAATCTGGAGGTTGCGCGGCCGAAAGAGTAGTCTGGTCTTGCCTGGTAGCAAAGCCCGTTCTGGCCGCGCTCACACAATCGCGCGCGGTCGACGATCCACGCTGCGCCGCACGGTGCTTCCGGTCAGGTGCGCGCTCTGCTACAGAAGATTTGGGCAGGCTCAGTCGCGCCTGACATCATGGCTTCAATCAACAACAAACCCGCCGATATGGAGGACATCATGGAACATCGCGAGCCCAGGTTGGCGCGTCGCGCGGTCATCAAGGGCGCGGGGATTGGTCTCGTCGCCGGCGCGATGTCCGCGCCAGGTGCGCGTGCGCAGTCTTCAGATGGCCGCGAAATCTGGAGCAGCGAATACTGGGCCAGAAAAGCCGACATCCCCTTGTGGATGTACCGCAAGCGGCTGGGGGCGCCAAAGGCCGGCGAGCCGTCGCGGCCGGTGCTGTTTTTTGTTCACGGTTCCTCGGTCTCATCGCGGGGTTTTGATCTCAGCGTGCCCGGCCACGGCGAATATTCGGTCATGAATGAATTCGCCCGTCACGGCTTCGACTGCTGGACCATGGATCACGAGAACTACGGCAAGTCGGGGCGAACCTCGGGCAATTCCGATATCGCCAGTGGCGTCGAGGACCTGAAGGCGGCGGTTGAGGTCGTCGCCCGCGAAACCGGCCGGTCGAAATACCATTTCCTCGGCGAATCTTCCGGCGCGCTGCGCGCCGGCGCCTATGCCATGGCGGCGCCCGAGCACGTCGACCGGCTGGTGTTGGCCGCCTTCACCTACAAGGGTGAGGGATCGCCGACGCTCGCCAAACGCGCCGAGCAGCTGGATTATTACCGCACCCACAACATGCGCAAGCGTGACCGCGACATGATCCGCTCGATCGCCACCCGCGACAAGCCGGGCACCAGCGACCCCGCCGCCGTCGAAGCGCTGGCGGATGCGGAAATGCCATTCGGCGATCAGGTTCCGACGGGTACCTATCTCGACATGACCGCCAATCTGCCCGTGGTAAAGCCTGACAAGGTGCTGGCTCCGGTGCTGCTGGTGCGCGGCGAGTTTGACGGCATCGCCACCGTCCCCGACATCGAGGAGTTCTTCAATCAGCTGCCGAACGGCGACCGCCAGTTCGCGATCCTTCCCGGCACCGCGCATTCGGTCACGCTGGCGACCAACCGGCAATTGTTCTGGCACGTCGCGCGCGCGTTCCTGACCATGCCGACGCCGATCGCGACGTAGCCGGGCTCGTCCTTGGTCGGTCGCGCAAATCAAGGTTGGACGGAGCCATCGGGGCGCGCCAGTAGCGCGAGCCGATGGCGTGCCCAGCATCTTTTTTGCATCTGAAATAGTGGGCACGGCGCAAGCGCGCCTTTGCGCACCTACGCGCTGCAACGATCGACGGGAATCTGCCATGGAGGATGCAATGCATTTCAAGGCTCTGGTGCCCATGCTTCAGACCAATGACATGGGCCGGACGCGCGAATGGTACGAGTCGACGCTCGGCTTTCGATGCGTCGCGGCACAAGGTAACGAATGGTGTCGCCTGGCGCGAGACGACATCGCCATCATGTTCATGAGCAACGAGCATCTCGGGGCAGCCCATGCGACCGCGACTCAATATATCTATGTCGATGATGTGATGGCTGTCTGGAACACCGTTAAGGAACGCTGTCGCGCTGAATGGGGTCCCGAGCAGATGCCATATGGAATACTTGAGTTCGCCATCAAGGATCCGAACGGCTACTTGCTGAGCTTCGGCCAACCGGTTGCGTAGGACGGACGCAACCTTTCTGGGCCTCGGCCGCATGGTTCTGTCGCATCACCAAAGCCCTGCTCAAATCCTGTGGTTGCGCCAGACCGTCCCCGACAGCATCGCCAGCGCGCAGATCGCAGCGTAAGCCACCAGCGAGGCTGCGACCGTCCACGCCAGGGTTGCGAGGCCGCCGCCGAAAGTGCCGACCGCGATCCAACCTAGACCGGCGGCGATCAGTAATCGCGCGGTGACGGCGACGAAGGGCCAGAACACATGGCCGGCGCCCTGCGCGGCAAAGGCAATGACGAAGCCAAAGCCGAACACGCCATAGGCCGGCGCCACGATGCGCAAATAACTCGCGCCCTCCTTGAGCACATCTGGATCCCGGCTGAACAGGTGCAGCCACAGCGGCGGAAATGCCGCAACGATGAGGCCGATGGTGCCGGTGACCGCCAGTCCGACCATGCTGCCGGCCCACGCGATCTTCCTGGCGCGCGCCCCCTGACCGGCGCCGATATTGACGCCGACCATCGACAGCACGGCGGTGCATATACCGAACAAAATGGGGATCATCACATAGTCGAGGCGCGAGGCGATTCCATAGGCCGCGAGCGCCGTGGTGCCGAACAGCCCGACCGCGCCGGTCACCAGGATGACCGTCAGGTTGGTAAGGACCGTATTGAAGGCGGTCGGGATGCCGACCTTCAGAATGTCCGCGAAATGCGACCGTTGCAGCGCCACCCATCGGAACGTCAGGCCTGAGCGCCCCGAGGCCATGTAGCGCAGCAGCACCAGCATGGCCGCGCCATAGTACACCGCGAACGCAATACCGGCTCCGGCGATACCCAGGCTAGGCACCGGTCCGAAACCGAAGATCAGGATCGGTGAGGCCGGGATCAGCACCAGCGCCCCGACCAGTGTGACCAGGGCAGGGACCTTGACGTTGCCGGAACCGCGCAGGGCCGCGGCCTGCAGGTTGACGATCCAGACCGGAATAGCACCGGCAAAAAGATAGTTGGAATATTTCAGCGCGGCATCCAGCGCCTCGCCCTGGCCGCCGAGCGCCCGGTAAAGCGCCGGCCCGCCGCTGAACGCGCCAATCGAAAACAGCGCGCCGAAGATGACGGCGAGCACCAGGGCGTGGAAAACCAGCGCATCGGCGTCATCTCTGCGGCCGGCGCCCACCGCCCGCGCCACCGCGGACGCAACGCCGCTGCCGAGGCCGCCGTTGGACATCATCGTCATCAACATGAAGACCGGGAAAACCAGCGCGACACCGGCCAGTGCGCCCGTTCCCAGGAAGCCGACATAATAAGCTTCCGCGATATTGACGGCGGTCTGGGCGATCAGCACCGCCATGGTCGGCAGCGCCAGTTTCATCAGGGTCGAAAGAATGGGACCGGTCAGCATCGCCACGCGCGCCTGGCCGCCGTGCCGCGCCGCGGTTTCACTGCGGTTTCTTGCGAGGGGAGGATCTGCAAGGGGGAAAGCCGCGCTCTCCGTCTCGGGCGGCAGCTCCTGCGCACCGATAGTCTCAAACGGGGCGTTAGCTCGTTCCAGTTTCATCATCGCGTCCTGGGCGACCCGGTCAACCAGACGGGGCGCCATTCGCGGCTTGCCGAAGCAGGCCGAGTTTTAATATTATGACCATAATACATTATGACGATCGCAATGCAATATGCCCTCACATCGCTCAGGATCGCTTTTTCAGTCCCACAATGTCGGTCAAGCGGGACGCATCACGCGATCGGAAGTTGCGGCGGCAGGGCCGCCCGCTACACGGATGGACAATGGCGTAGAGGCGCCCGTTACGGGCGCCCGGCTTCGAGGTAGCGGCATCGAGCCATTTCGTCCAAGGGGGACAGCCAAAGGCCGGTGGCACATCGCCGGCGCTGACCCCTGTATCGTCCGCCTGCCGCAACGCGCGGGCGATCGGCATCAGACCCTCACTGCGACGCGGTCTTGGTGTCCATGTTGACGACCTCGACGCGGCGGTTGACGGGGTCCATCGGCGCGTTCGGATCCTTCGGCTTGGTCTTGCCATAGCCGACCGTAACGAGATCGGTGCCGGCGATGCCGAATTTCGCTGTGAGATAATGCTTGATCGTATCCGCGCGGCGCTCGGAGAGGTCGAGATTGTAGGCCTCGCTGCCGATCGCGTCGGTGTGCCCTTCAACCACGAAGGTTGTTCCTTTGAGACTGGGGTCCGACAGCGCCTTGCCGAGTTCCTGCACCGATGGCAACGAACTCTGGCGGATCTCGGCGGAATTGTAATCGAACTGAATGTCGAGATCGATCTTCGGCTTGGTCGCCGCGATCTCGGCGATTTGCTCGCGCTCGCCGAGCGAAAGCGAACGGGTGCTCCGGTTGCGCAACGTACCGACGAACTGGATTTCCTTGGCCTTGGCCGCCGGATCGGCCTGCGGACCAGCTGACAATCCGCGGGTCAGCGGCTTGGGCTGCAGCGCATGGACAATTTGATCGGCAGAGACTGTGTCGCCGGCGATGGCAAGGCCCGCCGCCATCGACAGCGCCGCGCTGAGTGTCATCGCCCTTAGCCCGGAGGATTTGAGAAAGCTGGTCATGGTTGAGCCTCTTTTTTGACGCCCGAAAGCGATTTGACCGGTACAGGATAGACGGCTGAGGAGGCCCTGAATGTGATCTGAATCACAGTTATAAGCCTTGTCATGGCGCCGTTTTTGCGCCGGGACGAAAGGGGGCATCGCAAATGGCATCAGCTGCAGCCACATCCGCGCGCGGATGGCCTTTATCGTTCTGGTATTCCGGCTGGCAATCGCTCAACCCCCGCGGATATCTGGTCGCAAAGCTGGCGCCGCAGCGCCGGGCTGCGAACAACAATTAGGCTAGATGCACGTTCAGATAGTTGTGCAGCCACATCAGCGGTCCGTGAAGTAGAAGTAGTCGATCTTGTTTCAGCCATCGAGTAGAAAATACGATTATCCGGGGAACTCCGGATCAAAGCCGCCGGATCGTCCCGGATCAGGGATGCCCATCCTCATTGGCGCCGCCATGATTGCCGTCGCCATTTTGCTGTCCACCCTGATTAATGCGGTCAGCACCAGGTTCGCGGGCATGGAGAGTCCCAGCGACGAGAATCTGTGGCTGATCGATCGGCTCACCGGCGCGGTTTACAAGTGCCAGGCTCCGGAGCGCGGCAAGGCCTCCTGCGACCCGGACGTGGCAACCGGAAGTATCGGCGCACGGCCAAAGCCGCAGTGATTCCGACGACCTAACCGAGGGGTCGTTTGCGTCTGGCGGAAGTGCGTTCAAGGCAAAGATTTTCTCATCTGATATGCGTTTTCTGAAACGGTTCCGGAGCGCAGCGCAGGGCTCGCGGTCAGAACGTCGCTGCTGAGCATCGGACCAAGCTCAGAACCGGGCTTCATCCTCAATCGAATCAAAGTGATGTCGGCCGTACGAGCTGCGAGAATCCAGCCGGCTGCAACCATCCCCTCAAAGTTCACAGATCGCAGATCCGTGTCGAGGAACACGAATTTTTGAATTTTAAACGCTGGGGTAGAAGGTTCGTATCTGCTTTGCCAGCAACAAGCTGGTTTTTTTCTTCTCGACGAGGTTCCAATGAAAAAGATGATAATTGCGGTCGCGATGATGTCGGCGCTGGCTTTCACGCCTGCTTCCGCCGCGATGATGGCGTGTAACGGAGACAACATGGCCAAGACCTTGACGATGGCGGATGGCATGCCCGACGGTCCGGCCAAGATGAGCGTAGAAAGAGAAATGGGAATGGCCAACACGGACGTCAGCCAAGGCAAGATGCGCAGCGCCTGCATGCACTACATGAAAGCCCAGAAGATGGGATCGATGAAGTCCGGCATGTAACACCGCAAGCCGCCGCGCTGTTCCCCGGGCGGCGGCTGTTTGCGGTCGCGGATATCGCGACAGCGCCTTGTGACGGTCGAACCAACTAGCTCAACCCCGACCCTGTCACAAATCCAATGCCACCGTACACATATTTTTGAAATCAAAACTTCATGTTGGAAGGATCGTATCTGGTTTGCCAGCGACAGGCTGGTTTCATTCTTCTTCATGAGGTTCCGATGAAAAAAGTGATGATTGCGGCCGCCATGTTATCGACTTTGGCATTCACCCCGGCTTCCGCCGCGATGATGGCCTGTACGGGTGACAACATGAGCAAGTCTTTGATGATGGCGGGCGGCATGGCTGACGGTCCTGCCAAAATGGCCATGGTGAAGGAAATGGGAATGGCCAACACGGACATGAGCCAGGGCAAGATGCGTGGCGCCTGCATGCACTACATGAAGGCCCAGAAGATGGGCATGATGAAGTCAGGCACGTAATCCCCAAGCCGCCGCTCCGCCTTCGGGCGGTGCGGCGGCTCTGTGGTTGGCGAACATCAGCCGCCGGGGGGGGCGCCTTGGCGGCCTGTAGCTTATTTCCGGGCTCCCCTACCAAAAGGCTGCTCGTGCTGCACGTCGTGAGAGCTGCAGACGGAGCGCTAAGGTCGGCCCTCCATTCCCCGCGAATCCGGCTACATTCCCGGGGATGTCGACTCCCACAACCCCGTTTTCCCTGAGTAAGGCCGCCGCCCGGCGCATCTGGCTGGGCGCCCAGCGGCTCGACAGGCTGGCGCCGTTCGGCGAGGGCGCGCAGGCGATCGCTGCGGCAGTCGAGCATCTCGGCTATGTGCAGATCGACACCATCAATGTCATCGAGCGCTGCCATCATCATATTCTCTGGAACCGGATCCCGGCCTACCGCCGTGCCGATCTGCGCCAGGCCCAGAGCGTCGAGAAAAGCGTGTTTGAATATTGGACCCACGCCTTGTCCTATGTGCCGACACGGGATCTGCGCTTCTTCATTCCGGCCATGAGGCGTCACTGCCGCGAAGGCCATCCGTGGCTTTCTTCGGTTCGTCCTGCGGACCTGCGCAAGGTGCTGCGGTTGATCCGGCGCGACGGCGCGCTGACCATCCGCGACATCGACGATGACGTGCTGGTCGACAAGGAACATCTGTGGGCGAGCCGCAAGCCGTCGAAGCGGGCGCTGCAACTGGCCTTCTACCAGGGCTTGCTGACGGTCTCCGAGCGTCAGGGCATGCTGAAAACCTACCAGCTGATGGCGCGGCATTTTGGTTGGACAAGCCGCCGAAGGGCGCCCGGCCGCGCGAAACAACCGCCTATCTGCTCGATCGCGCGCTGCGCGCGCAGGGACTCGTCAGCCTGGATTCGATTTGCCATCTCGATGCGCCGAGCAAGGCTTCGATCCGGACGCTGATCGAGGCGCGGGTGCGCCGCCAGGAGTTGCTGCCGGTTGAGCTCGAAGGCGCGGGCAAGCTGCAGCATTGGGCGCGGCCGGATGTGCTGGAGAATGCCGGCGCTGCCGCTTCGGAACTGGTGCATATTCTTTCGCCGTTTGATCCGCTGATCATCCAGCGCAAGCGGACCCATCTGTTCTTCGACTGCGAACACCGCTTTGAAGCCTATCTGCCCAAGGAGAAGCGGCAATTCGGCTATTTCGCGCTGCCGGTGCTGGCCGGCGAGGCCATCGTCGCCGCGCTCGATCTCAAGACCGATCGCAAGGGGCGCAAATTGCTGGTGCAGAAATGGAGCTGGGTCGGCGAAGGCTCGAAAAGAGGCGCGCGCCGGACCACGAAGCAACGCATCGAGCAAGAACTGCACCGGTTCGAGCGGTTTCAGCTGGCGGATTGAGGGGCTTTCAACGAGAACTGTGGCCAGAGAACTGGAACGGAGGTAGGTATGAAAAATTCCTGCTATCGCTGGGTCATTGTAGCGGCGGGCGGCGCGTTGGGCTGTGTTGCGATCGGCGGCATGTTTTCGCTGCCGGTTTTGTTGCAGCCGATTGCGCGGGATACCGGCTGGTCGGTCGCCGGAATATCCAGTGCCATGACGATCGGCTTTCTTGCGATGGCCTCCACGAGCATGATCTGGGGGTCCTTGTCGGATCGGGTCGGGGCGCGCCCGGTGGTGCTGACCGGCTCAATCGTCATCGCGGCAAGCCTGGCGCTGGCGAGCCGTGCGACCTCATTGATCGAGTTTCAGTTGCTGTTCGGGCTGCTGGTGGGAGCGGCGACCGCCGCTATCTTCGCGCCGATGATGGCCTGCGTCACCGGGTGGTTCGAGACCCATCGCAGTCTTGCGGTGTCGCTGGTGTCGGCCGGCATTGGGATGGCGCCGGTGACCATGTCGCCGCTCGTGGCATGGCTCGTTTCCAGCCATGACTGGCGTACCACGATGCAGATCCTTGCCGTCGTCGTCGCGACCATCATGATTCCGGTCGCGCTGCTGGTGCGGCGCCCGCCAGCGCTCGGCGGTGCCGCTGCAGCCAGCGACGCAGGGCCGCAGTCGGAGATGTCGCTCTCGCGAGCGCTACGGTCACCGCAGTTCATCATCCTTCTCGGGACGAACTTCTTTTGCTGCGCTACCCATTCCGGTCCGATTATCCACACCGTGAGCTATGCCATCAGTTGCGGCATCCCGATGCTGGCCGCGGTTTCGATCTACAGCGTGGAAGGGCTGGCGGGATTGGGCGGCCGCCTCGCTTTCGGGCTGCTCGGCGACCGCTTTGGCGCCAAGCGCATTCTGGTCCTGGGGCTTCTGGTCCAGGCGTTCGGCGCGCTGGCCTACATCTTCGTGCGCGAACTTGCGGCGTTCTACGCGGCCGCCGCTTTGTTCGGCTTCGTCTATGCCGGCGTCATGCCGCTCTACGCGGTATTGGCGCGGGAAAATTTTCCGTTGAAGATGATGGGCACTGTGATCGGCGGTACCGCGATGGCGGGCAGTCTCGGCATGGCCACGGGACCGATCGCCGGCGGCCTCGTCTGGGATACCTTCGCCAGCTACGCGTGGCTCTATATCGGTGCGTGGGGCATGGGCCTCGGCGCGTTCCTGATGGCCCTGAGCTTTCGGCCGTTTCCACATGCGCGGGCGGCGCCAGTGCCGGCATGATCTTAGCCTGGCTTGGATGGTGCATCGGCATGGCTGGAACTTCGCGCATCGCCAGGCGCTCAAAAGGTCACCAGCAGTTCCTTCAACCCCCTTGTCTCGGTTGAATTGCGCCACTGCGGGGTGGCATCGCCCAAAGCGAGCTCCGGAAATCGCCTGACCATCGTCCCGATTGCGATTTGGCCTTCGAGACGCGCCAGTGACGCGCCGATGCAAGCGTGAGCGCCATAGCCGAAGGCCATATGGCGACTGTGGCGCCGGGTGAGATCGAGGCGGCCGGGCTCGGCGTATTGGGCCGGATCGCGGTTGGCGGCGCCGAGCATGGGAAACACCACCGCGCCACTGGGGATCAGCTTGCCGCGTATCACGACATCTCTGTTCGCCATACGGCCGATGCGCTGCACCGGGCTGTCATAACGGAGCAGCTCTTCGACGGCATGGGCGAGAAGGCCGGGCTCGGCGCGCAGCCGGCGCAGTTCTGATGGGTAAAGCAGGAGGTTGAATACGCCGTTTCCGATCAGATCCACTGTGGTCGCGTGGCCGGCAACGAACATTAGCCCGCAAATGTCGAGCAGTTCGGCTTGCTGCATCAACTCGCCATCATGCTCCGCCGCAATCAGTCCGGATACGAAGTCGGTCCCCGGGCTTTGCCGTCGCTCGGCAATGAGACCGCGAAAGTATTCATCGACGGCTTGCTGGGCCGCATTGCCGCACGCGGATGCATCGGAGCCGGCCGTCGCGTCCAGACTCCGGCTCATGTCGCGCGACCATTGCGCAAACCTTTCGTGATCGTGCGTCGGCACGCCCAGAAGCTCCAAGATCACCTGGACGGAAAGAGTGAGTCCAAGACCGGCGATCAGATCCATCCCGCCGGCATCGCGAGCCCGATCGAGCAAGTCATCGACGATGCGCTGAATGCGCGGGCGCAGACTGCCCACCAGATCGGGCGTGAAGACGTTACTCACCAGATTGCGCAAGCGGGTGTGGCCCGGAGGGTCCTGGAACCGCATCGGTGATATCTTCGGCTCGCCGATTTGCGGCGCAATCAGGTCGAGAAATCCCTTGCGGCCAAAACGCGGGTCGCGCAGCACCGCGGATACGTCCTCATACCTGGTCAGCAGCCAGACGCCAGGCCGGCTTTCGTGGACCGGATCTTCCGCGCGCAGTCTGGCGTAATATCGGTAAAGTTCGGCCGCGGATTCCATCAGATCGCGGTACGCGTTTCCCGGCGCAGCGTCTCGAGCAGCAGGTCCTGGTTTCGAAGGATGAAAGCGTTGCGGTGGCTGGTGAGGAGGCCGACGAATTTCTCACATTGCGAGCGGAGCTGCGGCGCCGACCAAAGTTTGGGCCGTCCGTCGGAGAATACGTAGGATGTATCTTCGATCACCTTCAGCAGGATTTCGTTGCTCTCGCGCGTGATCTTGCGTAGCCCATCCTTGTAGTCGGGCAGTCCGGGAACGCGGGGAAACAGCAGCTCGATAATCGCCACCTCGTTCCAGGCAAAGTTGAGCTGCGGCGACAAGGTACTGTAGCTGTGGGTCCAACCGGTCACGTCGATGATATTGATGATCTCCTCATAGAACTGCGTCAGCCGGGGATCGAGAAAATCATAATCGGGCCTGCAGACGTCGCCGCGCAGGCGTCCAGCTATTTCGAGTTCGTCTTTGATCGGCGTTCCGTCGTAGGGGACCATCCTGCCGAAGCTCGCGCCGGCACTGCCGTCACCGACAATGGTCCTCAGGAAATCCACGTTCATGCGAACGGATTCGAAACTGCTGGAGGGGTCGAGCAACATGAATCCGAACTCGAAGATCAGACCGATTTCCTTGAGCACCTCGACCGCGCGGATGTTTTGTTCGACGCTGATCTGCTTGTGCAGCGCTTTCAATCCTTCCTCGGTGCCGGACTCCAGTCCCATGTAAACCATGTAGAGGCCCGCTTCCCGCATCTCGGCGAACAAGGCTGGCTCGACGGCGTCGGCGCGGCAGTTGATTTTCCACGCCACTCGCCCCGGCAATCCATTGCGATGCAGTTCGCCGACGAACTCTCTCGCCCAGCGCCGCCACACGGACCCGAACAACGGGAAATCGTCGTCCTGAAAGAGGAAGATGCTGCAATCATGTTCCTCCAGCAGGTGACGCATTTCGCGCGCCACCTCGGCGGGCTTGCGCGTACGCACGACCTTGCCCGGTGCCGTTCTGTAGAACATGTGAATGGAGCAGAACGAGCAGGTTCGCGCGCAACCGCGGCTGGCCAGGATCGGCGTCGCGTTTCGCCCGAGGATCAAGTTGTTCTCGAAAGTACGGATCGGATAGGGCAGTTCATCGAGATCCTTGATCAGATGACGCATCGGTGTCGCGACGATCGTTTCACCCTGGCGAAAAGCCAAGCCGTCCACTCCATGCCAGTCCCGGCCTGTGCTGAGGCAATCCGCAAGCTCTACCAGCGTCTCCTCGCCTTCGAAGCGCGCGACGCTGTCGAGGTCGGGAATCAGTTCGAGCGTGGGCTGGTAGCTGAGGCTCGGGAAATGTCCGCCCATGATGAAGTGGCAGGTGACGCCGTTGTCGCGCAGATAACGGGTCAGCGAGCCGAACCAGGTGATGTAGGATTGGAAGATCAGCGAAAATCCGACCAGAACGGGATCGAGAGTACGCACCGCCTCCAGTATTTTCTGGCGGTCGGCCTCGAAGTCGAAAATCTTCACCTGATACCCGCTACGCTCCAGCGTGGCGGCGAGGTAGCCGAGGCCGAGGTTCGAATGGCGCTGAAAGCCAATCAGCACGACCGGGCGCGCCTTATCGCGGGCCTGATCCACCGTCGAGCCGATGACCTTGAGATGCGGCACGTTGTCCATGCATCCTTCCAAGCCCGCCTACGCAGATCGAGCCGCAAATTCAGACACGGCTCCCGCGCAAGACGGAAGCAAATAAAACGACCTTCACGCTTGCGAGGTCGAACGTGCCGACGTTACTTCTTGGCTGTTCCGCCCGCCACGATCGAGCGCAAACCTTGAACGAATTTCAGATTTGCCTCGAGCGTCGCGGTGACGGAATCCAAATACAACGCCCTGACTTGCGTGGCCTGCGCGCCCTGGACATCACTGAGAACGGCATCGAGAAGTACAGCGGGATCGCCAATTCTCCAGGGCGGCAGGCGAAAAACCTCGTGGAGCGGAGTGTCTTGGGCCATGGGAAACTCCTTAGGTGGGATTAAGGAAGCCAAGCAATCGGAAGCAATTGAATAATAAAAAATTTCTTTAGGTTGCATCAACGATAACAACAATTACTAGAAGATGTCAACGATCCAGCGCCCTACGGCTGAAAATTTGGCGGATTGCGCCTTCGGCTTAGACTTAGAGCAGGTGCCGCTGCCAGGATACGGCCTCGCCGTCAGCAGGGTAGTGACAGGGCGGTCGCCTGCGCGCTCCGGGTCATGCTGAGGATGTCGACCTCTTCCATCAGCGCAACCAAACAGTCGGCGACGGGAGCGAACTGTCCGAGCCTCGGCTCGGACTTGGCGCGTTGCGATTCTACGATGGACAGCGACCGGACGGCGACGCGGTCCGGCCACCATCGCTCTGAACACGCGGTCGCCGCTTCGATCAGTGAAACTGAATGGTGATGACTTTCCGCCATGCCTCGTTGATGCACTTCCGATGCGCAGCACCTTTGGGCGGAATGTCCGGGATTTCCCAAGGCTCCTGTGAGATTTCCCGCAAGCAGCCGCGTGCCCGAGATTGCGGTCCATCCGTTGCTTGCATGCGGGCGCGCGCCGGCCAGCGCTAAGCGGGCAAGAAATTCGCAACCTCTTAACTGCGAAGTAATTTCACGAAATCATGATCAATGACGAATATTGACAATCGTCAGTAGACAATCGACAGTGGCGTGCGCTGTTCAGGAGGCCGACCGATGCTCGTTCGCTCAATTTTATCAAGCTATTCCAGGCTGTTGGCTGGTATATCGCTGGCCCTTTTGGCGCTGGCTCTGGCCGGCTGCAAGGAAACGGTCTTGGAGAAGGCCACGCCGCCACGTCCGGTGCTGGTGACGACGGTGCATTACGAGGCGGAGGCGCCGGAGCGCAGTTTCGTCGGCACCATCAAGCCGCGGATCGAGACCGATATGGGCTTTCGCGTCCCCGGCAAGGTGGCAAAGCGGCTGGTCGAAGTTGGCCAGACCGTGGATGTCGGCCAGCCGCTGGCTACCCTCGATGAAGTCGACCTGAAGTTGCAGGCCGAGCAGGCCGAGGCCGAACTGCGCGCCTCAACGGGTGTGCTGGCGCAGGCCGCCGCCGCCGAAACCCGCGCCCAGGATTTGCGCCTCAAGGGTTGGTCTACGGATGCCCAGGTCGATCAGGCCAAGGCCGCCGCCGATGAGGCGCGCGCGCGGCTCAATCGCGCCCAGCGCTCGGTTGAACTGACCCATAACTCGCTCTCTTATGCCACCCTCGTCGCCGACACCCGCGGCGTCGTCACCGCGACCCTGATCGACGCCGGCCAGGTCGTGGCCGCCGGCCAAAGCGCCATTCGCCTCGCGCGCCTCGGGGAAAAGGAGGCCGTGGTGGCGATCCCGGAAACCTTGTTGGGGCGCGCCAAGGACGGCATTGCCAGCGTCAGCCTGTGGTCGGAGCCGAACCGCAAATACGCAGCAAAACTGCGCGAGATCGCGCCGGCGGCCGATCCGGCGACCCGGACTTATCTGGCGAAATTCTCGCTGCCTGAGGCCGGCGACAGCGTCTCGCTCGGCATGACCGCGACGCTCACCCTGGCTGATCCCGCCACCACGCGGGTGGCGCGGGTGCCGCTGTCGGCGCTGTTCAGTGAAGGCAGTGGACCCTCGCTCTATGTCGTCGATGACAGGGGCGAGGTGGCGCTGAAGCCGGTCGCCGTGAAATCCTACGAGAGCGATGACGTCGTGATATCGGCCGGCGTCGATGAGGGCGCGAAAGTCGTCGTGCTTGGCGTGCAGAAGCTCGATCCGGCCGCCAAGGTCAGGGTCGTTTCGTCGTTATCGTTCTAGGCGGGGAGAGAGCGGTGAAGCATTTCAATCTTTCGGCTTGGGCGGTCGGCCATCCCGCCTTGATCCTGTTCCTGGTGATCGCGCTCGGCGCCGCCGGATTCTTCTCCTATGAAAAACTCGGCCGCGCCGAAGATCCGTTCTTCACGGTCAAGGTGGTCAACGTCTCGGCGATCTGGCCGGGCGCAACGGCTGCGGAAATGCAGACCCAGGTCGCCGACCCCATCGAGAAGAAGCTGCAGGAGCTGCCTTATTTCGAAAAGGTGCAGACCTATTCGAAACCGGCATTCACGGCGATGCAGGTCACGTTCAGGGATTCGACGCCGCCCAAGGACGTGCCCTATCTGTTTTATCTGTTGCGCAAGAAGCTGGCCGACGTGCAGGGCGAGCTTCCCTCGGGGCTGCTCGGCCCGGTCGTCAACGACGAATTTTCCGACGTCGACTCCATCCTCTACACCATGACCGGCGATGGCGCCGACTACGCGCAACTGAAGAAGGCCGCCGAAGGCCTGCGCCAGCGGCTTCTGAAAGTCCCTGGGGTGACCAAGGTCGATCTCTACGGCATTCAGGACGAGAAGATCTACGTCGAGTTTTCCCACGCCAAGCTCGCGACGCTTGGCATCACGCCGCAGGCGCTGTTTGATTCGCTGGCCAAGCAGAACAATGTGGTGCCGGCAGGCACGGTCGAGACCTCATCGCAGCGCGTGCCGTTGCGCGTCACCGGCGCGCTCGATGGCGTCAAGGCGGTCGCCGAGACGCCGGTTGAAAGCAATGGCCGGGTATTCCGGCTCGGCGACATCGCGACCGTCAGCCATGGCTACGTCGATCCGCCGACGTTCAAGGTGCGTCAGGAAGGCAAGCCGGCGCTCGGTATCGGCGTGGTCACGGCCGCCGGCGCCAACATCCTGGAGCTTGGCAAGGACGTCGCTGCCGCGACCGCGGAATTCATGCAGGCGGTGCCGCAGGGTATCAACCTCGACCAGATCGCGGATCAGCCCAAGGTGGTCGAGCACGCCGTCGGCGAATTCGTGCATTCCTTCATCGAGGCCCTGGCGATCGTGCTATTCGTCTCTTTCCTGGCATTGGGCTGGCGCACCGGCATCGTGGTCGCCTTGTCGGTGCCGCTGGTGCTCGCCATCGTCTTCATCGTCATGAACGCGATGTCGCTCGATCTGCACCGCATCACGCTCGGCGCGCTGATCATCGCACTCGGCCTGTTGGTCGACGACGCCATCATCGCGGTCGAGATGATGGTGGTGAAGATGGAGCAGGGCTTCGACCGTGTCCGCGCGGCGTCCTTTGCCTGGGAATCCACCGCCTTTCCGATGCTGACGGGAACGCTGGTCACGGCGGCTGGTTTCCTGCCGATCGGGTTTGCCAATTCGGCGGTCGGCGAATATGCCGGCGGCATCTTCTGGATCGTGGCGATCGCACTGGTCGCGTCCTGGTTCGTCGCGGTGATCTTCACGCCCTATATCGGCGTCAGGCTATTGCCGAACATCACGGTCAGCCACCATCACGATCCGCACGCGGTCTATGACACGCGCATCTACCGCGTGCTCCGCAGCATGATTCAATGGTGCGTCGAGCATCGCATCAAGGTGGTGCTGGCGACCGTCGGCGTGTTCGCGCTCTCGATCGTCGGCTTTGGCCACGTCCAGCAGCAGTTTTTTCCGTTGTCGGAGCGGCCCGAATTGTTCCTGCAGCTTCGGCTGCCCGAGGGTACGGCGTTCGGCGTCACCGAAAAATCCGTGAAAGAGGCCGAAGCGCTGTTGCGGGACGACCACGACATCGCAACCTATACCTCCTATGTCGGGCAGGGCTCACCGCGCTTCTGGCTTGGATTGAACCCGCAGCTGCCCAACGAAGCTTTCGCCGAGATCGTCATCGTCGCCAGCAACGTCGAAGCGCGGGAGCGGATCAAGGCCAGGCTGGAAAAGGCGGTAGACGAGGGCGCGCTGACCGAAGCCCGCGTCCGGGTCGACCGCTTCAATTTCGGCCCCCCGGTGGGCTTTCCCGTGCAGTTCCGCGTCATCGGCCCCGACCCTAATGTCGTGCGCGACATCGCCTACAAGGTGCGCGACGTGGTGCGGCAGAACGACAAGGTCAAGGATCCGCAACTCGACTGGAACGAGCAGTCACCCTATTTGAAACTCGTCGTCGACCAGGACCGCGCCCGCGCGCTTGGCCTCACGCCGCAGGACGTCTCGACGGCGCTCAGCATGCTGATCTCGGGCGCACCGGTGACCACGGTGCGCGATGGCGTCGAGAAGGTCGGCGTGGTCGCGCGAGCGGTACCAAGCGAGCGTCTTGACCTGGCGCATGTCGGCGATCTTACCGTCACCTCCCGCAACGGGGTTGCCGTGCCGCTGTTGCAGATCGCCAAAATCGAATATTCCCACGAGGAGCCGATCCTGTGGCGGCGCAACCGCGACATGGCGATCACGGTGCGGGGCGACGTCGTCGACGGCGTCCAGGCGCCTGACGTCACCAACCAGATCTGGCCCAAGCTGCAGGAGATCCGCGATCATCTGCCGCCGGCCTACCGGATCGAGATGGGGGGCGCGATCGAAGAGTCCGCCAAGGGCAACGCCTCGATCTTCATCCTGTTTCCGCTGATGGTGATCGTCATGCTGACGCTCTTGATGATTCAGCTGCAGAGTTTTTCGCGGCTCGCGCTGGTATTCCTGACGGCGCCGCTGGGCATCATCGGGGCTTCGCTCGGACTGAATGTCGCCAACCAGCCGTTCGGCTTCGTGGCGCTGCTCGGGTTGATTGCGCTAGCCGGAATGATCATGCGCAACGCGGTGATCCTGGTGGACCAGATCGAGGCCGACGTGGGCCACGGCCTGTCCCGCAAGCAAGCCATCGTCGAGGCCACCGTGCGGCGCGCCCGTCCGGTGGTACTGACCGCGCTCGCGGCCATCCTGGCGATGATCCCGCTGTCGCGCTCGGCCTTCTGGGGGCCGATGGCGATCACCATCATGGGCGGATTGTTTGTTGCAACCTTCCTGACCTTGCTGTACCTGCCCGGCCTCTATGCGCTCTGGTTCCGCAACAGCCTAGAAGCAAACGCTCAAAGCGCAGCGATCGATCTTGCAGCGCAACATCCAGGTGCACCGCAGGCCGCATTTCCGCTTGCCGAGGCCGCGGAATAATTGAACATTGAGTACCCGATGACACTGATTACAGACCATATCGAACCCGACACCAGGGAACGGATTCTCGTGGTGGCGGAACGTCTGTTCCGCCAGATCGGTTATCAGAAGACGACGGTTGCCGACATCGCCAAGGAGCTTCGCATGAGCCCGGCGAACGTCTATCGCTTCTTCGATTCCAAGAAGGCCATTCACGAGGGTGTCGCGCAAGTCCTGATGGGCGAGGTCGAGGATGCGGCCCGGGCAATCGTGAGCAAACGCGGACCGGCAGCGCAGCGCTTGCGCGAGCTCGTGACCACCATTCATCGCATGAACAGCGAACGCTATGTCGGCGATGCCAAGCTGCATGAGATGGTCGAGATCGCGATGGAAGAGAGCTGGGAGGTTTGCGTCGCTCACATGCAGCGGCTGACCGAGACCATCGCAGGCGTCATTGCCGAGGGGGCGGCCTCCGGCGAATTCCGGGCTCCCGACGTGGCGCTGGCGGCGATGTGTACCTGTACCGCGATGATGCGGTTTTTCCATCCGCAGATGATTGCACAAGCCGTCGACAAGCCGGGCCCGTCGCTCGACCAGATGGTCGACTTCATTTTGGCGGGACTGGTCTCGCGCCAGACGGCGTAGGGTGGGCAAAGCCAACGGATCGCGCGTATGCGCGAACCGATGTGTGCCCACCATTCTTGTCGCATCTGAAATGGTGGGCACGGCGCGAAGGGCGCCTTTGCCCACCCTACGTGCTCCAACCGAATGGCAAGGGAAACAACCGACGTGAGTTCATCAACCCCGAAAGACCTGCACTATTACGAGCCGAAGAACGGCCATGGCCTCAGGCACGATCCATTCAACGCCATCATCGCGCCGCGTCCGATCGGTTGGATTTCGAGCCGTGACGCCAAGGGCAACATCAATCTAGCGCCCTACAGTTTTTTCAACGGCTTCTGCTACACGCCCCCCCTTATCGGATTTTCCTCGACCTCCTGGAAGGACAGCGTCCAGAATATCCAGGAGACTGGCGAGTTCGTCTGGAATCTCGCCACCATGGATCTGGCGCAAAAGATGAACGCGACCGCTGCCCACGTCGCCCACGAGGTCAGCGAATTTGAGGTTGCCGGGCTGACGGCCGCACCCTGCCGGCTGGTCAAGGCGCCGCGGGTGTTGGAAAGCCCGGTCGCGTTCGAGTGCAAGCTGTCGCAGATCATTCAACTGCAGGGCGCCGACGGCCGCAAGGCGCAGGCCTGGCTGACGCTTGGCGAGGTCGTTGCCGTCCACATCGACAAGGCTTTTATCAAAGACGGCGTCTACCAGACCGCGCTGCCCCACCCGATCGTGCGCGCCGGCCGCCGCGGCGACTATTTTGAGATCCGGCCCGATGCCATGTTCGAGATGGTGCGGCCCGATTGAGCGGGTGTCATGAAGCCATCGAAGAAAGCCGCGAGCTTCGCATAGCCGTCGAGGGGAAGAAGGAGCGCCACATATTGGTCTGGCCGCACCACGACCATGCAACCCCTTTCGCGATCGATGCCACGCATGTTGAAGATGTCGTTGCCGCTTCTTAAGTCGGCGCAGAATATTTTTTCATAGTCGCAGAGCCCATAACGTCCCTTTCGGGGCAGAAGCAAGGGCGGCGTGGCCTCGACGGCAAGCGCGCGATGGCCTTGCTGGAAAATCGCACGGACGTCGATCACCGAGTCGACGTCCTCACCCGTTGGGGTATATTTCGTCACGGGGGATTCCGCTGCCCCAGCCAGAAAGTCACACAGCGCTGCGATGCCCGAGCCGGCGGCGGCCGTATCGTTGGCGGCGGCAAAAGCAAAGATGCGCCATCGACCATCGGCCTTGACGACGTGGCCGAGGTGAAGCGGCCTGGCATCCGCCAGCCGGATCACCGGCGCGGAATGGAAGCGCATGCCGACCACGAAACCCCTGGCCAGATGCTGATGGGTCGATTCCCCGGTGAGGATCGAGGGACGGTAGTGTCCCGCCGTTCCCGCCGTGTAACGCCCGTGCCGGACGAAATAGCTTTGCGTCTCGGCTGGATCGAAGCCTTTTGAAGACGCCAGTATCCCGGCCCATTCGCGGTCGAAGTCGATCAGTTCCTTGGCCATGGCCTGGCGCTCCGCCGAATAGGTATGCAGCAAGCGGGGTACGCAACGCTTCCGCAGCACCGAGGCGAGCTTCCAACCGAGGTTGAAGCCGTCCTGCATGGAGACGTTCATGCCCTGGCCCGCTTTCGGGCTGTGGGTGTGGCAGGCGTCGCCGGCAATGAACACGCGGGGCAAACGTTCGACGTCGTCGTCGGGCGCGTCATCGAACTTGTCGCACAGACGCTGGCCGATCTCGTAGACCGACCACCAGGGGATCTCTTTGACATCGAGCGTGTGGGGCCTGAGAATGCGCTGCGCCGCCGCGATCAGATCGTCGGCGGTAATTTTGCGATCGGAGACGCGTTCATCGACGCCGAGCTTGTCGATCTCGACATAGAGGCGAACGAGGTAGCCGCCTTCCCTGGGGATGATCAGCATGCTGCCGTCGTTGGCGGACTGGATCAGCGACTTGAAGCGGATATCCGGAAAGTCGGTGACGGCGAGCACGTCCATCACGCCCCAGGCGTGATTGGCCGAATCCCCGTGCAACGCCCGCCCAATGCTCTTGCGCACGGTGCTGCGCGCCCCGTCGCAGCCCACCACATAGCGCGCCCTAAGGGTCTCGACCTGCCCCTGATGGGCGGGATCGAGGCGCTCGAGCCTGGCGGTGGTGACCGGACAGGGATCCGCCCCGTCGCCGGTGGTAACCTCGGCCTCGATGCTGACATCGAGCAATCGCCGCGCGTAGTATGGCTCGATCCGGGCCGGCGATTGGCGCATCTTGTCCAGGAAGAAATCATGCACCCGCGCCTGATTCAGAACGACATGCGGAAACTCCGACAACCCGTCTTCGGTGTCCTGCACCCGTCCGCTGCGGACGATGTTCTCGGGCCGGGCGTCGTCCGGCTTCCAGAAGGTCGTCTCATTGATCCAGCAGGCTTCCTTCAGCACCCGCTCGCTGAAACCGTAGGCCTCGAACATCTCCATGGTGCGGCAGGCGATGCCGTCGGCCTGGCCGCGCAATAGAGGGCCCGGCTTCTGTTCGACGATGCAGGTCTTGATGTCGGCAAAGGCGGACAGTTGGGCCGCCAAGGTCAATCCGGCCGGCCCGCAGCCGACGATGAGGACGTCAACCTGCTCAGGCACTGGGCCGGGGTGTCCCAAGGACACCCGCCGTTGCGACGGGTCCGCAATCTCGGGATCGCCGGGCTCGAAGCCGTTCAGATGAAATTGCACGAAACCTCCCTTTTACCTCGCGGGCCTTTTGCTGCCGGGACTGTGGGGTCTTGGCGGCTCGGCGGTCAAGGCCAACCACGCCTCATGATGTACCATGCCCCCCGGATGAAGCGTGGAACGATTGGGAGCCTGCTCCGTTATTCGCCCGGACTGAGGAATCAAGGGCAATCACATGTCGGACACCTACATCATTGAAGTCAGCTCGCAGGCCGCGGGAATCGTTGTGCGTAATCCGGACGGCTTCCGCTTTTTCGCAGCCTCGCACCGCTTCAATGCGCTGGAGGGACAGCTGTTTCGCAATGCCCGCGAAGCCGAGCGCGCGGCGCTCGAGCTGGCGAGAGGCCGACTCAAACTGGTCGCGTGAGTTCGCCTCCAGCCTGAAATCCCGCTAAGATCATCGCACCAGGCACCGGACGTCGCGGTCCCCCTGAGTGATGGAGCGAGAGATGATCAAGGTGTTGATGGAGCGCGATGTATCGGACAATTTCGATGTCACCGATGGCGCGCATGCCATGCCGCCTGCGCGCCACGAGCGGGGCGCGCTGCCCGATCGAGCCCTGCGGTATCGTTTACGCCTCAGCTCTTGTGGTAGACCGGTTGCAGGCCATAGACCGGCGTCGGGATGCCCTCATACCGCGCCTTGAGCTGCAGCGACAGAAACTGCGAGTAGTGGCGCGACTGGTGCAGGTTGCCGCCATGGAACCAGAGGCCTTGCTGCTGGGTTGGTTTCCACATGTTGCGCTGTTCGCCTTCCCAAGGGCCAGGGTCTTTTGTGGTATTCGAGCCGAGGCCCCAGACCTTGCCGACTTTGTCGGCCACTTCGCGGCTGATGAGATCGGCGACGAAGCCGTTCATCGAGCTGTAGCCGGTGGCGTAGACGATCACGTCGGCCGGCAATTCCTTGCCGTTGTCGAGCTTGACGCCATCAGGTGTGATTTCCTCGACCTGGCCGGCGACCAGCTTGACCTTGCCGTCGATGATGAGCTGAGAGGCGCCGACGTCGATGTAATAGCCAGAGCCGCGGCGCAGATATTTCATGAACAGGCCGGAATCGTCGTCGCCGAAGTCGAGCCGGAAGCCCGCCCTTTCCAGCCCCGCATAGAAATCGGCATCGTCCTTTCGGATCTTGTCGTAGACCGGCTTCTGGAATTGATTCATGATCCGGTAGGGCAGCGAGGCGAAGATCAGATCTGCCTTCGCCGTGGTCATGCCGCCGCGCACCGCGCGCTCGGAATAGAGATCGCCGAGGCTCTCCATCAGCGAATCCGAGCGCACGATGTGGGTGGTCGAGCGCTGCACCATGGTCACGTCGACACCGGCCTCGTAGAGCGCGGCGCAGATGTCATGGGCGGAATTGTTGGAGCCTATCACGACCACCTTCTTGCCCTTGTAGGCGTCGGGACCGGGATGGCGCGAGGAATGATGCTGCTCGCCCTTGAAGCGGTCCATGCCCTTGAACTGCGGCAGGCTAGGCCTGGCCGACATGCCCGTCGCGAATACCAGTTGTTTGGGACGTAGCGTGATTTCCTGGCCATCGCGCTCGACCACGACGGTCCATTCCTTCTTGGCCTCGTCGAAGCTTGCCTGTTTGGCGGTGGTGTTGGTCCAGTAGTTCAGCTCCATGACCTTGGTGTACATCTCCAGCCAGTCGCCGATCTTGTCCTTGGGCGAGAATACCGGCCAGTTCTTCGGGAAATCGATATAGGGCAGGTGGTCATACCAGACCGGGTCGTGCAGGCAGAGCGACTTGTAGCGGTTGCGCCAGCTATCGCCCGCGCGGGCATTTTTCTCGACAATGATGGTGGGCACGCCGAGCTGGCGCAGCCTGGCGCCGAGCGCGATGCCGCCCTGGCCGCCGCCGATGATCAGCACGTTGGGCTGGGTCTTGTATCCGAGTTGCTCGCTCTCCTCATCGCGCAATTCCTTCCAGCTCTTGGCGCCGGGATGGACGCCGTGCCTGGCACCGAACGGCCGGGTGAAACCGGCCTTTTCCTCGTATCCCCTAAGCTCGACCATGGTCGTCAGCAGCGTCCAGATCTGGCCGTTCTGCAGGCGGATCAGTCCAAAGCCGCGCGCGGTCTCGGTCTCGAACGAGATCCAGCACTCGGTTACCCCGCCGGCCTCGGTCGCGCTCTCGCCCTCGGCAATTTTGAAGTTGCGAGGTTTCACTCCAGCCAGGCAATGCGAGAGCATGTCGCGAACTGCTTCGCGGCCTTCCATGGTCTTGATGTTCCAGGTAAAGGCAACCAGGTCGCGCCAGTAGCATTCGGGCGCGAACAAGGCCACGGCGGCGTCGAGATCGCCGGCCTCAAGCGCAGCCGAAAATGTGTCGAGAAAAGCCTGGACGCGTGCGTCAAGCGTGGTGTCGAGCATGGTTGCCTCCCGAATATCGTTTTTGTTTGTTGTACTACTTGAAGTAGCGTGACCCTACTGGAATTTTCGGGCGAATCTAGGCCGTCGCGGCCGGAAACTTTTGGCCGGGTATGGACTGGCTCTCAAGCCTGATCTGCCGCGTTGACCGGGTTTGGCAATCGCGGCACCATGGCGCGATATGAGCGATCCCCGGGGGGCCGTGATGACCGGACTGACGCACCGCCAAACCGAGATCTTGAATCTTGCCCGCGCCTTTGGCCGGGTGATGGTGGAGGATCTGGCCCGGCGCTTCGAGGTTTCGGCGCAGACCATCCGTAAGGATCTGAACGATTTGTGCGACCACAGGTCACTGACGCGGATTCATGGCGGCGCCATCATTGCCTCCGGCGTCGAGAACCTCGCCTATGAAGCGCGCCGTTTCGTCGCCGCCGAAGAGAAGAAAGCCATAGGTGCCGCGGCGGCAGCGCTTATTCCCAACGGTTGCTCGCTGTTCATCAACATCGGCACCACCACCGAAGAGGTCGCCAGCGCGCTGACCTCGCATCAGGACCTTCTCGTCATCACCAACAACCTCAATGTCGCGATGCTTTTGTACCGGCATCCCCGCATCGAGGTGATCGTGGCCGGCGGCGCGGTGCGGCGCGCGGACGGCGCCGTCATCGGCTCGACCGCCATCAGCCTGATCGGCCAGTTCAAGGTCGACTACGCCATCATCGGTGCTTCCGCGATCGACGAGGAGGGCGCGCTATTGGATTTCGATCATCGCGAGGTGCAGGCGGCGCAGGCCATCATCGCCAATGCCCGCAGCGTCATGCTGGTCGCCGATTCGACAAAACTGCGGCGCAGCGCGCCGGTCCGCATCGCTCATATCAGCCAGATCCAGACGTTCGTCACCGACGCCGCGTTGCCGGCGGGACTGGCCCACATCTGTCACAGCCGCGGCATCGAGGTGATCGAGGCGATGCCGAAGTCAATTGCCGATATTGACGAGGGAGCATCCGAGCCGGCTGCGACGGTGGTCCGCCTGAAATAAGTCCTCCCGTTTTTGCTTGCTTTCGTATTTGGTTGTGATTTATTCCAAAGTGAAAGCGAAGTCGCCCAAGTGAATAGGCGAACGCCGGGGGAAGGGCCTTTTGGATCGGATTTTCGACCTCGCTATCATTGGTGGCGGCGTTAACGGCTGCGGCATCGCGCGCGATGCGGCTGGCCGGGGAAATTCTGTTTTCCTCTGTGAAATGAATGATTTGGCGAGCGGGACGTCGTCCTGGTCGACCAAGCTCGTGCATGGCGGGCTGCGCTATCTGGAATATTATGAGTTTCGACTGGTTCGCGAGGCGCTGATCGAGCGCGAGATTCTCTGGCAGATCGCGCCCCACATCATTCGCCCGCTGCGGTTTGTGCTGCCGCACCACGCCGGGTTGCGTCCGGCATGGTTGTTGCGGCTCGGACTGTTTCTCTACGACCATATTGGCGGCCGCCACCTGCTGCCGGCGACGCGCACGGTCGATTTGACGCGCGACGAAGTCGGACGTCCCTTGATTCCCAACCGCTTCGTCAGAGGGTTTGAATATTCGGACTGTTTTGTCGACGATGCCCGGCTCGTCGTTCTGAACGCGCGGGATGCCGCCGATCGTGGCGCCGAAATCCGCACCCGTTCGCGTGCGCTGGAGATCCGGCAGGCCGCGGGGATTTGGCACGTCACGGTCGAAGACAGCACCAGCGGTGAGCGCAGCGTCGTCAGCGCCCGGGTGCTGGTCAACGCCGGCGGACCCTGGGTCGAACAGGTGCTCGCCTCGGGCGCGGGCGTCAACGCAAAAGCAAAAGTCCGCCTGGTGCAGGGTTCCCACATTGTCGTGCGGAAACTCTACGATCACGACCGCGCCTACATGTTCCAGAACAGCGATGGCCGTATCGTCTTCGTTATTCCCTATCAGGACGACTTCACGCTGATCGGCACCACCGACCGCGACTTTGATGGCGACCCGGGACGGGTCAAGGCCTCGGCCGAAGAGATAAAATACCTTTGCGATGCCGTCAGCGAGTATCTCGCCAAACCGGTCACACCTGAGGATGTGGTCTGGAACTATGCCGGCGTCCGCCCACTTTATGACGACGGCGCCAGTGAAGCCAAGGCCGCCACCCGCGACTACGTCTTCGAACTCGATACCCCCGGAGGGGCACCGCTGCTGTCGATCTATGGCGGCAAGATCACCACCTATCGCCGCCTCGCCGAAGAAGCCCTCGAACGCCTGTCGCCATATCTGCGCGGCGCCAAGGCGCGCGAAGGCTGGACCGCGAAATCGCCGCTGCCTGGCGGTGATATGGACGTATCCGCGGTCGCAGCATTGACCGCGGAGCTGTTGCGCGGCTATCCCTTCCTTTTGCCGGCACATGCGAGCCGGCTGGCGCACGCCTACGGCACCCGCGCCAGCAAGCTGCTCGGTAACGCGAAATCCGCGGCCGATCTCGGCCAATCGTTCGGCGCCAGCTTGACGGAGAGCGAGCTCAGGTACCTGATGGCATCGGAGTGGGCCTCCACAGCCGAAGATGTTGTATGGCGGCGATCGAAGCTTGGATTACGGCTGTCGGCCGCCGAGATTGCCGCCATCGACGACTGGATCGCCACCCATCGTTTTTCCTCGGCACGTCCGGTGCTCGAGGCGGGAGGGCGACATTGACCGTTAACCTGGAAAACGTCACGCGATCCGTCGATGGCATCCCGACCATCCGCGATGTCTCGCTGACGCTTGAGCGCGGCACGCTGAGCGTGCTGCTCGGCCCGACCTTGTCGGGCAAGACTTCGATCATGCGGCTGCTCGCCGGTCTCGACAGGCCGACCAGCGGCCGGATCATGGTCGACGGCAAGGACGTCACCGGCGTCGATGTAAGGCGGCGCTCGGTGGCCATGGTCTATCAGCAATTCGTCAATTATCCTTCCTTGAGCGTCTACGAAAACATCGCCTCGCCGCTGAAGGTACAGGGCAAGCCGCGCCTGGAGATCGCGACGCGCGTGCAGGAGGCGGCAAAGCTGCTGAAGCTGGAGCCTTATCTGGACCGCACGCCGGTGCAGTTGTCCGGCGGCCAGCAGCAGCGCACTGCGATCGCCCGCGCGCTGGTGAAGGGCGCCGATCTGGTGCTGCTCGACGAACCCCTGGCCAATCTTGATTACAAACTGCGGGAGGAACTGCGCACCGAACTGCCGCGCATCTTCGAGGCCTCCGGCGCGATCTTCGTCTATGCCACCACCGAGCCATCCGAAGCCTTGTTGCTTGGCGGGCGTACCATCTGCATGTGGGAGGGTCAGGTGCTGCAGGCCGGCGATACCTCCAAGGTCTATCGCCATCCCGAGAGCCTGCGCGTCGCCCAGGTGTTCTCCGATCCGCCGCTCAATGTCGTTGGCATCGAGAAGAAAGACGGTTCGGTGCAATATGCCGGCGGCGTGCAGGCGCCGGCCACCGGACTCTACGCGAGCTTGAGCGACGGCGCCTACCGGGTCGGCTTCCGCGCCCACCAGATCGAGGTTGCCAATGGCGTTGCCGGCCGCCACGCCTTCCACGCCACCGTGACGGTAACCGAAATTACCGGTTCGGAAAGTTTCGTCCACCTCAGACGCGACGCCTCCAACTGGGTGGCGGTGCTGCAGGGCGTGCACGAATTCGAACCCGGGCACGTGCTGGATGCGGTGCTCGATCCAGACAATGTCTTCGTGTTCGACGCCGCCGACCGCCTGGTCGCCGCGCCCGGCGCGATGTGAGGAACATCCGGCATGGCCCGCATTGATCTTGTCGATCTCGCGCACTCCTACGGCGGCCATCACGCCGATCCGGCTTCCTTTGCACTGAAGCCGATCACCATGACTTGGCGGCAGGGCGGCGCTTACGCGCTGCTCGGTCCGTCGGGTTGCGGCAAGACCACGCTGCTCAATCTGATCTCGGGGATCGTCACGCCCTCGCGCGGCAAGATCCTGTTCGACGGCGTCGATATCACGCCGCTGACCACCCAGAAGCGCAATATCGCCCAGGTGTTCCAGTTCCCCGTGATCTACGACACCATGACTGTCGGACAAAATCTGGCCTTTCCGCTCCGAAATCGCGGCGTGCCGAAAGTCGAGATCGAGGCGAGAGTTGCGGAGATCGCGCGCTTGCTCGACCTCACGCCCTATCTTTCGCGCAAGGCGACCGGCCTGACGGCCGACGCCAAGCAGAAGATCTCGCTCGGTCGCGGCCTGGTGCGGTCTGATGTCGCGGCCGTCCTGTTCGACGAGCCGTTGACAGTGATTGATCCCGAGCTGAAGTGGCAGTTGCGCTCGAAGCTGAAGGCGCTGCATCGCGATCTCGATTTGACCATGATCTACGTGACCCACGACCAGACCGAGGCGCTGACCTTTGCCGATACCGTTGTCGTCATGCATGACGGCCGCGTAGTACAGAGCGGCACGCCGGCGGAACTGTTCGAGAAACCGGCGCATACCTTTGTCGGCTATTTCATCGGCTCGCCCGGCATGAACGTCGTAGCCGCTGAGGTCAGAGGCCGCGAGGCGCGGATCGACGGCCATACCATCGCGCTCGATCGCAGCTATGATGCGCTGCCGCCCGGCGCAAAGATCGAGATCGGGGTGCGTCCGGAATTCGTTGATGTGGTTGCGCCGGCGCCCGAGCTCCTGTCAGCCACTATCGAGCGGATTGACGATCTCGGCCGCGTCCAATTCGCGCGCGTTCGCGTCGGTGACGCCAAATTCGCAGCGCGCGTGCCCCCGGGATTTGCCGCCTGCGATGGCGCCGCCGGACTGAAGTTCGATCCCGCGCACGTGCATGTCTATGCCGACAGCCGTCTGGTGGAAGGAGCGGCGCAATGAAAAAGACCGTCAACAACCGCGCCTGGCTGCTGGTTGCGCCGGTGATGATCGTCGTATTGTTCTCGGCGCTGCTGCCGATGATGACCGTCGTCAATTATTCGCTTCAGGACGCGATGGCGGAAAATCATTTCTTTTGGAACGGCGATTCATGGTTCCGCGACCTGCTGAATCCGCATACCGAAATCGGCAGCCGTTTTTCGGGCGCGCTGGAACGGAATCTGATCTTCTCGTTCGTTGTTCTGCTGATCGAGGTGCCGCTCGGCATCGCGCTCGCGCTTGCGCTGCCGCGGCGCGGCTGGGCGGTCGGGCCGTGTCTGGTCGTGATTGCGCTTCCCATGCTGATCCCATGGAACGTGGTCGGAACCATGTGGCAGATCTTTGCGCGCGCCGACATTGGCCTGTTCGGCGCGGCGCTGACCGGCATGGGCCTGCATTACAACGACACCCAGGATCCGGTGTCGGCATGGTTCACGATCCTCGTGATCGACGTTTGGCACTGGACCCCGCTCGTCATTCTCCTGAGTTATGCCGGATTGCGCGCGATTCCCGACCCGTTTTACCAGGCGGCGCGGATTGATGCCGCCAGCCGCTGGTCGGTCTTTCTCAATATCGAATTGCCGAAGCTGCAGCGCGTGCTCGTTCTCGCGATCCTGCTGCGTTTCATGCAGAGCTTCATGATCTACACCGAGCCGTTCGTCGTGACCGGCGGCGGTCCGGGCGACGCGACGACATTCCTGTCGATCGACCTGGTCAAGATTGCACTTGGACAGGTCGACCTCGGCAGCGCCGCAGCGATGTCGCTGGTCTACTATCTCATCACGATCACCCTGTGCTGGATCTTTTTCACCGCGATGACCCAGCTTGATCTGTTGAAGGAGACCTAAAGATGGATCGCGGCGTTCTCCCCAAACTCGGCCTTGCGCTCTACATCTTCTGTCTGTTGCTGCCGATCTACTGGCTCATCAACATGAGCTTGCGGACCAACGAAGACATTATGTCGGGCCTTGCGGTTTGGCCGCGGCATCCCTCGCTGATCAAGTATTTCTTCATTCTGCACGATCCGACCTGGGTGCACGGATTTGCCGTGTCGCTGACCTATGTCGCGATCAACACGGTGATCTCGGTGACAGTGGCGCTGCCGGCGGCCTACGCCTTCAGCCGCTATCACTTCATCGGCGACAAGCACCTGTTCTTCTGGCTGCTCACCAATCTGATGGCGCCGACGGCCGTCTTTGCGCTGCCGTTCTTCAATCTCTACTACGCGCTCGGCCTGTTCGATACCGTGTGGGCCGTTGCGCTGGCGCACTGCCTGTTCAACGTGCCGCTCGCGGTTTGGATTCTTGAAGGATTCATCAGCGGCGTGCCGCGCGAAATCGATGAGACTGCCGCGATCGACGGTTATTCGTTCCCTCGCTTCTTCGTGCGCATCTTCCTGCCGCTCATTGCCAATGGCGTCGGCGTCACGGCCTTCTTCTGCTTCATGTTCTCGTGGGTAGAACAGCTGCTAGCCACCACGCTGACCGCGACCAATGCGCTGCCGTTTGCCGCGGTCATGTCGCGCACCTATTCGGCCTCCGGAATGGACTGGTCGCTGCTCGCCGCCGCCGGCGTGCTGACCATGTTTCCGGGTGCCCTCGTCATCTGGTTCGTCCGTAACCACATCGCCAAGGGCTTCGCCCTCGGCCGCGTTTAGGAGGCAGGCATGGCACTGGCGTGGATGGCCTGGACGCCGGAGACGGCGATTTTCTTTGCCGTCATCGCGCTGTCGCTCGTCGTTCTGACGTTGCTCGCGATCTACCGGCCGGAGACGCCGCGTAAGGGCATTCTCGGATTTCCGACGACGCGGGGCGATCGCTTTTTCGTCACACTGCTCGGCTCCGCGTTCATTTTCATCCTGTGGATTCGCCTCGGCGGCGGAGAGCTTTGGTATGCGTTCGCGATTTGCATTCCGTTCGCGGTCGCGATGTTTCGTTTCGCGTGAATTTAACTGCCTCGCGCGTGGTGCACGGGGTAAAAACGAGGGAGGAAAGCCAAGATGGATATCAAGCGTCGTGACGTTCTTAAGGGTGTAGGCTCGGTCGCCGCGGCGGCCGCGGTCGGTGCGCCGGCGTTGCTCACGCCAACCGTGAGCTACGCGCAACAGGTCGATGCCGCCAAGACATGGATCGACAACGAATTTCAACCATCGACGCTGAGCAAGGAACAGCAGATGGCTGAGATGGAGTGGTTCATCAAGGCATCGCAACCCTTCAAGGGGATGAAGGTTAGTACGGCTTCGGAAATTCTCGGCATTCACGAGTATGAGTCGAAGACGCTGACCAAGGCATTTGCCGAGATTACCGGCATTCAAGTCAACCACGAGATGATGGATGAAGGCTTGATTGTCGACAAGATATCGACGGAAATTCAATCCGGAAAGCCGATCTACGACTTCTGGATGAACGACTCGGACTTCATCGGCACCCATCCTCGCTATAACGACATCATCGGCGGCTCGCTGACCGACTTCATGGCGGGCGAAGGCAAGGAAATAACCAATCCCAATCTCGACCTCGCCGACTTTATCGGGTTGTCGTTTGCGACATTTACCGACGGCAAGTTGTATCAGCTTCCGGACCAGCAGTTCGCCAATCTCTATTGGTTCCGGTACGACTGGTTCAAGCGTCCCGAACTCAAGACGGCCTTCAAGAACAAATACGGCTACGAGCTCGGCGTCCCCGTCAACTGGTCCGCGTACGAAGACATCGCCGACTTCTTTACCAACACGGTGAAGGAAATCGACGGCCAGCGGGTCTACGGACACATGGATTATGGCAAGAAGGATCCGTCGCTCGGCTGGCGATTTACCGACGCGTGGCTATCGATGGCCGGTAATGGCGATCGCGGGCTGCCGAACGGCAGACCCGTCGATGAGTGGGGCATCCGCGCGGAGGATGGTATTCCGCGGGGCGCTTCGTTGAGCCGTGGCGGCGACGCCAACGGACCGGCTGCGGTGTACGCGCTTGCCAAGTTTGTCGAGTGGCTCAAGAAGTATGCGCCGCCGGAAGCTGCGGGTATGGACTTCCTCGAGGCCGGCGCGGTGCCGGGGCAGGGGCATATCGCCCAGCAGATCTTCTGGTACAGCGCATTCACGGCAGCGCTCTCGAAACCCGAGTTGCCGGTGATGAACGCGGATGGCACGCCAAAGTGGCGCATGGCACCGAGCCCGCACGGGGCATACTGGAAGGAGGGCATGAAGCTCGGCTACCAAGACGTCGGTTGCTGGACGCTCTTGAAATATGCCAAGACGGAGAACGTTAAGGCGGGCTGGCTTTACGCGCAGTTCTGCGTGTCGAAGACGGTCTCGCTGAAGAAGTCGGTCAAGTTCCTGCATGTCATTCGCGAGAGCGACATCTGGGCGGACGCGATGACCGAGCTTGCGCCAAAGGTAGGTGGTTTCGTCGAATTCTACCGCAGCCCGGCGCGCAAGTTGTGGACACCCACCGGAGTCAACGTGCCGGATTACGGCAAGCTGGCGCAGGTCTGGTGGCAGAATGTCTCGAAGGCGATCTCCGGCGAGGCGACGCCGCAGCAGGCGATGGACGGGTTGGCACGCGATCAGGATGCCATCATGGCACGCCTGGAGAAGTCAGGCGTGCAAGGCAAGCTCGGTCCGAAGCTGAATGAGGAGAAACCCGCGGAGTACTGGTACGCCAGGGCCGAGAAGGACGGCAATCTCGCCCCGCAACGCAAGCTCGCCAACGAGAAGCCGCAAGGCGTCACGCAGGACTACGATGAACTCATCAAGAGTTGGAAGGCGGAAGTTCCACACAAGAAGACCTGAGCCGGTTGAGGGCTAACGAACGGGGTGGGAAGCTCCTTAGGTGGTTCCCACCCCTTTTTCTTTTCTCGGTTATCGAAGGGGTCCGGGCATGACCGGCACCGAAGTCGAAGTGAAGGGGTTGTTTGCTACGCCGGTGGCCGCGGTGATGCTGCCGGGCGCCGAGGAACGCAATGCGGAATTGACCGAGATCATCCTGCGGCGCCGCGCCGCCCGGGATTCGATCGGCGCCTCGAGCATTGGCGGCTGGCATTCGACCCGCGACATCGTGGAGTGGGGCGGCAAGGGTATTGAGCAGGTGCTGAGTGCCGCCCGGTCTATCGCGACCCAGCTGACAGCCGACCGCGACGGCAACCCGATCAAGCCAGACTGGAAGGTTGAAGCCTGGGCCAACGTCATCGGACCCGGTGGTTCGAACGCGTGCCACTACCATCCGGGATCGTTCTGGTCCGGCAGTTATTATGTCGCCGATGGCGGTTGCGCCGATGACGCCTCACTCGGCGGCGAGTTCGAAATGTTCGATCCGCGCGGGCCGTCGCCGATGATGCATGCGCCGCTGTTGAAGTTTGCCGGCGAAGATGGACGCTCCGCTGGAAGCGCACAGACCATCAGGCCACGTGCCGGGCTGTTGTTTCTGTTTCCGTCATTCCTTTTGCATGCGGTGCGCCCTTATACCGGCAATTCTTTGCGCATCTCGATTGCTTTCAATCTGGGCCTTTATCCGAACTCATGAAGGTCAGCAGAATTTGGCCATGAGAATCGTTTTTCGCTGTGACCCAGCCATGATGGACCAGTTGATCCGCCCGGCCCCCGCGCGTGCGGCACTGCCGGAATGGCTGCGTACGATGCCGCGCGTTGCCTTTTCCGACAGCCATGGCCAGGAGGTGCGAACCGTCAAGCAATGCCCGCCGTTCGTCGACGCCATGTCGCATGGTTTCGTCATTCCGCTGCCGTGCGACGTTCTGGTCCGCGATGGCGTTTTATCCTGGGATTGGGACCATCCGGCGCTGTCAGTGGACGCGCATCCGCAATCGCCGATGAGTTTTCACGTTCCCGCGCAGGTGGCGGGAACGCCGTTTTTCGATGCGGATACCGCGATCGTAAAATTCAACAGCTTCTGGACCATCGAGCTGGAACCTGGCTATTCGCTGTTTGCGACCCATCCGGTCAACCGGATTGATCTGCCATTTCGACTGCTGACCGGGCTTGTTGATTGCGATCGCTTCAGCGACGTCGGCGTGCTGTTCCCGGCGCTCTGGACCGACCGCGATTTCGAAGGCGTGCTGCCTCGCGGTACGCCGATTGCGCAGTGCTTTCCGGTCGCGCGGGAGGTGTTGACCCTTCACTGCGAGGCTTTTTCAGCGACCGATGCGGCACGTTATCAGGCGACCGCGGCGGCGCTGCTCTCACGCCCGGGCGTCTATCGCCGGCAATTTCGTGTCCGACGTAAACGATCAGGCTCCAAGTGAGCGGCGCAACCGGCCAAGGTTGAGCCAAAGCTGGCCTTTTTTGGCCGACGGCAGCGCCTGCGCGATTCGGCCGAAGGTGTCGGGTCGCAGCCGCACCGCTCGCCGATAGCAATCCATGGCGCCTTCGAGGTCACCCATGTGCTGTAAACTCAAGCCGAGATTGACATGGGCCTCGGGAAAGTCCGGCTGTAATTCCACGCTTCTGCGATATGCCTGGATGGCGCTTGGCCGGTCATGCAGATCCTCGCAGACCAATCCCAGCGCGAACCATGCCCGGCTGTCACTGGCCGCGACGGCGAGTGCGCGTTCGAACTCGATGCGCGCCATCTGCAACTCTCCGGTTTGTCGCAGGCACGCAGCGAGTGCCAACCTGGGCGCGGCGAGATCGGGGGCCGACGTCAACGCCGTTCGGAACGCCACAATGGCCTCGTCCATCCGGCCGAGCGCCTGCAAGGTCGCTCCCAGGCGGGCTTGATGAGACGGATCTTGCGAAACATGGCTTGCTCGGGCGAGGGCGACCGCGGCCGCTTCCAATTGACCGGCTCTCCACAGAGTATCGCCGATCTCGCGCCATCCTTCAGCATCGTTCGGAAACCGTTGCAGCAGCCGCGCGAGCACAGCTTGGGCCTTTGGATCGCCTTTCTCCAGTAGCGTAACGCAGGTCAGGAACGCGGGTTCTGGCAGATCGGGCGACAATTGGCTGGCCCTCTCAAAATAGATTGCGGCTTGCGCCGGTTCACCCATTTTGCGCGCGATGCGACCAGCGAGGATTAGTGCCGGCGGATGGTCGGCGCGTAACGCCAGGCATGAATGAACCCAGCGAGCCGCGTCTTCCAGGCGTCCGCGTTGCAAGGAGATCGTGGCTGCCAATTGATGCGGCGCAGGGTCTTGTGGCGCCGCCTCGTAGAGCTGATTGCAGAGCGCTTCGGCGGCATTGAATTCCCCCGCACGGAGCTGCGCCAAGGCGCTTGCAAGCATGTCCCGTCGGCCTTGTGCCGGCATCCTGCCTTCAGGGGTCCCATTGGCGGCGTCGGGCTTCATCGGTGGGGCCATTGGGTGCCCGCCATCAGGTGATCTCCATGCATTTCAGGATGGAGGGCGCGAGCAGCGCAGTCAACCTCGGCCCAGGCCAATTAGCGATGGCGAACCAGATCCTCGATCATGGCCTGGACGTGGGCAAGCCAGGCCTTGCGGCGTTCCGGTTCTGCCAGGTCAATCCGCATGTAATTCGACAGGGTGTAAAGGTTGGCCCGATAGAAGTAAGTCAGGGAGAGGATCGACATGAAGACGAGGAAGCGATCGTAATCGGGCTTGAAGTCGCCTTGTTCCGCACCGCTTTTCAGAACGCGCTCCAGCATGCCAAGCTGCGTGTCGGCGAAGATAATCCGGATGTTGTTCTTGACGTGACGCCCTTTGAAAAGATTCTCGGACGCGAGGATACTGAGCAGTTCGGGCTTCTCCCAATAATAGTTCCAGTTGAAGGCGATTAGTTGGGCCAGCGCTTTGCGCGGGTGCGCAAAATCGAGATCGAGCGCCTCCTCGCTGGCGACGAGGCCGGCATAGCAGTGTTCGATGACGTGATGGAAAAGCTTTTCCTTGCTGGAGAAATAGTAATAGAGCATGCGGTCGTTGCTCTTCGCCGCCTTGCTGATGCGCTCGACGCGGGCGCCGCCATAGCCCTCGCGGGCGAATTCGATGACCGCGGCCTGCAACAGTGCCTGGCGCGTCTGATCCGGCGCACGCATTCGCGGGCGGCCGCGCGATTTTGGACTGCTCTTGGGTCGTGAAGGGGCTCGCATTCCAAAGATCCTTTTTCGCCCTTGATGGCCTTTTGTGGTTCGCGGCTGGTCGGTCTCGAGCGAACCCGCGCACCATGCAGCCTGCCCGCATTTTGGCAAACCCCTGCCGGTTTTTTAACGTTGACAGCGCGGCCTTGTCATTATGAAGTAAGTACTACATTACAAAAGCTGTCGGTGATGGCAGGAGAGTGGCATGGTCAAATCCGATGCGATCAAAGCGCTTGTGCTGGCGTTCTCGGTATTGGCCGCGGCCGCGCAGGCGGCCGAGTTGCCGCCGATCCGCATCGGCGACATATCGAGCTATTCGGCGTTGCCGGTCGGAACCCTTGGCTATCGCCATGGCTGGGAGTTGGCGCGAGACGAGATCAACGGACACGGCGGTGTGCTCGGCCGCAAGCTGGAAATCATCGCCCGCGATGACGCTGGCAAGCCGGATGTCGCGGTGACGCAGGCATCTCAGCTGGTCGAGTCGGAACGCGTCGATCTGCTGACCGGCACGATCCTCTCTCATATCGGTCTGGCGGTGGCCGATTTTGCCAAACAGAAGCAGATCTTCTTTCTTGCATCGCAGCCGCTGACGGATGCCCTGATCTGGGAGAAGGGCAGCCGCTACACCTTCAGGCTCCGTCCCAGTACCTTCACGCAGGCCGCTATTCTGGCGAAGCAGGCGGCCCAGTTCCCGGCGCGTCGGTGGGCGACCATCGCGCCGAACTACGAGTTCGGACAGTCCGCGGTGGCGAATTTCAAGAGTGAGCTGAAGCGGCTACGGCCGGACGTGGAATTCATCTCGGAGCAATGGCCGCCACTGAACAAGATCGATGCCGGTGCGGTCGTCCAGGCCATGATGGCCGATAAGCCGGAGGCGATCTTCAACGCGACCTTCGGTTCCGACCTCGCCAAGCTTGTCCGCGAGGGCACAACGCGCGGCGCTTTCGTCGGGCGAAGCGTCGTCAGCATTCTCACCGGCGAGCCGGAATATCTCGCGCCGTTGAAAGGGGAAGCGCCCGTGGGCTGGCTTGTGACCGGTTATCCGTGGAGCGAGATCAAGACCAGCGAGCACGATGCGTTTTTGCAGGCCTATCTTGCCAGGTTCAATGAACCGCCGAATATCGGCGCGCTGATCGGCTACATCAATACCATCGTACTGGCCCGGGCGATCGAGGCCGCCGGCAACACCAACACCAACGATCTCATCAAGGCCATGGAGCATCTGAAAGTGGGCACGCCGGTAGGCCCGGTTGCCTTCCGGGCGATCGATCATCAATCGACCATGGGTGTCTACGTTGGCCGCCTCGACGTCAGGAACGGTCAAGGCGTGATGACCGATTGGCGTTATGTCGACGGTACCGACTATCAGCCCACCGACGCCGAAGTCGCATCCAGACGGAAAGATTAGGTCCCATCGCCTGCAGCTTTTGACCCTGAAAGGTTCGTCATGATATCGATGGCCCCACGCAATGCCTGGTATCCGCTCACCTGGTCGCGGCTCGTGACGCGAGAACTCGCTTGCCACCGCGTGCTTGGAAATGAGCTCGTCGTCTACCGCGCCGAGAGCGGCGGCGCGATTGCCCTCGCTGATGTCTGTCCGCATCGGCTGGCGCCGCTGTCGAAGGGTAAACTCAGGGGTGATGCCGTCGAGTGCGGATATCACGGCATGACCTTCGGAGCCGACGGGCGCTGTATTCGCATTCCCGGTCAGAAGCTGATCCCGGCGAACGCAAGCGTACGGAGCTATCCGCTGCACGAGAAGATGGGGCTGGTGTGGATCTGGCCGGGCAATCCGGAGCTGGCGGATCCATCGCGGATCTATGATCTGCCGCAATATCAGCGGCCCGGCTGGCACGCCGCTCACGGCGACGCCCTGCGGATCGAGGCCAATTATCTCAATCTTGCCGACAATCTCTGCGATCCGGCGCATGTCAGTTTCGTGCATTTGTCGACGTTGGGCAATTCCGCCAGTGAGGATGTGCCGGTGGAACATTCGTTCGACAATAACGATGTGCTGGTCTGGCGCTGGATCAAGGACGCCCCGCCGATCCCGCTGTTTGCCAAATACGGCGACTTCCGGGGCAAGGTCGATCGCTGGCACTATTATCATTACGCGGCGCCATGTTCGGCCGTCATCGATTTTGGCAGTGCCGAGGCGCACGCGATTGCCGATCCCGGAGATCGCGACCAGGGATTAAGAATTTTCGCCTGTCATTTCATTACACCGGTCGACGATCACGCCTGCATCGATCACTGGCTTCACGTCCGCAATTTCGCCCTTGACAGCGCCGACGTGGACGAGCGGCTGCACGCGGATTTCCGCATTGCCTTCAACGAAGACAAGGAAATCCTGGAGCGGATCGAAGCGGTCGAGCGGGCAGGGCCCGACGTCAAGCGCATTCGGCTCGCCATCGATGCGGCCCCGCAGCGGATGCGCCGCATCGTCGAGCGGATGGTCGCCGAGGAAGCCGGACTTTCCCCGGCGCCGGTGGAGCGCGCGACAACGAAGGAGGGCGACAAGGGTCGCCCCTATGAGATCGACGTGGCGTAGCGGCGCCCCTTGGGGGCGCCCTGTCGCGGCAACGGGGTCGCGGATGATTTGACCCCTATTGTGCCGCGTCGAGCGCCTCTCCGAGCACTGGATAGTCCGTATAGCCCTTGGCGCCGCCGCCGTAGAAGGTGGCCTTGTCGGGCGCGTTGAGCGGCGCGCCACGTTTCAGGCGCTCGACCAGATCGGGATTGGCGATGAATGGTTTTCCGAACGCGATGAGGTCGGCGGCGCCCGCCGCCAGCACCTGGGTCGCGAGTTCGAAATCATAGCCGTTGTTGCCGATATAAGCGCGCTTGAAACGCCGCCGCAGGCTGGCGTAGTCGAATGGCGCGATGTCGCGCGGGCCGCCGGTGGCGCCCTCGATGACATGAATGTAGACGAGTTTCAAGGCATCGAGATGATCGACGATATAGTCGAACAATGGTTGCGGGTTGGAGTCGGAGACATCGTTGGCCGGCGTCACCGGCGAAATCCGGATGCCGGTCCGCTCGGCCCCGGCTTCCGCCGCGACGACCTTTGCGACCTCGAGCATCAGCCTGGCGCGGTTTTCGATTCCGCCGCCATAGGCGTCGGTACGCTTGTTGGTGCCATCCTTGGCGAACTGATCCAATAGATATCCGTTGGCGCCATGGATCTCGACGCCGTCGAATCCGGCGGCGAGCGCATTGGCGGCGCCGCGCCTGAAACTCTCGATGATGCCAGGGATTTCATCCAAGGCGAGTGCCCGCGGCTCGCTGATATCGGTAAAGGTGCCGCCGACAAAGGTCTTGCCCTTGGCGCGGATCGCGGACGGCGCCACCGGCGCGCCGTGGCCGGGCTGCAGCGAAGTGTGCGAAATGCGTCCGACATGCCAGAGCTGGATGAAGATGCGGCCACCGGCTCCGTGCACGCGGTCCGTCACCTTGCGCCAGCCTGCGACCTGTTCTTTTGAATAGATGCCGGGCGTGTCCTGATAACCCTGGCCCTGCTGCGAAATCTGGCTGGCTTCGGTGATCAACAGCCCGGCGGAGGCGCGCTGACCGTAATATTCGATGGCGAGGGGACTAGGCACCAGGCCCGCGATTGCCCGATTACGCGTCAGCGGCGCCATCACCACGCGGTTGGGCAGGGTGATCGGGCCAAGCTTGTAGGGCTCGAAGAGTTTGGTCGGCGTGGTCATTTTGTTGATTTCCGTAAAAGTTGGCAGGTAGGGAGTAAAGTGGGGATGTCAGATCGCTGCCGCAATGCCGCCAGCCATCCGGCAGCCGCGCACGTAACCTGCAGGAAGCGGCCAGCACGACAGAAGATTGCCGCTTGATGAGGATAATTCAGTCGAAATCAAAAACTGTGCAGCATAAGAGCCTCCCAGGCTTTGCCATGGCGGGAGGAATGTGCTGGTCGCGCAGCTCGCTCGCCGCAAGTGCCGGCAGCGGGACGAGGCTGGGCGCACATGCACCTCGCAAAAAGAATTCAGTTCACGCCGAGAAAATCCCGCTTGCCGATTTCGACACCATTGTGGCGCAGGATTCCGTAAGCGGTCGCGGCGTGGAAGTAGAAATTCGGCAAGGCAAAGTGTGTGAGGTAGGGCTGGCCCTTCAGCGTCATGGTCTTATCGGGGCCGATGGGAAAGCTGACCTCGCGGCTTTCGGCGCCCTCGAACTGTGCCGCTTTGAAGGCTCGGACATACTCGATGGTGTTGGCGAGTCGCTGCTTCAATTCCCCGAAGGTCTTTTCAGTATCGGCAATGGAAGGCACCTCGCTTTGGGTCAGGCGCGCGCAACTCTTGGCGGCGAAATCACACGCCGTCTGGACCTGCCGGGTGAAGGGAAACATGTCCGGATAAAGCCGCGCGCTAAGCAGGGTTTCCGGCGCAACACTCCTTGCCGTACAATAGGCCTCGGCCTTGGTCAGGACGTCTTGCAGGCTGCCGAGAATTTGCAGGAATGCTGGGACGGAGGCTTCATAGAATGACATGGCATGACCTTTCAGTCGTTGGGAAGATTTTGGCGCGTCGTGATCGAAGCGGACGAACGTACGCCCGGTGCCCCCGGCGCCAACGACTGCGGGCGCGGCCCGCGCATTCGCGCCAGTAATTCCGCAGTTGGCCAGGAGTCGGCGGGCAGGCCGTATTTGATCTGCATCGCCTTGACCGCGCTGCGGCTCTGCTGGCCCATCACGCCGTCGATCTTGCCGACATCGAAGCCCGCGCGCACCAGCAATTGCTGCAGCTCGCGCAGCTCGGCGAACGGCAGTTGCACAACCGGCGTTGCCGGGCGATGCATCGGCGGCGCGCCAGCGATGCGGGTGGCGAGATAGCCCGCGGTAGTCGAATAGATCAGCGAGTTGTTCCATTCGGTGTAGGCCGAGAAATTGGCATAGGCAAGAAAGATCGGGCCCATGCGGCCCATCGGCAGCAGCAGCGATGCCGGTAGGTCGTCGTTAGGCAATGCGCGGCCGTCGGCATAGGTCACGCCCAGCTGCGCCCATTTCGAGCGCGGCAGTTGGATCGTCAGATCGGCCTGGTCCCAGGGAAAACCCGGCGTCAGGTTGGGCGCGACGCGCACTTCCTGCAGCCACGGCTCGCCACGGCGCCATTTCAATCCGGTGGCGATGTAATTTGCGGTCGAGCCGATCACGTCTTCGGGGCTGCGCAAGAGATCGCGGCGGCCGTCGCCGTCATAGTCGACCGCATAGGTGAAATAATGCGTCGGAAGAAATTGCGTCTGGCCGAGTTCACCGGCCCAGGAGCCGACCATTTCCGACGGCGTAAGATCGCCGCGGTCGATGATTTGCAGCGCGGCAATGGTTTCGCCCACAAACATCTGCGAGCGCCGACAGTCATAGGCCAGCGAGACCAGCGAGCGCAGCGTCGGCAGGCTGCCCATGTTGGCGCCGAAATCGCTTTCCAACCCCCAGAACGCGGCAATCACGGCCGGCGGCACGCCATATTCTTTCTCGGCGCGGGCAAAGGCCGCGGCGTAGGTTTTGATCCGGGCCTGGCCCTGCTGCATCCGATAGCTCGCGGCCATCCGGCCGGCGAACTCCGAGAAAACCTGCCCGAACACGCGCTGGCCGCGATCGCGGTTGACAATGCCCTGATCGTAGACCATGTCCGGCGCCGCCTCCGCGATCGCCCGCTGCGAGACGCCTGCGGCGATGGCTTGCTGTTTCATCTCGGCCAGGAAACGATCGAAACTCATGCCATTATGGCAGGCGGCACCGCCGCGCGGGGCGGGGGCTGCGGGCTTGGCCGGGGCTGGTTGAGCGGACGCTGGCTGTAGTCCGCACAGTAGCGCCAATACGACGGCGCCGGGAAAAAACAGTGCCGATGAGAAGTGTCGCATGCGGTTACCGGTAAAGCAGGAATCGCGGGAAGATGATGTTGTCCTAGCATCATTCGACGCCCGACGTCATGCAGTGCCTTTGCTCTGGCTTCACCGGCACCAAAGGCCCCCGAAGCGGGATCTGGGATGCGCGGCCTACCGAAGAAGCCAATGTGCGGGCTGACCAGACCAACCGTCGCTAAGCCCCATTTCCAAGACGATCGCTTGGGGGAAGTGCGTAGAGGAACCAGACATGGGTCGTCGCGTTGATAAGCGGGGCGACAGCGGAGGAAACTAATGAAAAAGATTATCATGATCGTGGCGGCAACGACCGTAGTTGGGATTGCCTCGCCAGGGACAGCGATGGCGAGAAGCCACCACTACCGCCATCATTACGGATGGATGCACGGTTTTCGTGGCAGCAACGCCGAGCTTCGCGGCAATAATGGCAATTCTGCCAGCGGATCGAACAGCCTGGCTAATCCAAACAATGCCGCCGGCGCTGGCAGCGGAGCCGCCGGTTGGAAATTCCGATAGTGAAATTCCGATAGTCAGGTAGCCACGGTGACGAATCTCGGGCACGGTCAGGGTTAGAGCCGAAACGTTGATACCGCGCGGCCGCCCTGGCAAGCCGCCGGGCCCATTGACGAACGCGCCCTCGTCCTTACGATCCGGCATTTCGAAAACCGAACCTGATGATATCCCCGCCGGGAACGTTGGCGCTTGGGTCGCTTCAGCTAAGACCATTGGTGATGGCTTGCCGGTAGCGCTTCGCAGTCGTGGCCGGGGTCCGCTCGGTGCCGCCGCAGCAACAGGAAAGCAGGCAGTTCACCACCGAATCGTAGAGCCAGACGAAGCCCCCATCCGGCGGGTTTTTCTCCTTCTTCCAGCTGGCATATTGCGATTGGAGATCGGAGGGGCAGGCGCCGCCTTGGTTATAGGTGTTGCTGCAACCGCCGCTCAGCGAATAGGCTTCGCATTGTGGCGCTGCGGCCCACCATGGCACACCGGCGAAGAACGCGGCGTCGCCCGGCTGGAATTGCCTGCCCGGGCCGAGATCGAGATATCCACGGCAAAAAAAGAAGAAGGTTTCACCACCTCGTGTGTCTTGCATCGCAGCGTTGGCGCTTCCGTAGTTGCCTCGACGCAGCAGTCCGGACCAGTCGGCGTTGCCGTCCATGGCCACGTTGGTGGTCTTGACGACGCTGCTGCCGGGTTTGCCGCTATGCCACCAGGGGCCCGGGCCGGCCTGGTTGGTCGCGAGTCCAGGAATGAGCAGGGTGCCGCCGCCATTGTCGGCGATGATTTGCCCCCAGGCGTTCGGTGTTTGGCCGCGACCGCCCGAGTAGCATTGAAGGTGGATGGCGCTGACGAACGCCTTGCCGTATTTCTGACGCAGCTGCGTATAGGTGTCGGTCCAGAACTGGCTCTCGAAGTACGGACAGAAGGTCACGCTGGCGAAGCCCACATCATGCAGCATGGAGCCGAACTCCACCATGATGGAAGCCTGCCAGTCGTCTTCATTGTCGAAATCGATGGCGTCGATGTCGCCACCAGCCGAAATCATCGCCTCTTTGAGCGCCTTGAAATTCCTGTAGAGCGGGTTTCCAGGGTTGTAGCCGTTACTCAGAAGATTTCCGATATGCTGGAAATCGTCCACCCCGCCGGCGCCGACCGAGAAGATGATCTGGACGCCCGCTTTGCGAAGCTGCGCCAGGCGAGGCGGCAGATCCATCTCAAGGGCTTCGCGGTACACGCCGTCGTTCACGATCTGGGTGTCGTTGAGGGCAAGGGAGCCGTCGGCCGCGACATGGACCGACCAGATGATAACAGCCGAATAGCCGGCGGCCAGAAGATCATCGATGGCCGCCTGGCCGCCGAACGCAATCGCGCCGCCGCCATAGATCCGAGTTTCAATGGTCATGCGCCCCACCCCAGCCCTGAGTCTACGCAGGCATGAAGGTTAGAGCCGTTCAAACGGAGCTGTTGTCGCCTCGTCCCTCGCACGAGTTGGCGAAAGATCCGGTCAGCCCTCTGCACCATTCCACCAAGCGCGCTTCAGTAATTTAATACTACCTTAGCGAGTATCCCTGTCAACCGCGGCCTCGATCTATCCCCTCTGGTTCTAATGCGCGGCTTCGCGGCATATCATCGCGGATGAGCGCGCCGGGCGCCGACTGTCATCGACCGTGAAAGCCGGCGATCCGCTCTTCTCTCACAGCTCCCGCGCATTACTGAACGCAAACGATGACACGCGGCGGGTGTTCTCGTCGAGGATCAGGCTGCGGGTGATCGGTGGCTCGGCGCGCTGGCTGCAGTTTTCGCGTTCGCAGAGCCTGCAGTTGACGCCGATCGGCGTGCCCTCGGCTTTGTCGAGGTCGATGCCGGCGGCGTAGACCATGCGGGCGGCGTGGCGGATTTCGCAGCCGAGCCCGATGGCAAAGCGTGGTTGCGGCTGCGGGTGCGGTGCCACCGGGCGACGGACCATCTGGGCGATGGAAAAATACCGGGTGCCATCAGGCAGTTCGATCACCTGCTTGAGCAACCGGTCCGGCGTATCGAAGGTCGAGTGCACGTTCCACAACGGGCAAGTGCCGCCGAATTTTGAAAATGGAAAAGTGCCGGATGAAAATCGTTTGGAAACATTACCGGCATTGTCGACGCGCAGCAGAAAGAACGGCACGCCGCGGGCATTGGGCCGCTGCAGCGTGGTGAGGCGATGACAGACCTGTTCGAAACCGGCATTGAAGCGCTGCGCTAGCACGTGGACGTCATAGCTCAATGCTTCCGCCGCCGCATGGAAGGCGGTATAGGGCATCATCACCGCCGCCGCGAAATAATTGGCCAACGTGATGCGATAGAGCCGGCGCGGGGTATCGTCGAGCGGGCCACCACGGTTGATGATCGCCTCGATCAGGCTGTTGCATTCGGCGATGCCGGCCTGGAAGGCGAGCTGGAAGGCGCGGCCTGGGCCGTCCACCAGTTCGGAGATCAGGAGTTGCCGGCGATGCCGGTCGAACCGGCGCAGTGTTTCGCGCATGACATCGACCGGCATGATGCGGGTGACTACCGAATGTTTCTCGCGCAAACGTGTCGCCAGAGCCGCGAACAGTTGCTCGGCCGGCACGTTCATCTCGTCGCGCAGAGTTTCCGCGGCCTGTTCGAGCTCGGGAAAATAATTGCGGTTGGCCTCGATGAGGTCGCGGATGCGCTCGATCGGATTAGCTTCGAAGCGGGATCCTTCGTCGCGGTCAGCCATTTGGGCGGCGACCAGGGTTTCGCCGCGGCGGGCTTCGGTGTAGGCGGCATACAGCCGTTGCAACGAGTGTGTCACCCCGGGACACAGTTCGGCGAGATCGCGCAATTCCTGTTTCGGCAGGTCGATCTGCCGGAACAGCGGATCGGAAAAGATCTCGTTCAATTCAGCGAAGAAGCGGTCCTCGTCGGCGGTGGCGAGATCGCGAAGATCGAGGTCATAGGTCTCCGCCAGCCGGAGCAGGATCTGCGCCGTGACCGGGCGCTGGTTGCGTTCGATCAGGTTGATATAGCTCGGGGAAATGCCCAGTCCTTCCGCGATCTGGGTCTGGGACAGCCCGAGTTGCTGACGGATGCGGCGGAAGCGGGGTCCGACAAACAGCTTCTTTGCGGAATCGCCGGGCATGTCAGCTTCACTTACCTATTTGTGACAAAATTTACATAGTGACATTCGTGACATGTTCTTATGTTACATGACATCATCATTGGAACTCAAGCTATCTGTACGAATTAGGAAGTTTAGCGTTTAGCTCTGCTTACGTTTCGCAACGCACTGTCACGAATGTCGATTGGAGAAAATGATGGCTAAGACCTTTGAACAGCTGATTCCTGCACCCGAGGGGCGTTTCGATGGAATCAGCCGTCCCTATAGCCCGGCCGAGGTGGAAAGGCTGCGCGGCTCCGTGCCGATCGCCTACACGCTGGCCGAGAAGGGCGCCAATCGGCTGTGGCAATCGCTGAAGAGCGAGCCTTATGTCAATTCGCTGGGCGCGGTAACCGGCAATCAGGCGATGCAGCAGGCCCGCGCCGGGCTGCCCGCGATCTACCTGTCGGGCTGGCAGGTCGCCGCCGACGCCAACACGGCTGGCGCGATGTATCCCGACCAGAGCCTTTATCCCGCCAATGCCGGTCCGGAACTGTGCCGCCGCATCAACCGCACCTTCCAGCGTGCCGACCAGATCGAGCACTCCGAAGGTGGCGCCAAGATCGACTGGTTCGTGCCGATCGTAGCCGACGCCGAAGCCGGCTTCGGCGGTCCGCTCAACTCGTTCGAGATCATGAAGGCCTATATCGAGGCCGGCGCGGCTGGTGTCCACTTCGAGGACCAGCTGGCCTCGGAGAAAAAGTGCGGCCACATGGGCGGCAAGGTGTTGATCCCGACCGCGGCCCACGAGCGCAACCTGATTGCGGCGCGGCTCGCTGCCGACGTTTGCGGCACGCCGACCTTCGTTTTGGCCCGCACGGATGCGGAAAGCGCAAAACTGATCACGGCCGATGTCGACGAGCGTGATCGCGAGTTCATCACCGGCGAACGCACCGCGGAGGGCTTCTTCCGGCTCAAGCCCGGCACTGGTCTGGCGCATTGCATCAAGCGCGGCATCGCCTTTGCGAAATATGCCGATCTTTTGTGGTGGGAAACCTCGACCCCGAATCTGGAAGAGGCCCGCGAATTCGCCGAGGCGGTCCACAAGGTCCATCCCGGCAAGATGCTGGCCTATAACTGTTCGCCGTCGTTCAACTGGGAAGCCAATATCGACAAGGCGACGATTGCAAAATTCCAGCGCGAAATCGGCGCGATGGGCTATAAGTTCCAGTTCGTGACGCTGGCGGGCTTCCACTCGCTCAACCACGGCATGTTCGAGCTGGCGCGGGGCTACAAGGCCGAGGGCATGGCCGCCTACTCCCGCTTGCAGCAGGCCGAGTTTGCTTCGGAGAAGTTCGGCTATTCGGCGACGCGCCACCAGCGCGAGGTTGGCACCGGCTATTTCGATCTGGTGTCGACCACCATCACCGGCGGTACGTCATCGACTACCGCGCTTCACGATTCGACCGAAGCCGCGCAATTCAAGGCGCACGGTTCGGAAATCCAGGTTCAGGCAGCCGAATAGCAGGAGGCAAACATGGCACAGGGCAGCAATTTCTGGGTGATTGGCGGCGAGTTCGGTTCGATGAACTTCCACAAGCTCGTGGAAGGTTCGGCGCAGGTCAAAGGCCCCTTCAAGACCCGCAAGGAGGCCGAGGACTGCTGGCGTGAAGTGTCGGAAGAGAACCGGCATCGTGGCAGCGTGCGCTTCTCGATCGTGGAAGAGCCGAACCGCGCGGCCTGATCGCCCGCCAACCGGCCAAGAAAGCCACAGGGAACGTCCAAATAAAGCAGCCCCATCCGGCGTTCCGGGTGGGGCTGCCCCGAGTTTACCGTCTCTTAATGGGACAAGTCTTTGAGATCAAACAGCCTTTGCGAGAAAGCCGGTTACTGATAGGTTAACTGGGTTTCGTTCCACCAGACAGGGGCCATTCGGCGATGTCAGAGGCGCAAAATACCGGAAGCAATGCCGCCGGCGAACCGCGTCCGATCCGGTTGCGTGATGCCCTGCGGCAGGCCCGGATCGAGGCCGCCGATCGGACCGGCGTTGTGGTCGATTTGCGCGATGCCGAAGTCGCCCGGCTTGAAATTCTGAGCGAGGCGCTCGATCCCCTGTTTTCGCAGATTCCCGATTCCATCGAACTGTTCGATCGCGGCATCAGCCAGGGCGATACGCCGCGGCTGTGGATCGATGTGGTTGCCCATGTGGTGATGGGGCGTGACAAGCGCATGTACCGATTTGTCCAGGACAGCCGTTTTGGCCGCATCGTGCTGGCCGAGTCGCACGATGTCGCTATCATGGTTGCCGCCATCACCGAATATGTCGCCCGCCGCATGATCGAGCGCGAGCGCGCGCTGGTTGCGACGCCGTCCCCCCTCGTCGCCGACAAGCCGCGACGCAGCCGCTTCTGGGTCTTCGTGCTCGGATTCATCATTGGTGCTGCGGCGCTGTTTGGCCTGGCGCTGCTTTCGAGTTTGCGAGGCCTGTAAGCAAAGCCCAAAGTGTAGCTCCCCGACGGCTATTATTGCGCATCCAGATGGTCGGCGGGCGCGCTACGGATCAAGGCGGCAACGCTCGCCTGCGATCGTTGCCATTCGTCCGTGGCAATTTTTCCTGCGACCACGATCAGCGTTGTGGCCAGCAGCAGCCGCAGCGCGGTTTCGGGCACGCGGGTCGCAGCGTAACTGCCGATGATAATGCCTGGCAGGGAGCCGATCAAAAGCACGCCCATCAGGTGCCAATCGACCGTGCCCATCGCCCAATGCCCAAGCCCGGCGATCAGCGTCAGCGGCACCGCATGCGCAATGTCGGAACCAACGATACGCGCCATCGGCAATCCCGGATAGAGCAGCAACAGCGCAGTCACGCCCACCGCGCCGGCCCCGACCGAGGATATCGAGACCAGTACGCCGAGGACAATGCCGACCAGGACGGTTGCACGCGAAATCGTGGCGGCGTCGAGCCGCTCCAGACGCCCGCGAAAGGACTCCAGCAGCGCCTTACGGAAGATCAGCGAACTGGCCGTCAGCAGCAGCGCGAGGCAGAGCACGCTGTTGATCAGGCCGCGTGCGCCGGCGCTGTCGAGATCGAGCCGCCACAAGACAAACAGCGTCAGGATGCAGGCAGGCATGCTGCCACTGGCGAGCCTGATCACCGCCGGCCAGTGGATGCTTTTTGCCAGGCCGTGCACCAAGCTGCCGCCTGTTTTAGTGGCGGCGGCATAGAGAAGATCGGTTCCGACGGCTGTCCCAGGGTGAATGCCGAATAACAGGATCAGCAAAGGCGTCATCAACGAGCCGCCGCCCACGCCGGTCATGCCGACCAGCAGGCCTACGCCAAAGCCCGAAGCGATATAGATGGGATCAATCAAGGATATGCACCGCGCACCAGCGTCCCTAGCTCAATCAGGTCATCAGGATGTGCAACACCGTCTGGCCGTCACATCAGCTCTGCCGCCCGGTCAGACGAGGCGGACGGCTAACTGATTCACTTTGTCAAGTAGGATTACTTTACTGACTCCGGCAATAGCGCCGATGAAAAAAAGAATGATCCTAGCGTTGACCGGGATTTGGTGGCGAATTTTTTCCCAAGCGCGCCGCCAAGCAGTGAAAGGCGATCGCGCCACCTGCAAATCTCGCGGCCATGCATACCTGGCCGCCAAATCGCCACTCTTTCGACTGCCGAGTGACACTTCCGCGGTTTCCTTGGCATCAAAATACCGCCAACCCGCCGGCATCTACATCAGCTGTGTCTTTCGCAATTCCTGCATCTGCGAGCCATTGTCGATGCCCCGCACGGTTTGCGCACACCGCCATGCCGCGCCATCGCGCTCGATGGTAAACAGATTGTAAGCCGCCGACGGATAGCGGCCGTGCGCCAGCGCCGATGCCGAAGGCACGCCGATCACCGGTATGGAACCTTTCGGTCCGTCGATCCAAATCGTGGAGTCCACGTGATCGTGCCCATGCAGGATCAGTTCCACGCCGTACCGTCTGAGCAGATCGAGCAGGTCGGTAGCATCGGTCAGCCGCTTGGCGGGCGCAGTCGAACGCAGTGGATGATGGACCAGCAGGACACGAAATGACGATCCGGGGGACAGTCCCGCCAGCATGCGCTCAAGCGCTTCAAGCTGACGGCGTCCCAGGCTTCCCGTCGCCATCAGCGGCGGCGTCGGCAGCGCCGAAGACAGGCCGATCAGCACCAGCGGGCCGCGCCGGCGCAGCAAAGGAAACAGGCTGCCGCCATCGGGGGCGTCGCCGCCGAGATAAGTTGCAAAGGTTTCGGCAAAGCGATGCTGGGTAAGGCTGACATAGCTATCGTGATTGCCGGGAATGACGGTCACGCGATCCGCCGGGCCGACATTCTCCAGCCATGCCCGCGCCTGCGCAAACTCCGCTTCCAGCGCGAGGTTGACCAGATCGCCGGTTATCGCGATGTGATCCGGCGCCTGCGCCTGCAGGTCCGACACGAGGTGATCCAAAACGTCGCGCCGATGGACTTTGTGCCGATGGCGTATCCAGTTGAAATAGCCGAAGGCACGCTTGCCGGCGAGATCACGTAGCCGCGGCTTCGGCAGAGGCGGAAGATGCGGATCGGACAGGTGCGCCAGCGTAAAGGCGGCCATCACAGGGATCCAGAGGGGTAGCCCGCGGGGAAAAGCCACTGCATGATCGTCTCGTGGGGTCCTTGATTTCGAGAAATGTATTGGCAAGCGGGCAGCGCCGACGCAAGGATGAAAAACCACGGTTGTGGCCCGGAGATTATTAAGTGGCGATGAGCCTGCAATCCCAGCGCAACAGGTTTGAGCCGCTGCTGCGGCGGCTGTTTCATCTTTATTGGCGGTTCGCTCGCGGCATGACGCTGGGGGTCCGCGCCGTCGTGCTCGACGGCGATAACAGGGTGTTTCTGGTCAAGCACAGCTATGTTGCCGGTTGGCATCTGCCGGGCGGCGGCGTCGAAGTTGGCGAGACGTTCCGCGAGGCGCTGCGGCGCGAACTGGAGGAAGAGGGTCGGATCGAGCCGATCGGCGAGCCGGCCCTGCATGGCGTTTTCTTCAACAGCCACGTTTCCCGCCGCGACCACGTCGCGGTCTATCTGATCAGGCAATTCCAGCAAGATCGGCTGCCCGAGCCCAATCGCGAGATCGTCGCCTGCGGCTTCTTCGACGCCGCGGCGCTGCCGGCGGATACAACCGTGGGCACCCGCCTGCGTATCGCCGAGGTGTTCGAAGGCCGGCCGCCGCTGGCGACCTGGCGCTAGCGTGCCGTTAATCATTGCTTTCGCAATTGGCACGAACCATAAGCTCACTTAAGACGCATGGCGGTACGCATCCCAATCGATCGCACGCCTGGGCCGGGGTCAATGGTTGCAGCGTTTCATGGATAGAGCGATGAAATATCTGAAAGCCGTTTGCGGATTGGCCATGCTCGCCGTTCTGGCCAGTAACGTATGGTCGATGTCGCGCTGGAGCGAAGCCCGCGGAGTGTACGACGATGTCTGCTACTTGCGGCAGGCTCACTTGTTCCAGAAATTTGGTATAGATGGCCTGGACACCAGGGTTTCCCGCGATGACGACCACTATCTGTCGTCAAAATTGAGGGAAATTGGTTTTGCGACCGCCAGCGATCTGACGACTGCGCCCTGTCACACGCCGATGCCGGCGACCAACAAGATGGTGTTGCAATATCCGCCCGGGACCGGTTTTGTGCTGGCGCTGTTTCCGCAGGGGTTCCAGGTGATCCCGCTTTATGTGACGGCGACCGTCATCGTTTTCGGCTTTGGCCTGCTTGCACTTTATTACGCGGGTTCCACCTCTTCTTCTATCATGGCCGGTGTTTTCGGCTGTCTCGCCGTCTACCTGATGATCAATCCGGCCAAGGCGAGCTATTCGATGGCGCCGACGATGGTGGTGTGTGCGCTCGCGGGGTTGCTCACGGCCCGGTTGTTCCTGGCGCAGCAAGAGCAACGCCGTCTCGCTCTCGCGGGACTTATCGGTCTCCTGATCGGTCTGTCCGTCAATTTCAGATTGCCCAACCTGTTTCTTTCCTGCGGCTATTTCCTGTATTTCATCGGTGCATTCCTAGGATCCCGGAAGGCCGAGACTGCACTGCAGGGGGTACTGTTTTCAGCTGGAGTTTTGACCGGGATGGCGCCGACGCTGCTGGCCAACATGATCAACGCCGGCAGCCCGTTCTCGACGACGTACGGGGCTTTCGATTCGGCGGCTCCCGATCTTAGTTTCAGCGTCGTCCGGAGTTACCTTGCCGACATGCAGTTCGTCCTGCTGGTGCTCGCGGGGGCATGGACCATTGTGATGCTGCGGGGCTCACGCCGGACCGATGCCTCACGAGTGGCTGTGGTCACGGCCGGGAATCTGGTCGCGAACCTGGCCTTTTTCATGAGCCACCCTGTCTTTACACCCTATTACACCGTTCCGGTTGCGATGCTTTCATTGTGGAGTCTGTTGTTTGGCTTCCTGATCAAGCCTTGGGCGCGGCAGCAGGATGCGAAGGCGCCGTCATTTCCGGTTCACGCGGGGCAGCAATTGAAGACGCCTTAGACAGGCAGCGATGGCCCGATCGTGGTATTGGGATGGTTGAGTCGGCAGACTTGGTCGAGCGGACGTTCCACGGATGATATCATCGATGCGGGTTGCGGTTCTGGTGCCATGCTTCAATGAGGAGGCGGCGGTCGCCATCGTCGTTGCGGACTTTCGCAAGGCGCTGCCGTCGGCTGAAATCTACGTCTACGACAACAATTCGTCAGATCGCACCGTTGCGGTCGCGCGCGAGGCCGGCGCGCTGGTGCGCAGCGAGCGCCGGCAGGGCAAGGGCCACGTGGTGCGCCGGATGTTCGCCGATGTCGATGCCGACGTCTACGTCCTGGTCGATGGCGACGCCACCTACGACGCCGCCAGCGCCCCGCGCATGATCGAGAGGCTCCTGAGCGACCACCTTGATATGGTGGTCGGCTTTCGCGTCGATCAGGCCGAGGCTGCCTACCGGAGAGGCCATCGAACCGGCAATCGGATGTTGACCGGCTTTCTCTCCACGGTGTTCGGTGAGGCTTTTGCGGACGTCCTTTCCGGCTATCGCGTATTTTCGCGTCGTTTTATCAAATCCTTTCCGGTGCTGTCGGATGGCTTTGAGATCGAGACCGAACTCACCGTGCACGCGCTCGAACTGGCGCTGCCGGTCGCCGAGATCGAAACGCCGTATTATCCGCGGCCGGCGGGATCGTTCAGCAAGCTCAACACCTGGCGCGACGGCTTTCGGATTCTCGGTACCATCCTGAAACTCTACCGGTCGGAAAAGCCGCTGCGCTTCTTCACCGCGATCGGAATTTTCCTCACGCTGGTTTCGATCGGTCTGGCGATCCCGATTGTCATCACCTATCTCGAGCAAGGCATCGTTCCGCGGCTGCCGACGGCGGTTCTGTCCATGGGACTGATGATCTTGGCGGTGCTGTCGGTCTCCTCGGGGCTGGTGCTCGACACGGTGACGCGGGGACGCCGCGAAATCAAGCTGCTGGCCTATCTGTCTCAATCCCCGGTTGCCAAGGACTGATGCGATCGAGGAATTTGGCTCTCCGGGTGATGGACCGCGCCTCCGCCAGATGCTATCTCGCGCGTCAGCATGAGCGACCTGTCCATCACCATCCTACCCGAGACCTTGGGCGACGCCCAGCCGATCGAGCGGCTGCACGAGCGCACCTTCGGTCCCGGCCGCTTCGTCCTCAGTGCCTATCGGCTTCGCGAGCACGTCGATCATGTTCTCGAACTGTCGTTCACGGCATGGATCGGTACGCTGCTGGTTGGCTCGGTGCGCCAATTGCCCGTTTGCGTCGGCGATACCAAGGCGTTGCTGTTGGGACCGCTGACAGTCGAGCCGCCTTTTCGCGGCCGCGGCGTCGGTCGCGCGCTGCTGGAGCGCGCGATAAGCGACGCCAAGGCCCGTGGTCACCGCCTTGTGCTGCTGGTGGGCGACGAAGCCTATTACAGCCGTGTCGGCTTCAAGGCCGTGCCGAAGGGCCGGGCAACCATGCCGGGACCGGTGGATTACCGGCGGCTGCTGGTGGCCGAACTGGTGGACGGCGCCTTTTCTGATGTCTGCGGCGCCATTCGCCCGGACTGGAGCATGGCCCGATAGCGCAGCAATCGAGCAGCCGGCATCCGATAGACATGCGCCTGCGTCCGACTCCCGTGGTCATATCTTTTTCGAGATGCCGAGGAAGAAACCACGGCGCGGGCCGAATTGCGGAGCAAAAACGCCGATGCCGGTGCCATCCCTGATTTCGTAGATGGTGTCGAACAGGTTGACGACATCGAAGCGAACCGTCATCGGCAGCGGATCGTTCGGCAGCAGGAATTCGCGCTTGATGCCGACATTGACCTGGGTGTAGCCCGGCACCGTGGTGATATTGTCGTCGCCGTTGCGCAGACCGCTGCCATAGATCATGTCGGCGCTCAGCTTGATTCCGCACCACGACAGTCCGTTTTCGCCAAACGCTTCTGCTGCGGTGGCGGCCCGGCCGCAGAACTGATAGAGGGCGCCGGCCGAAGCCGTGATGAACTGGTTGTGGTCGGTATAGATAAAGTGCGTCTGGGCGTATTGAAGTGCCGTCAAGCCGCCGAGGTCCGCAAGCGGCGTGGTGTTGTCGAACAGGTATTGGTTCGACACGGGGTCGCTCGCTCGCTGCTGCGCCACGGCGAGGTTGCCGTAGGCCTGGAAGTTTCCACTATCGTACTTGGCGTGGAATTCGATGCCTTCGTTGTATCCGCGGGCGTAATTGAAGGCGCTGAGCACCAGCGCCTGTCCGAAAGTGCCATTGTCGACGAGATCGGTAGCGATCTTGTAATAGGCATCGACGCCCAGATCGAGGCTGGAGCAGTCTTTGCCCCCAGGAGCGCATCCGAATTTTATCTTCTGATCGACGCCGGCATCGAAATAATGCGAGCGTTCCGGCAAGACCGGATCGCTCTGGCCTGACAATGCGCCAGTGGTGTTGTTGAACAAGGCAATGTTGGGCGGGGCCGCCTCCGCCAGTACCGGCGGCGTGAAGTAGCGCGCATAGCCGGCGTGAAAGGTGGTGTTCTCGAACGGCTTGTAGGTGAAACTCAAGCGCGGGCTCAACTGATTGGCGTCGACATATTGGTACATCTGATCGAAGCGCAAGCCATAGTTCATGGTGAGCTGGTTGGTGAGTTTCCACTCGTCCTGGGCATAGACGCCCATCAGCACGCCCAGTTTCGAGATGTTGTTGGTGATGGTCTCCGGCGCGCCATTGTCGGAGCCGTCGCAGATCGTGCAGGGCTCGACCAGCGACGAGTTGCCGACGAACGACTGCTCGCCGCTGACCGTGAAGCCGGTGCGAAGCGTGTGGGCCGAATTGACTTCATACGAGGCGTCGCCCTGGATGCCGTTAGTATAGGTGTTGCGGGTGACCGTCGAGGCAATGCCGTTGAGCAGGAGATCGCCGATCGGGTCCGGTGTGAACTTCAGGTTGTTGTAGCGGGTGAAATAGGACAATTGCCCGTCGAAGCCCTCGTAGGATTTCTGCACCGTCAGCACGCCGAATTGGGTAAACTCGGCCTGGTTTTCGTTGAGTTGCGCTGAATTGAAATTGGTCACACCGAATGCGTTGGTGACCGGCACGGCGCTTTGCCCGATCGGTTTGCCGGGAACATCGGGGATCTGAAAGTTGTTGTTCGAGGTTCCCGCGATCAGGCTGACCCGGGTAGTCGGGTCGATAAATGCCGACATATAGCCGAAGCCTCGTTCTTGCTGCGAGAAATCGTGGATCGCATTGTACGCGGGCGTCGGATTTTCAATCCCTACCGTGTTTTGCAGATAGCGGCCGGTGAAGAAATATTGCACGCCGGCAAAGCAATCGGTGGAGGCCGGCGGCGCCTTGACGTAGGTTGGTGTGGTCGCCGTCGTAGTCGCGGGGCAGGTGCTGCCGAACGTGCCGCCATATTCGACGCTCGGCGCGACGGTTCCATGGCTGCCGCCATACATGCTGACGCTGCCGCTGTTGTTGAAAAGGTCGGTGCGGGTGGTGACGTCGACGAGGCCGACCGTGCGCAGTCCGTATTCGGCCGGCAGGGCGCCGGTGATGAGGGCGATGCTGCCGATAAAACTGGTGTCGAAAATGCTGCCGAAGCCGGTGACGCCGTCGGGCAGTAATATCCCATTGATGCGAAATTGAACGTTGGCGTGATCGTTGCGAACGTGCAGCGAGCCGCTGGCCGCGGAATCCTGCGAGACCCCGGGGGCCTGCAGCAGGACTTGCTCGACGGTGGCATTGGTGCCCTGGGGGAGATCCTGGATCGTGGCATGGCTGATGGTGTCCGAGGTCGTTCCGACCGTCGTAAATATGTTGCTGCGGGCCTGATCGAAGGCGATGCCTTTGGACGCCAGCTGCTCGGCTGGCGAGATCGGTGCCGGCGGTGCCGGCCGCGCCGTGGGCGGGGTCACTGCGCGCTGGACAACCTCGTGTGGCCTGGGCTTCTGCTTTCCGGAGACTCGCTTTGGCGCCTCCACCACGACGTCGGGAAGCCTGGTGGGACCATTGCCTTCAGGCGCAGGTGTCTGCGACTGCGCCGGACTGCCGCTGCATAGACATAGCATAAGCCAGGCAGCGCCCGAGGGGGCCGACATTGATTTCGCGAAAGCTGACATTCTCCCGATCCCCATTCACCTTTAGCCGCCATCCCATTCGTTGGTGCCAACGAATTGGATGAAGCCGTCGCCTTCGATGGACAACAGGCTGGTTTTGATCGGTCCTGCAGGGAAGGCTCGCGTAGGACGCAACGCCCCGAGGAACGATCGATCAACCGAGGTCAGGAAACTGGGGGAGCGCGAGGCTGAAAGGCGACGCTTGCGGAGTGCAGGTGCAAGAACTCGGCGTCGGTGGTGAAATACAGGAATTCGATCGCCTGCGGCAGCAGCAGCACCGGCGGGGAGGCAAACACCACCGTGCTGGCCAGCGCCATGACGGCGCAGATCGCGCAGCCGTCTTGCGGATGCTGGTCAGAATCGTGGTGGGACGCGGGCTGTTGCTGCGCAACGGAGAGGTGCGCGGGCGCGGCTTGCGCCGCAAGCCCATGGAAATGACCGAACGAAAGCGCAAACTGGATCACCAGCGCCAAAAGTGCGGCTCGCGTGCCAAGTTTGATGTTCGATCGAAACCACTTCATGCCGCTATGTGCCTCGCGCTGGAAGCCGGTCGACAGAACGGTCCAACGTTATAATATAACATCGCAAGATCCGGCGAGGGGTGTCAACGGCAATTGAGAGTCGCGCGCGGTCAATTTGCGATTCCTGTGTGATTCCCGCAACGCTCGGCGAGGGCCGCCGCGATCAGCGCCCCTCGCGCAACCAGGTGGCGGCAAAGGCGCCCAGCAGCAGCAACAATCCGATCAGGCCGGCGAACATCGGCAGCACACCGACACCTTTGACGACGCTGGCATCGCGCATCTTCACGCCCATCCAGCCATCGCCGCGAAATACACTCGAGGAGTGAACCGGCACGATGCGTGGCAGTTCGATACTCGATCCCTCCACCAGACGCCGGACGTCACCGCCGCTGGCTTGCGCCAGCGGTTTGAGCATGTCGGTTGTCGAAGTAACTTCCGAAAATTCCTTCGGGTTGGTCGGACCGACATTGATCAGCGCCTTCAGCGTACCATCGGTGGCCTGCCACAGGCCGAGTTCGTTGGCAGGAATGGTCGAGCGCCATGTTCCCGGCTCGCCTTCGCGTAACGTCAGCTGACGGGTTGCGCCGGAGGGTGAAGTCACGGTCACTGGCGCGACGCTGTCTGCCATGGTCTGGCGCAGCACGACCAGATCGTGGCCCTCGACCTGCAGACGCAACGCTTCCTCGTCGAGGTCGGGCTGCTTCATCAGCCAATGGGACATTCGTCGCAGCAGGTCGAGATGCGGACCACCGCCCTCGTAGCCGCGCGCCCACAACCAGATTTGGTCGGACAACAGCAAGGCGACGCGGCCCTCGCCATACCGCGACAGCAGCAGCAGCGGTTCTCCGTCGGCGCCGGTCATGATCGGAGCGGTCGTGGCGTTGCGCGTATCGACGGTGCGGAAGAACCGGCTCCAATGCGGCGGCTCGGAATCGGAACCTTCCAGCCCGCGCGTGACCGGATGGCGTTTGCCGGCGTCGCTGAGGTGGGCATAATAAGGTTTCTCGGTGACACCGAGCGGCTCGGCCGGCAGCACCGCGTTCAACGGTGTACGCCAGATGCTGGTGGTCGAGGCGTAGTCGGGGCCGGCCGACACCAGCACCGCGCCACCGTCGCGCACATAGCGCGCGATATTGTCGAAGTAGGCCACCGGCAGCACGCCCTGGCGCGCGTACCGATCGAAGATGATAAGCTGGAAGTCGTTGATCTTCTGCTGGAACAGTTCGCGGGTCGGAAACGCGATCAGCGACAACTCATTGATCGGCGTCCCGTCCTGCTTTTCGGGGGGGCGCAAAATCGTGAAATGCACGAGATCGACACTGGGATCGGATTTCAGCAGGTTGCGCCAGGTGCGTTCTCCGGAATGCGGCTCGCCCGAGACCAGGAGCACCCGCAGCTTGTCGCGCACCCCGTCGATCGCAACTACCGCGCGGTTATTCACCGGCGTCAGTTCGTTTTCGAGCGGAGAAGCCTCGATCTCGACGATGTTCGGTCCGGCGTGCTTGACATCGACTTCGACGTTGACGGTCTGGCCGCTCATGACCGTGCGCTCGTTGATAACGTCGCCGTCGCGGCGCACCACGACTTTGGCGTGCTCGCCGCTGGCGCCCTGATCGTCGAGACGGTAGGTGATGGTTTGGGACTGGCCGACGATGCCGAAACGCGGTGCGGCGGTAATCGCGATACGACGATCGCGCTCATTCTTGCGTCCGGTGATCAGCGCATGCAGCGGGGCTTGAAATCCGAGCGCCGTCACGCTTGCGGGAATGTCGTGCACCCGTCCGTCGGTGATCAGGAAGGCGCCGGCGACGCGATCGACCGGAACATCCGACAACGCCGCAGACAGCACGCTGAAAAGTTTGGTGCCATCGGTTTCCCCGTCGGCCTGGCCGGCTTCGACCACCCGAACCTCCAGCCCCTTGATCTTCTTCAGGCTGTCGACCAGGGCCTCCCGTGCCTGGGCCGTTTCACGGTTGCGGTCGCCGAAGTTCTGGCTGGGACTTTTGTCGATCACGACCACCGCGACCGAGGACAGTGGCTCGCGTTCCTCATGGGTAAATGACGGGTTGGCCAGCGCCAGCAGGATCAGCGCCAGCGCCGCTACGCGCACCGCCGCGCCGCGGGATCTGCCAAGCAGCAACAATGCGGCGATGACCGCGATCGCGGCGGCGGCGAGCCACAGCACCAGCGATGGAACCAGCGGCGTAAATGCAATGCCGTAATTCATGGCGCGCTCCTGTCGGCTTGGTCAGGCGAGGGCATGACAGCCTGGCTGCGGGCAGGGCCCTGCATCGTGATGCGCATTCTATTGCCCGAGCCGTTCGATCAGCGCCGGCGCATGCACCTGATCGGTCTTGTAGTTTCCGGTCAGCGTGTACATCACGATATTGACGCCGGCGCGAAAGGCGAACTCGCGCTGCCGGGGTTCGCCCGGCGTGAGCGGTAGCATCGGCTGGCCGTCCGGGCGTATCGCCCAGGCGCCGGCAAGGTCGTTGGAGGTGATGATGATCGGCGACACGCCGTCGCCGCCCCTGGCCGGCCGCGACGCATCCTCATCGTCGTCACCGCGCGGCAGGGTCTCGACCCAGGTCTGTCCGGTGGTGAACCGGCCGGGAAAATCCCGCAACAGATAGAATGTCTTGGTCAGCACGTGCTCGCGCGGCACCGGCTCCAGTTCGGGAACGTCGAGCGAGGAGAGGATATCGCGCAACGCCTGCATGCCCGCAGTCTGGGAGGCGCCCTCTTCGCCTGGCGGTGCCTCGATGGCATCGCGGGTGTCGAACAGCACGGTGCCGCCCTGTTTCATGTAGGCATCGATGCGGTTGATCGCATCCTGCGGCGGCTTGGCTGCGCCGGGCACCACTGGCCAGTAGATCAGCGGAAAGAAAGCCAGTTCGTCATGGGCCGGGTCGACGCCGACGGGGTCGCCGGCCTCCAGCGCCGTTCGCTGCGCCAGGAAAAGCGTCAGCCCGGCCAGGCCCGCCTTGACGATGGAATCGACATCGGCATTGCCGGTCACGACATAAGCGAGCCGGGTTTGCGAGGTCGCCTTGATGGCGAAATCGTCGGCGCTTTCGGCCCGGGTCGGCGATGGTGCGATGGAGATCGACAGCAGCGCGAGCGCCAACGCCGCGGGCGCCGCGCGCCGCCGCAACAGCTCCGCGACACCGGCGCCGAGCAGCGCGACGATCACGGCGTCGATCAGGAACAACGCCAACGCCGATGATAGCAGGATGCCGCGCAGATCGCGCGGCTCGGCGTTGGTGTAGCTGGCGCGCCGCGCATGCAGTCCGGAAGTGTCGAGGGGCGCGATACGGTCGGCGGCGGCCAGCGTGTTAACCGCCAACGGACCGTCGGCTGGACCATAGAGCCCAGGCGGATGATCCGATGTCGCGTGATCGCGGAAGCTGGCCGGCAGCGGCTTGGCGGTTGAGGGCGGCGGTCCGAGCGATCCGAATCCGTCGAGGGTTCGCTGCGGCGCGACCGTTTCGGCCTTGGCTTCACCGGCGACCCCGGCGCCCTCCTTGGAGGTATAGCCGGACATGTCGACGATCCTTCTCAGCATCTCGACGAAGGTGCCGGACATTGGCAGATCGGACCATCGCATGTCGCCGCTGACATGGAACAGGCTGACCACGCCCTTGCCGCGACGTTCGCCGGTCACCAGCGGAGTACCATCTTCCAGCGAGGCCCAACTCTTGGTCGCCAGCACGGCATCAGGTTCGGCGAGCACCTGACGGCTAATGGTAATGTCGTTTGGCGCGGCAAGTCCTGCGAACGGTCCGTCGGCCGAAAACGAGGCCAGGTGCTGCGGCTTTTCCCAGGTGAGGCTGCCGCCGAGGCTGCGGCCGCCGCGGCGCAGCTTCACCGGCACCAAATCGTCATCTGCCTGCGCCAGGCGCGGCCCGGCAAAACGCACCAATACACCGCCCTGCTCGATCCAGGCCGTCAGGCGCTCGCGAATCTCGGGCGACAGGGTTCCGACATCTGCAAGCACGATCATCGGCAGCTTCTGGTCGAGAAATTGGCCGATGGCCTGTTGGGGAGCGATGCCACGATCGCCCAGCCGCACATCGGCAAACGGCGCCAGCGCGCGGGTGAGATAGAACGTCGGCGCCAGCAATGGCTGCGACGTATCATTGGTCGATCCGCTGACAACCCCGACGGCGCGCCGCCGCCACCGCTTGTCGAGCAGTTGTACCGCACCGGCGGATCGTTCGCCTGATATGTCGAGCCGCGCGATATCGTTGCGCAACTCGACCGGAAGATCGAACGCCGCCTCGGTCTCGCGCGCCTGCGGCGCGAAGGCGAAGCTGGCCTCGCCGATCGGCGAACCCTTGGCATCAAGCCCCCGCACCAGCCCCGCGGCAGCTCCGCCGTCGACGCGCAGCACCTTGACGGTCATTTTTGCCGCGGCATTTTCCGCGGCGGCTAGGGCCAGCGGCGGCGGCGTGCCGCCTTCAAATATCGTCAAGGTGCGATTCCCGATCGTCTTGCTCAAAGCCTCGGGAAATTCGCTTTCCCGGCCGGTATCGACACCGTCCGACAGCCAGGCCATTTCGCAGTCGCCTGTCGTCTTCAGGAAGCGCTCGATCGCAGGGAGAGTGTCGGCCCGCTCGATCGAGTAGGGTTTGGGCGTGAGCTGGCGCAACGCCACGCGGGCGGTACCGCCGGTCATCATCGTAATGTCACGCGTCGGCTCCGACAGCGGAACCAGCGCCACGCCGCGCCGCGCACTGTCGGCATTTGCGATCAGTTCGTCGGCGGCCTTGATCCTCAATTCCCAGCTTGCTGCCGCGCTCCAACCGTCGTCGAGCAGGATCACCAGCGGCGCATGGGAGCCGGCGAGACCGGTTGGCGGGTTCCAGATCGGTCCGGCGGCGGCAAAAATGACGAGCGCGGCGGCGACGAGACGCAAAGCCGTCAGCCACCACGGCGTCCGCGACGGGGTTTCTTCCTTTGGTGCGATGTCGAACAACAGCCGCGTCGGCGGAAATTCGATGCGCCGCGGCCGCGGCGGCATCACCCGCAAGAGCCACCACAGCACGGGCAGGCTCAGAAGACCCAGCAGCAACAATGGTTCGGCGAAACTGAGAGGCAGCCAGGAGATCATGCGCTTCGCCCCACTTTGACGGTCGCGGTGCGCGCGCGGCCTTTGTTGACCATCATGCCGCTGTGCAGGAACAACAGCAGTTCGGCCGCGGAGCGGCTCGTGGTGTGGGTCGAGAACAGCCAGTCGAGACGGTTGGTTTCGGCGCGAATCTCGTCGCGATGCAGCGCTACCCGCGCCACGTAGTCGCCGGCCCATTTCTCGGCGCGGCCGGCGGTGATGATCCCGCCGCCCTCCGGTTCGATGAACTCGATGCGGCCGGAATAGGGGAAGCTTTCTTCCGCCGGGTCGACGATCTGGACCAGCGTGCCGTGGGCGCCGGACGCCGACAACCCAGCAAGCATGCGTCTGATCTCAGAGATCGGCGACCAGAAATCCGACAACACCACGATTTCGGCGAGCGCCGACGGGACGAAAGAGGGCGGCAGGCTCGGGCGCTCGGCATCGTCATGCAGCATCGCTTGCGCCATCTTGTCGAGCACGCCGCGGCTTGCGGTCGGATTCATCAGGCCCGGAATGCCGACGCGTTCGCCGCCGGCGACCAGAAGTTCCGCCAGCGCGAACGTCACGATCAGGGCGCGCTCCAGTTTGCTGTCGCGGGACTGGCGGGATGCGAATGCCATCGACGGCGAGCGGTCCGGCCACAGCCACACCGTATGGGCCGCCTCCCACTCCTGCTCACGGACATAAAGATGATCGTCGCGCGCCGAACGCCGCCAATCGACGCTTTGCGATGGCTCGCCCGAAACGAAGCGGCGGTATTGCCAGAAGCTTTCGCCGGCGCCGGCTCGCCGCCGTCCATGCAAGCCATGGATCACGTTGACGGCGATGCGGCGTGCCTCAAGCACAAGACGCGGCAGCGTGGCAGCGAGCGTTCGGCTTTCGCCGTCGGCACGTCGGATAGCTATGATCTCCCCGCGGGTGTGCTTGTTCTCCGCGGCCATCAACCGATCCGCGTCTTCAATTGCCGGATGACGTCGGGGATGCTGCGGCCTTCGGCGCGGGCGGAGAACGTCAGCGCCATGCGATGCTTGAGAACCGGTTCCGCCAGATCGAGCACGTCGTCAATCGAAGGCGCCAAACGACCGTCCAGCAGCGCACGGGCCCGAACCGCGAGCATCAGCGACTGGCTGGCGCGGGGCCCCGGTCCCCAGGCGATCAGCTTGCCGGCTTCGCCGCTTTCGGGGCCGGGCCGCGCCGAACGCACCAGCGAGAGGATCGCCTCGACAACGGAATCGCCGACCGGCAGTCGCCGCACCAGCCGCTGCGCCGTGATCAGCAGCTCTGCGTTCATGGCCGTCTTGGCCAGCGTTTCTTCCGCGCCCGTTGTTTCAAACAGAATCCGGCGCTCGGCGTCGCGATCCGGATAATCGACATCGATCTCCATCAGAAAGCGATCGAGCTGCGCCTCCGGCAAGGGGTAGGTGCCTTCCTGTTCGAGCGGATTTTGGGTCGCGAGCACGTGGAAGGGTTTCGGCAGATCATGGCGCGCGCCGGCGACCGTGATGTGTTGTTCCTGCATGGCCTGCAGCAACGCCGATTGGGTGCGCGGGCTGGCGCGGTTGATTTCGTCGGCCATCAGAAGCTGAGCAAACACCGGTCCGGAGATGAAACGGAAAGATCGCTTGCCCGAACTGCTTTCGTCCAGCACCTCGGCGCCGAGAATATCCGACGGCATCAGGTCCGGCGTGAACTGGATGCGCTTGGCGTCGAGTCCAAGGGTGATCCCCAAGGTTTCCACCAGCTTGGTCTTTGCGAGCCCGGGTACGCCGATCAGCAGCGCATGGCCTCCGGACAGGATCGTCACCAGGGTATTTTCGACCACCCGGTCCTGGCCGAAGATGACGGTGGAGATCGCGTCCTTAGCCGCACGGATCTGACCGGCGACCTGTTCGGCCGAGCGGACAATGACATCTTCGAGTTTTTCGACACTGTCTGCGCCAGCCATTTGGTTTTTCTCCTTGCAGTCCTTGCAAAAACGCCGCCGAGCACGCCGTCAAGCCGTGAGTCCGAGCTTAAGCTTATGCGAAGGCCATGTATTTGTTGAATTAAACTATCCCCATTTATCGGTGTTTGGGGGCATTGACCGTATCACGTTGTAGCGACCTGATCCGTTATTCTACGGACGGAACTCCCTCCGATCCTATCGGCAAAACAACCATATTAGGCTTGCACCAATCGTGCCAATTTGAGGCCGTCAAACTCAGGGCAAACCATGGCGAAGCAAGGGCAGACGACTAATGCAGGCATCGAGGGACTGACGGCTGCCGTCAGAGACGCTGCCGGCGCCGGCCCGGATGCAAAGGGACTGCCACCGGTCCATCTGTGGAATCCACCGTTCTGCGGCGATATCGACATGCGAATCGCCAAGGATGGTACGTGGTTTTACATGGGAACACCGATCGGGCGGCCCGCACTGGTTCGCCTGTTCTCGACGATCCTCAAGCGTGAGGAAGGCAAGCACTTTCTCGTGACCCCGGTGGAGAAGGTCGGCATTCGCGTCGACGACGCGCCATTTCTCGCGGTCGAGATGGGCGTGGACCGGGACAGCCGAGGTCAACTGCTGCGGTTCCGGACCAATGTTGACGACTGGGTGGCTTGCGACGTCTCGCATCAGTTGCGCTTCGTAGCGGCCGCAGACGGAGGCCTCACGCCCTATCTCCATGTCCGCGCCGACCTCTGGGCCAAGCTCACCCGCTCGCTCTACTACGATCTGGTTGACATAGGCGAGGAGCAGGTGGTCGATGGGTGCGCGAAGTTCGGGGTCGCATCGGCGGGCGAATTCTTTGCGATGGCGGATGCGGAGCAGGTGAGGGGCGTGCCTTGAACGAGCCGATGCTCAGGACGGACCCGGCTACAATCAGCTCCGCGACGTTTTTCGAACGCTGCCGCGCGCGGCTGCGCTTCGACGTTCCCCCCGGACTGGTTGATCCCCGAATTGTTCCATCGAGTGGCGATCAGGGCACCGACCGCATGCTCGAGATCATCGCACGCGAGCGGCCGATCCGCCCCGCGGCGGTGTTGATCCCGGTGGTCGACCATGGCCTGCCGACAGTTTTGTTGACGCAGCGTGCCGCGCACCTCACCGATCACGCGGGCCAGATCTCCTTTCCCGGCGGCAAGATCGATGCCACCGATGCGTCTCCGCTCGACGCCGCGTTGCGCGAGGCCGAGGAGGAGGTCGGCCTGTCCCGGGAATACGTCGATCCGATCGGCTATCTCGATCTGTACGGGACGAGCTTTGGATTTCGGATCCTGCCTACCGTCGCGCGGGTGAAACCGGGCTTCAAACTGCGTATCAATCACGACGAAGTAGACGATGCCTTCGAGGTCCCGCTTTCGTTCCTGATGGATCCGGCGAACCACCAGGTCCATAGCAAGGAATTTCGCGGCGTCGAGCGCTCGTACTACGCCATGCCGTTCGCGGATCGTTATATCTGGGGTGCGACCGCGGGAATACTGCGTGTGCTCTACGAGCGGATCTATCTGCCATGATTCGTCCGGCGTTCACCGAAGTTCTGCTTTTCCTGCTCCCGTTCGCGGTCTATGCGGCGTTCCTGCTCGCGACGCGCTCCGGACTGGTGTTGCAGTCGTCATGGCCGGTGCATGTCGTCGCCAAACTGGCGCTCGGTTCGCTGATTTTGGTGCTGGTCAGTTTCTTGCTGCTGGCGCACTTTTCCGGCGCGGCGCCGAACTCGACCTATGTTCCGGCGCATATCGAGAACGGCCATTTCGTGCCCGGAGTGGAAAAATGAGCGAAGGGCGTGTACTCGACGACGCGCCCTGGCTCAGCTCCGGTCCAGCCGCCCGGGTGCTCGAATTGTTGAACGGCAATGGTGAGGAAGCGCGCGTCGTCGGCGGCGCGGTCCGCAATGCGCTCCTGAGGATGCCAACCGGCGACATTGATATCGACATCGCCACCACGGCCCTGCCCACCGAAGTCATCCGCCGCGCCAAGGCGGCCGGCATCAAGAGCGTGCCAACCGGGATTGATCATGGCACGGTGACGCTGGTGATCGATGGTCGGCCTTTTGAGGTAACCACCCTGCGCGAGGACGCCGAGACCTTCGGCCGCAAGGCCAGGGTGGCATTCGGCCGCGACTGGACTGTCGATGCGGCGCGGCGCGACTTCACCATCAATGGCCTGTCGGTTGACGCCAGGGGTGTCGTTCACGATCACGTCGGGGGACTTCAAGATATCGCCGCCAAACGCGTCCGCTTCATCGGCGACCCAGATCAGCGCATTGCTGAGGACTACCTGCGCATCCTCAGGTTCTTTCGGATTCATGCGGCCTTTGGCGAAGGCGAGCCGGATCGCGCGGGCTATCTCGCCTGCATTCGTGCGCGCGCTGGTCTTGCCACCCTGTCGGCGGAACGGGTCCGCATGGAAATGCTCAAGCTCCTGGTTGCGGACGGCGTGACAGGCGCAATCCCTGCAATGGCGGACGGGGGCTTGCTGCTGCCGATTTTCGGCGGGGTCGCCTATACTGGACCGTTTGCCGCG
>Ga0182012_10000073_pt1 | contig 103916 bp, 103 predicted proteins | sample 612S2SmetaG_FD_120486 | JGI IMG/M metagenome (GOLD analysis project Ga0182012, IMG submission 120486) | Permafrost microbial communities from Stordalen Mire, Sweden - 612S2S metaG | ecosystem: Environmental > Terrestrial > Soil > Wetlands > Permafrost | place: Sweden: Stordalen | collected... | reverse complement strand
GCCGCCCCCCGCGGTGCCGCCAGGATCAACGCGATGCCGAGTACCGCCACGGCTTTCATTGCAGCATCACCCCGCAATTCACCCACCCGGCTCCGGTCGCCCTAGACCGGCTTCGCAGTCTGCCCGCTCCAGCCCGGCAGATAGCGCGCATCGCTTGCCCGCGCCAAGCGCAGGCCTTCGCGCGTCGCGCGCGCCGGTTGCTTCTTGATCGTTCTCACGGGCACCCGTGTGCGGAAGTAATCCGCCCACATGAATTCCACGAATGGCGCCTGGTCCTTGGCGAAGCCGCCGGCGGCGCGCACCAGCCCCGCCAGGCTGCGGTAGGGGTCGTCCTCGAGTTCCGTCAGGCGGCGCGGCATTTCTCGATAGTCACGGCGCTGCCCACGGTGATCGTACGGATGGCTCCAGGAGCGGAACTCCAGAGTCCGCCAGAACACCGCGGGATCCAGCCACGAAAGATCATCCAACACGGTCACCCACACCGCTTCGATGCCTTCCTCCATCAGCGCTATGCCGAGGTGATGGTGATCGATGATGAAGTGTTCCGCACCGGGACCGAGCACCGATGGGAATACGTGATGTTCGAGCTCGATCTTGCGCTGCTTCTTCCCCATGCGCGACCATTGCTCGGCCTTGAGCTTGACCTCCTCGTAGCCCACCGCGAATTGCGTGGGTCGCAGTCGTGGCAGACGCACGCGGGTGAGCGAAGGATTGCGGGACAAGTGATACATATTCTCGGACCCTGTCCGAAGCCATTGCCGGGGTCACAGCTTAGCGCAACGGCCGGCCGCTAGAAATGCTTCACTCCACCCCTTCGGGCAGGGCGGTGATTTCGCTAGGATCGCGGGCCAGACGGCCGGCCAGCAGCACGGCTTGCGTGCGGTTGGCGGCGCCCAGCTTGCGCATGATGGCGGTCATGTGCGCCTTCACCGTCGCCTCCGTGATCTGCATGTCGCGTGCGATCTGCTTGTTGAGCCGGCCGGAACACAGCATGCCGAACACGCGGAACTGCTGCGGCGTGAGCTGCGCCATACGCCGTGCGACATCCATCGTGCGGACATCGATATCCACATCACCGATTCCCGCTTCCGCGGGTGTCACCAGATCGCCGCGCAGCACAGCCTGGATGGTGCGCCCGATGCTGGCTGCATCGGCGGATTTGGACACGAAGCCTTGGGCGCCGAAAGCCAACGCCAGATGCACCGTACGCGAATCATCCGTCGCGGATATCACGATTACCGGCATTTCCGGGTGCGAACCGCGCAGATGCGCCAGGGCGCTGAACCCGTAGGCCCCGGGCAGGTTCAGATCCAGCAGCAGCAGATCGATGCGTGGGTGTCTTTCGATGCAATCGAAAAGACAGGCCACGCTGTCCGCCTCGAACACCTCGGTGTCCGCACACGCAGAGGCCACCGCGCCCTTCAGCGCCGCGCGATACAGCGGGTGGTCATCGACGATGAGTACCTCGTAGTTCATCTGCCGCGCCTGTCTCAGGCCGCCGTGGCCTTGCTCTGCTGGCGGCGAAAAGCGCTCAGCAAGGCACGCAGGGCCGCGGGGCGCAGAGGCTTGTGCAGCAAAGGGTAGCCGGCGGTACGCGCCACCAGGGCGAGGTCGGCGCCGTGGTCGGCGCTGACGAGTGCGGCCAGAGGCGCCGCGGCGCGGCTTGGCGGAAGGTGGCGCAACAGCTCGAGGCCGTCTACGCCGTCGCCCAGATGATAGTCGGCCAGCACCACATCGATGTCGTTCTGCGTCATCAGTTTCTGCGCCTCGGCCGAGCTCCTCGCCTTCAGCACGACCACCCCCCAGGTGCCGAGCAGCGCATCCATGCCGTCGAGAATCGAGTGGTCGTTGTCGACGCACAGAACCCGCAGTCCAAGCAGGCCGTTGAATTCCACGGACGGCGACTGCGGTTCGACGCGGCGCGCCCGTCGCGCCCTGGCGTCGCGCGGCACGCGCACGCCGAACACCGAACCATGCCCGGGCTGGCTGGCGAAGGTGAGTGTGTGGCCCATCAGCCGGCCGAGCCGCTCGCATATCGACAGGCCGAGGCCGACGCCCTTCTCGCCCCAGGGCGAACCCTGCGCCAGGCGGCTGTACTCGGCATACATGTGCTGGCGCTGGTGTTCGGCGATTCCGGGCCCGGTGTCGTAGACCGCGATGTCCAGCTCATTGCCGCGCCGGCGGCAGCCGACCACGACGCCGCCACGCTCGGTGTAGCGCAGGGCATTCGACAGGTAATTCTGGATGATCCTGCGCAGCAGTACCCGATCGCTGCGCACCACCTCGTGACAGCCGACGATGCTGAGGCGCAGCCGCCGCGCCTGCGCGAGCGGCGCGTATTGCTGCCGCAGCTCCTCCAGCAGATTGATCACCGGAAAGCTGGAGATGTCCGGCTTGAGCGCCCCGCTGTCCAGACGCGCGACGTCGAGCAGGTCGTTGAGCAGATCCTCGGCTGCGCGCATCGAGGCGTCGATGCGGCTGGTGAGCACGGTGAGCTCCGGATGCGCGCGTGCCTGCGATTCGAGTGCCGAGACGAACAGTCGCGCGGCATTCAGCGGCTGCAGCAGATCGTGGCTGGCGGCGGCGACGAAACGCGTCTTGCTGATGTTGGCGGTCTCGGCCTCCTGCTTGGCGAGGCGCTGCGCCTCGAGCGCTTCGCTCAATTCCCGCGTGCGCAGCGCCACGCGCTCCTCCAACCCCTGTTTTGCGTCAAGCAGCGCCTGTTCGTTGCGCTTGAACTCCGTGATATCGGTGTAGGTGGTGACGAAGCCACCGCCCGACATGGGCTGCCCGTGGATGCTGTACACCCGGCCGTCGCGGCGGGCACGCTGAAAGGTGTAGGCGGTGCCCGCACGCATGTGCGACAGCCGCTTCTCCACCTGCCGTTCCGTGTCGCCAGGGCCCAATTCGCCCTTTGCGGCGTTCCACCGGATGAGATCCGCGACCGGGCGGCCGACGTAAACGATGCTTTCCGGATAGTCGAACATTTCCAGATAGCGGCGGTTCCAGGCGACGACCCGCATCTGGGCATCGACCACGCTGATGCCCTGGGTCACGTTCTCCATGGTCGCCTGCAGCAGCTGGCGGCTGAAGCGCAGCTCCTGTGAGGTCTCGTCGAGCAATTCGGCAACCTCGTCGAGCTCGAGACCCTTGCGCTTGAGCGCATGGGTGAGCACCACGCGCGCCGAAGAGGCTCCGATGGAACCCGCCAGCACGCGCTCGAAGTGCTGCAAAAGACCGCGATCGGCCGGCTCCGAAGGCTTGGGTGGCGCCTGGCCGGATGCGACATATTCCTCGAGAGCCTGCCGGGCGGCAGTGGCCCCGATGATTCTCGCCGCCACGGTCTCGAGGTCGCCCACGGTGGAGGTGATGGAGAGAAATCCCGCGGTCGGGCGCTTCGGGGCGATGAAGGCACGCGCCGCCAGCCGCTGCTGCAGGGTCACCCCGCGCCTCACCGACACGATCAGCATGACCAGCACGTTCAGCGTGAGCGCCACCAGCGCCCGCGCCTCCACTGAACCCGGACTGGCCGCCAGCGCGCGCGGCAGCAGGCCGCCGAGCGCGTGTGGAGCAAAGCTGGCAGAGTCCATCAGCGCCCCTGCCGCGAGATTCGGCAGGAACAGCAGGTAGCCCCAGGCGATGAAGCCCATCAGCATCCCCCAGAACACCCCTGCCCGGCTGGCGCCGCTCCAATACAAGGCGGCGAAGATGCCGGGCGCGAACTGTGCCACCGCCGCGAAGGCCAGCAGGCCGATGGCGGCCAGGCTGCTCGCGCCGGAGCTCGACCGATAATAGGCAAATGCCATCAGCGCCAGGGTGACGATCACGGCGCGCCGCACCCACAGCAACCGCCGCCCGAGGCTGGCACCCTGTTCGAGCCGCTGGCGCCACAGCACCGGCGCGGCGATGTCGTTCGAAATCATGGTCGCCAGCGCCGTGCTCGCAACGACCACCATGGCGGTGGCTGCGGACAGGCCGCCCAGGAACACAAGAACGGTCAGCCACGGCACGCCATAGCTCATGGGCAGCGTCAAAATGAGCGAATCCGACGCCGTGTGGCGCGACAGACCGCCGATCGTGCCGAGCGCCACCACGGGCAGTACCACCACAGAGAACATTCCCAGGTAGGCGGGCAGCAGCCAGCGTGCCGCCTTCAGATCCTGCGCATTCGCGCACTCGACCACGCCCACCAAAAATTGCCGCGGCAGGCAGAATATCGCCGCCGCCGCCAGCAAGGTGCTGGTCAGGGCGTCGCCGTTGAGCAGGGTCGACGCGGTGGACAGTTGGACCGGCAATTCCCAGGCGTGCCCGCGCAGCTCGATGCAGGCGAACACCCCGACGGCGATGAAGGCCAGCACCTTCAGCAGCGACTCGAAGGCGATGGCCAGCATCAAACCCTCGCGGTGCCGTGCTGCATCCGCACGGCCGGCACCGAACAGCACGGCGAACAGCGCCATCAGCAGCGCCACCGCGAGCGCGGTATCCCGATACCATGGCGCCCGTCCAGCCGAGGCACCGGTCAGCGCATCGATGCTGGCCGCGACGGCCTTGTATTGCAAGGCGATGTAGGGAATTGCCCCGGCAAAGGCGATGACCGTGACCAGCACCGCGAGCGCGCGGCTCTTGCCGAAGCGTGAGGCTATGAAATCGGCGATGGAACTGACATTGTGTGCGCGCCCGATTTCAACCAGCCGCTCCATGAACGGCAGTGCGAACAGGAACACCAGCGCGGGTCCGAGATAGATCGGCAGGTACGCCCACCCGTCGCGCAGCGCCGTGCCGACGGCGCCGAAAAAGGTCCACGAGGTGCAATAAACACCGAGCGCCAGCCCGTAAATGTAGGGCCTGAGACGGCGGTTTGTGGGATAGATCCTGCGCCGGTCGCCGTAGAACGCGATCCCGAACAAACACCCGAGATATCCCACCGCCAATAGCGACAGCAGCCAGCCGGAAAACATTCGTGCCCCCTATGGTCAGGCACTGTAAGCCGACGAAAGCCCCAATACAATTGCCGCCCTGCCACGGCGAATACTCAGACAGGCTCCTGGGCGAGGGCGTTTTGTCCCGCCCACTCCGGATAGGCACCGAGCGCATCCACATAATTGTGGATGACATCGGTGTGGGCGTCCTCCTGCCAGCCGCCGGGCGAGGGATTGGTATGCACATCGCGTGGCCGCCCCTGCTCATCGATGCTGTACAGGGTGAACGTGAGCGCCTGCCGGGCTTCTCCGGCCAGGCTGTCGGATCCGATGGCTCTGGCCAGCAACGCCAGCACGGCGCCGTAAGTGGCGTTTATTCCGCCCCAGGGCTGCTTGTCCTCGTCCTGCTCGTGACAGACCGTCACGCCGAACTGCCGGTGCGTGAAGGTCATGCGCACGAACTCCACCAGCGCCCAACACTGGTCGCGCCAGTCCGGATCGAGCGCATCGCGCTTCTCGAGAAGGTATCGCGCCAGATTCAGCGGCGCCCACGCGGTGCGATTGGTGGGTGTATCGTGATCCTCGAAGAACTGCGCAAACAGCGCGCCGCCGCTGCCGGCGCTGGGGATCTGATAACGCCGGATCCAGGCCCACAGCGCTGCGCGTGCCCCGGCGAATTCGCCGAATCCGAGGGCCAGCAGTGCATCGTAGAGCCGCAGGATGTAGGTCATGTTGCCGGAGACCTCGCCCCGCGACTCGCCGCTGCGGTAGTCGACCCGAAACGGCCAGGGCGAATTGGATGCATCGCCGCTCTGTTGGGTGGCGGCCAGCACGCGCGCGTTCTGCAGTGCCTGGTCCAAATAGCGCAATTCGCCGGCGGCTTCGAACAGCAGTGTCAGGGCATAGCCGGCTATGCCGCCCTTGTCGGGTTCGATCTCGTAGGGTCGATCGCCCTGCGAACCCGCATCCGGGGGCATCGGAAAGTGCTGCCGTGTACCGGTCGAGCGGGTGAACGCCGGATACCTGCCGGAGGACGGCGTGAGCGTCTCCTTCAGCAGGTAATCGCCCATCGAGCGCGCCGTTTGCAGATAGCCGGGGTGGCGCCGGCCGCGCAGCGCGTGGAATTTGAGATAGGAGATGATGCCCATGCCGTTCTGGGTGGCCGGAATGGTGTCCGTGCGCCGCGGATCCGGCGTCCAATCCGCGTCGAGAAAGGTCGCGTAGACGAATCGCGGATAACCGTTGTCCGAGGGACAGGTTTGGTAGAAGGCCATCTCGAGGTCGAGTGCCGTGCTCCAGGCGGTCCACGGCAGCAGGCGGCAGCGCGAATCATAGCGCGCCACGTGCCCGGCGATGCTCACCGGAAGCTGCGATTCCCCTGCGGCGCCGCTGCGATTCATCGCGGGCCGCTGCCCTCGGCGATCTGGCCGATCGAGGTCCAATCCCTGCCGTCGAAACGGATCAGGAACAACTGCTTGATCGGCTGGTAATCCGTCGCGCTGGTCTTGAGCCGGATGCCGGAGCGCAGCATGCCGATTTCCAGATCGAGGCGCGCCGCCTGGGCCATCACGTTGTTTCGCGTCAGATCGTCGCCGCATTGTTTCAACACCGCCACCAGCGCCTCGGCGCGCTCGTAGCCGGCGACGTTCAGCTGATCGCGCAGGGCGGCCCGCGGATTGTATTTGGCCATCCAGTCGAGAAATTCCCGCACGTCGGCGTCGCGGCGCGCAGCCGCGTGCAGCCAGCCCTTGGAGCGGGCGTTGCTGATGATGCCCGCCGCCTTGTCGAGGCCCGCCGGCTCGAGAAAGGCCGCCGTCGACAGGGACGCGTTCGGTATGAACTGCAGCGGGTGCCAGTCGATGTCGTAGGCTCTGCGGATCGCCTGGGTTGCGGCCGCGCCGATCGCGAAATTGACGAACACATCGGCGCCGGTTTGCTTCAGGGCGTCGACCTGCGCGTCCACGTCGCCTGCCGCCGCATGGTAGATCGCCTCGAGTACGATCATAGCCGACGCCTTGCTGCCCAAGCCGTCGCGCAGTCCCTGGAAATATTCGGCCCCCGCGGTCGAATCCTCGTGCAGGACAGCGATTCTCGCATGCGGATGCGTCTGCAGCAGGTAGCCGGCATACGCCAGTCCTTCGGTGCGGAAGGTCGCATAAAAGCCCATGGTGAACGGGAAATGCACCGGATCATCGAACACCGCGGAGGAGGTTTCAACGAACAGCTGGGGGACCTTGCGGGCGTTCGCATACTCGCGAATGGCGAGATTGGCGTCGGTGCCGAAGGTGCTGAACAGCACCAGCACCCGGTCCTCTTCGACCAGTCGCCGGGCAAGCGCCGGCGCCATGCCCGGATCCGAGCCATCGTCGCGGCTGATGAAATCGATCTTCCGGCCGAGGATGCCGCCGCGATCGTTGATCATTTGAAAATACGCGGCTTCGGCGCGCGCCACCGCCCCATAGTCCTGCGCAATCCCGCTGTACGGGGCGATGTTGCCGATGCGGATTTCGGTGTCGCTGGCGCCGACATCGTAGTGCTTGTCCGCCGCAGCCGCGCAACCGCACAGCGCGAGCAGCCCGGCGGCGCACACACGAGCGCGCCTCATGCCTGCCCGGCCGCCGAAGGAGATGCCTCGGCGGACTGCTCCGAAGATCGCGACAAATTTTCGCGCACGAACTGCATGTGTTCGCGCAGCACGTAGAGCTGATCCGCATGCGAGCCGGGTATCTTCAGCGAAATGACGCCCTTCTCGATGTGCGACAGACGCTCCAGCAGCAGCGAGCGCTGCTTGGCCGACAAATCCCCGAGCGACATGCGCTCGAGCGCCATGAGCTGCCGGTAGCGATGGTTGATGCGGGACTTGATGCGCCAGTTGTACAGGGCCGGCAGATAGCGCAGAGCGGGGATCACCACCAGCACCACCGGCAGGAACACCACCACCGCCCTGTCGAGCAGACTGGCGAGCCAGAAGGGCAGGTACCGGTACGCAAAGCTCTTGCCCGACTTGTAATATCGCGCGGCGTCCTCGCTGATCGGAAAATCATGCGCGGCGGGCGTCGGAAACTGTCCGGCGCTCTGCAACAGCGATGCGCCGCCGTTCACATCGATGGCCGCCTCGATCAGCAAGTCCGACAGGGCGGGATGCAGGCTTGAATGGGCCAGCAATTCGACCGTGGGCGCCAGCATGTTGATGGGAGTCGGCGGCAGATTCTCCCCCAGATCAAAAGCGCCGGGCGGCAGTTCGAGCTTGCTGAGGTAGCGGAAGCGGCGGATATAGGCGTCGGCCTGCGGGAAATCGAACAGCCGGATTCCCGGCGCGTGCAGCATCTCGCGCGTGGTCTCCGGCGCCGCCGAATCCCCGGTCAGGAATATGGCGTCCACCTGCTGATCGAGCAGCGCGGTTCTGGCCGCCTCGCCTTCCAGGTCGAGCAACTGGGTCGGTCCTGTGGCGTCGATCTCGTTGGCCTTCAGCAACGCCAGCGCCAGCGAGCGCGTGCCGCTGCCGGCCGGCCCGATGGCGATGCGACGGCCGCGCAGCTCCGACAGCCGCGTCAGCACCGGGCCGCGGTAGAAAATGGTGAGCGGCACGTAGAATACGCTGCCGAGGGAGACCAGATCGCTGGCATCGCCGTCGGGCGCGGTGCCTGTCTGCACCAGCGCGATGTCCACGCCGGATTTCGCGGTCAACAACCGCTTCAGGTTGTCCTGGGATCCCTGGGTCGTGAGGACGACGAGCTTGATGCCGTTGCGTGCCAGGATCTTCTGGTACCGCTGGGCCACCAGGTTGAAGCGGCTGCCCGCCGGACCGCTGGCGATGGTGACCGTGCTGGGCGGAGCCGGACGCACGAAATGCAGGGCTGCGAAAATGGCGATTGCACTGAGCAGCAGCAGCGGCGCGAGCGTCTGGGTGAGGTCCAGCCAGACGTTGGTGGGTTTGCCGGGCAGCATGCGGCGGATGAACGCCCGGTATTTGCGATCGCCCTCCTCCGAGGAATCCTCTGCCATGCCACGCTTCCACCCGCTGATCGGGCCGTCAGGATGATGTATTCTAGTATCCCACAGCCGGTCGTCATGTGATCAACAGCGTTCCATGGATTGCGTCCACCGCGTGAAGCCACCCGCCCGAATGCAGGCCGCACGCCATGCGGCATCGCGCGCCGCGCCGCTGCTGGCAGCGTTGGCACTGGCGGGCTGTTCGGTGTTCTCGATCAAGTCGCCCGAGGTTCCGCTGACCGCCCGCGAGCAGGAGGCACGGCTGCTCACCCGCGATTACGCGTCGCGCTTCGCAGCGACCGTCACTCGCTCGACGGACGCCGCACCGGCCGCGGCCGACGACCCGGCCGTCCGATCCCGGGCGCTGCGCCTGAAACTCGGCGCCGTCACGGAGATCACGCGCACCTCGACCGGCCTGTCCCCCATCGGCAGCCTGATCGACACCTGGGCCTTCGCATTGCAATTCCGCGATTTTCTCGCCGCCGGCGCCGGCGCCGATCTGCTGGGCGGTGGCCAGCCCGACATCCGCGACGCCGCCGGCACACTCGCCGAGGACGCCGACCGACTCGCGCGCGGCGTGCTCGGCGGCGATTATCCCCGGTATCACGCCTTCGTCGCGGGCTACGTGCGGCATTACCCGCTGCAGAACCTGGACTTCGTGCGGCCCTCGGTGCTCTCCGAATGGGTGGCCGACGGGGGTGACAAGACCCCGCTGCGCTCCGTGGGCACCGTGGCCCAGGCGCTCGGCGACGTCTCGGACCGCATGCGCATCTATGGCGAGCGTGTTCCGATCGTCAGTTTATGGCACGCCCAGCTGGCGCTCGACCGGGCCGGCTTCGACGACGCAACCTATCAGAACGCCCTGCACAACATCGACGCACAGCTCGAGCGCATCTCCACGCTCGCCGACACCAGTCCCACGCTGGTTCACGAGGCAATTGCGGATTTGCGCGCCAGCCTGCTCGAATCGTCGCAACGGCTCGACGCCTCGTCGATGCGGATCTTGCGCACCCTGCACAGCGAGCGCGAGGCGCTCGCCGCCAACATCACCGCCGAAAGGGAGGGCATCATCGCCGCATTCGACACGCAGCGCGCGCGCATGTCCGCGGATGCGCAGACGCTCGTCGCGAACGCGGTCGATACCTCCTGGCGCGAGCTGCGCAAGTTGGTCCGCGAGGCGCTGCTGCTCACGACGCTGCTGGCGCTGGTGATCCTGGGTCTGCCGTTCACCGCGGGCTACCTCGTGGGCCGGCGGCGCAAGGAGCCCGTCTGAGCAACTTGGACGGGCACCTACCCGCTGTCGTCGTAGCCCACGCCTGCGGATCGTCGGGATGCCGCTGCGCCGCCGTTCTTGAAGTCCTCCGGGTGCAGTCGATGTCTCGCCAGCAACTTGTAGAAATCCGTGCGATTGCGTTTCGCGATGCGGGCTGAGGTGGTCACGTTGCCGGCGGTCGATTGCAGATTCGCGGCCAGATAGTCGCGACTGAAGCTGTCGCGGGCCTCCTCATACGTCGGAATCGCCGCCGGTGCGGATCCCAGCGACTGTTGCACGAATTCCCTGCTCATGACCTTCTTGCCGTGCGAAAGCGCGACGTTCTGCTTCACGAGATCGAACAGCTGTCGCACGTTTCCCGGCCAGTCGGTGGTCGCCAACAATTCGATGGCCTTGGGCGAGTACATTTTTTTCTGGTCGCCCGGCAGCGTCGCCTGTTCGAGGAAATGCGACACCAACAGCGGGATGTCCTCGCGGCGGCGGCCCAACGGGGGAATTTCGATCGCCAGAATGCCGATCTGATCGAGGAGTTCCCGGAAGAATTCCCCGCGCTTGGCCAGGGCTTCCAGATCGCGTGACGTGGTGCAGATCAGCCGTACATCGGCGCGCGCCGCGCCGCGGCCGTTGCCGGGCGGCACCTGGTAGTTGCTGAGCGCCCGGGCGAGCGAGACCTGCAGCCTCATGGGCAACTCGGAGATTTCATCCAACATCAGTGTGCCGCCGCAGGCGAGCTGAAATGCGCCCCCGGGGCCAGCCTCGGGAGAATCGGATTCGTCGGGCTCCTCGCCAAAGATCTCCAATTCCAGTTCGTGCTCGAGCGCATTGCCGCAGGCGACGCTGATGAATCGCTTGTCGCGGCGCGCGCTGGCGGCATGGATGGAGCGGGCCAGAAGCTCCTTGCCGGTGCCGTTTTCACCCGTCAACAGCAGCGGCGCGTCGCTTGCGGCGGCCCGGTTGGCGATCGACAGCCGATCCTCCATCAGCTGGCTGCGCGATACGATGTTGACCCGCCAATTGCCGTCGGATCGCGCGAATGTCGACACCGCGATGGCGCGCTGCACCTGACCGAGCAGTTCCTCCTTGCCCACCGGTTTGACCAGAAATCCGAATGCCCCCCGCTGGGTGGCCTGCACGGCCTCGGAGATCGAGGCGTGGGTGGTCAGGACGATCACGACCATCTGCGGCCAGCGGCTCTTCAACTCCGTCAGCAGCGACATGCCGTCCATGTCGGGCAGCTGCAGGTCGGTGATGACCAGATTCGGACGGGACCGAATGCAGGCATCCAATGCGGTCTTGCCGCTCTCCACGAATTCCACCGAATAGTTGGCGCCCGTGAGACGCGCAACCGTCAGGCGGCGCACCTCGGAGTCCGGATCGACCACCAAGATCTTGGGAGTGCGGACCGCGGAGCGCTCCCCGCCCTTGCGGCGCCGGGCGCGTACCGGCTGCGGCGCGATCCCGAACCCGAGCGAGCTGTTGGAGGGGGGCGAATGGGTCTTCATCAAGGGGCTCCGGCGCTGGCGACGCGCCCACACTATTCCGGTCCCCACAGCCTGGCTGTAGGCAAAATCAGACTGTTGGACGCCGTCAGCGGCGGGTCGAAAACCGGAAAATCGTCGTCGATTTGAACACCTGCCCGGGCCTCAGCAGCGTCGAGGGAAAGTCCCGGTGATTGGGCGAATCGGGAAAGTGCTGGGTCTCCACACAAAATGCGGACCGTACATCGTAGGTCCTACCGCCCTTGCCGGTCAGGGGACCGAGGAAATTGCCGCTGAACAGCTGCAGTCCCGGCTGATCGGTCAGCACCTCCATCACCCGGCCGCTCACCGGTTCGTAAGCCACGAGTGCCAGGGCGGGCTTGCCCGGGTAGGCGTTGAGCACCCAGTTCTCGTCGTAGCCGTGGCCGATCCGCAGCTGATCGTCGTCCGCATCGATGCGCTCGCCAATGGCATGCGGCCGGCGAAAATCGAAAGGCGTACCGGCCACGCTGCGCAGCTCCCCGGTCGGGATCTGGGTCGCATCCAGCGGCGTGAAGCGGTCGGCGTAAATCGTGAGTTCGTGGCCGAGAATGTTGCCGTTGCCGGCCCCGGCCAGGTTGAAATAGGAGTGATTCGACAGATTCACGACCGTGTCCCGGTCGGTGGTGGCACCGTACTCGACGCGCAGCTCGTTGCGCACCACGCGGTAGCGCACGGTTGCCGTCAGATTGCCCGGATAGCCCTCTTCGCCGTCCTTGCTCAAATAGGTCAACAGCACGCCATTGCCTTCGATGCGGCCCTGCCACAGCCGCTTGTCGAATCCGACGAGACCGCCATGCAGGGAATTGCCGTTGTTGTTGATCGGCAGCTGGTAGGTGTGGCCGTCGAGCGTGAAGCGCCCCCGGGCGATGCGATTGGCGTAGCGCCCCACCACGGCACCGAAGAACGGCCTGCCGGTCAGATACGGCGCGAAGCCGTCGTAGCCCAGCACCACGTCATCGACCCTGCCCGAGCGGTCCGCGGTCTTGAGGGTGACGATGCGCCCGCCGTAGTTCGTGATGCTCACCTCCAGGGCGGAGGACTTCAAGGTGTATAGATCCACCGGCGTGCCGTCCGCGAGTTCTCCGAAGTGCTCGACGGCCACCGTGGTTGCAGCGGCAAAGGCACCGCCGGGGGCGCACAGAACGGCCGCCAGCATCGCCGTCGGCCGCCACTTGCGACACGCGCCGAATGTCCCCGCCCGCATCATGGTGCGCCCTGCATCATGGTATGCATTGTGGCACGAATCCGCGCCGGGCTATCATGGGGGCGGCCCCCTGCGGTGCGATCGAGAGGTTCGAGCCCATGAACAGTGTCCCAGTCGCTTCGTTCACGCCGCTGTTGATCCTGGGGCTGGCATTGTCGGCCCACGCGCAGCCGCCGCCGCCGGGGACTTCGCGCCATTATGTGCTGCCGGCGACGCCGGCGACCGTGCAATGGGGCTGGTACGACACGTCGGAGCCGCCCAAGCTGACGATCCATTCGGGCGACACCGTGTCCATCGAAACACTGTCTCACTCGCTCGGTCAGATCAAGCCCGGCGTGGACATGGACCAGATCATCAAGCTGCGCAAGGAGAACGACGGCGGCGGTCCCCACTCGATCACCGGCCCCATCTATGTCGAGGAAGCCGAACCGGGGGACACGCTGGAAATCCACATCCTGAAGATCGTGCCCAAATTGTACGCTTTCAATTTCAATCTGCCCGGCACGGAGTTTCCCGCGATCGGACTGCTCGCGTCGGAGTTTCCCGGGGGATTTGTCCGCTACTACAAGCTCGACCTTGCCAGGATGCAGACGCAATTCAAGCCAGGCGTCATGATCGATCTGAAGCCCTTTCCGGGGACGTTCACGGTCGGCGTCGATCCGCACGAACCGGATGCGAAAGCCGGGCCGCCGATCCATGATGCCAAGGGACGCACCAGCACGCTGCGCCCGTGGAAAAACGGCTCGAACATGGATCTGAACGAATTGCAGGCGGGATCGATTCTCTACCTGCCCGTGTTTCAAAAGGGCGGCCTGATTTGGACCGGCGATTCCCACTGCCGCCAGGGCAACGGAGAAGTGAACCTTACTGCCCTCGAGTGCGCATACAAGGAGATCGAGATACGGCCGGTCGTGCGCAAGGACCTCAAGACCGAGTGGCCCTGGGCCGAGACCAAGACCCATTGGATCTTCATGGGTTATGACGAGGACTTGAATCAGGCCATGCGCATCGCGGTCGAGCAGACCGTCCATTGGCTCTCCGCGCAGAGCATCGTGCCGATGAGCCGCGAGGAGGCTTATGCCTTGACGTCTATCGTGGGCGACTGCCGGGTCACCCAGGTGGTCGACATCCGCAAGGGCGTGCACTGCATGATTCCCAAGGCTGTTTTCGTGGATTACCAGGCGGGCCGCCGTCACGGTGGTCATTCACCCCAATGAGTCCCCGAAAGGACGCCACTTCACACTGCGATCTTGTCCGGCAGCAACCGGTCGTATTCCTTTTTCACCACGGCGTAACACTCGCAGCTGCGCTTCTCGAGACCTGGGCGATCCATGACCATGATGCGCCCGCGGGAGTATCGGATGAGTCCCAGCTTCTGCAGCTGCAGTGCACCCTCGGTGACGCCTTCGCGGCGCACGCCGAGCATGTTGGCGATGAGTTCCTGGGTCATCACGAGTTCATTGCCCTGCAGGCGGTCCAGGCTGAGCAGCAGCCACCGGCATAGCTGCTGGCTGAGCGAGTGATGCCGGTTGCAGACCGCGGTTTGCGCCATTTGCGTGATCAGCGCCTGGGTGTAGCGCAGCAGCAGGTGCATGACCGGACCCGCCTTCTCGAAGTCGGCCTTCATCACCCGCGCCTTCAGCCGCACGGCCTGTCCCGCGCTTTGCACCACGGCGCGGCTCGGCGTCGAGCCTCCACCCATGAACAGGGAAACGCCGACGACGCCCTCGTTTCCGGCCACGGCGATCTCCGCCGATGCGCCGTTCTCGAGCACATACAGCAGCGAGACGATCGATGAGGTCGGAAAATAGACATGGCTCAGGGTGCTGCCGGATTCGTACAGCACCTGCCCGAGCAACAGCTCCACCGGCTCCAGATGCGTCTGCCAGCGCAGCCACTGCTGATCAGGCAAGGCGGCGAGCAGGTGATTCTGCTTTCGCGCGATATTCTCGTTGGGCAGCTGTGGCGCAACCATTGCGTGGTCCTCGAGCGCCAGCTATCAGCCGACAATTCACAATAGCACGGCAATCGGCAAGCCAGGGATGTTTGTGCGCAATCGCACGAAGCGGCCATCCATCGCACCCGCAAGAAAAGCCTCCACCCAGCGGTCGTTTTCCAGATGCCATTCCCCGCACGTCGCCATCAACTTATCGGCTGCGCGCTGCCCCGGCATCGGGTGCACAGTTCACCGTATCCGTGCAATTGCTTCCGAACCCAGGTCGATTCGATTATTGTCGCAGGAGAAACCGGATTCTTTGATCATGATAAAGAAACCTTCGGGCCACATACGTCTGACCTCGCACCCATCCAGGGGCAGGCCCCACAAGTACCCCATCGACTGGGGTGCCTCGACCGCGCGCGGCCGCGGCCCCGTCATCGGCTCCACCACCGGCCGCGATCATCGCAATGTGATCGGCGCACATGGCGGCGCCTATTCGATCTATCGTGCGCTGGCGGTTTCATCCGGCGCGCTGGACCCGAACCTGCGGCCGGATCTGCACGGCACCCATCCGCTCATCGACATCGGGCCATACGATCAATGGATGGCGAAGGAAACGATCGTCTCGCTGGATCCTTGGGGACATCGGGTCGCCGCGGATTTTCTCGAGGCGATCCACGGTGGACTGGACGTGCGGCCGACCATCGCGATCACCAAGGCGCACCTGATGCTACCGGAGGTTCGCGAAGCCATCGAACTCGGCCGGCTCGCGGAGGACGGCGTGGTGGTCAGGCCGGGAGGTGAGGTCGGCGTGATCAAGGCGGCGATCGACCCGGTTTGGCACCTGCCGGGAGTCGCGGAGCGCTTCAGCGTGACAGAGACCGAGTTGCGTCGCACTCTTTTCGAGGAGACGGCCGGCATGTATCCGGAACTGGTGACCCGCCCGGATCTGCAGGTCTTTCTACCGCCGATCGGCGGCACGACGCTCTATATTTTCGGCGACCCGGCGGCGATTCATGATCCCGCCCGGCCGCTGACCTGCCGGATCCATGATGAGTGCAACGGTTCGGACGTATTCGGCTCCGACATCTGCACCTGCCGCCCGTACCTGACTCATGGGGTGGAGGAATGTATTCGAACCGCCCAGGCGGGCGGCGCCGGACTCATCGTCTACAACCGCAAGGAGGGACGGGCGCTCGGCGAGGTGACCAAATTTCTGGTGTACAACGCCCGCAAGCGTCAGCCGGGCGGTGATCAGGCCGAGACCTACTTTGCCCGCACCGAGTGCGTCGCCGGCGTCCAGGACGCGCGCTTTCAGCAGCTCATGCCCGATGCCCTGCATTGGCTCGGAATCACGCGCGTCGACCGGCTGATCTCGATGTCCAATCTTAAGTACGACGCCCTGGTCGATGCGGGGATCGAGGTGGGCGAAAGGGTCCCGCTACCACCGGAGCTCGTGCCACAGGATGCGATGGTGGAGATCGCCGCGAAAAAGGCCGCGGGATATTTCACGCCTTCGGACGCTTCTTCCCAGGGTGAAAGCCCGCCACTCGTGGTCGGACGTGACATCAAGGACTATTGACCCGCGATCGGAAGTGACCGGCGCCCGATCGCTGCTGCGGGCCGCGGCGGTGCGCGAAACCGCACAGCGCATGCTGTCGTTGGCGGTGCACGGCGACCTGGCGGAGTGGACAGTCGATCGCAGCCGCCTGGCCGCGACCGCGGATTTCGTCGCGGGCGTCGTGCGTGAGCGCTACCCGCGGCTGAATGTGCCGATGCACTCGCGCTGGCGGCATTTTGAATTCGGCGACCGCAACCTGTGGGATGCAGTCGCGGCCGGTGCGCGCTGGAAGAATGCCGCGGCCGAGGCGCGCGCGGCCTTCGACCTGGTGATCACCTCGGTTCTGCTCGACGCCGGCGCCGGCGCGAGCTGGCGATTCAACGATCGCGACACCGGCCGGGTTGCCGGACGGTCCGAGGGGCTGGCACTCGCCAGCCTGCGCTGGTTTCAGCAAGGCGGTCTGTCGGACGATCCGGCCGAACCGTGCCGGGCGGACGCCGCCACGCTGCGCCGCGTCGATACGCAGGCCCTGCAGCGTGCGTTCCAGGCCGATGCGGTGAATCCATTGATCGGCCTCGTCGGTCGGGTGGGCTTGTTGAACCGGCTGGGTGCGGTCATGGAATCGCGGCCGGATCTGTTTGCGATGGAGGAATCCCCACGGCCCGGCGGCCTGTTCGATGCACTGGCTGCCCGCACCGTGCAAGGCAGGCTGCCGGCCGCGGTGATCCTCGAAACCTTGCTCGAGGCGCTGGGTCCCATATGGACCGGCCGGCCGAACCTCGGTGGCATTGCGCTCGGGGACTGTTGGCCGCATCCTGCACTGCGTGGGGATCGGCCGGAAAGCGGCTACGTTGCCCTGCACAAATTGTCGCAATGGTTGAGCTACTCGTTGATCGAGCCGCTCGAGCGAGCGGGCATCCGGGTGTCGGGCGTGCAGGATTTGACCGGCCTGGCCGAATATCGCAATGGCGGCTTGTTCGTCGACATGGGCGTGATCACGGCGCGCGATCCGGCGGCCGCGCGGCGGACCTACGCGGTCGCCGACCCGTTTGTGGTCGGTTGGCGCGCACTGACCGTGGCGCTGCTGGATGAGCTCGCTCCGTTGATCGGCAGTCGTCTGGGATTGTCGCCTAACCGGTTTCCCCTCGGCTGCGCACTCGAGGGCGGAACCTGGGCCGCCGGCCGCGCCATGGCGCGCAGAATGCGCACCGACGGCGCGCCGCCATTTCGGATTCTGAGCGACGGGACGGTGTTTTGATGAAGAACGTGACGACGGTGGCCCATCCGCTGGTGCAGCATAAGCTGACATTGCTGCGCGACAAGACCACGTCGACCAAGGACTTTCGCCAGCTGCTGCGCGAGATTGCAACCCTGCTCTGCTACGAGGTCACACGCGACCTATCGCTCGCCCCCAAGCACATCGAGACTCCCATGATGCCGATGGAGGCCAGTGTGCTCGCGGGCAAGAAGCTGGTGTTCGCGCCCATCCTGCGCGCCGGCATGGGATTCATCGAAGGCATGCTGGATCTGGTGCCCTCCGCCCGCGTCGCCCATGTCGGACTGTACCGCGATCCGCAATCCTTGACGGCGGTCGAATACTACTTCAAATCGCCCTCCGATTTGTCCGAGCGGCTGGTGATCGTAATCGACCCCATGCTGGCGACCGGCAACACCGCGGTTGCGGCGGTCGACCGGCTCAAGGAGCACGGCGCCACCGACCTGCGTCTGGTGTGTCTGCTGGCGACGCCGGTCGGCATTGCAAATCTCCACGGCCGCCATCCCGACGTGCCCGTCTGGACCGCCGCCGTCGATGCGGAACTGAACGATCACGGCTACATCTTGCCCGGCCTAGGCGATGCCGGCGACCGCCTGTACGGAACCCGGTGATCTTCCTAACCCGGTGATTTCGCGGATGCGATCGAGCCCCCGCCCATCGCGGGTGGCTCGATCCACTGTGAAGTCCGTCTGCCCGACTTCCCAGATCTTGATGCGTTCTCAGATCTTGATGCGAAAGCCGAACATGACGGTGGTCTGCGATTCGCTGCCGGTGGTGCCGACGGTGGTGCCGACGAAGCCGTTGGCGAGACCGTCGGTGACCTCCGAGTAGTTCAGACCGCCGTAGATGTCGTAGTGCTTGTTGATGATGTAATCAATGACGAAAGACGCCTCGTAGAAGTCGCCGGAGCACAGCAGGCCGGCGCCGGCGCAACCGATGTTGTCATTGCCCGCGGTTCCAAGACCGATGCTCCAGTTGTTTTGGTTGACGTGATAGAAGGCGCCGGTGTAGTTCCAGCCGCTGGCCTGCGCATAGCGCGCGCCCAGCCATTCCATGTTGTAGACGGCGGAATTGTTGATGTTGATTCCGACGTCGATCGGGTAATTGCCCTCGGCATAGCTGTTGGCGACGTAATCGCCGTGCGCCTTCTCGATATGCGAATAGCCCGCGTACACGGTGAGCTTGTCCTTTTGCTTCGAATCGCCGAACTCAAATGTGTATTTGCCCATGAGGTTGTACGAGGTGTCATTGGAAAGGAACGCCGCCAATCCCGGCGCCGGGACCGGGTTCGCGCCGTTGTCGAAGGAGCTCCGCAGGTTGATGGCGCCCTTCTCGTTCTCGTAGACGGCATCCAGCGACAGGGCGTCGATCGTCACCCCGATTTGGGCACCGTAGGCCTTGCCCAAAATGCCCGTGTCCTGGCCGCCGGTGGAGTACATGGCCGCCAGGTGCAAGGGTCCGTTCTGGAAGGCGTACTTGACCGCATTGTCCCAGCGGGCCGCCTGGGTGCTGCCGGCGCCGCCGTTGAAGCCGGAATAGCCCAGGAACGAAAAGGCATAGGACAGTGTTTGCGGGTCGTACAGGGCCAGGGCGTCGAGCTGCAGCGAGTTGTGGCGGCCGACGGTGAGCGTGCCCAACGCCGGATTGCTGAATCCGCCGTAGGCCACGCTGTTGAAGGCCTGACCGCAGCGGCTGCTGTCGGCGTTCGCGGTCTGCGTTCCCTGTGCCTTTCCGCTGTTCGACGCCAGCGCCGCGCAGGCGTCGGTCAACTGCGCCGACAGCGGATTGAATCCGGTTTCGACCCGGCCCAGGAAGGTCCAATCGCCGGTGATCGGCTCGAGCACCCGGATTCCGATCTTCGACTGCTCGAGACCGCTCTCGGCCACCGTCGAGACCGAACCCGCGAAATTTCTTGTGGTGGTGAAGGCCTGATACTCGAGCCCGCCCGGGTACTGGCTATTGATCGGCACGCCATGATTCTGGTAGGCGTAGCCGACGTCCACCGTGCCGTACACGGTGACGCCTCCGAGCGACAAGCTGTCCGGCAACGGGTCCTTCGATTGCGCCTGCGCCGATGCGCAGGCGAGCGACAGACCCATGACCGCTCCGCTGAAGCAACTAGTTTTGTTCATCGTCATCCCCCCTTCCATAGAAAATTTTTTGATAGCGCCGGCTCAAAGGGCGACCGACTTCGACACCAGCAGGCCGGTGTTTTGACGCGCATACACTTCGTTCCACAAGCTCTCCGCGCGCCGGTCGCGCATCAGCAAGGAGCCGAAAATCACGCCGAGAAAGCCGAGCGGAATGGAAATCAGACCGGGATTCTTCAACTCGAACAGCGGCTTCTCGAGTCCCATGAACGAGGTGTCGTCATTGGCAAACTTGGCCAGATCGGCATTCGCCTTGGCCACCGCCTTGTCGAGATCCGCCAGATCCTTGGTTGCCTTCGCCGCCATGGCCGCATCGACCGAGGTCAGCGCAGCCGAGGCCACTGCGCGCTTGGCCGGCGCCGCATCGATCACCTTGTGGGCGGCTGCCTTGACCGCCTTCGGGTAGGTCAAATTGGGCGATACCAGCGTCAGGCCCACCGCCGCGATGGTGCCGATCAGCATGCCTGCCACGATGCCACCGGTATTGCAGCGCTTCCAATACAGCGTCAGGAGCACACACGGGAAATTCGCGCTGGCCGCGACCGCGAACGCCAGACCCACCAGCACGGCCACGTTCTGCCCTTTGGCCGCGATGCCGATGCCGATCGACATGGCCCCGACGATTACGGTGGCGACCCGCGCGGCCGTCACCTGACCCTGCGGGGTGGTCTCTCTGCCGGCGCGAATCACGCCGACGAACAGGTCGTGCGCCATGGCCGAGGCGGAAGCAAGCACCAGTCCGGCCACCACCGCCACGATGGTCGCGAAGGCCACGGCCGAGACAAAGGCCAGCATGAAATTGCCGAAAAACGAGTTCGGTCCGCCGCCGATGAATTGGGCGAGCAGAGGACCGGCCATGTTGCCCCCGGCATCGACCGCCGCGATGTTCGCCGGACCCACGAAGCGCGCCGCGCCGAACCCGAGAAACAGGGTGAGCACGTAGAATCCGCCGATGATGACCATGGCCCATACCACCGAACGGCGCGCTTGCACGGCCGTGCGCACGGTGAAGAATCGCATCAATATGTGCGGCAGACCCGCGGTTCCGAACACCAGCGCCATGCCGAGGCTGATCTGATCCACGGGCGCCTTGAAATACAGGCCGGGCTCCAGAAAACGCTGCCCGAGTTCCGCCGCGCTCATCGCCTTGGCCGGATCGCCCAGCAGGTTTGCCACCCGTGCCTGCACCTTCGGGTCGGCCACCACATCGGCTAGGAATCCCGGCAGCGAAAACCCATAGGGCGCCCACACCAGCAGCACGATCACGATCGAGGCGGCCACCAACAAAACCGCCTTGATGATCTGCACCCACGTGGTTGCCACCATGCCGCCGAACAGCACGTAGGCCAGCATCAGCACCCCCACGGCGATCACCGACGTCTCGTAGTTGATGCCGATCAGGGTTTTAACCAGCACGCCACCGCCGACCATCTGCGCCGTCAGATAGAACGTCGACACCGTGATGGTCGACAAAGCCCCGACGACGCGAGTTTTCTTCGGGTCATTCCGATAGGCCAGGATGTCGGACAGCGTATAGCGGCCGATGTTGCGGCACGGCTCGGCGATCAGCAGCAGCACCGTGATGTAGGCGACCAGCCAGCCCACCGAATACATGAAACCGTCATAGCCGTAAAGCGAGATCAACCCGGCGATTCCCAGAAAGGAAGCAGCCGACAAATAGTCCCCGGCGATCGCCCAGCCGTTTTGCAGACCCGATACACCGCCGCCCGCGGTATAGAAGTCCGACGCCGAACGCACCCGCTTCGCCGCCAGGTAGGTCACGTACATGGTCACGGCGATGATCGCTGCGAACACCGCAAAGGTCAGCCATCGATAGTTCTCGCCGACGCCGGCCTGCGCAAACACCGGCGTCGCAACGAGGGGGGTGACTGCCAACAGCGCCGCGAGGGTCCACTTCCGGGATTTGTTCGTCATACGAGGACTCCTTCCACAGCCTCTGTCTTGACGCCGCCGTATTCCTTGGCGATCTCCGCCGCCATCACGTCGTAATCCCGGCTTGCCTTGCGCGAATAGGCCAGCGCAATCACCCAGGCGACCACGAACTCACTCAAGGCGAACAAGATGCCGACATTGACGACGCCCCATACGCGGATCTTGAACAGATCCTGATAGTAGGCCGCGCCGACCGGCAGCAGAAAATAATAGACGACCGAAATCGCCATCAGTCCCCAGAGAAATGTCGTCTTGCGCCTATGCAAGCTTTGGAAGCGCGGATCACGGATGATTGCGTCCCAGTCCGCCACGTTGGATGCAGGCATGATCGATCCCCCCCTTTATATCTTCCGACTTGCGTTATGGTTGCGTGCGAGTTCTCAGGTAAGAGTGAGCCCTGGGAGCGGCGAGCGACATTCGACTTTGGTCGCAGGCGGCCTCGCATTCGACCAAGGTCGTAGAGGCGGCCACGGTCGCGGTGGCGGCCACGGTCGCGGTGGCGGCCCGATGCGCTGCGGCGCGCGCCACCCCCGGGCGTCCCGACGCGCGCTGCGGCTAGAGGTGCGCTGAGGTCAGATGATACAGGCCGAGCAGGCCGTAGCCCTTGGCGAGCGGCATGCGCCCGACGTATTGCATCGACAGGCCATCGACGGCCATAGACGCGGCGACGGCTGCGAATGCGCTGCTCGCATAGACCTGGCCGGGCGGCGTGACCGGCTCGATGCGCGCGGTCCGGCTGGTGTGCGGACCGGTGTACAGCGGCGAGCCGGTGACCGGATTGCGTCCGCAATACACCGGGCCGCAATGCAGTGCGATCCGGATGTTAAGTCCGTTCGGTAAACCCCGCGCCGCCCAATCGGTGCCGGTCACCAGGTTGCTGAGCTCCAGCGCGTAGTGGCCGGCGTCGCGCACGCTGCCGAACACCATGTACAGCCCGTCGCCCGTGGTCTCCACGTGTTCGGGCCGCTGCGTCGTGCGCACATTCAAATCCGCGACCGCACCCAGGAATTGCGTGATGAAGTGCGGCGTCTGATCCTCGCTCAAGCCGCTGTAACCGACCGCGTCGGCGAACAGCATGCCGCGGATTTCGTGTGTGAATCCCGCCGGCGGCGCGTCATCCGGCGGCGCTGCAGCCGCTGCGGTAGCCGCCGGCACGGCGTCTGCCGGTTTTCCGGCGCGAAGCTCCGTCAACCGCACCGTCTCCAGCGCAACCTGCTGCCCCCGCCACAGGCTCACCAGCGATGCCGCGCCGCCGGCGCTGCCCGGTGGCTGTTCATCCCAGATCGCCAGTCCACGCAGGTCCGTCTGCAGCACTCCAGCGCGCAGGCGCGCCATGCCCGTCAGGATAAGATTGGCGTATTCGAACGTCGCCCGGCTGCCATGCGCACGATGATCACTGGTGATGGTGACGCTGCTGGCGGCCGCCAGTGCGCGCTCGAATCGTTCCCCCCAAGCGCCGGGTGCGAAATCGACGCTGGCGCGATGAAACTCCGCGGCGGGAAACGGCAGCACGATGTGGGTTTCGCCGCCGAGATCGCGCATGGCTTCGAGGCAGATGATGTCCGAACCACAGGCCGCCGATCCATAGACGGCCATGGGCCGCAGGCTCTGCAGCCGCTGTCGGACCGCGGCCGTCACCGTGACTTCGAGCGCCGGGGGAAACCGCGGATCGGGCCGTCCCGCCCGGTCGATCATATGCCCGGTGTACATCACCACCGGCGGGATCCGCAGAACGTCGGTAAGCCATTCGCGGTGCCCGGGCAGCCGTTCGGCCAGCAGGATCGCTTGGCGGCGCGTGCTGCCGAGATTGCCGTAACGGCCGGCGGCGAGCGCCGCCGCGCGGGCATAGTGGGCGGCGGATTCGGCATCGTCGCCAAGAATCAGTGCGGCTTCGCCGAGCGTCGCTGCGAGCCAGTAGTCGGCGGCCGCGGACGGGCTAGCCAGCGCAACGCTGCACAGCTGCCGCACTTCGCGCGCGATGCGCCGTGCCGTGGCGAGGTCGCCCTGCAGCACCGCGATAGCCGCCGCATTGATGCCGGTGTACCACGCATCGGCGGCGGCACCGCGCCGGCCCGCCGCCTCGTAGGCCTGACGGTAGATCTGGAACGCCGAGGCAAGGTGCGCAGCACGGGCAACCGCCTCGCGGGTGTGCAACGCAAGATCCTTGTGCGTGCGTGCCAGCATGCCGAGGGTCTCGGCATCGGCGAGGCCCTCCTCGACCAGCTGGCTCAGCATTTGATTGGCCCGCCCGGTATCGCCGCTGCGGGCGAGGGCGAGTCCGCGCAACTGCCGCAATCGCAGGTTCGCCGGGAAGGCCTTCAAGCCCTCCTGTACCGCGTTGTACGCGAGCAGAGGTTCACCCTGGCGAAGGCAGTCCTCGACGGCATCGATGGCCGACTGCTGCTCGGGCGGCACCGGCGGCTTGAGGTCCGAATCGGCCATGTCAGGCGCCGTGGCAGTTGAATCGAGCGCGGAGCTGGGACGCCCTCATGTCGGCGAAAGGCTAGCATGATTGGCGTGCCAGTACGACTTGGCATCCAGTGATCACCCGGAATCCGCGATCTCATCGTCCTTAGTATCGGCTCAGACTCCCCGCGCCGACGATGCGACCAACCCGTCTGCCACCGGCAACAGCGCCGACGACGGCGCCTCGTTCTCTTCGGCCGGTCCCACCTACGAGGGCTTCATCAGGCGCATGATCGGCGTCTATGGCGCCCACGTCGAATCGCTCAAGTGCTCATCGAGCGCCTTGCCGGGAGCGCATTGATCCGAGTAATAGGCCGCCTGCATGCCGCCGATTGTGCCGCGCATCTGATAATCGACATGGTAGTACTCGAGCGCGTTTCTCTTGGCGGTGGCGTCCGGCACCCCCAGCAGCTTGGCCGCACGGTAGTTGCGCTGCACCGCCTGGCATTCCGTTCGAGCCTCATTGAGTTCGCCACGAATGTGCATGCTTTCATGCGTGAACATATCCAGGCTCTCGAGTTCCTCGGAGCTCGCGCGCGGGATGGTCAAGGTACGCCATCAAGGTGTCGCACCACGGATGCTGAATGCCGATTTTGCCGGTCTGCGGATCGGCATGACCGGAGGCGAGCATCTCCGTATCGAGCATGGTGTCGAAGATGGTGTTGCAATGAACCATGGCACGATGATTGTCGGCCAGCATGGTGGCTTTGGCCGACAGGAAGCGTTGAAAGTGCCAGGTGTGAACCGGCGGCCACGCAAACAGCAGCGCCAGGGCGAGGACGATCACGAGATACGGCGTCGATACCGGCACGGGAAAGGAAAACCCGGGCGGAGCAACGATGCTGCCGCGGATTTCGCGGATCGCACACCAAACAAAGAACAGTGAAATCAGAATCCAGAGCACGGTGACCGGGGCGCACGCGGACAGGCCAACCGTGAACTAATCAGGTGCTCGAGCGGCCGGCGATTTTGTTCTCGTACAGGTAGATCAGGACCGCTCCCACCAACACGCCTGCGATCAACCACAGCCACATCGTATGCAGCGGCCCGAATAGAAACTGGTAGATCGCAAACGGCACTCCCAGGATGAAGAACCAGGGCACCGGGTGCAATGTCACGAACATCAGCAGCAGCTTGAGCGAGTCCTCGCGCTGAGCATCTCGCGGCGCCGATCCGCCGAGCACGCGCCGCAATGTGGCCAGCCAGCGTTTGGTCGGACCGTAACCCAGGGCGCTCGCCATGGCGCCGAGTATGAACGAGAGAAGCGGTGGTAACCCGACCATGCCGAAGCCCTAGCTGACCGAATGGCACTGTAGCATAGCCCCGGTGACCGACGACATCGCCCCTCGCCGGTGAGATACGATGCCGACGGTCGCCCGGCGGTCGGGGTGCGATCGGCTTCCTAATGGCCGGCCGGGCGCCGCAGAGCCTCCTCGGCCTCCTGCAGCCACCGGTCCCGATCCGCGCCCGATGGTAACGCCACGGCCGCGTCGCGGGCGTGCTGGTAGTTCTCGCGTGCGCCGCTCGGGTCACCGTTCTTTGCAAGCGCCTCCGCCAGCGCCAACAGATTCGGGGGCCACTTCGGGCGCAGCGCCGCGGCACGGCGCGCAGCGACCAAACCGGCCTCGGCATCGCCCGGGCCCAGCGGCCAACCCGGCGACCGGATCAACACCAATGCCCTGACGCGGGCGGATCCGGCCTCATCGTATAGTGGATCGGCCGCTTCGGATTCACCGAGGCTGCCGAGCATCGACTTGAGCAGCTCCCCGGCGCGCGTCGGATGCGCCCGCGCCTCGAGACCGAGGGCAATCGCGCGTCCATAGAGGCAGGCGGCGGCCCGGGGCTCGCGCGCGAGGCACGCATCGGCGTTTCGGCCTGCATCGGCCGCCAGATCCCCGCGAATCCTCGCGTCGGATTCCAAATCGCTGCGTTTTGCGTCGGCGGCGATTGCAGCGGCCAGCTCCTCGACCGAGCCGGCGGAAGGAGCCCGATTCGGTGCCGTCGGTCGCGGGGTCGTGCACCCTGCGACCGCGAGCACGAGCAGCGCGCACGGCATCCATTTGATCATCGGGCGGCGGCGCGGCCGGGAAGCTGGGGTGGCACGAACCCCTTCAGATGCAGCTGGCCCAGCGTATCGGCCTCCGCGGCCGAATGGCCGAGCGTGAGCAGCGCCGCCCGCAAGGCGCGGACACGGGCCGCAGTCAGTCGGTCATCGACTACCGCAACGAGGGCGATCGGCAGCGGATTCGATTGCATCACGGCGGTGAGCTGGGCGGCGAAAGGCAATGTCGGGAGCGCCGCCGCCTGCGTTTGATCCAGCAACGCAACCACGTGATCGCCGGCAGCAGCCCGCCGCAGAGCGCTCAGGATCTGTCCCGTCGGCTCGATCACCACATCCGGCGCCAGCGGCCAGGTCGGCAGAATCGAGCGGCGTACGAAGTCCGGCGCATAGCCGGCAACACTGAGCACGGTGTATCCCGACAGGGATGCCTGACCCGTCACGGATCCGGTCTTGGCGACCAGGGTCCAGCGCTCCGTGGTGCCGATGCCGGCCATGTCCGCCTGCACCAGCGGTATCAGATGCAGCTCCGCGCCGTGCTGGACGAAGAACGGGTAGGGAACGAAGGCGAGCGCCGCCTCCGGGCTGGCCAGTTTCGCCAGACCGCCCGATTCGGTGGGATCGTAGACCGCCGCAAGGCTTCCTGCAGGCCAACCCGCGGCTGCGCTCGCCGTTGCGGCGAATTGATCGAGGAACGGCTGCGCGTCGCCCGCGCCGCCCGGATACCCCGGGGCACAGAAAACGAGTGTGGCAACCGCAGAGATCAGCAACGTGCCCATGCACCTAGGCTATCATTCCCACGCGCGCAGAGCCTACTATCGGCCGACGCCCGCCCTTAAATGGACACATCCACACCTTCCAGACTCATGCCCATCTTCCGGCGCGTGCTGCACGCGCGGCCCTGGATCCTCATGGGCTTCTGCATCCTGGTGGCGGCCGGCATTTACGGTCTGACGCAAACAGCCACTGATTCGGCGATCGAGCGTCTGGTCGTGGCCGGGGATCCGGTGGCGCAAACCACGCGCGATTTCGAGCGGGTCTTCCCGGAGGGCGAGCAGGCGATTCTCATGCTGGAGTCGCCGGATCCGTTCAGCGCTGATGCATTGCAGGGCGCCGGACGGCTCGAGCGTGATCTGAACAAAATACCGCAGGTCAGCGCACACAGCGTGATGACGCTGTTTCGCCACGGAGGACCTCCCGTGGATATCGGTCCGGACGACGCCGCGCGCCTGCGCGCATTCGCGACGGGAACGGCGCTGTTCCGTCGCGCCGGCCTGGTGGGCGATCATTACCTCGGCATCGCCCTCGATCTGCAGGTGAACTCCATCGCACAGCGCAATCGCGCGCTGGAAGCCATCGACGCGATCGTTTTGCCTCTCGGAAAAACCGGCCATCCGTTCAGCGCCATCCGGCGTGTCGGTTCACCGTGGCTCGATGCGTGGCTCGAGCGGCAGACCGGCAGCGCAACGAGGAAGTTCATGCCGCTATTCGGCGCCTTCCTGATGGCCTTGGTGCTGGCGGTGTACCGATCATGGCGCGCATTGGCCGCGATTCTTCTGACGCTGGGCGCGGTGGTGGCCATTGCGCTTGGATTGGCGGACGTCTTCGGGTGGACGAACAGCGTGGTCTCGACCATTGTGCCGCTCACAGTGATGGTCACGACCACCGCGACGCTGGTGTACATCCATTCGCGCTACATGGAGCCGGATGACGCACCCGATGTGCAGGAGCATCAGGCACGGGCACTCACCAACAAGTTTCTGCCCTGCACCGCCTCAATGTTCGCAACCGCGGTCGGCTTTGCCGCGCTCGCAGTGTCGGACATCCGCCCCATTCGGGAGATGGGGTTGTGGACCGCGTGCGGAATCATCGTGGCTTGGGTGAGCTGCTTCACGCTGTTTCCGGCGCTGCAGTCGCTGCTGCATGCGCCGATGCGCTCCGGCGCGCTGCCGGCCGGCAATTGGTTCCGGGTTTTCGTCGACGTGCTGATTCCCATGACGCGACGTTACCGCTTGCTGCTGGTGGCGGGCGCGCTCCTGATGATGCTGGCTGGAGCGGCAGCCTTGTTCGGCATCCCGGGACGGTTCGCGCCGTTACGGCTCGAGACCGATGCGCTGACCTACGTCGATCCCGCCGAGCGCGTGGCATCCGACACACGGCGCTTCGAAAAATCCAACGGCCTGGATGTCATCGATCTGTGGTTGCGGACACGGCCCGGGCATGCATTGGACCCGGATTTCCTGCACGCCGTCGACCTGTTGAGCGGGCAACTCGAGCGGCACCCCGGAGTCGACGCGGTGGACGGTCCCACCTCCGTGCTGCGCTGGGCCCGTTACATCGCCTCGGGAACCGATCAATTGCCGGCCGCATCGGCCGAATGGCCGAAACTTGCCGCCGATCTCGAGCAGATCCTGCTCACCGAACCTGGTGCGCGCAGCTACGTCGACGTGGCGAACCTCGAGAGCGTGCGTCTCACCATCCGCGGGCGCGGGGAGTTGTTCGGTCCGCCCGGCGCCATGCGTCGGTTCGTCGAACAGACATGGGCGGCGCAGCAGCGCAGCGACCCGGCGCTGCGCGATGTTCACGGCACCGTCGCGGGCAAGGGGGTTGTTTCCGGGGAAATCACCGAACGCCTGCTGCCGACGCTGACGGAGAGCTTCGCGCTCACAGCGGGAGTCATATTCTTCGGTTTCCTGCTGGTATTCCGCAGCCCGTCCGCGCGCTTGATGACGATGATTCCCTCGCTGTTCGCGATCCTGTCGGTGTTCATCGTGATGCGCGTCGCCGCCATCCCGCTGAATATCGCGACCATCCTCATCGGCTCGACCGTGCTGGGTTCGACCGAGAACGACCAGGTGCACTTCTTCTATCATTTCCAGGAGAAGCGCGGTGGCGGCTCGACCGCCACCGCGCTGCGTCACGCCATGATGGTGGCGGGCCGCCCGATCCTGTTTGCCACCCTCATCAATGCCAGCGGCTTTTTGGCGCTGGCGCTGTCGGATCTGCCGCCCATGCGCCAGTTCGGCATCGTCTCTGCTTCCGCCTTCGTACTCGCGCTCCTCGCCGACTTCACCGCATTGCCGGCTGCGCTGTGGATTTTGAGCCGCGACGAGCGCGTCCGGGGTCGCACCTCCAATGCACCCGGTTGATCGATGACGCGGCGGTGCTGTGCCGCCGCCCTGCTCGTGACGTTCTGGCTGACCGGCATCGGCACGGTCGAGGCCGGCCTGGTCGACGCTCCCGGGGAGAATCTCGAGGTCTCCCTCGTCACCTACGGCCCCGGCGACATTTATTGGGAGCGATTCGGCCACAACGCCATCGAGATACGCGACGCTGCCAGCGGCCAGGCTGTGAATTTCAACTATGGCATCTTCGATTTTGACGAACGCGGCTTTTTGCTGAATTTCGCCCGCGGCCACATGCACTACATGATCGACGCGGTGCGCAGCGACCTGGACGAGCAATTCTACGTCGATGGCGGGCGTTCCGTGACGCGCCAGCAGCTCGCGTTGAGCGGTGCCCAGGCGGCCATGCTCAGGGATTTCCTGCTGTGGAACATGCTTCCGGAAAATGCGCGCTACAACTACGATTACCTGACCGACAACTGCAGCACCCGGGTGCGCGACGCGCTCAACAGGGTGCTGGACGGACGTCTGCAGCGGCTGTTCACGCAACGTGCCGCGGGCATGACCTATCGCGAGCAGATCGACCGGCTGATGGGCGGCCTTCCGTGGATGATGCTGCCGATGGATCTCGGCCTCGGACCGTTTGCCGACCAGCCGCTCACGAAGTGGCAGGAGAGCTTTTTGCCGGTGGTGCTGCAGGAACAACTTCGCTCCGCGCGCATCGGGGACGGCGACGGCGTCCCAAGGCCGCTGATCGCCGCCGAACAGGTGATCGCCCCGAACCGGCTGATCGCTCCGTCGGCGACGCCGCCGGACCTGCGTCCGCCGCTCTCGCTGGCCGGACTGACGATAGCCGCACTGATCGTCGTCAGCCGGCGCCGCCTGCCGTTGGCGAACGCGACTTTGGCTGTTCTGTATTTGTTGCTGGCCGGCCTCGCCGGGCTCTTTCTTCTCGGACTGTGGGCCTTGACCCTGCATCGCGCGGCATGGGCGAATGCCAATCTGCTGCTGTTCAATCCGCTGGCATTCGCACTGCTGAGACCCGCGTGGCGCAGCCGCCGCGGCGTCGCCGCTTCTAGATTTGCGGGGATATTGATCGCCGCCCAGCTGTCCGCCGCCGCGTTCGCCGTGATGCTGCACGCGATGCCATTCGCGACGCAGCGGAATCAGCCCTGGCTGCTGTTCGCCATTCCCATCTGGTGCGCGCTTGCCTGGTCCTTGCTCGCACACGACCGTCGATTTCATGCACGTCAGCCGAGCGCGTGACACACCGCTTAGATTTTATTGCCGTCGCGTCCAACAAAGTGATACCGCGTGCGCGCGCTCGCAGATCCTACCAAGTGCGGCGGGCGGGATGAACTTCACTGCGTATCCACTGCGACAGCAGCCATTTCTCCGCTGCCGTCACCGGCATGCCCGCATGCAGACTGTCTTTGTGGCCGCGTCCGTCCGCGCCCAGGTTATGAAAATGCAGCAGATCACCGCGGCGGCCTTTGACGCCCAGCCGCAAGGCGGGAAAAGAGGTGCCGCCGCCGCCGTAATCGTCGTTCAAATACATCAGCACGGTCTGAGCGCGCTGGCCGCCATCAGCCAGCGATTGCTGCGCACCGGCGCCGCTTTCGTTGAAATAGTCCACGTGCGGCCTGAACTCCTCTCCCACGCGGTATCGCAGGATCTGCAGGAACTCGCCGTTCAGCTGCGGTATGCCGGAGACGCCGCTGATGCAGCGTTCGAGTGCCTCCAACACATGATCGTGCTGACGGGGAGAAAGCGTGACATGCCAGCTGTTACGCATCGGGTCGGCACGAACCTCGCCGGTACGAGCATCGACGATCTGCGAAGGCTGCACCAGCGGCGCCGCCAGATTGATCACCGCATCCAGCACCAGCGGATGAATCACCCCGGGTAGTCGTCGAATCAGCGGCGAGTCGTGCAGTGTTTCGGCAGTGGGTGGCCGAATGTATGACGCGAATTGCGGCAGCGCCTCTTCCAGCAAAAGCCAGTTGATGTTCATCACCGACCGCTGTCCTGTCACGGGGGACGCGGGCTTCGGCTTGCGCAGATGCTCCTCCAGCCGCCGGCCGAGATATTGGGTGCGCGCCGCTTCACTGCGGCTGATCGCCGCGGCATGCGATGGATCAGGCGCGCCACCGATTCCTTCGGCATAACACCACGCCAGGGCATAAGCGGCGGCGGCATCGCCGCGTCGGGCAGACGCGTCCAGCAACGGACGGATCAGATCCCAGCGCCGATGGCAGGCGCTCAGCAGTGCCAGTTGGCGCAGCGCGCCGGCGTCCCCCATTCGCGCCGCGGCCAGGAGATAACGCAGGCCGGTGTCCCGATCGTCCATTTGTAGCGCGGCAAAGCCGTGCAGTTCGCCGAGCAGCAGATTGGCCTGGATGTGGGTCGCCGCCAAGGGTTGCAGCAATGCGATGGCCTGATGCCGGTCGCGCGGGCACCGGCGCCCGTCGATGAGCATGACGGCAAGTGTCATTTGCGCCGCGATGAGTTTTTGTGCGGCTGCCAGACGCAGCCAATGCACGCTCTCATCGAATCGTCCGCGCTGGTGCAATACGGAACTCAGAGCGTACTGAGCGTCAGCGTCGCCCGATTTTGCAAGCGCGGCCGCTTCCTCGTACGAAATGCTCTGCGCCATCGACAGCTCCTTATTCACCGCAGGCCCGGGAATTATATCGGGAATTGAGAACCACGACGACCCCGCTGTCATCAGGCGGTTCCTTCCGATGTGCGAACTTCGGCGATCCAGTTTCACTGGTGGCAATGGGAACCGCGCCGCAGCGCCTACACACGTAGAATTGCGCGGGTTGGGTTCCGAATACGTACCTTGTAATGTCGTCGAACCGCCATAGCGTAACCGATAGCGTGGCGTTCGGATGGGAGGTCCAGGCCCCGCCGTGCTTCACACAAAAGGAGCAATCACACTCGCGCGCGATGATGGTACTCAAATCTCCAGGCCAATCGAGCGTAAACGTCCGCAATGGCATTTGCCGTTGATGAGCATTGAACCTCCGTAAATAGGACGTCGTACCAATGGATAGGTCGATACGAGCTGGGATATTCGTGCGACCTGCCGGGCGCAACCGGAAAACCGGGGCCTTCGACGAGGCGCAGGGCCCAGGCAATCCGGCTATTTGCGGGAATGCTCCGAATCCTGCATTCGCCCGACAGCCGCCATCGCTGCGGCAAGCGCGAGGATCAGGCTGGCCACGCCAACCAACGTGGTCCAGGAAGTTTCGTACAGATTGAGGGTAATCACCTTGTTGCACAAGGCCATCAGAGCGGTCTGCACGATCAGGGCCGTGTTGACCTCGTGTGACGCAAGTAGATGTCGCAGAATCTTGAGCAGTTCGACGCCGACTAGAACCGCAACAAACAGTCCGAACACATCAAACAGCGCCTTCGGTTCAGCTGCAAATTCACGGACGCTGCGCAGATCGTCGACGAGGGACCATGCGACGAGCGCTGTGCCGAACGCAATCGTCGCCATGAGCAGGACCATCAGCAAGCCAACGACCCCACGCTCAAACAGACCTGCAAGTTTATCCATTCGGACCTACATCCCCTCTCGATTGCATAGATCCCGCAAGTATCAATTCGCGGCTGACAGCGGTTTGCTCTAGACTTAGTCGCCAGCAGAGCCAGTCGAGCACGCCGCTGCAAGGATCATGCATTGCCACCGCCTGTACCCGCAAGTATTTGCAGGTACTTGCGCCTTTTTGCCCGCGGATGGCGCCGAAGGATCTGCCGCCGCGCAGTTTCGGACGGGGCGCGCGTAGGTCTGGCCCAAGAGGTCGTCGTACACCTTTGGCGGGCGTACCCACGCTACGATGCTCGCTTGAAGTTCTCCACGTGGATGTATCGGATTGCCCTGAACGCCGCAATCTCGTGGCGAGACTCCGGTCGCAGGTACGGACTCCGATCTGGCTCTCTTGCCCATCGAAACATTGGACGGAATTGGACCGGTACGAAGCCGCGAGCGTCCGCCTCGCTTGCAATATTCGCGTGAATTGGAAGCCTTGCGCGCCGACGTCTTTTATCCGGCGAACTGCGCCAGTTCGCTCATCCATATGTGCGAGCCCGCCGCCGCCATCGGCAGATGTGAAATCGCGCTCCGCCACTTCACAGTTTGCAAACAAAGCCGCCAATGCCGTTGGCCGGCGCCATCCACTCTGTTCTAATGTGCTTCTCATGACGGCCTCGCTGGCCGGCACGATTCAAAGGGCAAACCCGTCGCGAGGCGGGGACGCAAAGCCTCCGGCTTTCATGCGGTGACGCGAAAGTAGCGGGGTTGCCAACGATACCGTCGTTGTCGGCGCATGGCCCGCGCACTTTTTGGGAGCGATAGGCCATGACGCATCGATACTCGATTCCGGCGCGCGCTATGCGCACCGTGCCCGTACTCACTGTTGTACTCGCGCTCAGCGCCTGTGGCGTCGGCGGCAATGGCGGTGCATCGCAGACCGCGGCTGCACAGCTGACAGGTGCGGGTTCGGTGCAGTTTCAGGGCATGTCCCTGCCGGCGGCGGCGGGGGACGTGCAGGCCGAACCACTATTTCACGTGGCGCCCGTGGTGTTGGCGGAGCCCGGAGAACTCGATGCGGCCCAACCGGATGCCTCGGCCGCCGTAGGGCCGCACCGGCAGGCTGTCACCGCCGAACTGTCGCAACTGTCCACCCGCCATCTGACACAGGGCGCAATCGAGTCCGTGCTGCGCGATGGCATCGTGCCGACCGATGTGTCGGCCGAGAGCACGGGTGCCACCCCGCTGAGCACGGGCACCGTGGTCACGACTTATACGCCCGCGCAAATTCGCGCCGCGTATGGCTTGCCGGGTCTGCCGGCGACCGGCGCCACGCTGACCTCGCTGCAGGCCGCACAACTGGGTGCCGGACAGACGATCTATATCATTGATGCGCAGGACGACCCGAACGCGGCCGCCGAGCTGGCCACCTTCAATCAGACCTTCGGCCTGCCGATCTGCGGCACCGCCAGCATCGCCGCGGGTGCCGCGCTGCCGTTGCCGGCTGCCGCCACCAGCGGTTGCGTATTTGCGGTGGTACATAGTACTGCCTCGGGCGCCATGACGGCCGCGGCTCCCGCCTACAGCTCCGGCTGGGCCACCGAGATAGCGCTCGATGTGCAATGGACGCACGCGACCGCACCGCTCGCGCGCATCATCCTGATCGAGGCCCCGGACGCCTCGGTCGGCAGCCTGACCGCGGCGGTGGCGCTCGCCAACGCGATGGGACCCGGCGTAGTTTCGATGAGCTTCGGCAGCACCGAGGGCGCCTGGACGGCCTCGGTCGATGGCACGTTTACCGCTGCGGCGATGATCTATGTGGCCGGCGCCGGAGATTCGGGAGCGGGCGTCAATTGGCCTGCCGCGTCCTCGCACGTGGTGGCGGTCGGCGGTTCAACGCTTTTCTACACCGGGACCGGACCGCGCAGCGAAATCGTCTGGTCCGGCACCGGCGGCGGTGTCAGTCAGTTCACGCCGACGCCTGTGTACCAAACCAGTGCCGTGCCCGGCATGGGCACGCCGGCAAATCGCTCGGTCAGCGACGTGACGTTCAATGCCGATCCGTCGACGGGCCAGTACATCGCCGTGCTGGCACCGGGTGCCAAGGCCATCAGCTGGCTCGGCGCCGGCGGCACGAGCCTGTCGACGCCGCAATGGGCCGGCATCATCGCGGTGGCGAACGCCATGCGGGCGCACGCCTCACAGGCGCCGCTCGGCGATCCGCACGCACGGCTCTATGCACTCGCCGCCCAGGGCGCGAGCTATGTAAGCAATTTCTACGACATCACGCACGGTTCGGATGGCGCGTGTGCCGATTGCTATGCCGGCATCGGCTATGACCAGCCGAGCGGCATCGGCACGCCCAATGTCGGCAGCCTGCTGGCTGCGTTCGATACGGCGCCGGTCGTTGCGGCACCGGTCGTGTCGCCCGCCAGCGTGATCGGAACCGCGGGGACGCCGCTGTCGTTCACGGTGACGATAACCAAGACCAATGCGGTGACGTTCGCGCTCAGCAACGCCCCGGCGGGCATGAGCATCAATGGTTCAGGCGTCGTGTCGTGGGCTGCACCGGTGACTGGAACCATCGCCGTGACAGTCAGCGCCCGCGACAACGTGACTGGATTGACCGGCCAGGGTATTTACACGGTGACGATCCACGCCGCCCAGGCACCGATCGTCGCCGGCACCTCGATCAGCGGCAGCGTCGGAGTCGCCCTGCTCTATCCGCTGTCGGTGACGGATCCCAATCCGGTCACATTCACGCTCGGCGGCGCACCGTCGGGGATGACGATCAGTTCGGCCGGCGTGCTCGGCTGGTCAGCGCCCGTGAGCGGCTCCTACATGATCACGGTGACGGCGCATGATGCCAAGAGCGGCCTAAGCGGTCAGGGTGTGATCGCCGTCAGTATCGCTGCGCCGAGGGCGCCGATGGTCACACCGGCCAACATCCCGGCCACCGCCGGCAAGGCCCTGTCGTTCACCGTCTCCGTGAGCGCCCCCGACCCGGTCAACTTCGCTCTGAGCAGCGCTCCGGCAGGCATGGCGATCAGCAGCACCGGTGTACTCACCTGGTCGAACCCCGTCGCGGGTACCTATGGGGTGACCGTCGGCGCCAGGGACACCAAAACGGGTCTGTCGGGTTCGGCGGTGTGCACGGTAACGGTGACGCGTGGCGGTCCCGTCATTACTGCCGCCGCGATGAGCGGTGTGGCAGGCAAGGCTGTGAGTGGGACGATCAGCTTCGCGGACGGCACATCGAACACGCTCAACATTGCGGTCTCCGGTGTGCCGGCCGGAATGACGTTCACGCCGGGCGGCGCATCGCTCGCCGTCCGCTGGGCATCGCCGGTCACCGGCAATTACCTGCTCAACGTTTCAGCGAAGGATGGAAACGGCTTGACCGGATCGCTGAGTGTGCCGGTGACCATCACGGCGCACTGAAACCGCGCTCGGACAGACCGAAATGGTTGACCTTACCCTCGCGGATGAGCTCCTTGACCGCGCCTGCCACATCCTCCAGGGGAACAACAGGATCGACTCGGTGCGATAGAACAGGTCGATCCGGTCGGTCCTCAACCGCTCAAGTGCAGCCTCGGCAACCGTGAACGGACCATAGGCTTCGGCAGTATCGAAAAAGGTCACGCCGTTATCATGGGCAGCGCGAATCAGCGCGATGGCGCTGGCTTTATCAAGCGCCGATCCATAGGCAAAGTTAAGCCCCATACAGCCGAAGCCGATCGCCGAGACTTCCAAACCACCATTTCCAAGTTTTCTGTGTTTCATACGAAATATCCTCATTCATGGTTGAAGTTCACTGGCTCACGTCCGGACTGCATCGGGTTCACCGGCGCTGGTGGTGGAAGCACTGAGGTACGCGCCAGGCTTCCGGCCCGGAGTCATTTCGCGAGCATGAACTTTTGCATGCGCTTGCCGCTATCCACTTCGCCCGTGTAGACGTCACCGCTCGAGTCCATCGCCAGCTGGTGCACCCAGTGGAACTGGCCGGCATTGCGGCCGTTGTGGCCGAAGCTCGACACCTCCGTGCCGTCGTCGCGTCGCAAGATCCAGACGACGTTGTTTTCGCCATCGGCCACGAGAAGGTAAGTCTGCGCAGAGTCATGTGAAAACGCGACGCTCCAGGCCGAGCCGTTGCCGAGAGTCGCCGGGCGCAGGGTGATCTCCCGGAGGAATCGTCCTTGTTTGGTGAAAACCTGGATCCGATCGTTGTGCCGGTCGCACGCATAGACGAGGCCATCGACCGACAAGCGCACGCAATGCACCGGCGACCTGAACTGCTTGTCGGGCGGATCGCCCGGCGCATAGGGAGCAATCCTGCCGCCCGCGGGCACCTCATCGCTTTGCTCGACGGTGTTCGCGATGTCGGATAGCGGCCTGCCGTAGGCACCCCAGCCGCGCTTGAAATGTCCGGTGTCGGAGTCATAGACCACGATCCGATTGTTCAGATAGCCGTCGGCGATGTAGACCTCGTGGGCGTCGTCATCGACCTCGATGGCCGCCGCCCGACCGAGCAGGCCGGTGTCCTGGTTGTTCTTCGGCGCCCGCGACTTGGCGCCGATTTCGAGCAGCTGGCGGCCGTCACCCGTGAACTTGAGCACCTGGCGGTCATCGACACCGTTGCCGCTGATCCACACGTTGCCACCCCGGTCAACCCACAGCGCATGCTCGTTCGTCGGCCAGTCCGGCACGAATCCCGGTCCGCCCCAGGACTTCAACAGATTTCCGGCCGTATCGAATTCCAGGAGTGCCGGCGGGTTGCCGCAGCAGCCGCTGCGCGGCGGGATCTGCGCCGCGCCGAGTTCATCCGTGGTCAGCGAGCGGGGCCGATGCAGGACCCAGATGTGATCCTGGGGATCCACGGCGACACCGCCAACCTGGCCCATGATCCAATTGTTCGGCAGGATTTTGGGCCAGTCGGGATCGACGCTGTATTGCGGTGGCGGCGGGGCGGCCGCGCCCGGAGCCGACGACGCTGCGAGCACCGCCATGCCAGTCACCGTCATTCCAAGGGTCGCCAGGCTCGGTCCGCGCATCGCCCCCTCCTCGCTGGTTTTCGTTAGCGTACCTTGTATTGGTAGCGGGGAGCCTGCCGGGCGGCACTGGTTCTACATATTATTGTCAATTAATCGGTGACCGGTCTCATTGGATAGTGGCGAGTTACCCATGGTCATTGCGCCCGCACACAGCGGCCGCACTCGCCGCGGTCGCCGCGTTCACCGGGACATTGCCCTCTTGCACCCGTTGTCCGTCTCGATCAAACGGATTTGACGGATGGCCTGTGCGCTGAAAACAGGTGCTGCTTGGCGATCGCCTCCACATCAGCATTTGTCAGTGCCGACAGATCCGCAGTTTCGGTGACCACTATGCGCGACGCTACCGCCGGGTGGTGCCTCTTCAGATAGTCCACCAGATAATCGACCGCGCTGCTCTTGCCGGTGCCGTGGCCAACCAGAACGATCTCCTCGGCTGATTCCACAGCCTTGGCGATCTGTTCATAGAACGAGTTTTCCTCCGGAACTCGGCCGCCCTGATAATGGGCCTCCTTGCGATGCACCAGATGATGGTGAAAGTGGTGCGGATCATAGGGCGTAAGGGTCTCCTCATGGGCCAACTGATCGCCACCCTTCTTAAAAACGTGGGCGCCATGGTGATCGATGACGACGACCATGCGCTTAGGGCTGGTCTCGGCAGGCGCCGGCTCTTCAGAGGCGGCCCCTTTGAGAAATCGTCTCAGTCGCGATACCTCTTCGATTCCGAGCTCGGCGTTGTGCGGACGCTTGAAAATCTCACGGTGGGTTCCGACGATGAACGTGACCTCCGCCCCGGCTCCCGGGTGCACCTCTCCGAGATGTCCGATGAGTTCCACTGCATCGGTCCAATGCAAACTGCGAGGTAGCTTGCCGTGCAGCAAACTCTCGTGCAGCACGGCGAATTTGTGGTGAAGGTGCCCGCTCATCGGATGCGTATCGAAGAACCAATGATGTGTTGCAAGACCACCTCCTATGAAACCCACTCCCGTTTCAAACAACACTCCGCGCAGCACGCATCATCTCAAGCTTGATCGCTCGCATCAATTCAATGATCGGCGGCAACTAAGGCGCCGTCTGTACGCTCGGGCACATAGAAAGACCGGCATGCCGTCCGGGTCCGGCACAGGTGATGGCGGCGGAGCGCTTCCGCGGTCGTGGGCACCCTGGCGTTGATCTTTGCCGGGCGCTAATGCCAACATCGTGCCGCTGCTGCCGCTGCATCCGCATCCGCACATTCATTTACTTGACCGACGGCCAATGCGGGTTTGGTGCCGTCCGCTCGGCTCCGCACTTCATCCACCATCCTGGCGCAGTCTTGAATCCGTTCGCCATATTGGCGCGGGGATCCTTATGAAAAGTGCTCTGATATTCCTACTCTTTTCGGCATCGTTGGGTGTGGCCGCTCGATGCAAACCCAATCGGCGCACTCGAACGCCCCGTCAAGATCCAAGGTAACGTGGTGGCTTGGGTTCGCATGCGCCCGATCGTGCTCGTTCCAGATGCGGTCGAGTCGGGTTTCGTCGCCAGGACCTCGGGATCGGCGTGCTTGCGGCCGCGCTATTGGCTCTAGGGCTCCCGGGGAGCCCGCTGGATAGCTGGACGCTGGGTACGCACTCTGCTCGGCATTCAGCATGCCACCGCCCGAATCGCACGCGGCGATCTCGAGATCCGATTACCCACGACACGGACCGATGAGATTGGGGATTTGATTCGCGGCATCAATTCCATGGCGCAGGGCTTGGAGCGTCTTGAGAGTGCTCGACGCCGTTGGATCGCGGAGATCTCCCAGGAGCTGCGTACGCTACTCACCGTGCTGCGGGGCGAGCTCGACGTGCTCACCGAAGGGATACGACCGTTGAATCTCGAAGGGCCAATGGTTGTCCTTGACGCCGGTGGAATTCCGGCTCCGTGACTGATTGCGATTTTGTGCTACATGTAGCACAATGTGATGATGAAGGAAGCAGGCATACGTGAAGCCAGGCAGAATCTCACCGCGTTGATCGACGAGGTGCGAAAGGGTCACGAGGTGACGATTACTGATCGTGGCAGGCCGGTTGCGCGGCTCGTACCGCCCCGCCGCGAGCAAGCCAAACCTTTTGCCGGCCGTGCCGATTTCCGTCGCAAGATGCCGGTGCTGGCCGCATCGCTCACCGCGGCCGTCATCGATGAACGGGTGGAACATGGCTGAAGGATCGATGGTGCGTGACGCGCTCCGTGCCGATGCTGGCATTTACCTCGATTCCAGCGCGCTGGCGAAACTTTAGGTACCGGAACCTGAAAGCGACACGCTTGAGGCCTTTTTCCAAGGCCGGCGCGATCTCATGATCTCGGAACTCGCCATTACCGAAGTCTTGTCCGCAGTCGCCCGAAGACGACGCGAGGGTATGATCACGCCCCATCAAGCGTTGGAAATCCGCGATGCAGTTTTGGCAGATGCCGATTCAGGTTCCTTCCACCGACTCGACATGAGTCCCGTGGTTCACCGCGAGGCCGAACGCCTTTTGTTCCAAATGGAATCGGTAGCGTTGCGCACGCTTGACTCACTGCACGTCGCCGCGGCGTTGATGGGTGCGGCGAGTCACGTCGTGACCTACGATGCGCGCATGCGCGCTGCGTCGTTGCACGCGGGACTTAAGACGCTAGACTTGTAGGGGCCGTTGCTTCGAAAAATGGATGCGCTTCCGGCAGCGCATTCTACACAGCCAAGATTGGAATTCGACTGTACGCATGGAGCCGCGGATCCCTTTATGGAATTCCTCGAGCTTTTTTTTTCTTGTACGGCCGCGGTGCGCTCCGATTCGCTACCGATCTCCCAGGTCGCGGCCGGAGGACTCCGCGCCTCGCCCGCAATCGGCCGCAAACTCGCCGAGGCTGAGGCGGAACTCGAGCCGCTGGAATCGGTGCGCCAGGGTTCGACGGTGGTTCGCTATTCGCGGCCATTCGAGGAAGGGTAAAGGCCAAGCTGGCCAGCTTCTCACGTTTGTTTGGATTTTCGGAAAGATACGTCAAGCTGTTTAAAAACGGTCGGAACCAAGCCGTCCGGATTCCAAGGGAGTTTGAACTCCCCGGAAATGACGCCATCATGCGCAAAGATGGCAACAAGTTGATCATTGAAGCCATGCCGCCTCGCTCGCTGCTCGCACTACTTGCAACCCTCGAGCCGATCTGCGAAGAGTTTCCGTCCATTCCCGACGAGACGCCGGACGAAGTCGATATCTGATGCGCTACCTGCTCGACACGAACATCGTGTCCAACCTCGTCAGAAATCCCCATGGTCGCGTGGCGGGTCGCGTCAGGGCGATGGGCGAGCAGAATGTCTACACCAGCATTATCGTCGCAGCGGAATTGCGCCATGGCACGACGAAGAAGGCGTCCCCGCGACTTAGCTTGCAGGTTGAGGCTGTGCTTGGTGCCATCGATACGCTGCCCTTCGATTCCCCAGCCGACGAGATCTACGGATCGATCCGCACGCAACTCGAGTTAGCCGGCACTCCGATCGGCGGCAACGATCTTCTCATCGGGGCCCAGGCAATGGCGCTCGACCACACACTGGTGACGGATAACGACGAGGAGTTCGCGCGCATCCAAGGCTTGCGCGTCGAGAACTGGCTTAGGGATAAGTAACCAGACAGACCTCTGACTGGATTGGTAGCAGGGACCTGCTTCGACACTTGTCTGCTGGAAATTCTGGATCCCCGCGGTCAATTGACTTGAACGGGACGCATAATTATAATTATAACTATATTCCAATTCAGAGTTGGTCATGACCGCCCTCAAACTCACCGCTGTAGGCACCTCGACCGGCCTGGTCATCCCCAAGGAAATGCTCACTCGCATGAAGGTCGAGCGGGGGGACCTCCTCCACGTCGTCGAAACCCCCGACGGCTTTCTGCTGACTCCCTATGATCCGCAGGTGGCGGCGCAGGTCGAGGCCGGTCGCGCGTTCATGAAACAATACCGGGACGCTTTCAAGGTCCTGGCGGAGTGAGCGCCACGCCCGTCTGGATCGACGCGCGGGCCATCCTGTTCCTCCACGACGAAAGTCTCGCGATGTTCGGCGGCGGCCGTGGTCTTCGCGACGCCGGTCTTCTGGAATCGGCGCTCACACGCCCGGTCAACCAACACCTGTACAAACCGAATGGCGAAATCGCCGAACTCGCGGCCGCTTACGCATTTGGCCTCGCCAAGAATCATCCGTTTGTGGACGGCAACAAGCGAACCGCGTTCCTCGCACTCGGACTCTTTCTCGCGCTGAATGGTTGGAGATTGGAAACCACGCAAATCGACGCAATTGAAACGATGTTGTCGTTGGCGCAGGGAACGCTCGATGAGAGCGCCCTTGCAATCTGGGTACGCGGTAGGATGGTTCGCGCCAAATGAATTGGTAGCGGGGGCAGGATTTGAACCTGCGACCTTCGGGTTATGAGCCCGAAAAACACCGCATTTCTTCGTGTTGATGGCTGTTTACATATTTCGTGTTCCGCAGGATTTTGGCCAAAACCAAGCCTCCAATCACTATCCAAGACGTTCCTTCGAATTCCCCTTTGTTGATATACTTTCCCTACATGACCCCTACATAGGATTTTGAAGGGAACTTAGCCCCAATGAAACATACAGATTTCAGCGTAAAGCGGGTGGAAGGTTTTCGCTGCCAGCCCGGCAAGACCCAAAGCATCTATTGGGACGGCTATGCCCCGGGCTTGGGGGTGCGGGTGACCGCCGCCGGCTCCAAATCCTACATCTTCGAGGCTTGGCTTCACGGACGCTCAATGCGTATCACGATCGGGGATCTGCGCACCTGGACACTCGGTAAAGCTCAGGCCGAGGCCACCCGGCTCAAGACCCTTACCGACCAAGGGCTCGACCCGCGGCGCGTGAAGGCGGAACAGGAAGCCATTGCGGAAGCGGCGCGCCTGCGCGACAAGAGCGAAGCTGCGTTGGTGGTGGATGCGTGGGACGCCTATCTTGAGCACCACAAAAAGCGCTGGGGCAAACGGCACCTTGCCGACCATCGCAATCTCTCCCAGGCCGGCGGCGCCAAGCGAAAGCGCGGCAAGGAACTCACCGTGCAAGGCGTGCTGTATCCGCTGCTGCGGATGCGGATGGCGGATATCACCACCAATGCACTCATCGAATGGCAGGCCAAGGAAGTAGCGACACGCGCCAACAACGCCCGGCAGGGATTCGAGCTGTTTAGGACATTCTGGCGCTGGGCCGCGACGCGTCCAGAATATTCGTCGGTGATGGCCGCCGGTGCGATCGACGACAAGGACGTGCGAGAGGAGGTGCCGAGCCGCAAGAGCAAGAAATTTGACGTGCTCGAGCGAGCGCATCTCGTGCCATGGTTCAAGGCTGTCCGCGGCCTTTCCAATCCCGTGGTCAGCGCGTATCTGCAAGCCTTGATCCTCACCGGCGCCCGACGCGAAGAGATGGGAGAGCTTCGCTGGGCGGACGTCGATCTGAAGTGGAATAGCCTGTGGATCAAAGACAAGGTCGCCGAAGAGGGTCGCAAGATTCCGCTCACGCCCTATCTTGCGGAACTGCTCACCGCCCTGCCCCGTAAAAATAAGTGGGTGTTCAGCAGCACGAGCGCGAAATCCGGCCGGATCGCAGAGCCGCGGATTCCGCACAATCGCGCGTTGTCCGTCGCCGGCCTTGAGCATGTGACCCTGCATGGCCTTCGCAGAACCTTTGCCAGCCTCGCCGAGTGGGTCGAGATGCCGCGGGGCGTCATCGCGCAAATCATGGGTCATGCGCCCAACGCGACGGCCGAGCGGCACTACATCAACCGCCCGCTTGAGCTACTTGCCGTTTGGCACAACAAATACGAGAGCTGGATTCTGGAGCAGGCTGGACTCAAGACGCCGGCTAAGGAATCAAACGAAAAGGCACCAGAATCGCCGCCGGAGCGGCGTGCCCTGCGGTTGGTTGGTTCACGGTAAACGGTCATGCCAGGGAAGCGTCCGTCCAAACGTGAAACGCAGCAACTTGAGGCGATTAGCCAGTCGTTGCAGCGTCTAACACCAAACACACCCGAGGAGGCACAGGCGCGCCTTCGAGACCTAGCCCTCAGTCTGCAGGCTAACAACTTCGATTGGGCCGCCGCAGCGATCAGCGCCTTCTTGGTGGGATCATGCCCTTCGCTCGACATCGCTTTCGGGTTGACTCGCGTCGAATCTCGGGGTCGTCGGCTCTCACAGGCCGGCGACGACCGCGCGCAAGAAGTATTCGCAAGACGAATGCGCAAGGAATCGTGGAAAGAGATAGAGGCTGCACTCGGCATCGATGCTCGGGAACTTCGACGAATATTCGCGCCACGTCGCGCACAGCTCATCAGCGACGAAACCAACCGACGCCTCAACCAGACGTCACTTCGCAATCAGCTTGCGACCAAACGTCGATCGCGAACTCCCAAGCCTGGGGTGTAATTCACGTTGATTTAGACCCCAATGCAGGCGCCGTTCTGGCGAACATGATGCTTACCGTTCAACGTACCAACCCGCGAATAACCGCGAAGGTACGAACCTCGTCGGAGGAACGGTATGCAAACACAACTCTCTCTTCCCCCTGCCCTCGCGGCGATTGCCGCCGGGCGTGACCACATTCTCACGGAGGAATTTGCCAAGGCGGCAAACCGACGTAGTCAGACGATTCGGAAGAACTACTGCACGACTGGCGAGTGCTTCGGCATTCGGCCGCTGAAGTTTGGAAATCGGCTCTTGTGGCCGGTCGGCCAGATCGCGGCATTGTTGAATGGCGAGACGCCGTCTCGGGCCGCGTAGGTGGCAATCCTCAACTCGGCGACGGTCCCGCTGCGCGAACAGCGGGCCGCCCTCATCAGCTTCTGCCACGACCAAATGCAACAAGCCCATGCAGCATACAACCTCGATTAATCGCCAACAAGCAACGCTCAGTTTCGAGCCGCCGAACTCCTCGCACCCCGCCTCCGCCACGAGGTTCTACTGCCTCAGCTGCCGCCTGCCGCTGACTGGGCAGAACAGCCGTCGCCGGCTCTGCCAGAAATGCGCCGCTGGCGCGAAGGCGATCGAGCATTTCAAGGCACAGTGCAATTTCTGGCGCCAGGCAGTGGGTAAATGAGCAATTCTGAATTGTCGTCCCTCGCTGCCGAGGAGGCGGTACTGGGTGGCCTCCTCGTCGATTCGACCGCATTTGCCCGCGTCGTCGACACCATCAACGTGGAAGACTTCTTCCGAGAAGACCATCGGCTCATTTTCGGCGCCATGACCGCTCTGGTCCGCGCAGGCGCGCCGATAGATCTGCTGACGGTAGACACCGAACTGCAAAGCCGTGGCGATGGCGAGAAGACCGGCGGCATCGCGTATTTGGGTCGGCTGGGTCGCGATACTCCCACCGCGGCCAACATCGAAACCTACGCAGAAATCGTGCGCAACCATGCGAACACCCGCCGCATCATGGCATACGCCGAGCGGGTATCAGCGGCCTGCTCGGCGGGAGAACAGTCGTCGTTCGACTTACTTGTCGGTGCAGAACGGCAGCTTGAACAGCTACGAGCGAGTTGGGTGGCGACCAACAGAAACCGCCCAACGCTGAAGTCCATTGAGGTGCATGATTTCCTCGCCCTTAACATCCCGCCTCGCCAATTCCTACTGAAACCGATCTTGCCGCAGCAAGGGCTGGCAATGCTCTACGGCCCTCGAGGCCTTGGCAAGACCCAATTGTCGGTCGGCATCGCGGTGGCCGTGGCGTCAGGGGCGCGCTTTCTCAAGTGGTCCGTGCCCGCCCCCGCCGGGGTGCTTCTGATCGACGGAGAGATGCCGGCAGGGGCGATGCAGCGACGCCTGGCCGACGCTATCCAGGCAAGCGACGGAGAGCCCAGCGCGCCGCTCCGTATCATTTCGCCCGACTTGAACGGGGAGGTAGGTATGCCGGACTTGTCCACGGTGGCGGGACAGAAGTCTGTCGATGGGCTCATCACCGACGACGTGCGGCTCATCATTCTCGACAACTTAAGCTCGCTTCTGCGCACCGGCGTCGAGAATGACGCGGAATCGTGGTTGCCGCTGCAGACCTGGGCGCTTCGGCATCGGGCCGCTGGCAGATCGGTCCTGTTCATCCACCATGCCGGCAAGGGCGGTGCCCAGCGCGGCACTTCGCGGCGGGAGGACGTACTCGACACTGTACTCGCGCTGCGCCGCCCGAGCGACTATCGGCAATCGCAAGGTGCGCGATTTGAGGTCCATGTCGAAAAAGGCCGGAGCCTCTATGGGTCTGACGCCAACCCCTTCGAAGCGCAATTGACCGCGGATGCCCGGGGTAAACCCATCTGGACAATCAAGGAGCTCGAACTTGCCCAGGAAAGCCAGATCGCCGAATTGACGGATCTCGGCATGAAGCCTGGGGAAATCGCACGGGAACTGGGATGTTCTCCGGCGACCGTCTATCGGCGCATGAAGGCCAATGGACAGGATGCCGACGGCGGTAAGCGGGTCGGTCATGCGTGAGAAAACCCGTGAGAAACCTGTGAGAAAAGATTTTCTCACGGAAGTGAGAATTTCTCACCCTCGTGAGAAGGATTGAGGCTATGTTTTACGGCATTTCTGTATTTTTCTCACGTTTCTCAACCCTAGGGGTGAGAAAGTGAGAAATTCACCCAAAACACCTAATCCGTGTGAGACGAACTTGAGAAAACCAACGCTCAAGGAACTCGCCGATCAAGTCATCAACCGGCACGCCGCGCAGGGCGGCGGCGAGTTGGCCGCTGAATCACCGACACAGGAGGCCGCCCGGCAGGACGTCCTTGCACAACTGAAGGCCAATCCCCGCATCAAGCGTGCTTTCACCAATCGGTTCGAGCATGGCTACTTGATCGTCACCTTGGCCATCCGCGGCGTCGGAACGGGCGAGCTCTCCATCCCTGCCGACCGGTTCGATCCCGCGAAGCCGGCCGACTATGCAGCGTTGCTCGACTGCATGGACACGCGTTCGCAGCCGGGGGAATTCGACGAAGGCAAAGCCGCTGCCGACTTAGCAACCCGTATCGGCGCCATGGCGGCCCGATGGGGTTATTCAGCCAAAGAATTGGCGCAGGTTCTCGAAGGCGCCGAATTCGACCCCCAAGGATGGCTGGCCTGGGTTGAACGCGATGAGGAACACTTTGGTGGGTGCGTCACGCCGGGAGACTTTGCGGCCCGGTACCCGCTGTTGCGGGGGGTGGCGTGAGGTGTGGCCCCTCGCATGCATCCGCCAGCCGTTTGCCGGCGTTCGACTGGCGCGTCCTGGCGGGTAGCACCGCTGCCCAGCCGGCCGAGGCGCCAACGCCCGAAGTAGTGCCCGCATCGCGCCAGCGTCAGGTCGTAGCCGGCGCCCGGCACCGGCCGCAGCGGCAGCTCGATTTTCGACCTACGCGCACGAGTGACGAGTGATGCCCACTACTGAGCGCAAGAAGGGTATCCGCCGCCGACTCACCGCTGAACAGGTCGGTGCATTGGTCTTGGGAAATTTCGCTATCCAAGCCGAATGCAACCGGCAGGCGCGGCTGTCGAAGCTCGAGGGGAGGTCTGACCGGGCTCGCCTCAGTCCTCGGCGGTATGGCAGGCAGTCATGCGGAACACGGCGTTCTTGGCACCGCTGCGGGTGCAGCACTTGGCATGGGAATCCCGCTCGCGAGACGCGGCGCCGTCAATTGGGCACTCGGCCCGGGTCAGAGCGGCGCGATACCCAAGACTGTTGATGCGCTGAAAGAGCTAGGCCCGACCAAGGCGAAGGCTGCGGCGCTTGCGCAAGCTCTCGCGACCCTCCAGCAATAGAATGCGTGCGACCCACAGCGCAGTGAGGCCGACGGCATACCAGACTGGGTCAATGCGGCCCGTGCCGATCGCATGCACGATGGCCGGCAGATTCCAGAGGACGAGTACCGCCGCGGCGAGCGCGAGCAGCAGACCGAGGAACATTGCATAGCTCAGGAGCATTTCTTTCAGCTGTGCGCCCGGGTTGGGGGACAACTCCAACCACCGGATCAGGCTGTAGCCGGTGAGAAACACAAGAATGGCATCGATGTATTGCATTGCAGTCCCTAAGCAACTTCGCAGGTCGGTCAAAGCTTGGGGCCATGCTAGACCCGTTGGCGGCCTCAGAACAGGGCAGGAAACAGAGAAATAACAGGTGAAATTCCAAAAAGGCACCAGCGGCAACCCCGGCGGCCGGCCAAAAGATGCCGAGGTAGCGCCCGACATCAAAGCGATGGCCCGACTGCATACCGTCGAGGCCTTGGAGCGCCTGGTGCACTGGCTGCGCTCGGACAACCCGAGGGTGAGCGTACAGGCAGCTCAGGCGCTGCTTGACCGCGGGCACGGCAAGGCACCGCAACAGTTCGCGATCGATGCCACGCTGCGCGAGTGCCGTATCGACAGTGAGCCCCTGACCGAGGCGCAATGGCTTGCGCTCTACGGCGGGCAGACCGCCAACTGAGGAGCGACACGGACATGATCGGGATGGGCACCTTTGGACCGAAACGCGGCTGGGTGAGTCTGATGCGAAACACCGTCGACAATCAGACACTTGAGGTTGAGTCGGCAAACAGCCGACTATGGTCCGCGCCACCGCCTGCGGCCTCTTGGATAGTGGCTCAAGCGTGTCTGCGCGATCACAATGAACGGCGTCATCAGCGTGGTTTGGCCCTGCGAGAAGCGCTACGAGCGATTGACGATGCGCACCCGGGCCCTTTGGAGGCACGCGATGCCCGCGCACTGCTCGATCTGGCTGCCTTGGGACGCGCAAAGCCCCCTACGCTGCGCACGATCCAGATGCATTTGAAGCACACTCGGGCCGAGAGGCTGAATCTCGAATCGAATCAACGAACCGAGCAATAAATTAGGGCATATTTAGAGCATGGCAGCTCGCAAAACCAAACCAAGTGGCCGGCCCAAGGGCAGTAAAGGCAAAGCCGGTGCTACCGCGAAAGAGAACATCATCGCCGTGTTCACGCGCATGGGTGGGACCGCCAAGATGGCCGAGTGGGCCCAGGCCAATCAGACGGAGTTCTACAAGCTCTATGGCCGATTGATCCCGGTGGATGTGGACGCCGCTGTCGGCGGCAGCATCACTGTGGAATGGGCTACAGGCAGCGAGCCCCCGAGCAGTACATGACCGTCCCGCGCAGCCCACGCCAGGCGCTCCTACGATTGCAAGCCTTCGCGCTGGGCAAGCTCCCCATGTCGGCGCAGGAGATCCGTGAGGCGCAGCTATTAGTGGCTCAAGTGCTGCCGCCCGCGCCTATGGAAGCCGGGCCGGCGCGGCCGATCCGAGACGGCCAGACCGTCGAGCGAGGTCACTGCGGCGTCGCGCAGCGCACGATCATCGCTCGGTGCACGCCTCTGACGGCCACGGCCGCATTGCCGATGGGCACGGCGACCGCTCCGGTCGTTTCGCTGGCCCGGTCAATGATCTCGTACTTGCCGCCGCACACCTTGGCCGCCTCGTTCATGCAGTCCGCGATATCGTGGCGGCGGCCATTGCAGGCGACTTCGTAGCCCTGTGTGCCATCGGGCAGTGAGACAGGGCGGGCACCGATATGACGCGGGGCGGTGGCACAGCCGGTGAGGAAGAGCGTGACCAATATCCCTGTGATTCGCATCGCGCACTCCCTGTGATTGGTGAGCGTGATATTGCATGACCGATTGTATCCCGTGACACCGATTCGACTTATTCGCGCACTGTTCTTCGGCGTGTTGACTCGCGTCGTGACCTCGTGCGCCAGCATCAGGCCGGGATCGTACTGCGCGAGCACCGCTGCGGGCTTCGTCGACGCTGCCGTTGAGCCAGATATCCCGATCCTCGCGCCTCAGGATCGCCGGCATGCGGTGCGGGTTCGCGCCGGTGTTGTGGATGTGCTTCATGAGATCGTTCGCCGGCATGGTGATGTGCACGCAGCTCTCGATCGCCGTGCCGTCAGCCTTCACTGAGTGATCCCAAAGGCCCGCGAATGCGAACACAGGCTGGTCGACGACGGTGATGTAGAACGGCGCCTTGCGGCCCTGATCGTCGAGGTGCCACTCGAAAAAGCCGGCGGCAACTTGGAGGCACCGCTGGCCGCGCTTCCATGGCCCGCGATAGCTCGCCGCAGTCTCCACCGTCTCGATCCGCGCGTTGATCGTCGAGTACTTCGGCGGCTCGCCCTTGGCGAAGAACGGAATCAGCCCCCAGCGGATGCGCGAGCCTTGATGCTGACCGTCGACGGCACGAATGACCGGAACTTGCTGGGTCGGCGCCACATTAAAACTCGGCGGAAACTGCCAATCGGTGGGCGTGAGATGGAACTCGCGCTCGATCGAGGCAACATCGGGGGACACGTAGCGGCCGCACATGGGTGGGTAGCCTAGCGGGCAGTCGGAGACCGGTCAAAAACGTCCCGAGGATTGGGCTACTGCCCGCAGCCGGCGCGTCTCCGTCCATCGCTTGGTGAGGACGATCGGGACCTCACGCCGCCCGACCTGCCGCACATCGATGATCTGCGCTGAGTACCGCGCCCCGCAGTGCGGACATTCATACGGCCCAACCCCGATGTTGGCTCGCAATCCAGCTCCGGCCGGCCAGGGACGCCGCATCCCTACATGGCCCCTACACGCCGGCTTTCGCACGGCGGACTCATTTTCGTAAGTTTTTGTTTTAAATGGTAGCGGGGGTAGGATTTGAACCTACGACCTTCGGGTTATGAGCCCGACGAGCTGCCAGACTGCTCCACCCCGCACCAGAGTGAGCCGGGTATTGTACCGATAGTCGCCGCCATTGCAAGGCATTGCGCCGCTTATCGGCGCTTTCAGTCATCTCAGGGCAGCGCCCGTTGGCACAGCACCAGCAGGGCGCTGGGAACCATGCCCAATGCAAACACCACCAAGGCGTTGGTGCTGAGCATGGTGCGCATGAGCACAGAGCCGCCGATGACGGCCACATCGGTGGGTTCGTCGAAATACATGAGCTTGACCACGCGCAGATAGAAAAATGCTCCAACCACCGAGAACAGCACCGCAACGACCGCCAGCCAGGTGTCATTGACGCTGAGGACCGCCTGCAGTACCCCCAGTTTCGCCCAGAATCCGACGAACGGGGGCAATCCGGTCAGGCTGAACATGTGGATGGCCATCAGGCCGGCGAACCACGGGCTGCGCACGTTCAGGCCCTTGAAGTCGGTCAGCATGTCCGCTTCGAAGCCCTGGCGCGACAGCAGCAAAATCATGCCGAACGAGCCGGTCGCGACGATCACATAGGTTATGGTGTAGAACATCGCAGCCTGATAACCCTGGGCCGTGCCGGACAATATTCCCAGCAGAATGAATCCGACATGCGAAATGGTGGAGTACGCCAGCATGCGCTTGAGATTGCTCTGCGCGATGGCGACCACGTTGCCGATCGCCAGCGACAGCACCGCAAGCACCACCAGCATCTGGCTCCAGTCCGGCTGCGAGAACCCCAGCCCTTCTGGCAGCAGGCGCATGGCCAGCGCAAAGGCGCCGATTTTGGGCGCAGACCCGATGAACAGCGTCACGCAGGTGGGCGAGCCTTCGTAGACGTCCGGAATCCACATGTGAAAGGGCACGGCGCCGAATTTGAAGCCTACGCCGACTATGATGAACGCAATGCCGAACAGTATGCCCACGTTGGCGGCCAGGCCGTTGTGCAAGGCCGCTGCGATCTCGGATAGTTGCAGGCTCCCCGTGACTCCGTACAGGATCGACATTCCGTACAGCAGGGTGCCCGAGGCCATGGATCCGAGCACGAAGAATTTGATGGCCGATTCGGCGGCTTTGCCGGACTCGCGGTCGAAGGCGACCATCGCGTACAGGCACAATGACATGAGTTCGAGGCCGAGGTAGACAGTGATCAGATTGGCGGCGGAAATCAGCACGAGGATGCCCAGCGTCGCGAACAAACCCAGCACGTAATATTCGCCCTTGAGTATCGCCCGACGCCGCAGATAATCCGTCGAATATATGAACACGAGTGCCACGATCAGTAGGCTCACCACCTTGAGCACCTGCGCCATGCGGTCGAGCTCGAACATCCCGCCGAGTGCGATGATCCGACCCGACACCGGCTGCCCGGCGGCCAGCAATGCCGTGATCAGCAGGCTGAGCACAGCGAGCACCCCGATCCAGTGGCGCTGTGCATCCGTCAACAGCAGATCGAGTAGCAGGATCGCGCAGGCTGCGATGCCCAGAAATATCTCGGGCCTGGCGTAGGCAAGCCCTGCATTGAAATTGGCGGCACTGAAACTCATGCGTGACCCTTAGGGAACAATCTTCGTGGCCAACAATTGCTGGACCAGATGCCGGGTGCTCGCCTGCATCACCTCGAGCAGCGGCGCAGGCCACAGCCCCACCAGCAAAACCGCGGCAGCCAGCAGACCGAGTACCAGAAACTCGCGGCCGTTCAGATCCTCGAGCGCAGCCACCTTGTCGTTGGTCACCGCGCCGAAAATGACCCGCTTGACCAGCCACAGGGTATAAGCCGCGCCCAGCACCAGCGTGGTGCCCGCGAGAAATGCGTACCACACGTTTGCCCGGAAGGACGCCAATATGACCAGAAATTCCCCCACGAAGCCGGAGGTTCCCGGCAGGCCTGAATTGGCCAGCGAGAACAGCACCATGAACGAGGCGAATATCGGCATGGTGTTCACCACGCCGCCGTAGGCGCTTATCTCGCGGCTGTGCACCCGGTCGTACATGACGCCGACGCACAGAAACATCGCCCCCGACACCAGTCCGTGCGAAATCATCTGCACCATCGCGCCGTCCAGGCCCATCTGGATGCCGGCGGTGGCGCCGCTGTGCGCGAGTATGCGGTAGCCGATGAACGAGCCCAGCGTGACGAAACCCATGTGCGCAATCGAAGAATAGGCGATCAGCTTCTTCATGTCCTGCTGTGCCAGGGCGACGAATCCGATGTACACGACTGCGATGAGCGACAGTGCGATCATCAGCCAATCCAATTCCCGGCTGGCATCTGGCACGATCGGCAACGACAGCCGCAAAAAGCCGTAACCGCCCATCTTGAGCATGATGGCGGCCAGCACCACCGAGCCGCCCGTGGGTGCCTCGACATGCGCGTCAGGCAGCCACGTGTGCACCGGCCACATCGGCACCTTGACCGCGAAAGCGGCGAAGAACGCCAGGAAAATGAACGTCTGCTCGGTGAGGCTCAAGGGCATGCGCTGGAACACGCCGAGGTCATAGCTGCCCGACTTGAGGTACATGTAAATGAGCGCGATCAGCAGCAGCACCGAACCGATGAAGGTGTACAGGAAGAACTTGATGGTCGCATACACCCGGCGCGGGCCTCCCCATACGCCGATGATGATGAACATCGGGATCAGCATCGCCTCCCAGAACACGTAGAACAGGATGCCGTCGAGCGCCGCGAACACGCCGATCATCAGGCCTTCGAGTATCAGGAATGCTGCGAAATATTCCCCCAGCCGCTTTGCGACGTTCGTCCAGCCGGCGATCACGATCAGCAGCGTCGTGAACGTCGTCAGCAGGATCAGCGGCAGGGAAATGCCGTCGATGCCCAAATAGAACTGCGAATTGAGGGAGGGAATCCACGCCACCCTCTCGACGAACTGCATCGCCGCGGTGCCGGTCCGGAAATCCTGGTAAAGCGGGACGCTCAATGCCAGGGTGGCGGACGCCACCAGCAGCGACAGCCATTTGGCCGGCGTATCGCGTCCGGTGCCGAGCGCCATCACGGCGAAGCCGCCGACGATGGGCAGCCAAATCAGCATGGAGAGCAGGTGTCCCGCCAGCATCATGTCCGCCACAACAGCCACATCAACAGCGATGCCAGACCGAGGATCATCGCGAAGGCGTAGTGATACAGGTATCCGGACTGAGCATAGCGGACCACCGATGACAGCCAGCCCACGAGGCGCGCGCTGCCGTTGACCATTCCTCCGTCGATCAGGATCTGATCGCCGACCCGCCACAGGCCGCCGCCGATGCGGCGGGCGCCGGCGACCAGAACGTGCTGGTTGAACCAGTCGAAGCCGTATTTGTCGACCAGCACGGTGTACAGCCATTTGAACCGCCGTTCGGCTGCGTCCGCGAGCTCCGGCTTGCGCAGGAAGAAAACCCAGGCGGCCAGCACGCCCAGCCCCGCCAGCCACACCGGCAGCGACCCGAAGGCCTGCAGTACGAACAGCCCGGAGCCGTGAAACTCCTCGCCCACGCCGGCCAGCACGTCGTGCGAAGGTAGCACCCGGATCGAGCCGGCGAAGTAATCGCCGAACAGCATCGGCTTGACGGTGAACCAGCCGATCAGCGCCGAGGGAATGGCCAGCAGTATGAGCGGCACGGTCACCACCCATGGGCTCTCGTGCAGATGCTCCCGCGTGTGATGATCCATGCGCTCCTTGCCATGGAAGGTCATGAAGAACATCCGGAAGGTGTACAGCGCCGTGACGAACACGCCGCAGAGGACGCAGAAGTATGCGTATCCCGCCCCGGCCCGATGCGAGCCGTGCACGGCATCGATCAGGGCATCCTTGGAAAAGAAGCCTGAGGCGCCCGGAAATCCGATCAATGCCAGAGCTCCGACCAGACAGGTCCAATAGGTTATCGGCAGATATTTCTTCAACCCACCCATGCGGCGCATGTCCTGTTCATGATGCATGGCCATGATCACCGACCCGGCCGCCAGGAACAGCAGCGCCTTGAAAAAAGCATGGGTCATCAGATGAAAAATGCCGGCGCTGTACGCGGACACGCCGAGCGCCACGGTCATGTAGCCGAGCTGCGACAACGTGGAATAGGCCACCACCCGCTTGATGTCGTTGTTGACGATTCCGAGCAGGCCCATGAAGAAAGCCGTGGTGGCGCCGATCACCAGCACCGTGGAGAGGGCAGTCTCCGACAGTTCGAACAGCGGCGACATGCGGGCCACCATGAAAATGCCCGCCGTCACCATGGTGGCGGCATGAATCAGCGCGGATATCGGCGTCGGACCCTCCATCGAGTCCGGCAACCACACGTGCAGCGGCACCTGTGCGGACTTTCCCATCGCTCCGATGAAAAGGCAGATGCAGGTGAAGGTCATGGCCGGCCATGCCACCGTGCCGGTGATCTGGACGTGGCCTGCGGCGATCTGTCCGGCGCGCGCGAACACGGTCGCATAATCGAGGGATCCGGTGTAATACAGCACCGCCGCGATGCCGAGCACGAAACCGAAGTCGCCGATCCGATTGACCAGGAACGCCTTGAGGTTGGCGAAGATCGCGCCGGGCCGGGTGTACCAGAACCCGATCAGCAGATAGGAGACGACACCCACCGCTTCCCATCCGAAGAACAGCTGCATGAAATTGTTCGACATCACCAGCATCAGCATCGCAAACGTAAACAGCGAGATGTAGCTGAAAAAACGCGCATATCCGGGGTCATCGTGCATGTAGCCGATGGTGTAGACGTGCACCATCAGCGACACGAAGGTCACCACGACCATCATCATGGCGGACAGATGATCTATCAGGAAACCGACTTCCATCCCCAATCCATCGCTCACCAGCCAGGTGTAGACCGTGCCGTTGTAGGGCGCCATGCCCTCGAATACGAACTTAGCCAGCACGTCGCACGACAGGGCGAATGACACGGCCACACTGAGAATGGTCACGCTGTGCGCGCCGGCGCGGCCGATGAAGCGGCCGCCGAGCCCGGCGATGATCGAGGCGACCAGGGGGGCGAGTGCAATCGTAAGGTAGATCGGCTCCATTATGATTCTTGATTCCTCAACCTTGCAGGGAGTCGAGCTCTTCGACGTCGATGCTGCGCCGCTCGCGGAACAAAACCACCAATATCGCGAGGCCTATGGCAGCCTCCGCCGCCGCCACGGTCAGGATGAAAAACACGAATATCTGGCCGTTGATGTCGCCGAGGAAACGCGAGAATGCGACGAAATTGAAATTCACCGCGAGCAACATGAGCTCGATGCACATCAGCAGCACGATGATGTTCTTGCGGTTCAGGAACACACCGGCCACAGCGATCGCGAACAGCAGCCCTGACAGGGTAAGCACGTGGGTGAGCGAGATCATGGGCGCTTCTCCGATGCCATCTTGACGATCCTCACCCGATCCTTCGCGCGCACCGCAACCTGCCTGGCGATGTTCTGAAGCTTGCCGCCGGTCCTCTGGCGCAGCGTGAGCACGATGGCCGCGACGCTCGCCACCAGCAATATCACCGCCGCAAGCTGTGCCGGATAGGCGTAGCGCGTGAACAGCGCCGTGCCGAGCACGCGCGTATTGGAATAACCGACCGGGCTGGGCGCCGCAGCCGTGATCGTCAAGCCGCCCAGATGCTTCACCACGATGACGTTGAGGATTGCGAACACCACGAAGCCGGCCACCGCCAGGGCGAGCGGCCAGTAGCCGGCCAACCCCTTGCGCATCTCCTCGATGTTGACGTCGAGCATCATCACCACGAACAGGAACAGCACCATCACGGCGCCGACGTACACCAGCACCAGCACGATCGCCAGGAACTCCGCGTCGAGAAGCAGCCAGATCACCGCGCTGGTGAAGAAGCACAGCACCAGGAGCAATACCGCATGAACGGGATTGCGCGCCAGGATCACGCCGAGGGCGGCGCACAGCAGCACAGCGGCGAACACGAAGAAAAGGATCGTCGGAAACATCTATCGGAACCGTGCGTCCGCCGCGCGGTCGGCGGCGATCATCGCTTCGTAGCGTTCGCCGACCGCGAGCAGCTTGTCCTTGCTCATGATGTTCTCGCCGCGTTTCTCCATGTGGTATTCGAGCAGGCGCGTCTCGACTATGGCATCCACAGGACAGGCTTCCTCGCAAAAGCCGCAATAGATGCACTTGAACAGATCGATGTCGTAGCGTGTCGTGCGGCGCGTGCCGTCGGCGCCGACGTCCGATTCGATGGTGATGGCAAGTGCCGGGCACACCGCCTCGCACAGCTTGCAGGCGATGCAGCGCTCCTCGCCGTTCGGATAGCGGCGCAGCGCATGCAGGCCGCGAAAGCGCGCGCTCTGAGGAGTCTTCTCCTCCGGGTAATTGAGCGTGGTCTTCGCGCGGAACAGGTTCTTCCAGGTGACCCACAGGCCCTGCTGCAGTTCCCAGAGCAGGAAGGTCTTGAAAAAACTGCGTACGGCTTGCATTACGGATGCACCTTCCACGGACCGACGTGTAGATAAATCATGACGCCCTCCACCAGCAGCCACACCAGGGTCACGGGAATCAGCGCCTTCCAGCCGAGGCGCATGATCTGATCGTAGCGGTAACGCGGGAAGGTCGCGCGAAACCACAGGAAGCAGAACATGGGCGCCAGGGTCTTCAAACCCAGCCAGAAAAAGCCCGGCGCCGCGAGCAGCGAGTCCTGCGGCAGATACCCGTCGAACGGCGACAGCCAGCCGCCGAAGAAAAATATGACCGTCAGCATCGAGATGAGGATCATGTTCACGTATTCGGCGATGAAGAACAGCGCGAAGGCCATGCCCGAATAATCCACGTGAAAGCCGGCGACGATCTCCGATTCGCCCTCGGCCACATCGAATGGTGAACGATTGGTTTCGGCGACGCCGGAAATGAAGTATACGACCAGCAGCGGAAACAGCCAGAACCAGTTCCAGCTCACCAAACCACCGGACTGCGCGCGCACGATGGCGCCGAGATTCAGGCTCCCCGACGCCATCAGCACACCGACCAGCGCGAAGCCCATGGCGATCTCGTAGGCGACGATTTGCGCCGCCGAGCGCATCGCGCCGAGAAAGGCGTATTTGGAATTCGCCGACCAGCCAGCGAGCATCACGCCGTACACGCCCATGGAGGTCATCGCCAGCACGTACAACAGACCGGCGTCGATGTTCGAAAAGGCGTGTTCGGGCGAAAACGGGATCACCGCCCATATTGCAAGCGCCGGGATGAGCGACAAGAACGGTGCCACGCGGAACAGCACGGGATTCGCATCCGCCGGGATCACGATCTCCTTGAACATCAGCTTGATCACATCGGCAAACGGCTGGCCGAAACCCGGTATCCAGAACAGATTCACCCGATTGGGTCCGCGGCGCGACTGGATCCAGCCGATCACCTTGCGCTCGGCCAGGGTGTAGAACGCCATGGACAGGATGAGGCACACCATCACCATGAGTATCTGGACGGCCATCAACAGCGGACTTGCCCAATAGGGCGTGATGGCGCCATCGAGCCATGACCGCAGTGCCCCCCAATCCCACATGATCAGAACACGGTGCGGGCGGCCTGCCCGTCCCTGGTCTTCGCCAGCGCCTCGGAGCGGCGCACCAGTGCGTCGCCCTCGTAGGGCGGCACATCCACCCACGCTCCGGAGGTCTGGCCCTCGGGCAGCGTCGAGCCGAGCCGCGCCGCCGGCAGGTCGCGCGGCCCGCAAAGCTGCTTCAACGCGTCGCGCACCTCCTCGGAACTGACGTAATCAAAGCCGTGCAGGTCGAGCAGGTTCGCGAGGACCCGAAGCACCTTCCAGCCGGGCCGGCATTCGCCGGCCGGCTTGGCGGCACCCGCCCAGCTCTGCCAGCGGCCTTCCGCATTGACGAAGGTGCCGGAGGTCTCGGCGAATGAGCCGATGGGCAGCACCACATGCGCCTGCGCGCGCAGCGAATCGGGCAGATGGGTGGTGACGGCCAGCAGGAACTCTGCCGCTCCCGGCGCCTCGGCGCCCAGGGCAAAATCGGCCTCCGGGTCGATGCCGCCAAAGAGCACATAGCCCTTCAGGGGCGACTCCAACATGGCGCGCGCCGTCAGTCCGGGCGACGGACTCGCCGCTCCGCCCGGCAGTCGGTGCGGAACCGCGCCCGCGAGATAGGCGCCGGCCGCGTTGGCGCCCTCGGTGATGAGCCCCAGGCTGGCGTGGGTGAGTTCGGCCAGCAGCGATGCAAGCGCCTTGAGCCGCGAGTAGGCGGGGTGGCGCTGCGCCAGGGTGCCGAGGATCACGGCGCGCCGCGTGCCGTTCGACAAGGCAGCGGCGAGCGCCCGATGTTCATCCCTCACGGCCGCCTCCGGCACGCCTGCCGGCACCGGCTTGGCGGCGGCCGCCGCCGCGGCGCGCACCACGGCCGCCAGGGCATTTGGCAGATCGGTGGCATCGACCACCTGGGCGGCGACCGGAAACAGATACTCGTAGCGGCGCGGATTGAGGAAGGCCACCTTGGCGCCGCCCCTGATCGCGGCCTTGCGCAGCCGATGCGCGAGCAGCGGCATCTCCTGGCGCAGATTCGAGCCGACGATCACCGCAGCCTCGAGCGCATCGACATCGGCAATGTTGATCCCGAGGCCGGGGTAGGCACCCTCGTTCTCCTGGGCGCGAAAATCCAGCTGCCGCAGGCGGTGGTCGATGTTGCCGGTGCCGAGGCCGCGGGCGATTCGCGAGAGCAGACACATCTCCTCGAGCGTCGCCATGGGAGCGGTCAGGAAACCGAGGGCGCCCGCGCCGTGCGCCTTGGCGACGCGCTGCAGGCCTTCGGCCGCCGCGGCCAGCGCAACCTCCCAATCCACGGCCTCGAGTGCGCCGCCGATGCGCACCATCGGCCGCAGTGCGCGATCCGATGAGAGGATTCCCTCGAAGCCGAAGCGGTCGCGGTCGGCGATCCATGTTTCGTTGATCGCCTCGTTCTCCCGCGGCACCATGCGCATCATCCTGCCGCGCAGCACGTGCCCGTACAGGTTGGTGCCGAAGGCGTCGTGGGGCGAGATCAGCGGGTGCTGGCTCATCTCCCAGGCCCTGGCATGAAAGCGAAACGGCTTGTTGTTGAGCGCGCCCACCGGGCACAGATCGATGATATTCGCCGACAGTTCGTGATCGATGGCATGCTCGACGTAGGTGGTGATTTCCATGTGCTCGCCGCGCCCCGTGGTGCCGAGCTGGGGGAATCCCTGGATTTCCTGGCCGAAGCGCACGCATCGGGTGCAGTGAATGCAGCGCGTCATGTCGGTGGATACCAGCGGACCGAGATTCTTGTCCTTGACCACCCGCTTGCGCTCGCTGAAGCGCGAGATGTCGCGGCCGAACCCCAGGGCAAGATCCTGCAATTCGCACTCACCGCCCTGGTCACAGATCGGGCAATCGAGCGGATGATTGATCAACAGAAATTCCATGGTCGCCTTCTGGGCGGCGACCGCCTTGGGCGAGCGCGTAAAGATCTTCATGCCTTCGGCCACGGGCGTGGCGCACGCCGGCAGCGGCTTCGGCGCCTTCTCCACCTCCACCAGGCACATGCGGCAATTGGCGGCGACCGACAGCTTGTCGTGATAGCAAAAGCGCGGGATATAGATGTCGGCCGGATCCGTGGCCTGCATGATCATCTGGCCCTTGCGGGCCTTCAGCGGCACGCCGTTGACCTCGATGTTGACCAGATCGGAGCTGCTCATCACGCCCTCAAGCCGCGGCCGCGGCCCGGGCCTCCACGATCGAGCGGCCCTGGTGCTCCACCATGTACTGGAACTCGGGTAGAAAATGTTTCAGGAAGCTCTGTACCGGCCACGCCGCCGCATCGCCCAGCGCGCAGATGGTGTGACCTTCGATGCGATTGGCGACATCCACCAGCAATCCGAGATCTTCGCTGCGGCCCGCGCCGGCGATGATGCGATTCAGCACCCGGTCCAGCCATCCGGTGCCCTCCCGGCAGGGAGTGCACTGGCCACAGGACTCGGACATGTAGAAGCGTGCCAGTCGCTCGAGCGCACGCACCATGCAGGTAGTTTCGTCCATGACGATCACCGCGCCGGTGCCGAGCGAGGAGCCGGCCTTCTTCATGGAGTCGTAATCCATGTTGGCCGCGAGCATGATCTCGGCGGGCACCACCGGACAGGAGGAGCCGCCCGGGATCACCGCCTTGAGCTTGCGTCCCTTCCAAACGCCGCCGGCGAGCGCCAGCAGGTCCTTGAAGGAGATGCCGAGCGGCAATTCGAAATTCGCCGGCCTCGCCACGTGACCGGACACGGAAAAGACCAGAGTGCCGCCGGAATTGGCGGGCCCCAGGGAAGCGAACCATGCCGCCCCCTTGCGCATGATGGTCGGCACGGAGGCGAAGCTCTGGGTGTTATTGATGGTGGTGGGCTTGCCGAACAGTCCGAAGTTGGCCGGAAACGGCGGTTTGAAGCGCGGTTTGCCCGGCTTGCCTTCGAGCGACTCGAGCAGTGCGGTTTCCTCGCCGCAGATGTAGGCCCCGGCACCGACGAAGGTGTGCAGATCGAAGTCGACGCCCGAACCCAGGATGTTCCTGCCGAGCAGGCCGGCCGCGTATGCCTCGGACAGCGCCGCTTCGAAGCGCGGTATGGGCTCGGCCATGAATTCCCCGCGGATATAGTTGTAGCCGACGGTTGCCGTCATTGCATATCCGCCGATCGCGATGCCCTCGATGACCGAGTGCGGGTTGTACCTGAGGATGTCGCGGTCGTGGCAGGTGCCGGGCTCCGATTCGTCGGAATTGCAAACCACGTATTTTTGCACGGGCGAACTGCGCGGCATGAAGCTCCATTTGACGCCGGTGGGGAAGCCCGCACCGCCCCGGCCGCGCAGTCCGGAGGCCTTGACCTCATCGATGATCTTCTCGCGCGGGGTCTGCTCGCGCAGGATTTTTTCCCAGGCCTGGTATCCGCCGAAGCCGCGGTAGCCTTCCAACGTCCACGGACGCTCGTATTTGAGCGCCTCGAAAACCACCTGGTTCTGTTCGTGAGCCATCGATCACCCGTCCGTCATTGCAATTCGTCGAGGATTTGGTCGATACGTTCGGCCGTCAGATTCTCATGAAACACATGATCAACCATCATCATGGGAGCGCCGGTGCAGGCCGCCAGACACTCCTCTTCGCGCTTCAGGTAGATGCGCCCGTCCGGGGTGCTCTCCCCGGTCTTGATGCCGAGCTTTCTTTCGACGTGCTCGACCACGCTTTGCGAACCGCGCAGCATGCAGGAGATGTTGGTGCACACCGATATGTGGTGGCGGCCGACCGGCCGCGGTTCGAACATGGAATAGAACGTCGCGACCTCGTACACCTGGATCGGCGGCAGACCGAGATACTCGGCCACTGCGTCCATGAGCGGGGGGGTCAGATATCCGTTGTTCTCGTGCTGTACCGCATGCAGGGCCGACAGCACCGCCGAGCGCTTGCGGTCGGCAGGGAACTTCGCGACCCAGCGGTCGATCTCCTCGCGCACGTGCGCCGACAACCCCGCCGGTTGTGCGCTCATCGGTCCACCTCGCCGAACACGATGTCCTGCGTGCCGATCACCGCAACCACGTCGGCCAGCATGTGTCCCTGCACCATCTCGTTGAGCGAGGCCAGGTGCGCGAATCCCGGCGCGCGCACCTTCAGCCGATACGGCTTGTTCGCGCCGTCGGAGACCAGATACACGCCGAGTTCCCCTTTGGGCGCCTCCACCGCCGCATACACCTCGCCTTCCGGCACGCAGTAGCCCTCGGTCATGAATTTGAAATGATGGATCAGCGACTCCATGTCGCCCTTCATCTCTTCGCGGCGTGGCGGCCGCACCTTGCGGTCGTCGATCATCACCGGGCCGGGATTGGCCTTCAGCCAGGCGATGCACTGTTCCACGATGCGGTTCGACTGGCGCATCTCCTCGATCCGCACCAGATACCGATCATAGCAATCGCCGTTGACCCCGACCGGAATGTCGAAGTCGAGCCGGTCGTAGACCTCGTACGGCTGTTTCTTGCGCAAGTCCCACTCGATGCCGGAGCCGCGCAGCATGGGCCCGGAGAATCCGAGCTGCAATGCGCGTTCGGGACCGACCACCCCGATGTTCACTGTGCGCTGCTTCCAGATGCGGTTATCCGTCAGCAGCGTCTCGTACTCATCGACGCAGGCCGGAAAGCGGCGGGTGAAATCCGCGATAAAGTCCAGCAGGCCGCCGCTGCGCCGCTCGTTCAGGCGATCGACATCGCGCTTGCTGCGCCACTCGGAATGTCGGTACTGCGGCATCGAATCCGGCAGATCGCGATACACCCCGCCCGGCCGGTAATACGTGGCGTGCATGCGCGTGCCCGACACCGCCTCGTAGCAATCCATCAGGTCTTCGCGCTCGCGAAAGCAATACAGGAACACCGTCATGGCACCGATGTCCAGCCCATGGGAGCCCAACCACATGAGGTGGTTCAAAATGCGCGTGACCTCGTCGAACATCACGCGGATGTACTGGGCGCGCAGCGGCGGCGAGATGTCGAGCAGCCGCTCGATCGCCGCCACATAGGCGTGCTCATTGCACATCATCGACACGTAATCCAGCCTGTCCATGTAGCCGATCGACTGGTTGAACGGCTTGCTCTCGGCGAGCTTCTCCGTACCGCGATGCAAAAGGCCGATGTGCGGATCGGCCTTTTGGATGACCTCGCCGTCCATTTCGAGCACCAGCCGCAGCACGCCGTGCGCCGCGGGGTGCTGCGGCCCGAAATTCATCGTGTAGTTGCGGATTTCAGCCATTCAATTTCGCATTGGTCAGCTGCGGATCGTAGCGGTTGTCGTGGCGGATCACCTTCGGCACCAGCACCCGCGGATCGATGCTCACCGGCTGATACACCACGCGGCCCTTGTCGGGGTCATAGCGCACCTCCACGTTGCCGGAGAGCGGAAAATCCTTGCGGAACGGATGGCCGATGAAACCATAGTCGGTGAGCAGCCGCCGCAGGTCAGGATGTCCCCGGAACAGGATGCCGAACAGATCGAAGGTCTCCCGTTCGAACCAGTTCGCGGAAGCCCAGACGTCGCTGACCGAATCGACCATGGGCTGCTCGTCGTCGGCACAGAACACGCGCAGCCGCAGGCGCTGATTGAGCGCGATCGACAGCAGATGATAGACCACCGCAAAACGCCGGCCGGGCGCGAGCGGCGCCTCGGTGGCGAATCCGCGCGCCACGCCGCGGCTGAAGCCGGTCGAGGTCGCGTCCTGCGTGAGCCACTCGGCGCGGCCGTGATGCAGGTAATCGACCCCGCAGACATCCATGCACATTTCGAATTTTAGGTGCGCGGCATCGCGCAGCAGCGTCGCGGTCTCGAGCAGCCGCCCGGCGGCCAGCTCGTAGTTCAGTTCCGCGGTCCTGCCGGGCACCGCGGTGAGGGCATCGCCGCACACACGCGTGAGCGCCTCGGCGAGCGTCGGCCGGCTGGCGGCGGCGGCGGCCGGATCCGGAGTCATCGGCTGATGGCCTTGTTGCGTTTGATCTTGTTCTGCAGCTGGATGATGCCGTAGAGCAGCGCTTCGGCGGTCGGCGGGCAGCCGGGCACGTAGACGTCGACCGGCACGATGCGATCGCAGCCGCGCACCACGGCATAGGAATAGTGGTAATAGCCGCCGCCGTTGGCGCAGGAGCCCATGGAAATGACCCAGCGCGGCTCGGCCATCTGGTCATACACCTTGCGCAGCGCCGGCGCCATCTTGTTCACCAAGGTGCCGGCGACGATCATCACGTCGGATTGGCGCGGGCTCGGCCGAAACATCACGCCGAATCGATCCAGATCATAGCGGGCCGCTCCGGCATGCATCATTTCCACCGCGCAGCAGGCGAGTCCGAAGGTCATCGGCCACAGCGATCCGGTACGCGCCCAGTTGATGAGGTTGTCAAGGGTGGTTACTTCGAAACCGCGCACTGCATCCGCGCCTGGCGTCGCGACCTCTAATCCCATTCGAGGGCTCCTTTCCGGTAGTCGTAGACCAGGGCGACCACCAGAATGAGGGCGAAAATCAGCATCGCGAGCAGCCCAAAGGTACCCGTCGCGCCGAGCGACACCGCCCACGGGAAGAAGAACGCGATCTCCAGATCGAAGACGATGAATATGATGGCGACCAGGTAATAGCGCACGTCGAAGCGCATGCGCGAGTCCTCGAACGCCTCGAAACCGCACTCGTAGGGCGACAGCTTTTCCGCATTCGGGCGCCGCGGGCCGGCGACCCAGCCGATGGCGAACAGTGCCGTGCCAAGCACCGCGGCCAGAGCCATGAAAATCAAAATTGGCAGATACTGTCGCAGCATGATCGGTGGTGTCGATTTGATTCGGGCGTGATTGTAACAGGCACACCGCGCCGCGTATTGCCCGAAGGCTCGCGCGCGCGGCGCGCAATCAAAGAAACATGGTGCCGACGGCCGGAGTCGAACCGGCACAGGTTGCCCCACTAGCCCCTCAAACTAGCGCGTCTACCAATTTCGCCACGTCGGCTCGTACACACTCGAACGATCGATCACGGCGTGCCTTTCGGGGCCGGAGCGGGCGCCGGAGCGGCGGGTGCCGGCGCCGGCTGCGAAGCCGCGGCCTGCGCCGCCCGCTCCAACACGGTGCTCGCCTCGCTCGTGCGCGTGCCCAGATAAGCAAGCGTCAAACTCGTCGCGAAAAACAAGGCGGCGAACACGGCCGTCAGGCGCGAAAACAGCGTCGTCGTGCCGCGCGCTCCGAACACGGTTCCGGAGGCTCCGGAACCGAAACCGGCGCCGGCTTCGGCGCCCTTGCCACGCTGCAGCAGCACCAATCCGATGATCATCAATGCCAGCAAAATATGCACCGCCAGAATTAAACCACGCAACATTTAGAATCTCTCAATGATGAAATCACTCAATGGCGAACGGCCGCGGCCGCGCATATCTCATAAAACTCATCGGCGCTCAACGATGCGCCGCCCACCAAACCGCCGTCCACGTCCGGCATCGAGAACAGTTCCGCGGCGTTCGCGGCCTTGACGCTGCCGCCGTAAAGGACCCTTAATTGGCCCGCTATATTAGCATCTTGGGCCCCGATTCGACCCCGCACGAAGGCATGCACGGCCTGCGCCTGTTCAGGCGAGGCGGTACGGCCCGTGCCGATGGCCCAAATGGGCTCGTAGGCCACGATGGCCCGGGACATGCTCGCCGCTCCATGCATCACCAGCACCGCGTCGAGCTGCCGGGCGACGACGGCCTCGGTCTTATGCGCCTCGCGCTCGGCCAGAGTTTCGCCGACGCACAGTACCGGCGTCAGTCCCGCGGCGAGCGCCGCGCCGAACTTGCGCGCAATCAGGGCGTCATCTTCGTGATACAGGCGGCGCCGCTCCGAATGGCCGATGATCACATACCGGCAGCCGACATCCTTGAGCATGGCGGCGCAGACCTCTCCCGTGAACGCTCCGGCAGCCTCCGCGCACACATCCTGCGCGCCGACGGCAATCGGCGCCTCATGCAGCATGCGCACGGTATCGGACAGGTAGACGAAGGGCGGAAATATCGCCACATCGATCGGCCACTGCGGCTTCAGCCGCAGCTCCAGTTCGGCGATCAAAGCGGCATTGGCGCTGCGCGAGCCGTGCATTTTCCAATTACCGGCCACGACCGGACGACGCATAGGCTCCACCTTCGGGCATTGGCCCGCGGGAAAGGCGGCGAAGATTAGCCGCGCGGCCCGGTAACTGCAAGCTTGGCGTCATTGGCCCCTCGCCGCGGCTTCCACCACCGCCGCGATCTCCCGCGCCCCGTTCTTGACCAGTGCAGCATCGTAGCCCTCCACCATGACCCTGATCACCGGCTCGGTACCGGAGGCGCGCAGCACGATGCGGCCACGTCCATTGAAGCGCCGCTCGACCAGGGCGGCCGCCTTCTGCACGCTGGGTTCGGCCATCGGGTCGAATTTTCGCTCCACGCGCACATTGAGCAGCACCTGCGGATACTTGGGCATTGCCGCCGCCAGTTCGGCCAGACCGGCGCCGGTCTGCCTCATCACGGCCAGCACCTGCAGCGCGCTGATCAGCCCGTCGCCGGTGGTGGTCTTGTCCAGGCACAGAATATGTCCGGAGGTCTCCCCACCCAGGGTTCCGCCGGCTTCATTCAGCATGGCCAGCACGTACCGGTCGCCCACCTGGGCGCGCCTGAATTCGATGCCGCGCTGCGCGAAGGCGTGCTCGAGCCCCAAATTGCTCATCACGGTGCCGACCACCGGTCCTTTCAGGTCGCCTGCCGATTGGCGCGCAGTGGCGAGGATGTAGAGCAGCTGATCACCGTCGACGCTGCGGCCGAGGGCATCCACCATCACCACCCGGTCGCCGTCTCCGTCGAGCGCCAGGCCCACCTGGGCGCGCACCCCGGGAACCGTCAGCTGCAGCAGTTCCGGCGCCATGGAGCCGCAGCCATCGTTGATGTTGCGGCCGTTGGGGGAGCAGCCGATGGGCACGATCTCGGCTCCGAGGTCGGCGAGCACCCGCGGCGCCACCTTGTAGCCGGCGCCGTTGGCGCAGTCGATGACGATCTTGTAGCCCTTCAGATCGGCGCCCGCAGGAATGGTCGAGGCGCAGAATTCCTGGTACTGGGTGCGGCGTTCATCGATGCGCGTCGCCCGGCCCAGATGCTGCGATTCCTGCGTGACCACCGGACCGTCGAGCAGCCGCTCGATTCGTTGCTCAAGCTCGTCCGACAGCTTGCTGCCCATGGCATCGAAGAACTTGATGCCGTTGTCCTCGTACGGGTTGTGCGATGCGCTGATGACGACGCCGAAGCTGCAGCCGAGACGCTGGGTCATGTAGGCGACGCCCGGGGTCGGCAGCGGGCCGATCAGCATGACGTCGACTCCGGCGGCCACGAAACCCGCCTCCAGCGCCGACTCGAACATGTAGCCCGAAACGCGCGTGTCCTTGCCGATGACCACCCGGCCGCCCGCCGGTGCGAGCACCCGCGCGGCGGCGCTGGCGAGGCGCAGCGCGAAGTCGACGGTCATCGGCGACCGCCCCACCCGGCCGCGCACACCGTCGGTGCCGAAATATTTGCCCGTCAAGTGTCGATTCCTTGCATTGCCGCACTGACCATGGCGGCCGCATCGCACGTGGCGGCCACATCATGGGTGCGGATGATCCTCGCGCCCAGGCTCACGGCGAGCGCCGCCAACCCCAACCCGCCGTACAACCGCTCATCCACGCCGCGACCGAGGACGCGTCCGATGAGGCTCTTGCGCGACACCCCGACCAGCAGCGGCGCGCCGAGCCCGGCGAATACCGCCAGTTCCTTCAGCAGCGTGAGATTATGCGCCAGCGACTTGCCGAAGCCGATTCCCGGATCCAACACGATTGAGTCCGCGCGCACCCCGGCGCGCAGGCAGGCGTCGCGTTCGTGTCTGAGGAACGCGGCCACCTCGGCCACGACGTCTCCGTAAGCCGGATTTTCCTGCATGGTACGCGGCTCGCCGCGCATGTGCATCAGGCACACGCCGACACCGGCGCCGGCGGCCCAGTCGCGCGCTCCCGCGGCTCCAAGCGCCCGCACGTCATTGACGATGCAGGCGCCCGCCGCCGCCGCCGCCGCCATGACGGCGGGCTTGACCGTGTCCACGGAAATCGCGATATCAAAGCGGGAGGCGATGCGTTCTATGACCGGAACCACGCGGTCGATCTCGATCTGCTCGGGGACCGGCTCTGCGCCGGGCCGGCTCGACTCGCCACCCACATCGATGATGGCCGCACCCTCGCGCGCGATTTGCGCCGCCCGATCGTCCGCCGCCGCCGCGGTCGCGTAGCGGCCGCCGTCGGCGAATGAGTCCGGCGTGACGTTGAGCACGCCCATGACCACGGGACGTGTGACGTCGATGAGCCTATTTCCACAGCGCCAGATCATGTCTCGTCGCAAAAAGGCCGGTGGGATCTCCACCGGCCTTGAGGGGTCGAAGCTGTTGGGCCGCCTAATGCTGCCCGGCGGGGCTCACCAGCGGCGCGGACGGCTTTTCGGCAGACGGGCCGCGCGGTGTCGGCGTCGGGGTGTCGTCCCAATCGCGCGGGGGTCGCGGCACCTTGCCATCCATGATGTCTTTGATCTGTTCCTCGTCGATGGTCTCGTACTTGATCAGGGCCTGGGTCATCGCCTCCAGCTTGTCCATGTTGGTCTGGATGATCTTGTAGGCGCGCTGGTAGTTGCTGTCGATCACGCGGCGCACCTCCTCGTCGATCACGTGCGCCGTGACGTCCGAGACCTGTTTGTGCTGGGTGACGCTGCGGCCGAGAAACACCTCTCCGGACTCCTCGCTATAGGTCTGCGGTCCCAACCGGTCGGACAAACCCCAGCGGGTCACCATACTGCGCGCAAGCTCGGTGGCCCGCTCGATGTCGTTCGAGGCACCGGTGGTGACCGCATCCTGTCCGAACACCAGCTCCTCGGCCACCCGGCCGCCGAACAATGTTGCAATGCGGCTCTCCAGCCGGCGCTTGCTGGTGCTGTAGCGATCGCCCTCGGGCAGGAACATGGTCACGCCGAGCGCCCGCCCGCGTGGAATGATGGTCACCTTGTAGACCGGATCGTGCTCGGGAACGCTCAGGCCGACGATGGCGTGGCCGGACTCGTGATAGGCGGTGTTGCGCTTCTCTTCCTCGGTCATGACCATCGACCGCCGCTCGGCGCCCATCATGATCTTGTCCTTCGCGCGCTCGAATTCCTCCATGGTCACGGAACGCTTGTTGCCGCGGGCGGCGAACAGGGCGGCCTCGTTGACCAGGTTGGCGAGATCCGCGCCGGAGAAGCCGGGGGTGCCGCGCGCGATCACCGACGGCTTGACGTTGTCGCCGAGCGGCACCTTGCGCATGTGGACTTTGAGGATCTGTTCGCGGCCGCGCACATCCGGCAGCGGCACCACGACCTGGCGGTCGAAGCGGCCCGGCCGCAGCAGCGCCGGATCGAGCACGTCGGGCCGGTTGGTGGCGGCGATGACGATGATCCCCTCGTTGCCCTCGAACCCATCCATCTCCACCAGCAGCTGATTCAGGGTCTGTTCGCGCTCGTCATGCCCGCCGCCCAGACCTGCGCCGCGGTGCCGGCCGACGGCATCGATTTCATCGATGAAGATGATGCAAGGAGCGTGCTTCTTCGCCTGTTCGAACATGTCACGCACGCGCGAAGCGCCCACGCCCACGAACATCTCGACGAAATCCGAGCCGGAGATGGTGAAGAAAGGCACTTTCGCCTCGCCGGCGATGGCGCGCGCCAGCAGGGTCTTGCCGGTTCCAGGCGAACCCACCATGAGCACGCCCTTCGGGATCTTGCCGCCGAGTTTCTGGAACTTGCCCGGATCCTTGAGGAAATCGACGATTTCGACGACCTCCTGCTTGGCCTCCTCGACACCGGCCACGTCCGCGAAGGTGACGCTCACCTGATCTTCGCCGAGCAGCCGTGCGCGGCTCTTGCCGAAGGACATGGCCCCCCGGCCGCCCGAGGCGCCTTGCATCTGGCGCATGAAATAAGCCCAAAATCCGATCAGGATCAGTATCGGAAAGGCCGAGATCAGCAGTTGCAGCAGCACCGACTGCTGTTTGGGGGGCTCGCCGCGGAATTTGACGCCCTGGGATTGCAGCAGCCCGATCAGCGCGCCGTTGCCGGTCTCCGGGTTGTAGGTCACGAACTGGTCGCCGGAGCGGCGCTTGCCCTCGATGATCTCGCCCTTGAGGGTCACCGAATCAATGCTGTTGCTTTTGACTTCGGAGAGGAACTGGGAATAGTCGATGGTCGCCGGCTGGCCGGTGCGCATGCCGAACTGGCTGAAAATCGCGAGCAGAATCACCGCCAAGGCGACCCAGAGCAGAATTTGTTTCGTCAGATCGTTCAAGTTACACCCACGGTCGTAACATCATTACGACAAGAATTGGTATTACGACAAAATTGGCTGACGGGCGTTCCCGACGTTACACCATCCCAAACTGGCGCGCCAACAGATAGATCTCAGGACTGCGCGTTCGTGACGCTTTTGGCTTTTTGGTGGCCACCCGGCCGTAGCGGCCACGTGCTTCCTTGATGATCCGCTCAAATCCCTCGCCCTGAAACAGCTTGACCAGCAAATCGCCTCCCGGCGCCAACACGCGATCGGCAAACTCCAGCGCGAGTTCGGCAAGATACATCGAACGCGGCTGGTCGACAGCGTCTATGCCTGCCATGTTGGGGGCCATATCCGACAAAACAAGGTGCACCTTGTCGGCGCCGACGGCGGCCAGCACCGCCTCGAGAACCGCCTCCTCGCGAAAGTCACCCTGCACGAAATCCACCCCGGGAATGGCATCCATGGGGAGGATGTCTGTCGCCACCACGCGACCGCCGCCCACCTGGCGCACGGCATATTGGCTCCAGCCGCCCGGGGCCGCGCCAAGGTCGACGCAGCGCATGCCCGGGCGCAGCAGCCGCTCGCTGCGCTGGATCTCCTCGAGCTTGAACACCGCGCGCGAGCGCCACCCCTCGCGCTGCGCGCGCTTGACGTACTCATCGCTGGCATGCTCGGCCAGCCATCGGGCGCTGCTCTTGGATCGCTTGGGCATCATCGGTTCCCGCGGCTCACTATAATGCCGCCATGCCGCTGTCGGAAAAGCAAAAGAAGCATCTGCGCCGCCTGGCGCATCCCCTTAACCCGGTGGTCATGCTGGGCTCGGCCGGACTCACGGACGCGGTGGTCGGCGAGATGGAGCGCGCCCTGGGCGACCACGAACTGGTCAAGGTGAGCGCCCGCCTCGGCGCCCGCGATCGGCGCGATCAGGCCTTGGACGAACTGGCCGGTCGCACTGCCAGCGAACTGGTGCAGCGCATCGGACACGTCGGGGTTTTTTATCGCCGCCGCCGGGACTTACCGAAGCTCGTTCTTCCAGACGAGTAGGAGCGCCGCCAGGCAGGCAAGCCCGTAAAGCAGCGCCGAGACCCCATGCCAGGCGCCGAACGACAGCCCCCAGACGTCCACGGAATGCGCCCGCGTCATCAGACGCCGCAGGCCCCACTCATTGAGCGCGAGCAGCGCCGCCGCCAGGTACAGCCAGCCGAATTTGCGGCGTGCCGGGTGGATCAGCGCCGCCGCCGCCACGCCGGCGCCGAGATAGCTTTCGATGCTGAACAGGCGTCCGGCCAGCAATCCCGCCAGCCGCCGATCGGATTGCGCGTAGAACAGGGTGGGAGCGACCCAGACGGCCAGCGACCAGAGACTGCCGCTCCAGAGCACCAGGACCACCCGGAAGGCGTTGCGCAGCGTGCTCACACGTACTGGACGACGACGATTTCGTAGGTGCGGGTGCCGCCGGGCGCCGTGACGTCGACCACGTCGCCCTGCGACTTGCCGATGAGCGCCCGCGCGATCGGCGAGGACACCGACAGCAGCCCTTGCTTGATGTCGGCCTCATCGTCGCCGACCAGCTGGTAGCGGACCTTGGCGCCGCCGTCCTGATCCTCCAGTTGCACCGTGCAGCCGAACACCACCCGGCCGTTCGCCGCCAGCCGGGTCACATCGATGATCTCGGCGTTCGAGAGCCGGTGCTCGATGTCGTTGATGCGGCCCTCGATGAAGCTTTGCTGCTCGCGCGCGGCATGGTACTCGGCGTTTTCGCTCAAATCGCCGTGCGCGCGCGCCTCGGCGATCGCTTTGATGACGTTCGGCCGGTCTTCGCTCTTGAGCTTCTTCAGCTCCGTTCGCAGCCGCTCGGCGCCGCGCAGGGTCATCGGGGTTCGCTTCACAACTGCAATTCCTTGTGCAAATCCTGCAGCCGGTTGACTTCTATATCGCCCAGGTGGTCGAGCGCGTCGCACGTGGCGCGTGCTCCCGCCACGGTCGTATAGTAGGTTACCCTTCTCGCGACCGCCTCGCGACGTATGGAACGGGATTCACGCACCGCCTGCTTGCCCTCAGTGGTGTTGACGATCAGGGCCACCTCGTCGTTCTTGATCATGTCGACCACGTGCGGCCGGCCGTCGCGCACCTTGTTGACCCGGCGGCAAGTGATGCCGGATTCCTCCAGAGTCCGGGCCGTACCGCTGGTGGCGGCGATCTCGAAGCCGCGCTCCATGAGCATGCGCGCCAGCGGCACCACCCCCGGCTTGTCACGGTCGCGCACGCTGATGAAGCACAGGCCGCGCGTCGGCAGCACCACCCCGGAGGCGGCCTGGGCCTTGGCGTAGGCCTCGCCGAAGGTATGCCCGGTGCCCATGACCTCGCCGGTGGATTTCATCTCCGGACCGAGGATCGGATCCGCCTCCGGGAACTTGATGAACGGGAAGACGGCCTCCTTGACGCAGAAATACGGCGGTATGCGCTCCACCGTGCGACCTTGGGAGGCAAGCGTCTTGCCCGTCATGACGCGCGCGGCCACCTTGGCCAGCGGCACGCCGGTGGCTTTGGAAACGAACGGCACCGTGCGTGAAGCGCGCGGGTTGACCTCGAGGATGTAGATCACCCCGCTTTGGATGGCGAACTGGATGTTCATCAGCCCGACCACGTGCAGCGCCTTGGCGAGTTTGCGGGTCTGCGCGCGCAGTTCGTCCTGAATCTCCGCCGACAGACCATTCGGCGGCAGCGAGCAGCCGGAGTCGCCGGAATGCACGCCGGCCTGCTCGATGTGCTCCATGATCCCGCCGATGAGCACATCCTCGCCGTCGCTCACCGCGTCCACGTCGACCTCGATGGCGAGGTCGAGGAAGCGATCGAGCAGCACCGGGCTGTCGTTCGACACCTTCATGGCATCGGTCATGTATTGGCGCAAATCATCCTCATTGAACACCACCTCCATGGCCCGGCCGCCGAGCACGTAGCTCGGCCTGACCACCAGCGGAAAGCCGACCTCGCGCGCCATGATCACCGCCATCTCCTCGTTGCGCGCACTGGCATTGGCGGGCTGCTTGAGCTTCAGGCTGGTCACCAGTTTCTGGAAGCGCTCCCGGTCCTCGGCGACATCGATGCTGTCGGGCGTGGTGCCGATGATGGGCGCACCCGCGGCGGCGAGCGCCCGCGACAATTTGAGCGGCGTCTGGCCGCCGAATTGCACGATCACCCCTTCGGGCTTCTCCTTGTCGATGATCTCCATGACGTCTTCGAAGGTGAGCGGCTCGAAGTACAGCCGATCCGACGTGTCGTAATCGGTCGATACCGTCTCCGGATTGCAGTTGACCATGATGGTCTCGAAGCCGTCCTCGCGCAGAGCCATCGCCGCGTGCACACAGCAATAATCGAATTCGATGCCCTGGCCGATGCGGTTGGGGCCGCCTCCCAGAATCATGATCTTGCGCCGGTTGCTGGGATTCGCCTCGCATTCCTCCTCGTAGCTCGAATACAGATAGGCCGTCGGTGTCGCAAACTCGGCGGCACAGGTGTCGACGCGCTTGAACACCGGATGCAGCCCCAGCTTGCGCCGCCGGCTGCGGATCACGTCCTCATCGCGCGCAACCAGGCGCCCGATGCGCGCGTCGGAGAACCCCTTGCGCTTGAGCGCGCGCAGGCGTGCGAGATCGAGACTCTCGAAGCCCTGGGCGCGCAGCAGCGCCTCCTCGCGCAGCAGATCCTCGATCTGCGCCAGGAACCAGGGGTCGATCTTGGTCTTTTCGAACACCTCATCGAGGGTCCAGCCGGCACGAAACGCGTCGGCCACGTACAGAATGCGATTCGGGCCCGGCCAACGAAGCTCGTAGGACAATTTGTCCGCCGCTTCCTCGGTGAGCGGCAGCGTCAATTGCTCGTCGAATCCGTCCCAGCCGGTCTCCAGGCTGCGCAGCGCCTTCTGCATCGACTCCTGAAAGGTGCGGCCGATGGCCATCGCCTCACCCACCGATTTCATCTGCGTGGTGAGCCGCGTGTCGGCGCCCGGAAACTTCTCGAAGGTGAAGCGTGGAATCTTGGTGACGACGTAGTCGATGCTCGGTTCGAAGGAGGCGGGGGTGGCGCCGCCGGTGATGTCGTTCTTCAGCTCATCGAGGGTGTAGCCGATCGCCAGCTTGGCGGCGACCTTGGCGATGGGAAAGCCGGTCGCCTTCGAAGCCAGCGCCGAGGACCGCGACACGCGCGGATTCATCTCGATCACGAGCACGCGGCCATCGTCCGGATTGACCGCAAACTGCACGTTGGAGCCGCCGGTGTCCACGCCGATCTTGCGCAGCACCGCGATCGAGGCGTCGCGCAGCCGCTGGTACTCCTTGTCGGTGAGCGTCTGCGCGGGAGCCACCGTGATCGAGTCGCCCGTGTGCACCCCCATGGGATCCAGGTTTTCGATCGAACAGACGATGATGCAGTTGTCGTTGCGGTCGCGCACCACCTCCATCTCGTATTCCTTCCAGCCGAGCACCGATTCCTCGAGCAGCACCTCGTTGGTCGGCGAGGCGTCGAGACCGCGTGCCACGATGGCTTCGAACTCCTCGCGGTTGTAGGCGATGCCGCCGCCGCTGCCGCCGAGTGTGAAGGACGGCCGGATCACCGTCGGGAAGCCGATTTCCGCCTGCACGGCGAGCGCCTCCTCCATGCTGTGGGCGATGCGCGCCCGCGCCGTGGCGAGGCCGATGTCGGCCATGGCGCGACGGAACAATTCGCGGTCCTCCGCCATGTCGATGGCGCGCTGCGAGGCGCCGATCATTTCGACGTTGTACTTTTCGAGCACGCCTTCACGCACCAGGTCCAAGGCCGTGTTCAGCGCCGTCTGGCCGCCCATGGTCGGCAGCAGCGCCGTCGGCCGCTCTTTGTCGATGATGCGCGAAATGGTGCGCCAGTTGATGGGTTCGATGTAGATCGCATCCGCGGTTTCCGGATCGGTCATGATGGTGGCCGGATTCGAGTTCACCAAAATGACCCGATATCCCTCTTCTTTCAATGCCTTACACGCTTGAGCTCCAGAATAATCGAACTCGCAGGCCTGGCCGATGATGATGGGACCCGCGCCGATGATCAGGATGCTGTCGAGATCCGTTCTCTTCGGCACGCGTCAGCTCTCAGCCGGCAGTTGCCGCACCGGGCTGCGGGGACGCGAATTGGCCTGGACGCGCTTGACCATCAGGTACATGAAGTGCTCGAACAACGGCCGCAAGTCGTGCGGCCCGGGACTGGCCTCCGGATGGCCCTGGAAGCTGAAGGCCGGCCGGTCGGTGCGCGCCAGGCCCTGCAGGGAGCCGTCGAACAGCGAACGGTGGGTCGCGCACAGCACCGGCGGGAGCGTCGCCTCATCCACCGCGAAACCATGATTCTGGCTGGAGATGAACACACGCCCGGAATCGATCTCCTGCACCGGATGATTCGCCCCGTGGTGGCCGAATTTCATCTTGATGGTTTTGGCGCCGCTCGCCAGACCGAGCAGCTGATGCCCCAGGCAAATGCCGAACAGCGGCGTGTCGGTCTCGAGAAAGCGGGTGATGGCCGCGATGGCATAATCGCAGGGCTCGGGATCCCCGGGACCGTTACTTAAGAAGATACCGTCGGGATTCATTGCAAGCACTTGATCTGCAGATGTTTGTGCCGGAACAACTGTCATCCGGCAGCCATGCTCGGCCAGCAAACGCAAAATATTGCGCTTGATCCCGAAGTCGTACGCCACCACGTGCAGACGGCTTTGCGGTCGGGGCGGCCGGTTGCCGCCGTTCCACAGCACGCCGTCATTCCATTGGTAGATCTTCTTGGTGCACACCGCCTTGGCCAGATCCATGCCCTTCAGGCCGGGGAATTTCTTCGCCGCGCGGATGGCGTTGGCCTCATCGATGCCGTCCCCGGTCATGATGCAGCCGGCCTGCGCGCCCTTCTCGCGGATCAGCCGGGTCAGCTTGCGGGTGTCGATTTCGGCGATCGCCACCACCTTGCAGCGGACCAGAAAGCTCCCGAGCGACTCCGTCGACCGCCAGTTCGAATGCAGCAACGGCAGATCCCGGATGACCAGGCCCGCGGCATAAACGGCGCCGGATTCGAGATCCTCGGGAGTGGCGCCGGTGTTGCCGATGTGCGGGTAGGTGAGCGTGACGATTTGCCGGCAGTAGGAGGGGTCCGTGAGGATCTCCTGATAGCCCGTCATCGCGGTATTGAAAACTACCTCACCCGTCGTGTTGCCTTTCGCGCCCACCGAGACGCCACGGAACACGGTGCCATCTTCGAGAGCCAGCACTGCAGGTGTAGACACTCCGGTTCCTCGCTTGGCACTACGGTGCTTTCCGTAGATGCGCAAAGCGGGAGGCGCTCGTCAGAACGGCCTCCCGCTTTATGGGTTGAATCGCGAATCGTTTCCGGGCGCGAATATTAACGATGCACGCGGGCACTGTCCATGTGTTCAAGACCGAATGTCGAGTCCAAGCACATTCTCCATGCCGTACAGGCCGGCGGGTTTGCCGGCCAGCCATTCCGCGGCCCGCAGGGCGCCATGTGCGAAGGTCGCCCGGTCGCCGGCGCGGTGGGTTATTTCCAGCCGCTCGCCGTCGCCCGCATAGATCACGGTGTGTTCGCCGATGATGTCGCCGGCGCGCACCACCGCGAAACCGATGCTGCCGGGGGTGCGCGGTCCGCTGATCCCCTGGCGGTCGTAGACCGCGACGCTCGCGAGCGTCCGGCCGCGCGCCGCCGCCACCGCCTCGCCGAGAGCCAGGGCGGTTCCCGACGGCGCGTCACGCTTTGCGCGGTGATGCGCCTCGGCGATGTCCACGTCGTAGCCCTCGCCGAGCGCGCGCGTCGCCAGCCACACCAGCCGGGCCATGACATTCACGCCCACCGAGGTGTTGGGTGCGATCAGCACCGCGACCCGCTCTGCCGCCGAATCGAGCGCCCGCCGCGCGCCGGCGTCCAGACCGGTGGCGCCGACCAGCAGCGGCACCCCGGCGCCGGCGCACACGGCCGCGTGCGCGGCGACGGCCTGCGGCAGGCTGAAGTCGACGGCGACGGCCGCGCCGCGCACCGCAAGTTCGGCGTCCGCGCCCACCTTCACGCCGGTCGGCTCGCCCTCGGCCGCGGCGTCCTGGCCCAGGCGCGCGCTGCCGACGGAGGCAACGGCGGCACAGAGGCGCAGCCGCGGCGAGCCGCGCAGGGCACGCACCAGCGACTGTCCCATGCGCCCCGTCACCCCAAACACCGCGATCTGCTGCATCGCGGCCTAGTGGAGGGCGCCGGTGAAGAACTTCTTCACGCCCTCGAAGAACGATTGTTCACGGGGCTTGTGTGCGCCGTTCTGCAACGACGCCTCGAATTTTCGCAGCAACTCCTTCTGTTCGGGCCCGAGACTCACCGGCGTTTCGACCACGACCCGGCAGAACAGGTCACCGGCCGACCCGCCCCGCACCGGGGAGACGCCCTTTTCCCGCAGACGGAACACCCGCCCGGACTGGGTCTCGGCCGGGATCTTGAGCACCACGCCACCGTCGAGCGTGGGTACCTCGACCGAGCCGCCGAGCGTGGCGGTCGAGAAGCTGATCGGCACCTCACACGATAGATTCGCGCCTTCGCGCTCGAAAATCGGGTGTTCCCGGACGTGGATCTCCACATACAGATCGCCGGCCGGGCCGCCGTTGCGGCCGACCTCGCCCTCGCCGTTCAAGCGGATGCGGTCGCCGGTGTCCACACCGGCGGGCACCACCACCGGCAGCGTCTTCTCCTGACGGATGCGGCCCTGCCCGAGGCAGGTGTCGCAGGGATTGCTGATGACCTTGCCCCGGCCTTTGCAGCGCGGGCAGGGCTGCTGAATGGTGAAAATGGACTGCTGCACCCGCACCTGGCCGTGGCCGCCGCAAGTGTCGCAGGTCTTGGGGGTCGAACCCTTGGCGGCGCCGGATCCGTGGCAGGTCTTGCACTCGGCCAGTGTCGGGATCTTGATGCTGGTTTCGGTGCCGAAGACGGCCTGCTCGAGATCCAACTCCAGTTCATAGCGCAGATCGGCGCCGCGAAACACTTGCGAGCGGCCGCGCTGGCCCCCGGAGAAGATGTCGCCGAACATCTCCCCGAATATGTCGCCGAAGGCGTCCCCCGCGCTGAAACCGCCGCCGCGGCCGGCCTCCAGGCCGGCATGGCCGAATTGGTCGTAGGCGGCGCGCTTGTGCGGGTCGGTGAGGACCTCGTAGGCCTCCTTCGCGTCCTTGAATTTGTGCTCCGCCTCGGGGTCGTTGGGATTGCGATCCGGGTGAAATTTCATCGCCAGACGGCGATAGGCTTTCTTGATGTCCGCTTCCGTCGCATTTCTCGGCAAATCGAGAAGCTTGTAGTAGTCCTGCTTCGCCATCTACGTTCCCATTGCACGAAAACCGCCGGCATAGCTTGCCGGCGGTCTTCGTTTCTCACCCGATACGACCGTAACCTCGATCCTCAAGCTTTCTTGCGGTCGCTTTCCTTGACCTCTTCGAACTCCGCATCGAGCACATCCTCCTTCTTGGAGTCCTGCGCACCGGCCGATTCGGGGGCGGCGCCGGCGCCGCCCGCCGACTGCTCGTAGGTCTTCTGCAGCACCGGCGCGGATGCCTGCTCGAGCGCGGTCGTCTTACGATCGATGTCCTCGCGATCATCGCCGCTCATCGCAGCCTTGAGTGCGGCGAGCGCATCGTTTGCCGGCTTCTTCTCGTCGTCCGAGAGTTTCTCGCCGACGTCCTTGAGCGCCTTCTCGACCGTATGCACCGTCGCATCGGCCTTGTTCCGCGCAGCGACCAGTTCACGGAATTTCTTGTCCTCCTCGGCATGCGCCTCGGCGTCCGAGACCATGCGCTTGATCTCCGATTCGGACAGGCCGCTCGAGGCCTTGATCACGATGCGCTGTTCCTTGCCGGTCTTCACGTCCTTGGCCGAAACGTTCAGGATGCCGTTGGCGTCGATGTCGAAGGCGACCTCGATCTGCGGCAGACCGCGCGGCGCAGCCGGAATGTCCGTCAAATCGAAGCGTCCCAGCGACTTGTTGTCCGAGGCCCGATCCCGCTCGCCCTGCAGCACGTGGATGGTGACGCCGGTCTGATTGTCGTCGGCGGTCGAGAACGTCTGGGCCGCCTTGGTCGGAATGGTGGTGTTTTTTTCGATCACCTTGGTCATCACGCCGCCCAGGGTTTCGATTCCCAGCGACAGCGGCGTCACGTCAAGCAGCAGCACGTCCTTGACGTCGCCGGACAGCACGCCGCCCTGGATGGCCGCACCGACCGCGACCGCCTCATCGGGGTTGACGTCCTTGCGCGGCTCCTTGCCGAACAGATCCTTGACGGCCTTTTGGACCAGCGGCATGCGGGTCTGGCCGCCGACCAGGATGACCTCGCCCACGTCCTTCATGGACAAGCCCGCATCCTTGAGGGCGATACGGCACGGTTCGATGGTCTTCTGCACCAGATCCTCGACCAGCGATTCGAGCTTGGCGCGGGTGAGCTTCATGTTCAGATGCTTCGGGCCGGCCGCATCCGCCGTGATGTACGGCAGATTGATCTCGGTCTGCTGACTCGAGGACAGCTCGATCTTGGCCTTCTCCGCGGCCTCCTTCAGGCGCTGCATGGCCAGCGGATCGCGGCGCACGTCGATGCCGCTCTCCTTCTTGAACTCGTCGGCGAGATAATTGATGACGCGCAGGTCGAAGTCCTCGCCGCCGAGGAAGGTGTCGCCGTTGGTGGACAGCACTTCGAACTGCCGTTCGCCGTCGACTTCGGCGATTTCGATCACCGACACATCGAAGGTGCCGCCGCCGAGGTCATAAACGGCGATCTTGCGGTCCCCGCCGTCCTTGTCGAGACCGTAGGCGAGCGCCGCCGCCGTGGGCTCGTTGATGATGCGCTTGACGTTCAACCCGGCGATGCGGCCGGCGTCCTTGGTCGCCTGGCGCTGTGAATCGTTGAAATACGCAGGTACCGTGATCACCGCTTCGGTGACGGGCTCGCCCAGGTAATCCTCGGCCGTCTTCTTCATTTTCATCAGGACGCGCGCAGACACCTCGGGGGGGGCCATTTTCTTGCCCTGCGCCTCGACCCATGCATCGCCGTTGTCTGCCTTCAGGATCTTGTAGGACACCATGCTCATGTCCTTCTTGACCACATCGTCCGTGAACTTGCGGCCGATCAGGCGTTTCACCGCCGCGACCGTGTTGGCCGGATTGGTCACGGCCTGGCGCTTGGCGGATTGACCGACCAACACCTCGCCGTCCTTGGTAAAGGCGACGATGGACGGCGTCGTGCGGTCGCCCTCGCTGTTCTCGATGACCTTCGGCTTGCCGCCTTCCATGATGGCGACGCAGGAGTTGGTCGTTCCGAGATCGATGCCGATGATCTTGCCCATGATTGAAACCCTCTGAATTCGTTACCAGTGACGGCTAAGTGGGGGAAATCCCGGAATTTTCAATTGCCGCCCGGCGCACGGCTGACGATCACCCGCGCCGGACGCAACAGCCGGCCGTTCAGGGAATAGCCTTTTTGGATGACCGTGATGACCGAATTCGGCGGATGATCGGCGCTGTCCTGCGCCACCATGGCCTCGTGCAGTGCCGGATCGAAGGCCTGGCCGGCCGGATCGATGATCTTGATGCCCGCCTTGTCGAAAGCCCGGTGCAACTGCCGCAGAGTGGCCTCTGCGCCCTCCAGCAGGGCCGGCCCCGGATTGGCCGCCCCGGCGGCGATGCCCGCCTCCAGCGAATCGCCCACCGTCACCAATTCCTGTGCGAAACGCTCGATGGCGAACTTGCGGGCGTTCTCCACTTCGCGCTCACTGCGCTTGCGGAAATTCTCCATTTCCGCCGACACGCGCAGGTAGCTGTTCCAATTCTCCTTGGCTTCGGCCTTGGCGGCCGCCAGAGCCTGGCCGCCGGGCTCGCTTCCGGCATCCGCCGCTGCGCCCTGCTCCGTCCCCTGCGGGCCGCCGTTTTCCGCGCGGTTGAATTCATTCACTATGGCTATCCCCTCGAAACTGGAAGCCTCAAAATGGGGCCTATTTGCGCGCGTTCAAGGCCGAGCCCAGCAGTTTTGCCGTGACGTCGACGATGGGAATGACGCGCTCGTAAGCCATCCGGGTCGGACCGATGATCCCCAGGACCCCCACGATCTGATTGTCCTGCATGTAGGGCGCCGTCACCACGCTGATGTCGTCCAGAATGCGGTATCCGGACTCCCGGCCTATGAAAATCTGAATCCCGTCGGCGCGCAGGCAATTGTCGAGCAGGCGCAGGATGTCGTGCTTCTCGTTGAACGCCTCGAACAGCCGCCGCAGCCGGTCGACGTTGGACAACTCGGCGAAGCCCATGAGGTTCGTCTCCCCCGCGATCACGTACTCGACGCGCTCATCCGGCTTTTTGTCGAATACCTTCTGGGCCACTTGGATGGCGTCCAGCATGAGCTGGTTCATGTGCTGGCGGGCGTCCTGCAGCTGTGCAACGAGTTGCGCGCGCACGGCGGGCAGCGAGCGCCCCGCGAAGGCCTCGTTCAGGTAGTTCGCGGCGCGCTTGAGCTCATCTGGCGAGTAATACCGGTCGAGCTGCACCACCTTGTTCTGCACCTCGCTGTTGTCCATCACCATGATGGCGAGCGCGCGATTCTCCGACAGCGACACGAACTCGATCTGCGCCAGGGCGACATGGGCCGGATTCGGCAGCGTCACCAGGCCTGCCATGTGGGTGACGTTGGACAGCATCTTCGACGCCGACTGCACCAGCGAGCGGCCGCTCGGTGCATCGCCGCCGAGACGCCGCTCGATGTCCTCGATTTCCTCGTGATCGAGCGGCTTGAGCTTGAGCAGGGTGTCCACGAACAGCCGGTAACCCTTGTCGGTGGGAATGCGTCCGGCCGAGGTATGCGGCGACGCCACGAAGCCGAGGGCCTCGAGGTCCGCCATGACGTTTCGAATGGTCGCCGCCGACAGGCTCAGGCCGGAATCGCGCGACAGGGTGCGCGATCCCACCGGCTGGCCCTCACGGATGTAATTCTCGATCAGGGCCTTGAGCAACAGCTGGGCCCGCTCGTTCAATACCTCGTCGCTTCCTTCTGTCATAGTACGTGCCATAAGACCACAATTTCAGGGAGTGACCAATTCGTCACCATCATGCTACAACGAGTGCCGGCCATGCCTCACCCTTTTAATTCCGTCGCCCTCGTCGGCAACGCCAGGGACCTGCGCGTGGCCGAGTGCATGCTGAGCCTGGTGGGCCACCTGGCGGGCCGCGGGATTCGCACCCTGGTCGACAGCGGCATCGGCTTGAGCTTCCCGGCGGACAGCGTGGAGCGCTGCCCCGAGCGCAGCTTCGTCGACCGCGCCGACCTCATCATCGCCATCGGCGGCGACGGCACGCTGCTGTACGCCACCGGTCTGGTCGCCGGGCACCCGGTACCGCTACTCGGCATCAATCGCGGCCGGCTGGGCTTCCTGACCGACGTCAGCTCGAATTCCATGCTGGAGGACGTCGATACCGTACTCGCCGGCCGCTTTACGGAGGACCGGCGCTCGCTGCTGGCGGCGCGCCTGGAACATGCGGGGGCGCCGCCGGTGCGGGCGCTTGCCCTGAATGACGTCGTGGTCAACAAATGGGAGACCGGCCGCATGCTGGACTTCGAAACCTCCATCAACGGCCGTTTCGTCAATTCCCACGGCGGGGACGGCATGGTGATCGCCACCGCCACCGGCTCGACGGCCTATGCCCTGTCCTGCGGCGGGCCCATCCTCGAGCCGGACCTGGAAGCCTGGGTTCTCGCACCCATCAGCCCGCACACGCTGAGCGATCGGCCCATCGTGGTGCGGGCCGGCAGCCGGGTGCAGCTGCGGATGTCCGATCGCGTCGAGTCGCGCGCGCAGGTCACCTGCGACGGCGCCGCCATCGGCAGTCTGGAAACGGGGGACAATCTGTTCGTGGAGTCCGCCGATGCCAGCATTACCCTGCTGCATCCGCCGGGCTACGACTATTTCCGGCTGCTGCGCTCCAAGCTGCACTGGGGCCGCGGCGGGTACGGCAGCTAGATGCTGAGCCACCTGCAATTGCGGGATTTCGTCCTGGTGGATCATGCGGAGCTTGAATTCGCGGCCGGGCTCACCGCCCTGACCGGGGAGACCGGCGCCGGCAAATCCATCGTGGTCGACGCGCTGGCGCTGATCGCCGGCGGTCGCGCCGCCGCCGACATCGTGCGCCAGGGCGCCGAGCGCGCCGAGGTGGCCGCGAGTTTTGCCGCCATTCCGCCGGCGGCCGCCGCGTGGCTGGAGGCCCAGGCGATCGAGCACCACGGTGAAATCCTGGTGCGCCGCGTGATCGGCGGCGACGGACGCTCCCGCGCCTACCTGAACGGCCAGATGGTGCCGCTGCAGTCGCTGCGCGAATTCGCCGATTTCGTGATCGAGATCCACGGCCAGCAGGAGTTCCAGCACCTCGTCAAACGCAGCGCGCAGCGCGAGCTGCTGGATGAAAACCTGGACGACGCGGCACTCACCCGCGCCGTGGCCGACGTGCATGAGCGCTACCGCAGCTGCCGCCGCGAATTCGAGGCGCTCAAATCAGCGGCCGAGAATCGCGGCGCCCGCCTCGACCTGTTGCGTTACCAGGTCGCCGAACTCGCGGCCGAGGTCACCACCGTTCCCGCAATCGAGGCGCTGTTCATCGAGCGCCAGCGCGTTGCCAACCGTGGCCGTCTGGCCGAGGCGGCGCGCACAGCCCTCAACGCCGTGTATGAATCGGACGGCGACGACGCGCATGGCCTGCTGGCCAGGGCGCAGGCGTCGCTGCGCAATGCAGGGGATGCCGATCCGACGCTGGCGCAGGCCGGTCAATTCCTCGCCGATGCGGCCGTCCAGGTACGCGAAGCCGCCGACACCCTGCGCCGCTATCTGGAGGCGCTCGACGTCGATCCCGCGCGCCAGGAGGACCTGGAGCGGCGCGCGGCCGCGCTCGAGACCCTGGCGCGCAAGCACCGGCTGGGCGCACTCGAGCTGCCGGCGCAACGGGCGCGCCTCGAGGCCGAATTGCAGGTGCTGGAGAACACCGGGCAGAACCTCGCGGATCTACAAGCGCGCCTGGACGCACTGGCCCGCGAATACCGTGCGGCGGCGGCGCGTTTGGGCAAGGCGCGCCGTGCGGCGGCGTCTGAATTGGGCCGGCAGATCACCGCCCTGATGCAGACCCTCGGCATGTCGGGGGGCCGGTTCGAGGTGGCGGTGACGGCCGGCGAGGAGGAATTCAGCGCACACGGCGCCGATGATGTCGAGTTTTTGGTGAGCGCCAACCCGGGTCAGCCGCCAAAGAGCCTCGCCAAGGTCGCCTCGGGCGGCGAGCTGTCGCGCATCAGCCTCGCCGTGCAGGTGGCCGCGGCATCGCGGGCCTCTCCCGTGTGCATGGTATTCGATGAGGTAGACAGCGGCATCGGCGGCGCGATCGCGGAGATCGTCGGCCGGCAACTGCGGGCCCTCGGCGGGCACGCGCAGGTGCTGTGTGTCACCCACCTGCCGCAGGTGGCCAGCCAGGCTCACGCGCAGTTTCGGGTCACCAAGCTGAGCGACGGCAAGATCACGCGCACCGCGGTCAAACGCCTGACCGCCGCCGAGCGCGTCGACGAAATCGCCCGCATGTCCGGCGGCATCGACATCACCGAGCAGGCGCGCGCGCACGCCCGCGAGATGCTCGCGCGGGCCGAATCGCCAGCGGGCGGAAAAAAGAGGTCCACGCGCGGAGCGCACCCCTAGCCGGAGCGGCGCACACCAGGTGCCGGCGCGCGCCTCAGGCGCCCCTTTGGATCAGCGGGCGCGCTTCTGGTACGGGCAATTGGCCTTGCGGCAATGGCCGTACAGAATCAGCGAATGATCGCTGATCTCGAACCCGAGGCGCTTGGCCACCGCCTGCTGGCGCTCCTCGATGCCGCCGTCCATGAACTCCTCGACGCGGCCACAGTCGATGCAGACGATGTGATCATGATGCGCACCCTGATTGAGCTCGAAAACGGCCATGCCGCCCTCGAAATGATGGCGGGTCACGAGTCCCGCCGCCTCGAACTGGGTCAGCACCCGGTAGACGGTGGCGAGGCCGATGTCCTCGTTCGACACCAGCAGCTTCTTGTAGATGTCCTCGGCGCTCATGTGTCGCGCTGAACCGTCGGCGAGAATGTCCAGGATCTTCAGCCGCGGCAGGGTGACCTTCAGTCCCGCGCTGCGCAGATCCTTGCTCTCGCTGGTCGTCGTCGTTTTCAGGCGCTGCGGCATGCGCTGCCTTCCGGTATGATGAGAAACCGATTATCAATCATTTGACGGTTGCGCACCACCTTGACGATATTCAATGCCCGCTCGATTGCCGTGCTCTGCGGAACCCTCGGCATGGCAGCGCTGACCCCCGCCTGCGTGTACCGCATCAACATCCAGCAGGGCAATTTTCTCGATCAGGCGGCGGTCGACCAGGTCAAGGCCGGCATGACCCGCAGTCAGGTGCGCTATCTGCTCGGCACACCGATGGTGGCCGACAGCTTCAACAAGGAGCGTTGGGATTACATCTACTACCTCAAGAAAGGCCGCAACAGCCACGTCGACTCGCGCCGCGTCACCGTGTATTTCGACGGCGACAAGGTCGCGAAACTCGACAAGCCGACGGATGCCGAGGCCGCCGCACAGGCCGCCTCGGCCAAACAGATCAAGCCCGGTAGGAGCTTCTAGGCCCGCCTTGCGCCGGCCAAGCGCCCGCGGCGCGCGCGCTTGGCATCCACCGCCGGACCGCGGTAGATCTCCAGCCGATCGCCCGCCTTCAGGAGCTGCTCGGGCCGCGCCAGCCGGCCGAACACGCCGACCGTGCAATTCGCCGGATCCAGGGCGGTGAATTCCGGATCGGCCGCCGCCAACCGCAGCGCATCGGCGACCGTCGCCGGCTGCTCCAGCCGATACGACTTCACGGTGACCTGCTGCGGACCGGCATGCACGATCTCGATCTTCAGTCCGGCGGCCGCCTCAGCCATAGATCTTGCGCGCGCGCGCGACGAATGCATCGACGAGGGTGCCGCATAGCGACTGGAATACCGTGCTGAAGGCGGCCGCGGTGAGCGCGTTCCTGAACTCGAACTCCACGCGGAAGCCGACCCGCGCACCCTGCCCGCCGAGCGGATCGAATTTCCAGCGGCCGGTGAGGGATCGGAACGGTCCCTCGACCAGGCGCATCATGATCTCGGCGTCGCATTGCAGCGTGTTGCGAGTGGTGAATTCGGTGCGCAGCACGCCGCGCGACACGCTGAGCGAAGCCAGGCGTTCATTCGGCGCAACGTCCTCGAATTTTGCAGCGACGCACCAGGGCAGGAATTCCGGATAGCGAGCCACGTCGTTCACCAGCGCATACATTTGCGCAGGGGTGAACGTGACGATTGCGCTGCGTTCGATTACCTGCAAGCCCGGGACCCCCAAACGCGGTCGCGCCGCGGCAACGGAATTCTCCGGCAAAAGCGCGCGCGCCACAACGACTGAATCGGTAGACTGCGGTGCCAGTGAAACCCACGGACAAAGCGCCGCCGATCGCGGTCAATCGCAAAGCGCGCTTCGACTATTTCATCGAGGACCGTTACGAGGCCGGCATCTCCCTGCTCGGCTGGGAGGTCAAGAGCATGCGCGCGGGCAAGGCGCAGATCGCCGAGGCATACGTATACCTGAAGGACGGCGAGGCGTATCTGTTCGGCGCGCACATCAATGCCCTCAACTCGGCCTCCACGCACGTCGACACCGACCCCACGCGCACCCGCAAGCTGCTGCTCAACCGGCGCGAACTCGATCACCTTATCGGCGCGGTCGAACGGCGCGGTTACACGCTGATTCCGCTCGAATTGTATTGGAAGTCGGGCCGGGCAAAATTGCAGATCGGTCTCGCGAAGGGCAAGAAGCAGCACGACAAGCGCGCCACCGAGAAGGACCGCGACTGGCAGCGTGACAAAAGCCGCATTCTCAAGGCCAACCGGCGCTGATCGCGGCGGCGCGCATGCACCGCCGGGCGGCGGCCATTTGTGGCCATCCCCGCGAGCGCGTAGACTGGCAGCTCGATCGGGGCCGACCGGTTTCGACATGGGCTCTGAAACTTCAGGGGCGTACCGAGGTGCAGGTTACCTCGTAAAACTGACTTGCAAACTTATAGTTGCCAACGAAGACAACTACGCTCTAGCTGCCTAATCGCAGCTGTACCTTGACCGGCCTGTGCTGATGCGAACGGTTCAAGGGTAGCGCTCATCAGCTAGCGGGACACACGGGTCCGGGGTGTGTTTTGCGAATCGCCACCGGGCTGGCTGCGCGCTTTCCCTGCCCGTCGGGTAGCGAGCGGCGAGAATAATAGACTGGGCTACGTACGTAGATCTTGCAGCGTAGGACTTATGGACGGGGGTTCGATTCCCCCCGGCTCCACCACTTGAGCCTGCGATTCCTTAAGGAATCGCAGGCGCGGCAATGGCGACATGAATCGCGGCGGACGAACATGCGTGTGATCATCATCCTGCTGCTGCTCATTGCAGGCGGGGCGGCGGCTTGGACGTGGCTGTCCCTCGAATGGTCCTATTCCGACGGCGAGCGCGCCGGCGTGCTGCAGAAGTATTCGCACCGCGGCTGGCTCTGCAAGACCGGCGAGGGCGAACTGGCGCAGTACGTGGTGCCGGGCCTCGCCCCGGTGTTCTGGGAATTCAGCGTGCGTGACGCCGCCATTTCCGAGCAGCTCAACAAGGCGGTCGGACACAAGGTCCAGGTGCACTACACCGAGCACCGCGGCGTGCCCTCCTCGTGCTTCGGCGACACGACCTATTTCGCCGACCGCGTGCTGCTGGAGGATGATCCGCCGGCCGCTGCCGCCGCGGTTCCGGCCGCTGCCCCTGCGGCCGTGCCGCCTGCGGCCGGTGGGTCGCTCCCATCAGGTCCGGGTGCCCCGCATTGATCCGGCGAGTTGATCCGGCGTGGCGAACTGCCGCAGCGAACTCGTGACCTGATCGGCGATGTCGACCGCCGTGCGCAAGGCGAGCAGCCCATCCTCGCCGCTGACCGCGGGCGGCGAGCCGGTCGCCGCCGACTGCAGGAAGGATTCGATCTCGGCCATCAACGCATCGCCCTGCTCGTAGGTGCGCTCGTCGATGTCCACCTGCGGCATGCCATCGGCGCCGAGGCCTTCGCCCTTGCGTATAACGGTCAGGACCTTTTGATGCAAATCGACCGACAAGTACGCGTCGTCCTGGAACATTCGCAGCTTGCGTTCGGTCTTGAAGCTGACGCGGCTCGCCGTGGCATTGGCGACGCAGCCATTGGCGAAGCGCAGTCGGGCGTTGGCTATGTCGATTTCCTTGGAAAAAACGCTGCTGCCGATCGCGTCCACCGCGATCACCGGGGAGCGCACGATGCTCAGGATCAAATCGATGTCGTGGATCATGAGGTCGAGCACCACGTCGACTTCCGTGCCGCGATGCTTGAACGGCGCGAGCCGGGCCGATTCGATGAATCGCGGTACGGTCAGGATAGGCTGAACGGCCTGCACGGCGGCATTGAAGCGCTCCAGGTGGCCGACCTGCAGCACCCGGCCTGCGCGCTTCGCAATCTCCACCAGGCTCGCTCCCTGCGCCACCGTCACGGTCATCGGCTTTTCCACCAGCACATGCACACCGGCCTCGAGAAATGCCCGGGCAATGTCGAAATGTGACGGCGTGGGCGTGACGATGCTGACGGCGTCCACCTGGCCGAGCAGCTCGCGGTAGCCGGCATAGGCCGGAACGCCCAATTCGGCCGCCAAAGCGCTGCGTGCCGCTTCGCTCGGATCGGCGATGGCGACCAGTTGCGAGGTATCCAAGGCGGCATATTTCTGTGCGTGAAATCGTCCCAGATAGCCCACGCCCACCACTGCCGTTCGCAACCTCATGGGCACGATTCTACAGCCCTGCGCGCGGCCGGCGTCCGTATTCGTTTACAATTCCACGAATGCAAGCCCCCGCCATTCTGCAGCGTCTCGCAACCCTCCCGGGTCCCGTGCGGCAACTGCTGTTGGCCGGCGCCTGGCTCGCCGTCGGGCTGCTGGTACTGCCCGCCCTGATCTTCGTTTCCGGCATCGCGCTGCTCGGCCGCTACGAGGGCGCGGGTCTCGGACCCACCTACGGCAGCATTATCGACGGATTGGGCGAAGGCTCGGCCGCCGCGTGGGCCGTGGTGCTCGGTCCTTATCTGCTGTTCCTGCTTTTCAAGGCTCTGCTGGCCTGGTGGCGGGCCGCGAACTGGGCCTAAACCCGCCCGGGCATTCATAATTCCGCCCCAATCCCCGGGGCGGTGTTAAAGTTTTCCCCTACACGGACGCTAACCCGAGGTACCCGGAGTGATCCGGCCGGTGCCTGTTGGAGCTAGCGCATGACCCCCGAGATCGAAGCGCATTTGCGCTCATTCGTGAATTTCCCATCGCCGCCGGGCGTCGCGACTCACATCATCGAACTCGCCCAGGATCCCGATATCGAGATGGGCAAGGTCGCCAAGGCCGTCAGCATGGATTCGGCCCTGACGATGAAGATCCTGCGCATCGCCAATTCGCCGCTGTATGCCCAACGCCGCAAGAGCGAAAACCTGCGCCAGGCTCTGGTGGTGCTCGGGCTGAATGCGACCTTGACCCTGGCACTGAGCTTCTCCCTGGTCAAGTCGATGCGCAGCGGCAAGGGCAACAGCATCGACTACCCCTACTACTGGCGGCGCGCACTCGTCTCCGCCACCGCGGCGCGGGCGCTCGGCGACGCGATGCATCAATCACTGGCCGAGGAATTCTTCCTGGCAGGATTGCTGCAGGATGCCGGCATGCTTGCCCTCGACAAGGCGGTGCCGGATCTGTACCGGGACACCGAAAAATTGCAGCGCAACCACGCGGCGCTCGCCGCCCACGAGACCCAGCGGGTCAAGGCCGACCATGCCGAGGTGGGCGGCTGGGCCATGCGCCGCTGGAACCTGCCCGAGCGCCTGTACCGGGCCATCGGCAATAGTCACAAGGTGGGTCTGAGCGTCACCACCGACCCGGCGGAGATATTCGACCGCTGTGTGGCGCTGTCCGGCCTGGTCGCGGACCTGTTTCTGCTCGATTCGGAACAGCGCCGCATCGCAGAAACCGCGCTTTGCGTGGAGCGCAGCCTGGGCCTCGACCGGATGGCGTTTGGCCAGGTGCTGAGCACCGTGAGCTCGATGATTCCGGAAACCGAAGCCATGTTCGATGCCACGCTGGTCGAACGCGGCGACTCGGAGCTGATCCTCGATCAGGCGCGCGATGTGTTGATGATCCGCAGCCTGCATGCCCTGCGTGAGATCAACACGCTGCGCGCGGTCGCCGAAAGCTCTTCATCGCGTGCCATGGAACTCGAGGAAGAAACGCGCCGCGATGCGCTGACCGGCGTATACAACCGGGCCTACCTGGACCATTTCCTGACTCGGGAATTTGAAAATTCGACCCGCAACAAATGGCCGCTGAGCGTCGCCTTCGCCGACCTCGACAAGTTCAAGACGATCAACGACAACTTCGGTCATCAAGCCGGGGATCGGATCCTGCAGGCCACGGCGCGCATACTGCGCGGCAGTACGCGTGAAAGCGACGTGATCGCCCGCTATGGCGGCGAGGAGTTCGTGGTCGTATTCCCGTCCACCGACGCCGAGACGGCGCGCGCAATCTGCGAGCGCATCGTCGAGGCATTCCAGAACACGACGCACGACATCGGCCCTTCGCACGCCAAGGTGACCATCTCCATCGGCTGCGCCACGCACGGCAAGCAGACCGCTTTCGCCACTGCCGAGGACTTCGTGAAGGCGGCCGATCAGGCGCTCTACACCGCGAAGCTGCGCGGCCGCAATCGCACCGTGCCATTCAATCGCGAAATTCCCGCCGCGCTCGCACGATTCAACTGAAACCGCGATAAAGCCCGCGCGGGATCTGAGCCTGCGCGGGATCTGAGCCCCGCCCGATAGGGCTCACGGGCACCCAAACGTTATGTCAAATTTACCCGGATTATGTCACTCCGATTCCGGGCCTACGTCACAAATCCACCCATCCGCAAATCCGCCTTTGTCGCGATTTGGGAACATACCTCGTCGGGAAAAAAAATTCGGGGATGGTCGAGGAGAATGCCATGGCGCTAGGTGATGGGGATCGGACCACTGACGAATCCGGTGACGGTTTGTTGAAAGGATTGAGCCTCGCCGATACGGCGTCCTTCAGGGCGGCCCGCGATAGGTCGGGATTCGACCCCTACAACAGCATCGATCGGATCGATCGCAAGCGTGCGTGGCTGCGCAACTGCGATCCCATTCCGCGCATCGATCCCTGGTCGCATTAGAGCGGCCTAGTCCCGTTCGCGATGCTCGCGGTCGAGCTCCCGGGCGGCGTGAAACTCGCTGTCGGGATTCCACTTCGGAAAGCGCCGGGTGCGGGCGAGCCGCATCCCGACTGCGTAATACAGGTCGAGATCCTGCAGCGTGCCGCGCACGTCCCAATCGGCGGAATAACGGTCGCCCGGCTGCCGGTAGCGCAGCTGCAGATAGTCGTCGATCATGGCCTGCCCGAAGACCGGTCCCCGCGCCGAATCATCGATACCGCCCTTGGCGTACAGCGCGGGCACGCCGTGCTCGGCGAAACTGAACTGATCTGAACGGTAGTACCAGCCCTGCTCCGGGTTCGGATCGGGGTGCACCTCACGCCCCTGGAGGTCCGCCGCTTCGCGCACGTACTCATCGAGCTCCGAATTGCCGTACCCATACACGGCGACATCGCGCGTCGGACCGCCGATGTGCAGGCTGTCCAGATTCAGCACCGCCGCCGTCTTATTGAGGGGGAACAAGGGGTTATCCGCGTAGTACGCCGAACCGAGCAGTCCGGACTCCGCCCCCGTCAGCGCCAGGAACACGATGGACCGGTCGGGGGGCGGTTTGGTGCGGGCGAATGACTGCGCCAGCGTCAACAGTCCGGCAACCCCCGAGGCATTGTCCACCGCGCCGTTAAAAATGATCTCGCCGCCGCGACCCGCCGCCCGGCCCAAAGAGTCCCAGTGAGCCGTATAAACGATGTACTCGCGACTGCGACCGGCGCCCGGCAGCAGCGCGATGACATTCGAGGAGTTGAACCTGCGGATCGAATTCTGCAGCCGCGCATCCGCGTACAGCCCCATCGGCACCGGCTTGAATCCCGGCTGTCCGGCGGCCGCCGTGAGCGCCGCCGGGTCCAGGCCGGCGGCGGCGAATATTTGGCCTGCGCCACGGCCGCTGACCCAACCCTCGATCACGCTGCGTCCCGCGTTGTCGGGCGCCACCAGGCTGAACTGAGGACCGCTCCAGCTGTTGACGACCGCGTTCCAGGTCAATCCGGCGCCGGCGCCGTGGATCAGCAGGGCAGCGTCCGCCCCGTGCCGTATCGCTTCCTCGAGCTTGTAGCCCCACAAGCCGTAGCGGCTCATCGCGTGACCCTTGAAGAGCTTGGGGTCCTTGCCGGTCGACCCCGGATCGCCCGCCAGGATGATCACCGTCTTGCCGCGCACGTCGAGATCCGCGTAGTCGTTCCAGCCGTACTCCGCCGCGCTGATGCCATAGCCGACGAACACGAGCTCGCTGTGCGTGAGTTCCGACCGCAGCTCCGGGCCCCGCGTCCGGATGACCATGTCCTCGAGATCCTGGAGCGCCAGCCGGCCGCGGCTGCCGCTGATGGACAGCGATGCATCGGCGCCGGCGAGCATCTCGACCATGGGAACGGACTGCAGATAGCTCGTCCCATTGCCGGGCTTCATGCCCAATTTGCGCAGGTGTTCGACCAGATAGGCGACCGTCCGGTCCTCATCCGGCGTGCCGGGCCTGCGACCACCATATTCGTCGGAGGCCAGGACGCGCAGGCTCTCCCGAAAGACCGTCTCATCGGCGTCGGTCGACGGTGGCACCGGGCGGGGAGTGCCGGCGCAGGCGCATAGAATCAACGCACCCAGCCACAAGCCGACGCGGCGGTGTCGCCGCGCTGTGGGCCGGGAGCCGCTGTCTATTTGCCGCGCGGCCAATATAATGCGAACACCCCAGCCAGGCACAGCAAGGTGGCGGTGTGAGCCCAGCCGCGCCAGGAGCGGGCGCGGATTTGTCCGAGGAAACTACCCGCGCTGGCCGCGGTCAAAACCAGGAATGCGGCAAAACTCATCAGCAGCCGCGGCAACTCTCTCACCAAATCCGGGTGCCGTCCGGCCAATATGCAATACACGATCAGCACGGTTCCGAGACCGAACGCCACAGAGGCTGCCGATCCCAACAGGATGCCTATCAATACCGTGAACGGACGCATGCGCCTTGGCTCATATACACTTGCTACGCGACTTCGGTCTACTCTAGCCTTGTCATTTGCAAGGGACCGCAGTTTACAGGAGAACGGGTACGGTGATCACAAATAGGCCCTTGGCCGGACGATCCCGCTGGATCAGCGCCATCATCGTGTGCGTGAGCGGCGTCGGCCTTGCGGCGCTGCTCGGCGCCGCCATGACGCCGCCGACCGCGGTCCCGCTGGCAGCAGTACTCGCGCCGACCGAGCAGCAGGATTACGTCGCGCGCCGCGTCAGCGACATCGTCGCGCGCGAGCATTACCGGCGCGCGCCGCTCGATGACCATCTGTCGAGCCTGATCCTCGATCGCTACCTCGATTCGATCGACGGCGGACGCAGCTACTTTTACGCCAGCGACATCGCCGAATTCGAGAAATATCGCTACCAGCTCGACGACGCCATCAAATCGGGCGACGTGGAACCGGCGTTCGTGATCTTCCGTCGCTACCAGCAACGCAGCCGCGAGCGCATGAGTTACGCCATCGAGCTGCTCGCGAAGAAGCCGGATTTCGACGTCGACGAATCCTTCAACTTCGACCGCGAGAAGGAGCCCTGGCCGGCAAACGCGGCGGAAATGAACGAATTATGGCGCAAGCGCGTCAAGAACGACGCGCTGTCGCTGGTGATCGCCGGCAAGCAATGGCCCGAGGTGGTAGACGTCCTTCGAAAGCGCTACGAGCACGTGGCGAAGCGCATGGACCAGAGCAAACCCGACGACGTGTTCGAGGCCTTCATGAATGCCTTCGTGCTGTCGCTCGATCCGCACTCGAATTATTTCTCGGCACGCAACTCCGAGGAATACAACATTCAGATGAGCCTGAGCTACGAGGGTATCGGCGCTTCCCTGCAGCTTACGGACGATTACGTCACGGTCATCGACGTCATCGCGGGCGGCCCGGCGGCCATCAGCGGCAAGCTCGCGGCGAACGACCGCATCACGGCCGTCGGCGAGGGCAAGGACGGCGAGCTTCTCGACGTCATCGGCTGGCGGCTGGACGATGTGGTGCAGAAGATCCGCGGCCCGGGCGGCACGCTCGTGCGCCTGCAGCTGCTGCCGGCGGGCGCGGCGCCCGGATCGGCGCAGAAGGTGGTCGAATTTACCCGCAATCGCGTGTCGCTGGAGGCACAGGCATCCCACAAGGCGATGCGCGTGATCCAGCGCAACGGCCGCGACGTCAAGGTCGGCGTCATCACGGTGCCGAGCTTCTACCAGGACTACGACGCCAGCCGCGCGGGCGCCAAGGACTTTCGCAGCACCACCCGCGACGTGCAGCGCCTGATCGGCGAGCTGCGCAAGGACGGCGCGGAGGTTTTGATCATGGATTTGCGCGCCAACGGCGGCGGCTACCTGCCGGAGGCGGAATCGCTGACCGGCCTGTTCATCGACCAAGGCCCCGTCGTGCAGCTGCGCGACACCACCGGCCGCATCGAGGTGGACGACGATCCGGAACCGTCGATATTCTACGGCGGCCCGCTGGTGGTGCTGGTCGACCGTTTCAGCGCGTCGGCGTCCGAGATATTCGCAGGCGCGATTCAGGATTACGGCCGCGGCCTGATCATCGGACAGACCACCTACGGCAAGGGCACCGTGCAGAATGCGCACCCGCTGAATTACACGATTTTCGGGCGCAAGCCGGATCTGGGCCAGCTCAACGTGACCATCGGCAAGTACTACCGGATAACCGGCGAGAGCACCCAGGACCGCGGCGTGACACCCGACATTGCCATGCCCTCGCTGATCGATGCCAACGAGGTCGGCGAGAGCACACGCGATCGTGCGCTGCCGTGGGATCACATCGAACCCGCCAGCTTCAAGATCGAGGGCGACCTGAAGCCGGCCACCGCCGTATTGCAGAAGCTGCACGACGAGCGCACCGCCAACAGCGCGGATTTCCACTACCTGCATGACGACATCCAGGCGCTCGATGCGGTTCGAAACCAAAAGACACTGTCCCTTTCGATCAAGGTGCGCGAAGCGGAGCGCAAGCACCAGGACAGCGAACGGCTGGCGCGCGAGAATGCGCTGAGGACCGCCCACAATCTTCCGCCGCTGAAATCGCTGGAGGATCTGAAGGAGGATTCGGCGGCCGGAATCCTGCTGGATGAAGCGTCGCAGATCGCGGCCGACTTCGCGGTGATGGCGCCGCACAAGACCGGCCCGACCCAGGCGCGCCGTATCCCGCTAGCGCAATAGCAGGGTGTAGACGTCCCAGTAATCCTCGGCGAGGACATTCCACGCGGCCGCGGGGATCGGCTGGCTGCCGTTGCCGGAATCGCCGGGCGGAGGCACCGCCATCAGCGATTCGGCGCTCGGCACCGTATCGGCCGAATTGCGGTACTGGCTGGTGCTGCGCAACCGGTCCAGCTTGACCTTCACGGCTCCGGTCACCTGCTTGTGATTTCCGATCGCCGTGAGCGCCTTCTGCACCCGCTGCATGTAGCTGTCGCAGTCCTCGCGGGAGCCGAAATTCATCTCGTGAACCCTGCGCGCCACCGCCTCCTTGGCGCGCGCGGTCAGTGCGAACTCATCCACCTGCTCGCACAGCAGTTCTGCGTAGCCGATCACGGCGAGATTGATGTTGCGCCTCGCCGACAGCGAGATGCCGGGAAATTCCGCCAGCGGCTCGTTCTCGATGGCGCTGCGTTCGGCATGCAGGTCGCCGACCGCGGCGTCGGCGACCAGGACCTGGTTGCGCAGCGTCTCAAGCTGCTTCTGCAGGCCACGGCGCTTGAAATAATGCCAGAAGGCGGTGAGGCGGGTGAGTTCGGCCTGGGCATCCGTCAGCAGTGAGCGCTGCTCGTCGGCATGGGCGGCGGCGCTGCGCAGCCGATCCTCGACCTCGGCAAGCCGGTTGCCCTGGATCGCGAGCATGTCGGTCTTGTGCTTCTCGACCTCGCGGGCCTCCTGCTGGCGGGTGAGTTCCGCGGCGAAGGCGGCCAGCTGCTGATGACAGGATTTCCACAGCGCGCGCAGTTGGTAGAACACCAGTGCACCGAGTCCGGTCTGCGGATCACCAAGGAGCTCGCCGAGCGCATCGAGCTGCTCCTGAACGCGGATGGTCGCACCCTCCTGTTGCTTGAGCCGGTCGTGCAGGAGATGAACTTCGTCCTTGAGGTCGGCGTAGGCCTTTTTCAGGCCGGCACGGTTCTGGAAGAGCTGCATGAGCCGCTCTTCCTCCGGACTCTTACCCTCGCCTCCCATCAGGAAACTCAGCTTTTCGACCAAAGTCCAACCCCGCATCCGGTTGACGCCTGCGGGAAGCCCAGGAGGATGCCCCTAGAACTGATGCCCGCGCTCGGCGCAGTATTCCAGCCATTTATTTAACATCATGTTGCGGGTCCAACGCTGATCCAGTTCACGCTTGAGTACCGACTGCAGCCGCGAGAGCTGCGGATGGCGGAGAAAGCCCCGGAAACTGCGCGCTTCGGCCAGCCGCGCATCGTGATAGACGCAAACCTCCAGGTCCGGGTCGCTGACCGTGGACCCCTCGAACTCGAACTCATAGGTGAGGCGAAACACGCTCGTGTAACGATTCAGCTCGAGCGGCGTGAGATGGAGATCACAGTCTTCGGCCACGCTCGACACCGCCGACCCGGTGATCGCACGCAAATCGCGCACGATCCAGCCGAGCCGCACGAAATTGCTTTCGTACAGCGTCATCAGGCCGACAAAACTGCCGGGTTGGGCCCGCCAAGACGTCCGGCACAGTTGGTCCGCTATCATGGTCCGACTATACCACGCAGCCCGAATTCGTCAGGGACGCAGACGCCGCTCGATGCCCGTGCGGTCGAGAATTCTGCTTGACATTTCCTCGATGGAACATTCGGTGGCGTCGATGAACGGGATGCCGTGCCTCTCGAAAAGCGATTCCGCCGCGCGCACCTCGAACGCCACCTGGCCGGGGGAGGAATAGCGGCTGTCCGGGCGGCGCTCGTTGCGGATTTGTTGCAGCCGATCCGGCTTGATCGTCAGGCCGAACAGCTTTTGCGCGCACGATTCGAGCGCGCGCGGGATGTTGCGCGATTCCAGGTCGTCCTCCGTCAGCGGATAATTTGCCGCAAATATCCCATATTGCATGGCCAGATACAGGCACGTAGGCGTCTTGCCGGAGCGCGACACGCCGAGCAGCACGAGATCCGCACGGTCGTAGTCACGCACCACCGAACCGTCGTCGTTCGCGAGTGCGAAGTTGGTCGCATCGATGCGCATCGCATAGGCATGTGCGTCGGCCATGCGATGTCCGTGTCCGGCCGAATGCGCGGACTGCATCTTCAACTCGAGTTCGAGGGGCGCGAGAAACGGATCGAAGAAATCGAGAAAGAATCCGCTGCTGCCGCGTACCACATTGCGAACATCCTCCTGCACCAGCGTGCTGAAGACGATCGGCCTGACGCCCTCCTGCTCGCCGATCAAGTTGATTTTGCGTACGGCATCGTGCGCCTTGTCAACGGTGGAGATAAATGGCACAGTCACTTGACGAAATTCTATTCCGTCAAACTGCGTCATGAGGCTGTGGCCCATCGTTTCCGCCGTCACCCCGGTTTGGTCCGAGACAAAAAATACGGTTCGCTTCAGCACGGTCACTTCCCTTCCGGCGCTCGGTTCATCGAAGTGTTTCACTTAACCCCATGGCGGACAAGCAGCATCCCATGAAGCCCTACACCATTCCGTTCGAGAAGCTCAAGAACCGCGATGTGGATCTCGTCGGCGGCAAGAACGCGTCCCTCGGGGAGATGATTTCCGGCCTGGCCGGCCTCGGGGTCTCCGTACCGGGCGGATTCGCGACGACCTCGCACGCGTACCGCGACTTTCTCGCGCAGCAGGGGCTCGATGAGCGCATCCGCTCCACCTTGGCGGCACTCGATGTGGACGACATCGAGAAGCTCGCCGCGGTCGGCTCGACGATCCGCCGCTGGATGCTGGACACGCCGTTTCCCGCGCGGCTGCAGGAGGAGGCGCTGCAGGCCTGGCGCGCCATGGGCAGCGGACCGGAATTCGCCGTTGCGGTGCGCTCCTCCGCGACCGCGGAGGATCTGCCCGAGGCCTCGTTCGCCGGCCAGCAGGAGACCTTCCTTAACGTGCGTGGTGAGCGGCACCTGCTCGACTGCATGCACGAAGTGTACGCCTCGCTGTTCAACGACCGGGCCATCGCCTATCGCGTGCACAATCACTTCGACCACGCCGCCGTCGCCCTCTCGGTCGGGGTGCAGCACATGGTGCGCAGCGACCTCGGCTCCGCCGGAGTCATGTTCACCCTCGACACGGACTCCGGATTCCGCGACGTCGTGTTCATCACGGCGGCTTACGGGCTGGGGGAGACGGTGGTTCAGGGCTCCGTCAATCCGGACGAATTCTATGTCTACAAGCCGGCGCTGCGCGCCGGCCGACCCGCCGTGCTGCGCAGAAATCTGGGTGCGAAAGCCATCAAGATGATCTATGCCGAGGCCGGCTCCGCGGATCGCGTGCGCACGGTCGATGTGGCGGCCGCCGACCGCGGGCGATTCTCCCTGAGTGATGCGGACATCTCGAGTCTCGCGCAGCAGGCGCTGATCATCGAGGAGCATTACGGCGCACCGATGGACATCGAGTGGGGCAAGGACGGCAGCACCGGCAGGATCTACATCCTGCAGGCGCGCCCGGAAACGGTGCAAAGCCGCGGCGGCCGATCGATCATGCGATTCACCCTCAAGTCACGCTCGAAGGCCATCATCAGCGGGCGCAGCATCGGTCAGCGCATCGGCGCCGGGCACGCCCGCATCATCAAGGACGTCAAGGAGATATCCCGCGTCAGGGCGGGCGACGTGCTGGTCGCCGACATGACGGACCCCGATTGGGAACCGGTCATGAAGCGCGCGGCGGCCATCGTGACCAACCGCGGCGGACGCACCTGCCACGCCGCCATCATTGCACGCGAACTCGGCATACCTGCGGTCGTCGGCTGCGGCACGGCAACCACGGCGATCCACGAGAATCAGGCCGTGACGGTCTCCTGCGCCGAGGGCGATACGGGCTACGTCTACGAAGGCATGCTGGACTACGACAAGCGCAGCATCGAACTCGATTCGCTGCCGGAAATCCCCGTGCGCATCATGATGAACGTCGGCAATCCCGACCGGGCCTTCGACTTCGCGGGAATACCGAACAAGGGCGTCGGTCTCGCGCGCCTCGAGTTCATCATCAACCGCATGATCGGCGTTCATCCGCGCGCATTGCTCGAGTACGGCAAACAGAGTCCCGAGCTGAAGGATGCGATCAGCAGACAGATCGCCGGCTACGCCGATCCGGTCGGCTTCTACGTCGACAAGCTGACCGAGGGCATCGCGCAGATCGCCGCGGCATTCGCGCCCGAACCGGTCATCGTGCGCCTGTCCGACTTCAAATCCAACGAGTACGCGAATCTGATCGGCGGAAAAAACTATGAGCCGCATGAGGAGAATCCGATGCTCGGATTCCGTGGCGCGGCGCGCTACGTCGATGAGACATTCCGGCCCTGCTTCGAGCTGGAGTGCCGCGCGCTGAAGCGCGTGCGCGACGACATGGGCCTGATCAACGTCCAGCTCATGGTGCCGTTCGTTCGCACCCTGGCCGAAGCCAAGGCCGTCACCGATCTGCTCGGAGCGAACGGTCTGGGGCGCGGCCGGAACGGACTGAAGCACATCATGATGTGCGAACTGCCCACCAACGCCCTGCTGGCAGATCGCTATCTCGAATTCTTCGACGGCATGTCGATCGGCTCCAACGACATGACCCAGCTCGCGCTCGGACTGGATCGCGACTCGGGCGTGGTCGCAAAACTCTTCGACGAACGCGACGATGCCGTCAAGTCGCTCATGTCGATGGCGATCAAGGCATGCAAGGCGCAGGGCAAGTACGTGGGCATCTGCGGCCAGGGCCCTTCGGACCACCCGGAGCTCGCGCGCTGGTTGGTCGATCAGGGCATCGACAGCCTGTCGCTGAACCCGGACACGGTGATCGAAACGTGGATGTTCCTCGCCGGCGCGCCGCACTAGCTTCGAATCGTCACGCGGGCCGCGCGCGGGCGCGGCTACGGCAGCCGCAGGAACCGTTCCCGGTAATACTGCAGTTCGCGAATGGACTCGCGCACGTCGTCGAGCGCCAGATGGCTCGAGGTCTTTTTCAGCCCCTGGGCGATCTGCGGCGCCCAGCGCTGCGCCAGCTCCTTCAGCGTGCTCACGTCCAGGTTGCGGTAGTGGAAGAAGCGCTCCAATGCGGGCATGTGCTTCGCGAGGAAGCGGCGATCCTGACAGACGCTGTTGCCGCACATCGGCGAGCGGCCGGATTCGACGTGGGATTCGAGGAATTTGAGGGTCTCGCGTTCCGCGTGGGCGGCGTCGGTGCGGCTCACCCTAACCCGAGCCATCAGCCCTGATTCGCCATGCTGCTTCCGGTTCCAGTCATCCATCATCGCCAGCACGGCGTCGCTTTGATGCACCGCGAACACGGGGCCCTCCCCCAGCACTTGGAGGTGCTTGTCGGTTACGATCGTCGCGATTTCGAGGATCAGGTCCGACTCGGGATTCAGCCCCGTCATTTCGAGGTCGATCCAAACGAGATTGTCGGGGGATTTCACTTAGGCATCTTCGCTGTATGAAAACCCCATGGTAGCAGAGCGTACAAGCGGACAAGGGGTGGTGCTCGCGAGCTACGGCCGCGGAGTGCTGGTGCAGGCTGGTTCGGCCACGCTCCGCTGCGGCTTGGTGGGGCGCAAGCTGCGCCTGGTGTGCGGCGACCGGGTCAATTGGCGCCGCGCTGCGGCCGCCGACGAGGCGTCGGTCGATACCGCCGAGGCCCGCCGCAACGTGATCGAACGAATCGATGCCCGCGGCCGGCCCGAGCCGGTGGCGGCCAACATCGACAGATTGGCGATCGTCGTCGCCCCCGAGCCGTCGCCCGACTGGTTCCTGGTGGATCGCTACTGGGCGGGCGCGTGCAACAAGGACATCGGTGCGGTGTTGCTGATCAACAAACAGGACTTCGGCACGGCGCCGTTGCAGGCCGAGCTCGACACCTATCGCGGCCTGGGCCTGCCTTGCCTGGAAATCTCGGCCGTCTCGACCGCCGGCATGGAGGCGCTGGGTTCGGCACTGCAATCCGGGGTCACGCTGCTCGTCGGACAGTCCGGCGTGGGCAAGTCATCCATCGTCAATGCGCTCGCGCCGGAAGCCGCGGCGCAAACCGCGGAATTGACGCGCGACGCCGAGGGACGGCATACCACCACCACGGCCCGCTGGTACCGCCTGGCAGGCGATGCGGCGATCATCGACGCACCGGGGGTCCGCGATTTTGCCCCGCCAGCATCCATCGTGCGCGCCGCGGAACGCGGCTTCGTCGAAATCCACTCGACCGGTGCAAGCTGCCGTTTCGCCGATTGCCGTCACTTCGAGGAACCGGGCTGCGCGGTGCGCGCCGCCGTCGCGGAACTGCGGATATCGCCGCGCCGCTACGAGAGCTATCGGCGGCTGACGCGCCTCTACGAGGATTTGGGCAGGCGATAGACAGGGTCAACACGGCTCACGCCGAATACTCAGACAGGCTCCTTGCTACGAAACCGCGGTGCGCCCCTTGAGTGCCTGCGCGAGCGTGCCGCCGTCGACGTATTCGAGCTCCCCGCCCACCGGTACGCCATGCGCAATACGCGATGCCGTCACCCCGAGCCGCAGTGCCAGCTCGCCGAGATAGTGGGCGGTGGCCTCGCCTTCGGCCGTCGGATTGGTGGCGAGAATGACTTCACGGACCTCCTCTTCACCGAGAATCCGTTCGAAATCGTCCAAGCCGAGCTCCGCGGGCCCGATGCCGTCGAGGGGCGACAGATGGCCCATGAGCACGAAGTATCGGCCGCGAAAACCGCCCGATTGTTCGATGGCCACTACATCCGCGGGAGACTCGACCACGCATAGCTGCGCCGTGTTGCGCTGCGCCGAGGCGCAGATGGCGCACAGTTCGCTCTCGGTGAGCATGCGGCAGCGTCTGCAGTGACCGACGTGTGCCAGCGCCTGCGCCAGCGCATGGCTCAATGCGCGTCCGCCCTCGCGATCGCGCTCCAGCAGATGAAATGCCATGCGCTGGGCGGATTTCGGGCCGACGCCGGGCAGGCATCGCAGGGAATCGATCAACAGCGCGAGCGTGGGCGTGTACTTCATGCAGGCCCGGATTCAGAACGGCAGCTTCACGCCGGGCGGCAGATTCAGGCCCGACATGAGACCGGCGTATTTGTCGTGGCTCAGGGCCGCCACTTTGCGTACCGCATCGTTGACCGCGGCCGCCACCAGATCCTCGAGCATATCCTTGCCCTCGCTCAACACCTTCGGTTCGATGACAACGCGTTTGGCTTCGTGGCGTCCGTTCAACACGATCTTGACCATGCCGCCTCCGGCCTCTCCGGTGACCTCCAATCCCGCCAGCTCGGATTGCGCCTTTTGCATGGTCTCCTGCATCTGCTGCGCCTGACGCAGCAGATTGCCAATTCCGCCTTTCATCATCGGTGAGTTCTCCTTGGTCAGTTTCCGGGCTTGACGGATGCGGCGTCTACATCCGCGCCGAATCGGTCGCGCAGCGCGCGCACCGCCGGATCATCCTCGAAAGCGGCCGCCGCCGCCACGAACTTGTCCTGTTCGGCGAGCGCCCGCTGCCGCGCGGGCGTGATCAGCGCCGATTGCGGCGTTTCGAACACGATGCGGATGTCGCGGCCGAAGTATTTCGACAGGCTCTGCAGCAGCTTGTCCTCGATCTGGCGGGTGCGCCGATCGGCCGCCACGGCATCCAGATTCAAGACCAGAACGTCGCGCTCGAAGGACGCCGGAACGCAATTGAGCGCGAATTGGCGCACCATGCCGCTCAAGCCTGCGCCGTCCACGACGGCGGTCCAATGCATCGCATCGGCGGGCGCGCCAGGTGCAGCAGGTGCCGCGGATGCGGCAGGTGCCGCGGGTGCAGCAGGTGCCGCGG